>JGI12048J13642_10732413_pt1 | contig 198252 bp, 184 predicted proteins | sample ElkSlonscriptome_16_FD_13642 | JGI IMG/M metagenome (IMG submission 13642)
AGGTGATCCCCAGCCGATCGAATTGCGCGCGCCAATGCGCCAGATGGCCTGATGCGAAATGAGCATCGAGCGCCGCGCGATCCTGCCAGCGCTCGATCACATGGACGAGGCCAGTGTCGATCATGTCGAACGCATAGTGATAGGCAAGGCAACCCGCCTCGGCGCGCGAGGCGGCGATCATGCGCTCCATCTCGGCGAGCGCCTCGCTCCGATCGCTCTTGGACAGGCGAAATGTTCCGATGACGAGGATTTCGTCCGGCCCGCTCACATTAGCGGCGCGCCGTCATCTGCCTGAAACTTCGCCACGCCGGTGATCGTCACGTCGAGCCCGGCGAGCGCCTGCTGGAAAGCGGCCATGTGCGGGGTCTGAAAATGAGCGGCGAGCGCGGCATCGTCGATCCATTGCTCGGTGATCCGCAGGATCGAGGGATCGGAGACGTCGAGCGAATAGGCATAATCGATGCAGCCTTCCTCCGCGCGCGATGCAGCCACCATCGCCTCGAGCGCCGCGCGCCCGTCCTCGAGCGCGCCTTTGCCCAGCTTCGCGGTCCCCAGGACGATCAGCATCGCATCCACCCTCTCTCAGAACGAATATTTGTAGACATGGCTGATATCGCCGCCCCATTCGCCATGATAGGCATCGAGCAGACGCTGGGCGGGCACCTTGCCGCTCTTGATGATCTCGTCGAGCGTTTCGAGATAGCCGGTCTCGTTGTCGCCGCTCGCATTGAGCCGCCCGCGTGCAGCGAGCCCGGCATGAGCGATATCGAGGACTTCGCGGCCCAGATCCTGCATTGTGCCCGCGGCGCCGGGCAGAGGCGTATCGAGCCCGAGCCGTGGCACTTCGTTGCGCAAGGCTTCGCGCTCTTCCATCGACCAATTCTTGACAAGATCCCAGGCTGCATCGAGCGCGCCTGTGTCATAAAGCAGGCCCACCCACAGCGCAGGCAGCGCGCATATCCGGCTCCACGGCCCGCCATCGGCGCCGCGCATCTCGAGGAAGCTCTTGAGCCGCACTTCGGGAAAGGCGGTCGAGAGATGATCCCACCAGTCGGAGGCCGTCGGGCGCTCGCCGGGGAGAACCGAGAGCTTGCCCTCCATGAAGTCACGAAAGGAGAGGCCGGCGGCGTCGATATATTTCCCGTCGCGAAAGACGAAATACATCGGCACTTCGAGCATATATTGCGCCCACCGCTCATAGCCGAAGCCCTCCTCGAACACGAACGGCAGCATGCCGGTGCGATGCGGATCGGTGTCGGACCAGATGTGCGAACGGTAGGAGAGATAGCCGTTGGGCTTGCCTTCGGTGAAGGGCGAATTGGCGAACAGGGCGGTCGCGAGCGGCTGGAGCGCAAGGCCGACGCGAAACTTCTGCACCATGTCTGCTTCGTTACGATAATCGAGATTGACCTGGATCGTGCAGGTCCGCAGCATCATGTCGAGCCCCAGATTGCCGACGCGCGGCATGTGGTCCATCATGATCTTGTAGCGCCCTTTGGGCATAACGGGCAGCTCATCGCGGGTCTTGTCAGGCCACATGCCGAGCCCGAGATAGGAGACCCCGCAGGCCTCGCCGACCTTCTTCACCTGTTCGAGATGGCGGCCGGTCTCGGCACAGGTCTGGTGGAGGTTTTCGAGCGGCGCGCCCGAGAGTTCGAGCTGGCCGGCGGGCTCGAGGCTGACAGTGCCATCCTCGCCCTTCATCGCGATGACGTTTCCCCCTTCCTCAATCGGCTCCCAGCCGAATTCGGCGAGGTTCATCAGCAGATCGCGGATGCCGCAGGGCTCGCCATAGGAGGGCGCGCGCCGGTCGCCGCGCTTGTAGACAAGCTTTTCGTGTTCGGTGCCGATGCGCCAGTCCGCCTCAGCCTTCTCGCCGGCGCGCATGGGGGCGACAAGATCCTCGATGCTCTCGAGGATCGGTTCGTCGGCGGCCGAGGTTTCGCGCGTGCTCATGAAGGTTGCCCTAGAAAACGCTTATCCGTGTGGAAAGCGCAAAATCAATTGCAGCGCGCGAAAGGAAACTTGTCGCGCGCTGCAGCGCTCACCAGTCGCCCGCAATTCCCATCCAGATCGAAAGCGCAGCGATCGCCGCCGTTTCGCCGCGCAGGATGCGCGGGCCAAGCGAGATCGGGCGGGCCTGCGAAAGGGCACAGATGGCGGCGCGTTCGGCGTCGTCAAACCCGCCCTCCGGGCCAATCAGGATCGCCGCCGGGCCTTGATGGGCCGCAAAACTGGCCGCAGCGGGATCGCCGCCCGCCTCATCGGCGAAAAACAGCGCGCGGCTTTCGGGCCAGCCTTTGAGCAGCGCATCGAGCTTCACCGGCTCGGCAATCTCGGGCAGCGCGGTGCGGGCGCATTGCTCGGCGGCCTCGGTCGTGATTGTGCGCGCCCGCGCCTGGTTGAGCTTGTCGGCAACACAGCGGCGGGTGAGCACGGGCTGGATGCGCGCTGCGCCCAGTTCGGTCGCCTTTTCGAGCACCAGATCGAATCGGTCCTTCTTGAGCAGCGCCGCACACAGCCAAAGATCGGGCACCGCCTCGCGCACCCGCAAATGCTCGGTGATCTCGAGCGTGACCGAGCGCTTGTTCGCCTCGACCACGCGCGCGGCCCATTCGCCGGTTGCATCGTCGCACAGGATGACGGCATCGCCCGGCGCGACGCGCATGACTTTCGCGAGATAGTGCGCCTGCTGGCCTTCGATCGACAGCGCGAGCCCCTCGGCCAGCGGTGGATCGACGAACAGGCGCGGTGCGCTCTTGGGAGGCCAGGCGGGCGTGGCGGGCATGGCTTCCCCCTAGGCGCGCGCGGCGCTAGGGAGCAAGCGATGACCGCGCGCCTGTGCCAATATCTGATCGCTGCCGTGTTTCTCACCCTCGGCGGCTGGGCCCTGTTGGCGCCAGCGAGCGTGATCGAACTCGCCGTCACGCCGGCCTATCGTGCAAGCGACTTTCTCATCGTCTTCGCGCTCGCCTGTTTCGGCGCGCAGGCGGTGTTGTTCGGGATCATGGCGCTGATCGTGCGCTGGCAGGCGCGCGCCTTTCTCGTCTTTGCGCTGCTGCTGCTGCCCTTCTTCGTGTTCAACTGGTATTTCCATTATGAGGTACCCGTGCTCAATTCGATCGGCATGCTCGATTTTGCTGGAAACCTCGTCATGCTGATCGCTGCAATGATCGGCTGGCGCGCGGCGCGGGCGAGCGGGAAGGGCGCGGCATGACCGATCAGATCGTCCCCGACAGCGAGCGCACCACGCTTTCAGGCGGCCTTGTCGCGCGCCTGCCGCAGCGCCTGCGCGATCTTGCAACCCTTGCGCGGTTTGATCGGCCGATCGGCTGGTGGCTCTTGTTCTGGCCATGTGCCTTCGGGGTCTGGCTGGCAGGGGCGGGCTGGCAGATCGAATTGCTCGCATGGATGCTGCTGGGCGCGGTTGCGATGCGCGCTGCAGGCTGCGTCTACAACGATATCGTCGATGCCGATCTCGATGCCAAGGTCGCGCGCACTGCCGCGCGTCCGATTGCAAGCGGAAGGGTCTCGAAGAAGGTTGCCTGGGCCTGGCTCATCGCGCTGTGTCTTGTCGGGCTGGTCGTGCTCTTCCAGCTCAGGTGGCAAGCGCAGCTCGTCGCGCTCGCCAGCCTCGCGCTCGTCGCCGCCTATCCCTTCATGAAGCGGATCACCTGGTGGCCGCAGGCCTGGCTCGGCATGGTCTTCACTTGGGGGCTGCTGGTCGGTTGGAGCGCGCTCAGGTTCGACAATCTCGATGCGCTTGGCGCGATCTATGCCGGGTGCATTTGCTGGGTGATCGGGTATGACACGATCTATGCCGTGCAGGACCGCGAGGACGATGCGCTGGTCGGCATCAAGAGCTCGGCGCTGCGAATGGGCGGGCAGGTCAGGGCGGGCGTTGCAGGCTTCTATGCGGCCGCGGCGGCGCTGTGGGCGCTGGGCTTCTGGCTCTATCGGGCGGACTGGATTGCGCTCCTCGCGCTGGTGCCCGTGGGCGCGCATCTCGCCTGGCAGGTCACGACGCTCAATCCTGAAGACAGCGACAATCCGCTCGCACGCTTCCGCTCGAATCGGGTGGCGGGCGCGTTGATGGCGGCGGCGTGCTTCGTGATCGGCAACGCCGGGGCAGGCTGAGGGGAGGCGGGCTGATGTGCAATCTGTATCGCATGACCAAGAACAAAGACGAGGTCGCCCGCTGGTTCGATGCCGTCGATGCGCTGGGCGGGGCGAATTATGCCGAGGAGGTCTATCCCGGCTATCCCGGCCTTGTCATCGCCGGGGATGAGCTGCGCCAGATGGTCTGGGGCTTCCCGCTGGTGATGAAAGGCAAGAAGGGCCAGCCCTTGAAGCCCAAGCCGGTCAACAACGCGCGCACCGACAAGCTCGACAGCTTTTTCTGGCGCCATTCCTTCGAGGAGCGCCGCTGCCTCATCCCGCTCACCGCCTGGGCCGAGGCGCAAGGGGCCAAGGGCGCGAAGACGCGGACGTGGCTTTCAGTGCCCGAGGCCGAGCTTCTCGCCTGCGCGGGTGTGTGGCGCGAATCGGACGAGTTCGGCACGTGCTATTCGATGGTGATGACCGACAGCGCCGGTTCGGCGGCTGAGGAGGTTCACAGCCGGATGCCTGTCCTGCTCGCGCCGGAGGATCAGGCGCGCTGGATGGGCGGATCGCCAGAGGAGGCGAAAGAGCTTTGCCGGGCGTGGGACGGGGATCTCAGGATCGAGCGGACCGACGAGCCTTGGGTGCGAGGGGCAGGGGTCCAGAAGGACTTGCTCTGATCGTTGCCCGATGGCGGGCCGAATATCGGTTCGCGCAGGATCGGCTCGTTCATGCTGCTGGCCCTGCATAGCTTACAACCTCGAGCTTGAGCGCACGCGCGACCGGCTCGACGGGTGCATCGGCTGCGGCTGTCTCAGCCTCGAGACCTGCGCGAACTACAATCCGGATGACAGGCTTGCTCGTCAAGAGACCGGGCCGCGCCAGATCCTCGCCGAGCCCGCGCCGGGCGAAACCGAGGCCTGGGCCGGAGCGGGCTGAGCCCGCCTCTCTCGCTCAGTTCTGGGGCCCGAGCGCAGGATCGAGATCGCGCGGGCGGGCAAAATGGATCATCGTCGCACAGCGCGGCTTGAGCCCGGCCCAGCTTTCGATCTCGCATTCGAGCACGGCGAAGGCCGAGGTCGGAAACTTGACGGTCGCCTCACGGAACAGATCGTTTTCGCGCGCAGGCGCAACGAGTTCGAGCAGCGTTTCCTGAAGGCCCGGATTGTGCCCGGCGACGAGGATCGCATCGGGCTCGTCCGGGCCGCTCAGCCCCTCGATCAGCTCGATGATCGTTTGCGCGCTGGCAAGATAGAGCCGATCCTCATACCGCGGCTCAATCCCCAGTTCAGCCAGCTCGAGCGTCTCCTTGAGGCGCACGGCGGGGCTGGCGATCAGCGTGTCCCAGGCGATCGCGTGATCGCGGACATGCTGGCCGATCAGCACCGCGCCGCGCCGCCCGCGATCGTTGAGACCGCGGTCGAAATCGCGCTTGACGCTCTCGTCCCATTCAGACTTGGCGTGTCGCAGGATCCCCAGTAATTTAGCCAAGCCGTTTGCCTCCCACGCATGCCGACAGCGCCTCTCACCATGCCACGAGCGCCCTGTAAAGCAAATGCGGCAGGCTGATGACGCCGTCGCACCGGGGGCTTGCCGGGACGCGCGTCGATAGGCGGTTCAGACGGTCTCGACGGAGCCGGGCCCGGAGGCGGGCGGCGCTGCGGGCGTGGCGGGGCCTCCAGCCGGCCGCCCGCGCGCGCCCAGCATTACGAGCGGCCTTGCATTGCGGCGGAATTCCTCGCGATAGCGCGGATGCTCGGTCCCCATCCAGCGATCCCAGAAGGTGAAATAGAAGCCATAATTGTGGCCCGAGGAATGGTGCAGATCATGATGCGTGGTCGTCGCGATCCAGCCGGTCAGCGGATTGTCGACCCAGCCCGCCGGGAACAGCTCGCTGCCCGCATGCGCCATCACGTTGCGGATCATCTGGTGCCAGACGAAAATGAGGATCGCAAGGCCGGCATAGGCGATCCCGAACTGGCTGGTGACGAGCAGGAAGACCGGCACGAAGGCGACCTCGAGCGCGGCCTCGATCGTGGTGAAGCTGTAGGCGGTCCAGGGCGTGGGCGTGCGCGACTTGTGGTGATGAAGATGCGTGCGGCGGAACAGCGCCTTGGTATGCATCGTGCGGTGGATCCAATAGAACCAGGCATCATGCGCGAGCACGATCAGCGCGAACTGCCAGGCGAGCGTGAACCCGCTCGCGCTCTCGAGGCTGAGCCGGATCACCCCGGTCTCGCGCCCGAGCAGCGTTGCCAGCGTGACCACGGAATAGACCATGACCGTGCGCAGAGAGGACAGCACCTCGCGCATATAATCGCCGCGCGCCGCGCGCCGGTTGCGCTGGATGCGCCGCGCCTCGGCCCAGCGGCTGAAGACAAACAGGAACGCGGTGAGCGCGCCTGCGGCGATCAGATAGCGGCTGAGATCGAAATAGAGGACATTCATCATGTGCCGCCCGACACGCTCGATGGCGTATTCCAGAGTGATCGGATCGGCGGCATAGTCCATCGTGAAGGTCCTTTCACGGGTTGATCCACACTGGCATGCATGGCGAGGCCCGCCAAGTCTCGTCTGTGTCGCGAAATGCACCTCATTTCCGGAATCGAGCGCGCTTTTTCAGTTCTGACCGATCGCGTCGGGCGGCTCATCGGAGCCGTTCTCGCCAAAGGCGCGCTTGCGATATTCGCTGGGAGAAGTGCCGGTTTCGGCGCGGAAGGCGCGGTTGAAAGGCGGCAGCGAATTGTAGCCCAGATCCATCGCGATCGTCAGGATCGGCAGATCGACATGCTCGCTTGCTCCCAGCCTTTCGCGTGCTTCGGCGATCCGGTGACGATTGAGGAAGGCGGAGAAGTTGCGATGCCCCAGCCGCCGGTTGATCAGCGCGCGCAGACGATGTTCGGGTGTATCGAGCCGTTCGGCGAGCCTGGCGATCGTGAGGCCGGGCGTGCGATAGGCGCCTTCGTCCATCGCCGCGATGAGCTTATCATGCAGCACGCGCTCGCTCGGCGAGAGATCGGGGGCAGGCAGGCGGGTCTCGATCGCTGCGCCGGCCTCTGTCTCGACCAGCAATTCGGCATCGGTGCGCAGCAGCGCGAGCCCGGCAAACAGCATGATAACGAAGATCAGCACGGCGTTCGCCAATTGAATCCATGGCACCGCGACCGCCATGCCCACGATCATCTCGTAGATCAGGATCAGCCCTGCCTGCGCCGCGATCAGCAGGGGCAGGACGAGGCGGATGACGCGGCGCTTCTCGATCAGATCGTCGCTGCGCTCGGTCAGCGCGATGCGCACCAGATCTGCAATCAGCGCCAGCGAGACGATATGCATGGCATAAAAGGCGGGCTCTGCGAGCGGCGCGACAAGATCGCCTGCAAACCACGCCGCCACCAGCAGCGCGACGATTATCAGCACCGCGCGCCGGGGCGGCTCGCGTTCGAACAGGCGGCGGCCAAACAGCCAGCTCCAGAAGGGCGGCGAGAGCGCGGCGAGATTGAGCCACTGATCAACCGGGCCCGAAGGCTCGAGCGCGTCGGAAGAATTGATGAGATAGGCGATCACGCCCACCAGCAGCCCGACCAGCGCGATGCGCAGCCCCGGGCGGATGGCGCCATCGGCGATCTGCGCGATCAGCATCAGGCTCGCGCCGATCGCGATCAGGCGCACGAAATAGTCGAGCTGCTCGATCATGCGGGTGTGTCCGAGGGACCAGGCGCGCTGGATACAATCGCTTCGAGGCTCAGCGCCGCCGCCTCGCCGATCAGCCCCGCGCTCACCCGCGCCAGCGCCTCTTCGAGCGTGACACGGCGGACAGCGGTGCCTGGCGGAAAGGCCGAGAGCAGCCGCGAGGGGAAAGCGGGCGAGAGCACGACGAAATGGCCCTTGTCCTCGCGCCCCCGGATGAGCCGGCCAAAGCCCTGCGCCAGACGCGCGCGGATGATCCGATCATCATGGTCTGCGCCCGTGGCGCCTGCTTGCATGGCGGCTGCGCGGCGCGCCTTGTGGAGGATATCGGGCCGCGGCCACGGGACCGCCTCGAGCACCACGCAGCGCAAGCTGCGCCCCGGAACGTCCACCCCGTCGCGCAGCGCATCGGTGCCCAGCAGGCTCGCGCGCGGATCATCGCGGAAGATATCGACCAGCGTGCCGGTGTCGATCGGATCGACATGCTGGGCATAGAGAGGCAATCCGGCGCGCGCGAGACGATCGGCGATCCGGCCATGCACCGCGCGCAGCCGGCGGATCGCGGTGAACAGGCCGAGCACGCCGCCCTCGCTCGCCTCGATCAGCCGCGCATAGGCGCCCGCAAGGCCGGGCAGGTCGCCGCGCTTCACGTCGGTCACGATCAGCACTTCGGCGCAGGAGGTATAATCGAACGGGCTTTGCGCGCGGGTGAGCAGCGGCGCTGCCTCGGTGTGTTCGACGCCCGAGCGCGCGATCGCCGGCTCCCATGCCCGCGCCTCGTCGGCGACCCTGTCGGTGAGCGTTGCGCTCGTCAGCATGACACCATGCGCAGGCTCGAGCACACTGCGCGCAAACGGCTTCATCGGATCGAGCCAGCGGCGATGGATGGCGACATCGAATTCGCGCGCATCGGAGCGATCGACCGCAAGCCAGTCGACGAATTCCGGGTCAGGCGGACCGCCGAGCCGATCGAGCAGCGCTTCCCATGCGGCGAGAAGATCGATCCGCCAGGAGAGCGCAAAGCGCGCCCCCTCGATTCGCGCGCGGCCCTGCCCATCGAGCCAGTCGGGCGGATCGGCGATCACTGCTTCGAGCCGGGCGGAGAGACGGATCAGCGGGGTGCGGATCGCAGCGAGCGCGCGGGCCGCCTCGCCGGCTGCCTCGATCACTTCGCCCGGCAGGCCTGAAGCCTCGGTCTCGATGCCATAGCCTGCTTCCTGCCCGCTTTCATCGCGCGCATAGGTGAGCGTGCGCACGGCGGCGAGCAGGCCTTCGATCTCGCCCGAAGGCTCGCCCTCGATCAGCCGCTGCAGCCAACCATCGCCCGGCAGCGCCGCGCCCGCTTCGATCGCCGCCTCGATCGCCTCGCCGCCCGCCTCGTCATAGCTCGCAAGATCGGCGAGCCGCGCGGCGAGCCCGCGCCGACGTCCTCGATTGGTGCGTTCAGGGCCCATGATCCAGCGCCGCAGCTCGATGGCCTCCTGACCCGAAAGCGTCGCCGCGAAGGTCGCATCGGCGGCTTCGAACACGTGGTGTCCCTCATCGAAGATCACCCGTGTGGGTCGCGCGCCGCGAGTTGGCGAGTGATCGCCGCCGCGCGCGGCATTGACCATGACGAGCGCGTGATTGGCGATCACGAGATCGGCCTTGGCGCTGTCGCGCGTGGCGCGCTCGATGAAGCATTTGCGATAATGCGGGCAGCCGGCATAGATGCACTCGCCGCGCCGGTCGGTCAGCGCGGCGATCCCGCGCTTGCGAAACAGCGTGCCCAGCCAGCCGGGCAGGTCTCCGCCGATCATGTCGCCATCGCGGGTGTAGCTTGCCCAGCGCGCGACAAGCTGTGCAAGAATTGCGGGCCGCCCGGCAAAGCCCCCCTGCAAGGCGTCCTCGAGATTGAGCAGGCACAGATAGTTCTCGCGTCCTTTGCGCACGACGACGGGCGGCGTGCCATCGGGACGCTTGGCGGGCCAGGCGCGGCGGCTCTCGGCGCGCAGCTGGCGTTGGAGGTTCTTGGTGAAGGTCGAGACCCACACCGTCCCGCCCGAGCGCGCCGCCCACAGCGAGGCGGGTGCAAGATAGCCCAGCGTCTTGCCGATCCCCGTGCCCGCCTCGGCAAGCGCGACATGCGGCAGCTCGCTCTTTGCGCGCGGGGCGAAGATGCGCGCGGCATTGCGGGCATAATCGCGCTGGCCCTCGCGCTGTTCGGCGCCCTTGCCGGTGAGCTCGCCGAGCCGTTCGAGCACGTCATCCTCAGCCAGATCGATCTGGCGCGGGGGCGCGCGCTCGCCCGCTTCCTCCCATTCGGGCAGGGTCGCAAACAGCCATTTCTCAGGCCGTTCGGGGCGCTTCACATGCGCCTTCAAGACCTGCGCCCAGGGCCAGCGCAGCCGTTCGAGCGATTGGAGCGCGCTCCATGCCCCGGCGCGCTCGAACCAGTCGGGCTCCTCGCATTGGGCAACAAGCGCGCCGCCTGCGCGCTGGAGAAAGGCGGGGATTTCGGCATCGCTCGCGGGTTCGGCCAGCTCCAGTGCATCAGCCAGTCCGCGCGCTGTGGGCACGCAGAAGCGCGCCGGATGAACGAAGGCGAACAATTCGAGCAGATCGAGCCCGGAAAGATCGGGATAGCCCAGCCGCGTGGCGATGAGCGGCGCGTTGATCATCACGAGCGGCGTATCGGAGGCGGCCATGATCGCCTCGCCCTTCGACACCACGCCCGTCTCGCTGGATCCACCCTCATCTGCCGGGCGCAGCCAGGTGCCCGCATGGCTCGCATGGAGCGCGGGCAGGGGGAGGGGCTGGGGGACGGCGGCAGGCGTGGTCACGGCACGGGCCAAAATGGGCGAGCCGGGCGGCAATGTAAATCGGGCGCGGCGCGGGTTTGCCCTCTTTCGCGCGATGAACCCAGCAGCGCTTGGCTCAGTAAGGCTTTTGCGCGATAGGAGAGGGCCAGAGGAGGCAAGGCCGCATGAGACACACACGATCCAGCCTTTGGCATATGGGCGCAGGGGCGGCGCTTGCGCTGCTTGCCGCTCCGCTCGGCGCGCAAGGCCAGAGCGCCGCCGAGCTGGCGCAAGGCCCCGGCAAGGAGGCAGCGCGCGAGACCTTGCCCGACGAACCGCTCGAACCTGTGCCGATCATCGTCTCGGGCAGCGCGAAGGACGAGCGCACCGTTATCGCGGGCTCGCGCATCCCGCGCGAAAGCCTCTTCGCCAACGATCAGATCGCATCGAATACCGCGATGCACGGGCTCAGCCCCGGCTCCGGCATGACCCCTTATTCCGATCGCACGATCAAAAAGACGATCCGCTCGTGCAAGGCATCCGACACGCGGATTTCGGGCGAGACCGCGTGCCTGCTCGTCTCGGCGCGCCGCGCGATCGAGGCGGCGGACTGGCTGAGCGTGCGCGGGCTGCTCGTCCCGCTCGCGCGCGAGGAAGGCGCCGATCCGGGCGAACGCCGCGCCGCCGCCGATTATCTGCTCGAAGCCGCGCAGCTTTCAGGCAGCACGCCCGCGCGGCGCGAAGCGCTCGGCCTGCTGCTGGCAACCCGAACGCTTCGCCCCTGCGAGGCCGCACAGATCGAGCGCAACCTTGCAACCATGGCGCACCAGGCGGGCGATCTTGCCGCAGCCCGCGGGCATCTGGAAGCCTCGCTCGCGCTGCTGCCCGATCAGCCGCAGGCGCTCGCCAATCTCGCCGTGTTCGAGCGCGCGGCCGGGCTTGCGCAGGCGGTGCAAACCATGCGCCGCGCGATCGCCGCGAGCGAGGCGAGCGGCGGCGCCGTGCCCGCAAGCTGGAGGCAATTCGCCAACCAGCCCTGAGGCAAGGCGCCGCCCTGTTTGTGCAGCGTCAGAAGCTCTTCTGGACGCCTGCGGTGAACGAGAAATCGTTTGGCATCTGCGGGCCGTTCAGATCCTGGACCACCGGGATCCCGCCTTCGAGCCCGAGCCGCCAGCCCTTGAGTGCCCCGCTCGTGGCCGCGAAGTTCACGCCCGCAAAGGCGGTGAGGCTTGCGCCGCCTTGGAAATCGGGATTGGCCGTCTGCACAGGGCCCATGATGCGCGGGTCCATGCCATCGACCCGCCCCAGCGTTTGCGCCTCGATCCGCGCCGAAACAGAAACGCCGGGTGTGAGCGCGGCTGCGCCCCAGATCGTCGCCATCGCGCGGTTGCCAAAGGCATAGCCCTCATCGTTTTCGCCCAAGCGGATCGTGCCGCGCAGCTGCGCCCCCCAGCCAAAGCGCGAGGTCTGGTCGCGATAGGTGATGCCGGGTTCGAGATCGAACGTGCCCGAGCCGATCTGCATCGGATAGGGCGTGCGCACCGCCGGCCGCCCGCCCATCGGGGTGAGGATATCGTCTTCCTCGGTGATCGCCCCGGTGGGCAGCGAAAGCCCGGCGTTGAGATGGATCGTGTCGGTCAGCCCGATCAGCGCGGAGAGCCTGGTGTCGCCCAGATCCGCCGTGCGCGTGCGAAAGGTGCCGAGCCTCTCGGTGCCCATCCCGCCGGCAAAGGTGATGTGGTCCATCTCCTTGGTGATATAATTGCCCATCACCATCAGCGTCACATCATCGCTGAGGCCATACATCAGGCCCGCCATGTGCATGTCCATCCGCATGCTCGTGGGGACGATGCGCAAGGTCGGCGGCTGGCCGGGATTGCCGAAGAAACGGTTGGGCACGGTGGTGGCGACCTGTTCGGGCGTGACGGCATCGGTGCCGATCTGGATGCCGGCCATGTCCATGTGCATAAAGCGATAGCTGATCATCCATTCGCCCTTGGCGTGGCGATGATCGCCCATCACGCCGATCGGCGCATGGTCGAGCGAATTGACAGGTTCGCCAGCTTCGTCGGCAAACGCGGGGGTGGCTGCAAACGCGCAGCCGATGGCGGCGAGCATCGAGCCCGCCCTGAAAAGCGTATTCATGAATAACTCCGGTCTGATCTGTGTTTGCGTGAGCGTTCAGATCAGACGGGGCGGCCCTCGCGCATCATAGGCGGTGAGGGGCGCGCGCTTGGGCAGCGCCCGGATCGGCGCAGGAGCGGGCGCATCGCGCGAAGGGCTGCGCGCGGCAAGGGGCGCGATCTGTGGCGGCAAGGTCGGGCCGCAGGCGGAGCAACACGGATTGGCGCTCGGGTCTTCGCCATGACCTTCATGCCCGTCATGGCCTGCATCGCTGGCTGAGCCATTGGCCTTGACTGCCTGAGTGGCATCAGCGGCATAATGATGGGCATGGCCCGTCTGTGCGCCGTGCCCGGTGTGATCCGCGGCGTGCTGAATGCTCGCCTGCGCCGCATGGCTGGCCGCGGCGTGCGGCATCTCGATGCAGCATGGCGCACCCAGCGCGGTGCGCAGGGCAAGCGCGAGCAACAGGGCAAGCTGGATGAGGGATTGACGCGATCGGGACATGGGTTTTCTGCCTTGCGGGCGATAGCAGCAGGCAGCCGGCAGACAAGCGTCAAGCCAAGCGCCAAGCGGCAGCGCAGCGCGTGGGAGGGCACACGCGCGCTTTCCTACAATGGCCGCGCGCTGCTATCGCCCGGCGCATGCAGCATGCGTGCTTTCACCGGCCTTTCAGCCCTCTGGATCATGGATTTGCCGGGGCCATGGCGCGCCATGCCCAGCCCGTTTTTTGGCGCCAGGACACTGTAACACTTGTATCAACCGTGCTGTGCGCACGACGAACCGTGCGCACTGCCAGCCAGCCGGGGCTGGGGAACGGATCGGCCCTTTGCGCGCTTGCATCACACCGCTCAACCCATCAAGACGCACACCATCATGACCGATACAGCCGCCACCACCCCCACCGCCGCGATCGACACCGCGCTTGCGCAAGCCGCCCGCACCTCGAAGGCGTGGCCCTTTCAGGAGGCGCAGCGGCTGGCGAAGCGGCTGAAGAACGGCAAGCCCGCAGGCGGGCCGGTGCTGTTCGAGACCGGCTATGGCCCCTCGGGGCTCCCGCATATCGGCACGTTTCAGGAAGTGCTGCGCACCAGCCTCGTGCGCCGTGCCTATGAGGCGCTGACGGGCGAGGAAACGCGGCTCGTGGCCTTCTCCGATGACATGGATGGGCTGAGGAAAGTGCCCGAGAACGTGCCCAGCAAGGAGCTGCTCGCCGCCAATCTGGGCAAGCCGCTTTCGCGCATTCCCAACCCGTTCGGCACCGAGCATGCCAGCTTTGCCGCGCACAACAACGCGCAATTGCGCGCTTTCCTCGATCGTTTCGGCTTCGATTACGAGTTCATCAGCTCGTCTGATCGCTACAATTCGGGCGCCTTCGACGAGGCCCTGCGCGGCGTGCTCGGCAATTTCGATGCGATCATGGACATCATGCTTCCCACGCTCGGCGAGGAGCGCCGCCGAACTTACTCGCCGCTGATGCCGATCTCGCCGAGCACGGGCGCGGTGCTACAGGTGCCGATCGAGGTCGTGGACGCGGGAGCCGGCGTGATCCGCTTTACCGACGAGGATGGCAGCACGGTCGAGCAGAGCGCGCTGGGCGGGCGGGCCAAGTGCCAGTGGAAGGTCGACTGGGCAATGCGCTGGGTCGCGCTCGGCGTCGATTACGAGATGTATGGCAAGGACCTGACCGATAGCGGCGTGCAATCGGGCAAGATCGCGCGCGTGCTGGGCGGCAACAAGCCCGAGGGGCTGATCTACGAGCTGTTTCTCGACGAGAAGGGCGAGAAGATCAGCAAGTCCAAGGGCAACGGGCTCACGATCGAGGAATGGCTGACCTATGGCAGCGAAGAGAGCCTGGGCTTCTACATCTTCCCCAATCCCAAGAGCGCCAAGCAGCTCCATGCCGGCGTCATTCCCAAGGCGATCGACGATTACTGGCAGTTTCGCGAACGCCTGCCCGAGCAGGCGCTCGACAAGCGATTGGGCAATCCCGCATGGCACTTGCTGCGCGCCAATGAGCGGCACGCTGGCCCCGAGGCGCCGGGAGCGGGCGAGGGGCTGAGCGTGCCCTATTCGCTGCTACTCAATCTCGTCAGCGTGCTCGGCCTCGAGGCGACGCCCGAGAGCCTTGCTGAGTATGTGGCGAGCTATACCGGCGAGCCCGTTACCGACCCCAAGCTGATGGAGCTGATCGAGTGCGCGGTCGCCTACAATCGCGACTTCGTGGCGCCCTCACTGGCGAAGCGTGCGCCGACAGGCGGCGAGGTGCTCGCGCTGTCCGAGCTCGATACGCAGCTGGCCGCCGCGCCCGAAGATGCCGATGCCGAGGCGTTGCAGACGCTGGTCTACGAGATCGGCAAGCGCGAGGAATACGGCTTTGAATCGCTGCGCGACTGGTTCCGCGCGCTCTACGAGACGCTGCTGGGAAGCGAGCAGGGGCCGCGCATGGGCAGTTTCATCAAGCTCTACGGGATCGAGCCGACGAGGAAGCTGATCGCCGAGGCGCTGGCGCGGGCATAACGGCCTGGGGCAGGCGGCACGGACAGCCAGACAAACCGTGCAGCAGGCCGAGCGAAGAAACCGCTTTCCTACCGCCAGCGGCGCGTGCGATACCATTTGGTGATGACGTATTTCGTCCCCTTGATCACAGGGGTGCCGGCATGCATCGTGTCCTCATTGGGCGTGCCATCCTCGAGCGCGTTGTTCCAGATCATCAGGACACCGGGCTTGGGGACGATCTTGATGCCGACCTTGGTGAAATGCGTCTCGCCGCCTTCCTCGACCTTGTTGAGGAAGGCCATTGCCGTCCACGAACGCTGGCCGCCGCGCTTGCGCTCGAGCTGCCAGTAACGCTCGGTGGTGTAAAACCAGTCATTGTGCGGCTTGAACTGCTGGCCGGGCATGTAGCGCTGGCCCTGGATCGCCTCGCCGATGATCGGATTGACGCCGAGCAGATCGTCAATCCGGCGCGAGACCGATTTGACGAAGCTGTCGGTCGGATCAAGATCGCCGGAATAGGAGGTGCGAAAGCCCGAATCATAGCCGACCTCGTGCAGGGTCGAAGGGCGCGCGGTCTGATCGATCATGAGCCGCAGCCGCTCGCACTCCGCCTCGGTCAGGAAATCGCCGACCGCGAAGATCTCGGCCTTGTCCGTGGGCACCTTGTAAATGCCCGGATCGGCGTCGAGCCGCTCGCGCACGGACTTGCCCAGGCGCTTGAGGGCATCGGCATCGGGGACGGTGTTGGTGGTTGCCATGGGAACGCTGTCTGAGGGTGCTGCTAGACTCGAGGGGCTTACATATCTGCCCCTCAAAAACAAGGCCCCGCACACGCAGAGCGGCGTGCGGGGCCCCGGAAAACGGCTCTTGGACGAAGGATCACCAGAAGAAATCGTGGATCACATCAACCACTTCGCCGGTGTAGATATCGACCAGGACGACATCATCGTAATACCGCACCCAGCGATAGGGCCCGTAAACCTCCGGCAGGCGGAAGGCCCAGGGATCGTTGATGAAATAGCGCGGCTGGAAGAACAGGTCGTCGAGAAACAGGCCGATGCTCAGCCGATTGTAGAAGGCGCCGCGAAACGGGGCATAATAGCGCCCGAGCCGGAACGCGGCACGGTTGTTGAAGCGATGACCGCGCCAATTGAACCGGCGGCTGTTGCGCCATCCGTGGTCCCAGCGGCGGAAATTGCCGCCTCTGAACTGGCGACCGCCACGAAACCGCTCGGCGCGTGCGCCATTGCGAAAGGCGTTGCGGCGGATCTGGCGATCCTCGATCCGGTCGCGGCGGCGCTCATTGCGGACACCCTGGCGAAAGCCGCGGCGCTCAGCATTGCGCCGGATGCGGCGGTTCTCGGCCCGATCGCCCCGGCGTTCGGCCCGCGCGCCATCGCGAAAACCGCGCCGCTCAGCGCGATCGACCCTGCGGTCTGCGCGCCGGTCGACCCTGCGGTCAGCACTGCGGTCTGCCCTGCGCTCGGCCCTGTCGACGCGGCGGAAATCGCGCCGTTGCAGACCGCGGTCGCGGCCTTCGATCGCGCGCTCCGCGCGTTGCTCGCGCCGGTCGATGCGCCGTTGCAGATTGCGATCGGGCTGGCCTGCGCGTGCATTGACTACCCGGCGCGCGCGGCGTTCGGAACGGTTGACTTCGCTGCGCACCATACCAGCGCGCGCATCGCGGCCGCGCCTTGAGCTGCGATTGGCCGAGCGATCAGAGCGCCGCTGGGCACGGTTGGCTTGGCGATTGGTGCGCCGGCTGGCGCGGTTGGCCTGCCGAGATCCCCTGCGGTTTGCGCGGGTGGACTGGCGATTGGCACGGCGCTGCGCGCGCCGGTTGGGTTGTTCGCCTGCAAGCTCGGCCGCGACAGCCGCGCTCAGGCTGAGCGGGCCGGCGGCATGCGCAGGCTGCGCCGGGTTTACCAGCGCAAGCGTAGCCGCGATTGCGCCAAGCGCGCTGGCCTTGAGCCAGCGCGTCTTCATCCAGTGGGTCATGTCCATTCTTCGCCTCCGCTGTCGCCGCCCCACCACACGCGGCCTGTTGATACGCTGTGTTACAAGGGTCTCGCTGTCGCCACACTTAACCGATCAGTCAGACTTTCGTTAATGTTGAGCCTTGAGTGCCTGAACACGGAGCCAATCCCATCGCAGCGCTTGAACCGTTCAGCGCTTTGCCCCAAACCCGGCGAGATGTTCGATCAACTCGAGGCTGTTCAGCGCGATCTGAGGGATCGGCTCATCCGCGCGGCGCGCGATCGCAAAAGCCCCATGCATACCCCTGCGCTCGCCTCCAGCGATGCCGACGCGCGGATCATGGTCTTGCGCGCCTTCGATACCGATGCGTGGACCTTGCGCTTTCACACCGATACCCGTGCGCCCAAGGTCGCCCCGATCGAGGCCGATCCGCGCGTGGGCGTGCTGTTCTACGACAAGGGCGCGAAGATCCAGATCAGGACACGCGGTACCGCCCGGATCCTGCGCGATGCTGCGATCACCGATGCGGCATGGGAGGCAGGCTCCAACTTCGCGCGGCGCTGCTACATGGGCGATGGTCCGGGTACGCCATCCGATGCGCCGACATCGGGCCTCCCGGCAGAGCTTGAGGGGACAGAGCCCAGCGCGCAGGAGCTTGCGCCCGCGCGCCCGAACTTCGCGGTCCTCCTGGTCGAGCTCGCCGAGCTGGACTGGCTCTATCTGGCGCATACCGGCCATGTGCGCGCGCAGTTCAAGCGCGATGAGAGCGGGGCCTGGCAGGGGCGCTGGGCTTCGCCCTAGGCGGTCCTTTGGGGGGCCGGCAGCAGCACGATTTCCTCGAAACTGGCAAGCTCGCCGTCGCCATCCGTGTCCGCATCGTGCCGGCATGGAGCGGCGCGTGCAGCGGCGCGGGGATGATCGAGGATGATGAACCCTTCGCCAGCGAGATAGTGCGCCGCCTCGCGCGCGTGCCCGGGATGCGCCGACATTCCACGACGCATGATTTCGGCGATCCGGGAAAGCGCTTCCTCGCGCGTCTCCATGTCCCAGCGCTGTGCCATCGCATCGGTGCGGGCGCGGTGTCCCAAACAGGGCCGGCTTTTGTACCAGAAAGGTGCGGGTGGTCGCCGGGCCGCCGCGGCGCAATGCCGAGTGAGGTTGGCCGGATCGAACAGACCGGCCAGCGGAGCGCATGCCTTGCGCACTGCGAGCCGGGCGCGCCACGCCGAGTGGATGAGCAAACCGGCAATCACGCAGGCTGCAAAACCAAGCACAATCACCGGAGCAATCGCCGGGTCGGCAAACTGAATTGCTAGGCTGGCTGTGATCACAACCCTGTTCGTCCCCCGTTTGTGGCCCGCTTGCGGGCCTATGCGTAACGATGCGCATATCAGGCTTAAGTTCACGTAAATACGAGCGCCCAGGCAAGGGTGCCAAAAGCGGTAAGGGTGACAAAGGTGACAGGGTGTCACCCGGGTTATTCGGGGATTTGTCCCTTATGGTCAGATGGTTATGGCGGAAATGCAAAGGTGACACTTTGCCAATCGGATTATCCGTTTCCCTCGTGCAGATGGTTTTCGAGACGCGATGAGCCATTGAGCGATGATAGCGCCGGGGCCGGTTGTAGGAAAATGCCGCCTCACCACAAACGTCACCCCCGCGTCCCCATCCGTCTTCGCCGCGCAGGCGGGGATCCAGAAAGTGCCTCAAACCCGCAATCGACTGCCAGATCACGCCAATCGGGATTGCCCTCTTCGATCAGCCTGAGCTTCCAGGCGCGGTTCCACTTCTTCGACCGCTTCTCGCGAGTGATCGCCGTGTCCATAGTCGCGTGCCGTTCGAACCAGACGAGGATCTTGGTGCCGTACCGCTTTGAGAGACCCTCGAAGGTGCCTTCGCGGTGTTGATGGATGCGGGCGAGCAAGCCGGAGGTGACGCCGACATAGAGGGTGCCATTGCGCTGCGAAGCCATGATGTAGACGCCAGGCTGGAGGTCGCGAAGCATTCGGTTCCACTATCTCAATTCGTCATCTGCGCGAAGACGGGGATCAATGCATCTTCGTCACTCCCGCGCAGGGGGGAGTCGAGAGGCAGGTTAGCGCCAAGGCCGAACTGGATCCCCGCCTTCGCGGGGATGACGCAAGGGGTAGGGCGGGACCCCGGATCAAGTCCGGGGCGACGGGGAGAGTAGGGTCTCACCCCACAACCAGCTTATGTCTCCAGCGACCTTTGTCATCTCTGAATAGAGCCGGGGTTTAGCGCTTCAGGACCTTATCGGCCCTTCTCCGAGAGTTTCCGAATTTCGCGCAGTTCAGGAAGGACTGCGGTGAGCATCTCCGTTCTTGCCTATCCATACCCCAGCCTCTGCGCTGAATTTCGGAGAAATCACCTAGTCAGCTTCTTGTAAGCCAACCGCGTCGGCCGGTCCGCTGCATCGCCGAGCCTGCGGCGCTTGTCCTCTTCATAGGCCTCGAAGTTCCCCTCGAACCATTCGACGTGGCTGTTGCCCTCAAAAGCGAGGATGTGGGTGGCGAGGCGGTCAAGGAAGAAGCGGTCGTGCGAGATCACCACGGCGCAGCCCGCGAAGTTTTCGATCGCGTCCTCGAGCGCGCCCAGCGTCTCGACGTCAAGATCGTTGGTCGGCTCGTCGAGCAGCAGGACATTGCCGCCCTGCTTGAGCATCTTGGCCATGTGCACCCGGTTGCGCTCTCCCCCTGAGAGCTTGCCGACATTCTTCTGCTGGTCCGCGCCCTTGAAGTTGAACGCGCCGACATAGGCCCTGGTCGAGGTCTCATGGCCGTTCACTTGCATGTAGTCGAGGCCATCGGAAATCTCTTCCCAGACATTGTTCGACGGGTTCAGATCATCGCGGCTCTGATCGACATAGCCCAGATGGACCGTGTCGCCGATCTCGATCGTGCCGCTGTCGGGCTCTTCCTGCCCGGTGATGATCTTGAACAGCGTCGACTTGCCCGCGCCATTGGGCCCGATCACGCCGACGATCCCGCCGGGGGGGAGCATGAAGGAGAGGTTTTCGAACAAGAGCTTGTCGCCATAGGCCTTGGTGATGGTCTTCGCCTCGATCACCTTGCCGCCGAGGCGCTCTGGCACCTGGATGACGATCTGCGCCTTGCCCGGAGCGCGGCTGCCTTGTGCCTCCTGCAATTCCTCGAACTTGCGGATACGCGCCTTGGACTTGGTCTGGCGCGCCGACGGCGTCTGCCGGATCCATTCGAGCTCGCGGGCGAGCGCCTTCTGCTTGCCCGATTCCTCGCGGCTTTCCTGTTCGAGGCGCTTGGCCTTCTTCTCGAGATAGGTCGAGTAGTTGCCCTCATAGGGGAAGTAAGAGCCGCGATCCAATTCGAGGATCCATTCGACGACATTATCGAGGAAATAGCGATCGTGGGTGATCATCAGCACCGCGCCGGCATATTCCTTGAGGTGATTTTCGAGCCATTCGACGCTTTCGGCATCGAGGTGGTTGGTCGGCTCGTCGAGCAGCAGGATCGAGGGCTTCTGGATCAGCAGGCGCGTCAAGGCGACGCGGCGCTTCTCGCCGCCCGAAAGGTTTTCGACCGAGGCATCCGAAGGCGGGCAGCGCAGCGCCTCCATCGCGATCTCGAGCTGGTTGTCGAGCGTCCAGCCATCGACCGCGTCGATCTTCGCCTGCAAGTCTGCCATTTCCTCGCCCAGCGCATCGAAATCGGCATCGGGTTCGGCCATCTGCGCAGAGACGGCGTTGAAGCGTTCGACAAGCTCGGCTGTCTCGCGCGCGCCATCGCGCACGTTTTCGAGCACTGTCTTGCTCTCGTCGAGCTGCGGCTCCTGCGGAAGATAGCCCACGGTGATGTTTTCGCCCGCCCAGGCCTCGCCGCTGAAGTCGGTGTCGATCCCGGCCATGATCTTCATCAGCGTGGATTTGCCCGCGCCATTGGGGCCGACAATGCCGATCTTGGCGCCCTGATAGAATTGCAGATTGATATTCGAGAGCACGGGCTTCTGGGCGCCGGGGAAGCTCTTGGTCATGCCCTTCATCACAAAGGCGTATTGCGCGGCCATGGGGTCGTTCCTTGAAATCGCGGGAGGGATCGGAGTTCTTCGGGGGCGCAGATAAACGGCGCGCCGGGCAAGAGCAAGCGCAAGCGCATGGCCCGGCAGGGCAAGGCGCCGCACGGATACTCGAGCGACAGCCGGGCAATTAGGAGCGCTTTAACATAGCTGTGGCATAGTTAGTCCCAGAGTAAGGGTTTCGATTGTGGCCGATCAAATACTGGGAATGATCATTCCGGGAATGATGCTGGTTTTTGCAGCCGGCGGCACATTCCTGTGGCTGCGCGATCGATCGCAGATCTATCTGCTCGGCTATGTTGCAGGTCCGGTGATCCTTGGCATCAGCTTTGTCATCAATCACTACGTGTTGGTTCCCGATGGATCGCCCAAGCGAGTTGCAAGCGGAATGCTGAGCATCGCAGCAGTCAGCGCGATCGCCTGGGCAGCCTGCAAGCGGCTGGAGCAGCCTGTTCCGATCGGCGTCTGGTTTGTCGCGGCGCTTGGCCCGCTCGCGGTGATGATCCTCAGCGATCCGCTGATCGATGCGACCCCATGGCTGTTTGCGGTAAACGGCTATTGTGGGATCATCTTCGTGATGAGCGCGCAATCCATGGCCATGCGCCGATCCGAAGCCCTTGTCGATCGTCTGCTGATCTGGGTGTTTGCGATCATCGCGGCGCAATTCTTCGTTCGCCCGCTTGCAGTCATCATGATCGAAGGTCCGGTCACCTCGATCGAATACCGCGAGAGCATGGGCCACGCCCTTTACGCCGTCACGACAGCGATCCTCACACTGATCCTGACAGGGTCTGTTCTCACGACAATCCTTGCCGACCAGTTCAAGATGCTCAAGGAAGCCAACAAGATCGATCCGCTCAGCGGGCTGATGATGCGCAATGCCTTCGAGCACGAGATCGGCCAGATGGTTCAGTCGGCGCATGCGAACAACAAGCCGATGAGTATGATCATCGCGGATATCGATCATTTCAAGCGGATCAACGACCGCCACGGCCATGCGGTCGGCGATGAAGCGATCAGGGCGTTTGGCGCGATCATCAACCGCACCATCCGCCCCAATGACCGGGCGGGCCGGGTTGGCGGAGAGGAGTTCTGCATCGTGGCCTGGGATTGCGCCGAGCAGGGCGCGGTCAAACTGGCCGAACGGCTTCGCTCCGCCCTCAGCCTGGTCGATCTTCCCGGAACACCGGCTGAAGACAGGCTTTCGGCAAGCTTCGGAGTGGCGCAATGGGGCGTGGGCGAGAGCTATGCGCAGGCCTTTCGCCGCGCCGATGATGCGCTTTATGCCGCCAAGGGCGGAGGCAGGGATCAGGTCGCCGCATCAGGCCATCGCGCCGGGGCCGAGAAGGAAACCAGAGCGCTGCTGGGACAAACGCTCGAACTGGTTCCGGAGCGATCGGCGCAGGCCGTCCACTGATGCTCGCACAGGCGCCGCGTGGAGTGTGCGCGGCCGGTTGGGTTGCGTGATTTGCGATGATCGCGCGGGTAAAATCCGGGGCGGCATGCCAGAGCGTTCATTCTTCTCCACTTCGCTGCACCAGCCTGCCTTCAGGTTGCAGGTCGAAGGTTCATTGCGGTCTGTCGGAATGGACTTTGCCCGCCCGGGTTCGTTGCGCGATGGGGGCTTTACGATATCTGCGAAAGCGCGTAACGGCGCGCGACTAACACATAGCGATATCCGCCCGCGCTCCTGCCAAGTGCGCGAGGAAGGAACGCCAAAGGCCATGCGCGGGAAAGCTGTTGGGATCGTCGGCTTTTCACATCGCCGCGTGGCGACCTGGTAAGCAGGAGCTGCGAGATTATATGTCCGACGATCTTCTTATCTGCGATCTGACACAAAGCTGGTCGCCCACGGGTGGTGGAGGGATTTCCACCTATCTCAAGGAAAAAAAGAAGTTCTTCCAGAACAATACGGAGCATCGCCTGCTCCAGATCGTGCCCGGACCGGAAGACAGGATCACGGTCGAGGGGCGAACCATCTTTGCCGAGGTGGGGGCGCCCCATGTCTGGGGAAGTCCGAATTATCGCTGGATCAATCGCAATGATGCCGTGTTCGAGCTGCTGCGCGAATATCGGCCCAACATCATCGAGAGCCAGTGCCCCTGGGTGTTGCCCTGGATCGCGATCCGGCATCGCTGGCGCTATCCCGAAACCGCTCTTGTCGCAGGCTATCGGACCGATTTTCCCAACGCTCACATCTATCGCGTGATGAATGACTTGGCAGGCCATTATCCAGCCGCATTCTTCCGCAATATCGGCTATTTCTACGCCTGGTTGACGTATCACCGGTTTGACCGGGTCTACACGCTCAATCATGAAGCCAAGCGGATGCTGGCGAAGCTGGGCTATGATCGCACCGGGGTTCTGGGGCTTGGGGTCGATATCGATCAGTTTTCGCCCGATCTGTGCGATGCAGACTTCCGCAGCGAGATGGGCCTGCCCCCAAGCGATGGGCCGCTGCTGATCTATGCCGGACGGCTCGACAATGAAAAGCGCGCCTATGTCCTCACCGAGATGTTCAAGCAGCTCCCGCGCGAGCTTGGTGCGCAGATGGTGCTCATGGGCGATGGGAAACTGCGCGAGACGCTGATGGAAGAGGCGCGGGGTCTGCCGATCGTCTTTCCTGGATATGAAAACGACCGGCAAGCGCTCGCACGGGCGCTGGCGAGCTGCGATATCTATGTCAGCGGTATGGCCGATGAGACTTTCGGCATTTCGGTCCTTGAGGCGCAGGCCTCCGGCCTTCCGGTCGTCGGTGTCGCCAGCGGGGCTATGCCCGAGCGCGTGCCCGAGGGAACCGGCCTGCTCGGTCCGGTCGATAATGCGCGTGCGATGGCGGATAATGTTGTGCGCGCATGGAATGAAGATTATGCCGGGCTGCGCCAACGCTCGATTGAACTTGCCAATTCGCACAACCGCTGGCAGCAAACGTTCGAGCAACTCATCGATATTGAATATGCCGAAGCCTTGAAGGCGCGCGATGCGAGGCAATATTCGTCGGTCCGCGGAACGTTAAAGCGAGCCTTGAACTTCTCTTGACCGACATTCCTCCCCAATCCAACGCATCGGCTGAAGGCTCCGGGCCCAGCGGCTTGTGGCAGCATCTGCCGCGCAGCACGCTGCGCATCGCGCTGTATGTCCTGCCGCTCGTCGCGCTGGCCAATGTCGGCGTGCTGGTGTGGTCGCTTGGCGGGGTGGATTTGTCGGAGCGGCTGGTCGCTCCTCACCTGCTGTGGATCGCGATGACGCTGGTGTTCGCGCCGATGATCACCAATTCCTTGCGACTTCTCCTGTGGAGCCGGTTTTTCGGTCTCGATCTCGGGTTCAGACGTGCCTTCAAGGTGATTACTGGGACGATGGTCGCCAATTCGGTGACGCCGTCTGCAACCGGCGGGATGCCGATCAAGATGATTTTCCTGGTCGGCGCGGGAATCGAGGCGCGCCGGGCTCTCACGCTCATTTCGTTTCAGACCGCTGAAGATGCGCTCGTCCTGTTCACCCTGGTCGGCATAACATTCGGCTTGAGCGGCTTTGCCTTCTTTGAATATCTGAGCTCTGAGCCGGCTCTGCTTGCCAGACTCGATACAACGCTGCGCTCTGTGAGCGTCATCGTCCTGTGGTCGCTGGTGGGCCTTGCACTGCTTTCGCTGATCGTGACGGCAGGGCTGCTCGGCGCGCGGGCTCGTGATCTCGCAGCGCGGGCGTCGCGGCGGCTGCGCGAATGGATCATGGGCGTTCTGGGCGATTGGCGCGATCTGGTGCGCCGCGGCAAATGGGTTGCGCTCGTCAACGTGGCGCTTGCAGCAGTCCAGTGGACCGTTCGTTTCTCGATTGCGGGGCTCGTTCTTGCTGCCTTCGGCATGGAATGGCGCCCCGCGCTTTACTGGCTTTTGCAGTATCTGGTGCAGTCGATCAGCTCGATCGTGCCGACACCGGGCGGCGCGGGTGGTGCCGAGGCAGGCTTTCTGTTCCTGTTCCAGCCGTTCGTCGATGCCGATGTGCTGGTGCCGGCAATGAGTACCTGGCGCCTGATCTTCTTCTTTCTCCCGCTGACAGGCGCTGCGCTCGTGTTCTTTGTCCTCAACCGGGTGCCGCGGTCGAAGGGCTCGCAGAGCGATGCCCCCGCTGCGCGCGGAGGCATCGCGCATCCTGCCGAATGATCTGCGCGTTCTGGATTATGCCGCAAGGCTTGGCTTGAACGCAGCAGAGATGGTCCCATCGTCTTCGCCGAGCTTGAAGCTGCCAACGGCGCTGCGCAGTCTTTCCGCTTCCGAGACGAGCGAGGCGGCGGCGGCGTTGCACTGCTCGCTCATCGCCGCGTTCTGCTGGGTGGAGCGATCCAGATCAGCAACGACCGCATTAACCTGAGTGAGGCTTTCGGACTGGATCCGGGTGGCCTTGGTGATATCATCGATGGTTGAATTGAGATCGATGATCTGTTCGTTGATCGAGGCAAAGGCCTCGCCCGAACGCTTCACCAGATCGACGCCGGAGGCGACATGCTTTCCGCTTGAGGAAATGAGGCTCTTCACCTCGTCTGCTGCCTGGGTGCAGCGCTGCGCCAGCGCGCGCACTTCTGACGCGACGACAGCAAAGCCCTTGCCGGTTTCGCCCGCTCTAGCTGCTTCGACCCCGGCGTTGAGCGCGAGCAGGTTGGTCTGGAAGGCGATTGAATCGATCACCGAGATGATGTTGGTGATCTCGGTTGATGATTTCGAGATCTGATCCATCGCATCGACCGCCTTGTTGACAATCGAAGTGCCTTCGCCCGCGCTGCGCGTCGCGCTTTCGATCGTGGTGCTCGCGCGCTGGGTGTTTTCGGCTATGGCTGCGATCCGCTGGGTGCTCTGGGCGATTGCCGCGGCGCTTTCCTCGAGGCTGGCGGCCTGCTCTTGCGTGCGCCGGGCGAGGTCGTCGGAAGCAAGGCGGATCTCGTTCGATCCCGCCTCGATCCCATGCGCCCCGTCGCGCACATCGCGCATGGCCGCATTCAGCTTTCTCACCCCGTTGTTAAAGCCGGTTTCAACCGCCATGTAATCCTTGGGAATTCCTTCGACCGTGCTCGTGAGGTCGCCATCGGCGAGTTTTTCCAGCGCGGCGCCCACGCGATTGCTGAGCAGGTCCTTGGTCTGGTCGCGCGAGGCATCGAAATAGGCCGAGAGCGCAAGGTCGATATCGAGCAGCGCGACCTTCATCAAGGCGACCACCCGCCGGGCCTGCGCGCGCTTCCAGGGCAGGAAGCGCTGCCAGCCCGGCGCGACAAGCGCGAAGATGAAATGCTCGAGCACCAGCGCATAGGCGCCGACATACCAGTTGGGCTCGAGCCCGATGCGCGCATGAACGCCGCCGATCCTGGTCGCACGCTTGAAGAACCGCTCGTCCACGCCTTCGACACTGACCTTGTGCCAGTGTTCGCCTTGAAGACTGCGCGCGCGCTGCATCGCCTGGGGGCCGTCGAAATGCTCGGCAAGGTGCGGCCGGGCCGAGATTTCCTTGTAAAACTGATCGAGTGCGCTGTCGATCTGCCGTGCGAAGACGTTCTTGGTGGCACGCAGCGCACCATTGGTTGCATCATCAATACCGTAGTAATCGAGGCGTTCGGCGAGGTTTGCCTGGGTCATCCTTGGTTCTCCAGAAGGGGCGGGTTTTCGTTGCTTGCTTTTCTGAAAGGTCATGCCACGAGGCGTGCGGGCATGGCCTGAGCCGCTGCCTGCGAGGTTTCGAACCGGCTTACGGTCTGCTTGAGGCGCGATGCCTGCGCGGCGAGCGAAGCGGCAGCGGCGGTGCATTGCTCGGCCATGGCGGCATTCTGCTGAGTCGAACCATCGAGCTCGCTCACAACGAGGTTGATCTGCTTGAGCGTCTCGGCCTGCGATTGCGCGGAGTTTGCGATCATCTCGATCGATGAATTGAGCTCGGAGACTTCTTTCGCGATCGAGGCAAAGGCTGCGCCCGAACGGCTGACCAGATCGACACCGGTTTCGACATGCCTGCCGCTCGCCGAGATCAGCTGTTTGACTTCATCGGCAGCCTGCGTGCAGCGCTGGGCGAGCGCCCGCACCTCGGAGGCGACGACGGCAAAGCCCTTGCCGGTTTCGCCCGCACGCGCCGCTTCCACCCCGGCATTGAGCGCCAGCAGATTGGTCTGGAACGCGATCGAATCGATCACGCCGATGATGTTGGTGATCTCGGCAGATGATTTTGCAATCTGATCCATCGCGCCGACCGCCTCGTTCACGATGGTCGATCCATTGTCCGCCTTGCCATTGGTCGAGGTGATTGCCGTGCGCGCGACGAGAGCCGCCTCTGCTGCCCTGCCGACCTCGCTGGTAACATTGTTGATCGCGGCAGCGGTTTCCTCGAGATTGGCCGCCTGCTGCTCGGTGCGGCGCGCCAGATCCTGCGAAGCGATCTGGATTTCCTGCGTGCCACTCGCCATCTGGTCGAAGCCATCCACGATTGTGCCAACGGCACTGTCGAGCGAATGGATCGCGCTGTTGAAATCTGTTTCGACCTGGCGGTAGCGCCCCGGCAATTGCGCCAGCTGGACCGTGAGATTGCCGCCCGCAAGGTCCATCAGCCGCGTCTTGAGCGCATCGAGGACCGCGGCCTGCTCCTTGCTGTTTTGCTCGCGCTCCGTGTTGGCAAGGGCCTCCTGCTCGGATTTGAGCTTGTCGGTTTCGACAATCGTGCTCACCAGCGTTTCGATCCGGTTGCACAGGACGACGAGAACACCCGCCTCGATCAGCACGATCAGTGCATGGATGACGACGCGGACAAGGTCGCTGCCGCCTGTGAAGACATAGGTTGGCGCGGCAAAATTGAGCAGGAGGTGGTGCGCTGCGGTCACGAGCGTCCCGGCGATGACAGCGCGCCAGTCCGCCATGATCGCGCTCGCCGAAAGGAGCGCGAAGAACAACATGTGCGTATCGAGCAGATAGCCGGTTCCCCGGCTGATCGCCAAGGCAAGCGCGGCGATCAGCGGAAGGCCCGCACCAAGTGCAATGCGCGCCATCTTGTCGGAGCGGTGGTTCATCGCGAAATAAAGGGGCGCAGCGGCAAGCCCCATCCCGGCGATCCCGAACACCGGAACACCGGCAAGCAGACTTCCGGCCAGCAATGCAATCGCGCTCACGGCATAAATGCCTGCAATGACACGCACCCCCTGAAGGCGCAGTTGGTCGATGGAGGTCATGACATGCTTTCCGATGCGTCGAGGGAAGTTGTCTGCGCGGCGCAAGCGCGCGCATCGGCCATGATCGGCACGAGGCCCGACCGAAGCGCGCTTGAAACGCTCGATGCTCGCGGCAGCATGACGACGACCCGCCGCGCGCGTTCGTCGAGCGCGAGGATACCGGCCTGTTCATGGGCCGCCCAGGCGAGCGTGCGGCTGATGCCGTCAGGCCCGAGCGGCGCTATCAGAGCGGCTTCCCCGGGGCGCGGCCAGAGCATGGCGAGCGCAAGCGCGCCCGTCATGCCCAGCGCGTGCGCCGAGAATATCACCTTATCACGCAGCATGGTTTTTCTCTGCGGGGAAAGCCTCGGGCCCGCTGAGCTGTTCCTGGAGAGCCCCGATCGTGATTTTGGCCACTGCCTCCTCGGGCACCGGGGCCCGCAAAACCAGCGACAACTGGTTCAGGCATTGCGAAAGCCGGTCAATCGCCTGAAGCTCGTCGAGATGGTGTTCTACCAGCGTCTCGTGGCTGCACAGCACGACACCGAGCTGTTCCACTTCGCCCGCATAGAGCTCAAGCGTCTGGGCTGCGCGCAGGAGTAGATCCCTCGATGCACAGCCGTGCGCCCGTTCGTTCGGCGTCCGAGGCGAAGGGTCGGGGCTCACGCGGCCAGCTCGTATTCTTCGTTGACGATCAGCCGCGCCAGATCGAGCACCATGACCATTTCATCGCCAAGCGGCGCAACTCCCTGAAGAAAATTGGTGATTGCATCGCGTTGAACTGCGTCGGGCTGTTGCATCTCTTCTGAATCGATCGAGACGATGTCGTTCACGTCATGCACGATCAGCCCGCGCGATTGCCCTTCGAATTCGGTCACGATGATCGGATTTCGCGGAGTCGTCTCGGTCGCCGGCCAGCCCAGACGCACGGCCAGATCGATCACCGGCAGCACCGCGCCGCGCAGATTGACGACGCCTGCAACATAATCCGGCACGCGCGGCAGGCGGGTGACCGGCGACCAGGCGCGGATTTCGCGGATCGCCATGATATCGACCGCGAAGAGCTGGTTCTGAACCCCGAAGGTAATCAATTCGTAGCGCATGGTCCTGTCTGTCCTGCTGCTTGAGGGTGGCTTAGTGGGTGACGCGGCGAAGCGCGGTGGTCAGCTTGTCAGCATCGAACGGCTTGACGATCCACCCGGTCGCCCCGGCCGCACGCGCGCGCTGTTTCTTCTCGGCCGAGCTCTCGGTGGTGAGCACAAGGATGGGCCGTTCGGCATGGAGCGCCGATCCGCGCAGTTTCTCGATCAGCCCAAAGCCATCGAGGCGCGGCATGTTGATATCGGTGATGATCACGTCGACCTCGTTCGAGGCGAGCCATTCGAGTGCTTCCTGCCCGTCCTCGGCCTGTTCAACCTCAAAGCCACGCGAAGTGAGCGCGCTGCGCAGCAGGGCACGCATCGAGGCCGAATCGTCAACGGTCAGCACCCGAACGGTGCCATTGGCGCGCAGGGCGGCGGCCTCGTTCGCTTGAGCGGTGGTGTTCTGGTCTTGCATCGTGGGTTCCTTTGCGCGTCAGAATAGCTCGACTGTCCCAAGCGCCGATTGCGGCCGGACCAGTGGTTTGTCCCTAGGTGCGGCGACGGGTTCGACCTCGCGACACTTGACGAGGCCCGAGGCCGGACGAAAATGGATCCGCCGCGCCGCTGAGCCTTCGAGGTCCTCAAACACATTCTCGATGCCCTCGCGGCGCAGGAATTCGCGGGCGAAGGCTGCATTGGTCGAGCCGATTGCGCCAAGATCCGGATTGATGTTGGCTCCGCCATAGAGCCGGCCCTTGAGGCGATGCTTTATCGCGCCCAGTTCGAGCATCTTGTTCACCAGGAGCTCCATCAGGAAGAGCCCGTAATTGCGATCAAACTCCCCGGCCTTGTGGCAATCGGGCGGCTCGGCGAGGAGGAAGTGATTCATCCCGCCGATGCGGGCCATCGGATCGTAAAGGCAGGTTGCAACGCAGCTGCCGAGCACCGTGCCCAACTCGAGGCTGGCATCCGCGCTCGCATGCGCTTCTCCCTGCAAAACAGAGCGGCGCACGACGGGAGCATCGCGATGAGGACGTTCTGGAGACATGGATCAGGAAGCCTTGCGCTGCGCCGAGTGAAACGGCTGGAAAATGCGTTTGCCGATCTGATCGATCGGGAGGATATGCTGGGCTGCACCCAGCTCGATCGCCGCGCGCGGCATGCCAAAGACAACGCAGCTCGCTTCGTCCTGCGCGATCGTTTGCGCGCCGCTTTCGAGCAGGGCACGCAGGCCTGATGCGCCGTCCTGTCCCATTCCGGTCAGGATGATACCGAGCGCTGCCGGTCCGGCCTCGCTGGCGAGCGAGCTGAACAACGCGTCCACGCTTGGACGATGGCCACTGATCGGTGCGCCCGGTCGCATCCGGCAGCGCCATCCGCCGGCCGAATTGGCCTTGACCGTCAGATGGCCTTCTTCGCCTGGCGCAATCAGGATTTCGCCGCGCCGCACGGGCTGATCGGACTGTGCCAGCGCGACGCGCGCGCTGGTGACGCGATCGAGCGAGCGAGCAATGGCGGGGCTAAAACAGGCATTGATGTGCTGGACGATGAGCGTGGGCGGGCAATCCTCGGGGAAGTCCGCCAGCAAGGCGTGCAGCGCTTCCACACCGCCGGTCGAGGAGCCGATGGCAATGAGCGCAGGCTGGCCGATTTCTCGGCGGGTTGCACCCGGCTGAAGATCGGAGCGGCGCGCGCGCGCGGGCTGGGCAGGAGAGCGGGGAGCGGCGGCTCTTGCAGCGGCGGCGGCCGTTTGAGCGCTGTTGACCGGCACATGCAGTCGCACCTGCGCTGCTTCGCGCACCAGGGCGGCGAGCTTGCCGCTATCGGCATGGGCGATCGAGCTATCAAGCTCGGCCTTCGAAAAACACGCCACCGCGCCCAAGGCAAGCGCCCGGGCGGTGGCCTCGGCCCCGGGGCCAGCAGCACCCGACACGATGATGACCGGGGTGGGGCGCAATTGCATGATCTTCTCGAGGAAGGAGAGCCCGTCCATTCCCGGCATTTCGATATCGAGCGTCACGACATCGGGATCGAGCGCCTTGATCAGACGCCGGGCCTCGGCTGCATCGGGGGCGCTGCCGACAATCTCGATCTGAGGATCATCGGCGAGCTTGCGCTTGACCAGCGCGCGCATCAGCGCACTGTCATCGACGATCAGGACGCGGATGGTCATGCCGCGTGCTTCTGGTAAATCGTGGGCCCGGCCGGTCGGAGCAAGGCAAGTGCCTCGCCCGACACCCGTTCTGAATGTCCGATATAGAGAAAGCCACCAGGGCGCAGTTGCCGGGCAAGGCGCTCGATGAGACGCCGCTTGGTCGGCTCATCGAAATAGATCATCACGTTGCGGCAGAATATCACGTCGAACAGGCCTGAAAACGGCCAGTCGCGCAGCAGATTGAGCTGGCGAAAGCGCACCATGGCCCGCACTTCCGGGACAATCTCGCAGGCTTCCTTGCCCGCCCTTGTCCAGACCTTGCGCAAGGGTTCGGGCATGGCCTCGAGCGCGGCCAGCGGATAGCGTGCCTCACGCGCTGTCAGGATCGCATGGTCGGCAAGATCGCTGGCCAGCGCCACGATATCCTGTTTCAGGATACCCAGGCCTGCGCGCCGGTCTTCGCCGAGCAGGACCATCATCAATGTCCAGATTTCCTCCCCGCTTGAAGAGCCAGCAGACCAAAGGCGAATGGCCTCGCCTTTGGCCGCCCGGGCGAGGAGCGAGGGGCGCACCTCGCGCGCAAAATGCTCGAAATGGTGTGGTTCACGGTTGAAATAGGTGTGATTGGTGGTGAGGGCAGACACGACACGGGCCTTGAGCGCACGATCGCCGGCGAGCTGGTCGAGAAACGATCCGAAGCCAGCGCAACCTGTCTCGCGCAGCAGCGGTGCGAGGCGCGAATAGGCAAGCATGGCCTTGCTTTCGCCAAGAACGATCCCTGCTTCGGCATGGATCAATTGTGCAATCCGCACGAAGTCGGCCCGGGCATAAACGTGCGGGCTGATCCCGGGCACGAGCGCTTCGCGCCCGCCTGCCCGTGCGGTTGCAGGCTCGCTCATGATTCGCAGATGGCCTGCAGGGCAGAATGCGGCTCGCTGTGCTGTTCGGCCCCTTTTTCCTGGTCGGCGAAAGTGCCGCCCATGAGCTGTGCGACCATCTCGGTCTCGCCGGCCGCAGCGCTCTGGACCAGATAATCCACATCGACGATCAGCGCGACCTGGCCGTTGCCCAGGATCGTCGCGCCGGCAACGCTGTCAACCGAACGGTAATGGGCATCAAGGCTCTTAATCACGAACTGGCGCTGATCGGTAATTGTGTCGACCATCAGCGCGGCCTGACCGTAGCTCTCGGTCTCAACCAGAACCAGCACGCCATTGCTCGGATCGCCCTGCATGCCGCGCGCGCCTGTCATCATGCCAAGCGATACGATGGGGACGAAACGCCCGCGCACGTTGAGCATTTGATGCTGGCGCCCGAGCTCCTTGATATCGGCCACATTCGGACGCAGGCTTTCGATGACATGGGCAAGCGGGATCACCAGCGACTGATCCCCCACTTGCACGATCATGCCATCGGAAATGGCCAGCGTGAGCGGGAGCGTGAGGCTGAATGTCGTGCCTTTGCCGGGGGTGGACTCAATCGAGATGCGACCGCCCAGATCCTTCACGTTCTGCTTGACCACATCCATCCCCACGCCCCTGCCCGAGACGCTGGTGATCTTGGCCGCTGTCGAGAAACCGGGCGCGAAGACGAGCTGGTTGACCTCATCGTCGCTCAATTCTGCCTCTTCGCTGACAAGGCCATTGGCGATCGCCTTGGCGAGAACCTTCTCGCGATCAATGCCGCGTCCGTCATCGCTGATCCGGATGATGATCCGGCCCGCCTTCTGTTCGGCAGAGAGCGAGAGCGTACCTTCGGCATCCTTGCCGGCGTCCTGGCGTTCTTCCGGTGGCTCGATCCCATGGTCGACCGCGTTGCGGATCAGGTGCGTCATCGGCTCGGACAGGCGCTCGATCACGGTCTTGTCGAGCTCGGTCGTCTCCCCGGTCACTTCGAGCCTGACATGCTTGCCGGTGTTGCTCGCAAGCTCGCGCAGCAGCCGCGGCACGCGCCCGAAGACCGAACTGATCGGCTGGGCGCGAAACGCCATGGCGTGTTCCTGGATATCGCGCACCAGAGTATCGAGCATGGCCAGCTCCTCGATATGCGCAAACCCCTCGTTCTCGATGCGCTGGGTGAGCATGGCCTGCGCAATGACGAGCTCACCCACACCATCGATCAGCTTATCGAGCTTGCGCAAATCGATGCGGACGCTTTGCGAGCCCTGGGCGGAACCGCTGCCCGCCGCGGCGGGTTTAGCCGGGTTGCCCGCTGGTGCGGGGTTGGGCGATGCCTCGTGCGATGATTTTTCCGGCGGGGCTGGTTTGGCGGCCAGCGTGCCCTGATCGGCGGCGGTTTCGATCCCAGGGCCGCAGGCTGCGTTGCCAGGGGAAGGGGGAGCCTTGGACAACCGGGGCCGGGGTATGCCTTCATCGCCGAAAGCCAGCCCGCAATCCTCGCCCACAAAATCGAAGATCTCCTCGATCTGTTCGCGTGCCACGCTGCCCGGCAGCTCGAAGGTCCAGCCCAGATAACCCTGATCGGGATCAAACCGTTCGAGCGGCGGCAGGTCGCCTGTCTCGCAGGTCGCGCATGTTCCCCCGAGCAGCTCGATCTCGCGCAACCACAAGAGCGGTTCGCTGCCATTGTCCATGGCACCTGCATGCGGGCGGATATGAACATGCCATGCGGGAGGGGTGGGGGACTCGTCACGCGCCGCCTCGTCTCCGACAGGCTCGGGCGGCGCAGGTGCGCTCAGTTCATCGAGCAAGGCATCAAGATCATCGAGCGCGCTGTCATGGGTTTCGCCTGCGGCGGCGGCGTCAGGTGGGGTTTGGCCCCCCCGCGCCGATTCAAGCCGCGCGATCAGCTCGGCATCCTGAGGGACCTCGCCCAGACCGCGCGCCGCATCGACATGATCGCGCAGCATATCGAGCGCGAGCAGCAGCAGATCGACAAGCTCCTTGCGCAGATCGACCTTGCCTTCGCGGATATCGCCCAGCAGGTTTTCGAAGCTATGTGTATAGCCTTGCATCGCCAGATGCCCGAACGCCCCGGCGCCGCCCTTGATCGAGTGAACAGCGCGAAAGATCGCATTGATCGTTTCGCCATCCTGAGTGCCCGCCTTGCAGGCATCAAGCCCGCTTTCGGCCGCTTCGAGTGCTTCTTCGCATTCCACGAAAAAGATCTGCTGGATATCATCTTCGTTCATCGCGGTTCCTCATGCGCTTGCCAGCGGTTCTGAAAGCGCTTCATCGAAGGCATTCTCGAGGCCAGTAAGCCGGATGGCCTCGCGAACGGCCTCACTGCTGCCGACGAGCGTGATCCCGCCCTCGGTGCGCGCTGCCGAAAGGAGCAGCTGGAGCATCGCCTGGCCGATCCGTTCGACCGCGCTCGCATCGATCAGGACGGGTGTGGGACCAAGTGCATCGCACAATTCAGGGTGAAGCGAATTGGCGGAAACGCGATCGCAGGTGGCGGGAAGGATTATTGTGCTCACGATTGCAGCTTTCGGATGGGCGTTGAAGGAGGGAGGAGGGCACCGCGGATCAGAATTCGCTCCAATCCTGATCATCCGGCTCGCTGGCCGGTGCGCGAAGAGAGGGTTGGGGCTTTGATGCCAGGCGCGCTGTCTCACGGGCGAGAATGCCGTCGATCGGCATATCGCGGACTGGCTGCGGTGGTTCGGCGCCCGCCTTGATGGCCCGGCGCTGCGCAGCGGGCGGCGGTCGCTTGATCGGGGGCGGCTCTTCGCTGGCGGGGGCAAGTGCAGGAGCGCAAGCAGCGGCGGGCACAACCGCAGCCGGCACCGCAACCTTTTTTGCCACCGCGCCATGCGTGCGGGCGCGATCCTGGGCAGCGCTGTCAATTCTGAGGCTTTCGACCAGCTGACCAAGCAGATCTGCTTCGTCGGACAGGTTGCGCGAGGTTGCGCGGCTTTGCTCGAACGTTGCTGCGTTCTGCTGGGTCATCGTATCGATTGTTGCGACCGAGGTATTCAACTGGTCGAGATTGGTCGCCTGGGTCATGGCCATTTGCGCGATCTCATCGATCTGCCCGGTGATGGTGGCAATCTGATCGACAATGCTGCGCAGCAGATCGCCTGCTTCGCCAACCAGGCCAACTCCCTGATCGACCTTGCTCGTGGAGGTGCCGATCAGGCGCTTGATATCGCGGGCTGCATCCGCGCTACGCTGGGCCAGCGCGCGGACCTCATTGGCGACAACGGCAAAACCCTTTCCGGCATCGCCCGCACGCGCGGCCTCGACGCCGGCATTGAGCGCGAGGAGATTGGTCTGAAAGGCGATCGCGTCGATCACATCGATGATCTGGGTGATTTCGCGCGAAGAAGTCTCGATCGAGGCCATTGCGTCGACAGCCATGCGAACCACTGTGCCCCCTTCGCTTGCCCTGGCATGGGTCTCGCCAAACGAGACGTGCAAGGCTTTGGCATTCTGAGCGGACGCGCGCACGAGTTCGGTAGCCCGGGCCATGGCCTCGCAGGTCTCTTCGAGGTGGGCAGCCTGTTTGGTGTTGCGCATGGCAAGATCACCGGAGGCCGAGCGGATTTCCTCTGCGGAGCGGTTTATTCCGAGCGCCGATCGACGCACTTCGCCCAGCTTCGCGGCGAGCTTGTCGGCTGTTGAATTGAATGCCTTGCGCAATCCATCATCGGCATCCTCGCACGGGCCATCGATCCGCGTGCTCAGATTACCAGACCCAAGCTGTTCAAGTGCATCACACAGCTTGTGCGCGAAATCGTGCATCCTGGCCTGGCGCGCTTTCTCGGCCACAAGCGTCTGGCGAAAGGCTTCTAGCGCCTTTTCGATCGTGCCGAAATCGCCCATGCGGTCAATCGTGCGCGGCATGGTTTCCAGATTGCCAGCGGCCATGCGTATCATGGCATCGGCGGTCTGCGAAAGAGGTCTGAACACGCCGCGTTTGAGGGCATAAAACGCTGCGATCGCAACGCACCCCTGAAGGATCGCAAGCCCGATCAGGATGGCCGGGATCAGCATGGGGATCATGTCGCTGTCGGCGGGCAACTCGCTCTGCCTCGCCCCGATCGATGGGCTTAGGGCATGGAATTCAGACCCTTCACCGCCGGGCTGAAGAAAGGCCTCCTCGGGCTTGGGGCCTAGACCGCCAAGACTGAACTGGTTGACCCCCAAGCCGGCCACACCGATCATCATCGCCGCGAGGGCGATCATTGCGATGACCCAGAGTCTGGTCAGTTTTTCGATGGTCACGTGCCTTGAGTCCTCGGGCCGATGGTGTCGGAATTGAGGCTCTTCTAGTCGCGGGAATTGAAAGCGGCTTTTCTGACCGTATCAGCGCGACCCCCTAAGCGCGCGGACAAATAATCTTGGTAGCTGGGTTGCTAGCACCGCACCGATCATGACGGGTCAGCGCCGGGCTGACCGTGTGCGACGGACCAACGAGGACCCATGCCCAATACTAAAGTGATGGTCGTTGACGATTCAGCGGCGATGCGCGCTCTGTTTTGCGACATTCTGGATAATGCGAAGGGCGTCGAAGTGTGCGGGACGGCCTGCGATGCCGATGAAGCGCGCAGCAAGCTGGAGGAGCTGCGGCCCGATGTGCTCACGCTCGATGTCGAGATGCCAGGCACATCCGGGCTCGATTTCCTCGCCGAGATAATGGAGGAAAGGCCGATGCCCGTGATCATGCTTTCGAGCATCGCGCAGGCAGGATCGGGTACGGCCGCGCGTGCGCTCGAGCTGGGCGCAGTGCACTGCTTTCCCAAGCCGCTGCATTCCTCGCGCGAGGAATTCGATGCAACGGTCGCGAAACTGGGCGATATCGTGCTCAGGGCCGCACGCGGAACTCTGGGGGCAACCACACAAGCGGAGGCAGAACCCTGCGAAGCCCCCGAAACACCGTCATTCGAGCCCGGCGATAAAATCGTTGCGATCGCTTGCGGCGAAGGAGGGCTTGATACCGCCCATCACCTCATCGCCAGCCTGCCAGCGAATTGCGCGCCCACTATCATCGCATTGGCTGCGTCTGTGGCCGAAATCGAGCAGGCGCTGGGCTCGCTGCGCACGGCGGCTTCGTGTGAAGTGCTCGATGCACGTGACGGGGCAGCGCTGGAAGTGGGCAAGGTCTATCTTGCCTATGATCCGCAGTGCCATGTGATCGTGGAGCCAGGCAGCCCGCCGCGCATTCGCCAGGTCGCGCGCGATCCGGTAGCAGGATTCAGGCCGTCGGCGGATCTCCTGCTGGGCTCGATCGCGCGCGCGCGCTGCCCGGCGATTGCCGGCTTGCTCGAAGGCAAGGGGGCTGATGGCGCGAAGGGCATCCAGATCTTGGCTGGCGCCGGCCATCCGGTCTTTGTCATCTCGCCGACCGATCAGGCGCCGCGCGATCGCTTTGATGCGGTCAAGGCGCTGGGTATCGCTGTTGCAGAGCATGGCCGCGAAACGCTGGGCGTCTGGCTGCTTGAGCAGACCGCAGCCTGAATTGCATACCCTCCGAATGCGGCGATGGCGCACAGATCAGTCGCAGCTTCGATATCACGCACTCATGCAGCGCTGCGCTGTTCCCCTTGAATCTTGCGCGACTGCGCGGTGTTGCGCTCCAGATCGCTCAGGCTTTGCGGATGCGCAAATTTGAAGCCCTGCGCCAGATTGCAGCCGATCGCTCTCAGAAAACTCAGTTCCTGTTCGGTTTCGACACCCTCGGCGACCAGTTGCAGACCCAGGCTCAGGCCCATTTGGACAATCGCCTGAACGATCAGTCGCGATTGCTGATCGCTGGTGATGTTTGAAATGAAATCACGGTCGATCTTGACCTTGGTGATGGGAAAATCGCGCAAATGGGTCAGCGAGGAGAATCCGGTGCCGAAATCGTCAAGCGCAATCGAGAAGCCTCGCTCGTGGAGCACGTTCAGAAGATTTCTGATTGCTCCAAAGTCATCGAGCAGCAGCATTGTTTCAGTCACTTCGAAGATAATGTTGCGGGGCTTTAGAACCCCCGAACTCATGAGCCGTTCGATCAGCTTCATGAAATCACCGCTGCGCAGATCCGCTTCGGCGACATTGATCGCGATGCGGGCATCGGGTCCGAGCATCGCCAGAATGCGGGGAGCCTCGCGCAGGATCTCCTCGATCATGAATTGCGAGACCCGCCGGGACAGCGCGGGATCGAGCAGAGCCGGGGCGAACTCGGCAGCGGTGATCGTTTCGCCTTTGCGATCGCTCAGGCGCAAGAGCGCTTCGACCGCCACGATGCTCCCATCGGATATCTCCACGATCGGCTGATAGGCGGCAAAGGCGCGGCCCTGCTCGAGCGCGAGGGTCAATTGAGCGATCGCATTGTGACGCGCTGAATGGGCAAGCTCGATTGCCTCGCTCCACAGATGCACTGTCCCGCGTGCGTTCGCCTTGCCATGATAAAGCGCCAGATCGGCGCGTCGCAACAATTCATCGCTGCTCGATCGGCCGGTGATCTGGGCAAGCCCGCATGTCGCGCCGACAATGATCAACTCATCGCCAATGCGCACCTGTTCGGTAATATCGCGCACCAGGGACATCATGAGTGCCTCGATCGCTTCGATCGGCATACCCACGGGAAACAGCACCGCAAACTCGTCCCCGCCCCAGCGCGCGAGGAAGCAGCGGTCATCGATCCTGCGGTTAAGCTGCTCAGCTATCTGGGTGAGCAATCGATCTCCCACCAGATGGCCCAGCGTGTCGTTGACCGCCTTGAAGCCATCGAGATCGAGCAGTGCGACTGTCACCGGGTCGCGCCCGATTTGCCGGCCCGGCATGGCGAGCGCCTCGCCGAGCCGTTTGTCGAACGCGCTGCGATTGAACAGCCCAGTCAGCCGGTCGCGTTCGGCTGCGCGCTTGAGGGCTGCGGTCTGGAGATGCTCTTCGGTGCAATCGAGAATGATCCCGGCAACGCTTTCGGGCCTCGAATCGCAATCGATCCGCTCGCCGATTGCGCGCACGCGTCTGATTTCGCCGTCGGCGCGGCGCAGATTGGCCTCAAGGGCAAAGGGTTCGCCTTTGGTGATGGCTCGCTCAAGCGCTGTCCGGATTTTCTCGCGCTCGTCCGCTTCCCAGAATTCCAGCGCGCTCGTTACATCCATCGCGGTGCCGCATTCGAGCCCGTGAATGGCGAAGACCTGATCTGACCAATGCAGCGAGTTGTCCGCCAGATTAACTCGCCATGAGCCGATTTGCGCAGCGATTTCGGCTTGCCGGAATACCCGGTTAAGCTGGCGCAGGGAGGTGTTGGCCTGCGACAGGGCGAGCGTCTTCGAATGCGCGATGATGCATTGCTCTGCAAGTTCGGCCAACAACCTGAGCTGGGCGATCTGGGCCTCGCAAAACGCGTTGACGCGCGGCGATGCGATGCACAACGCGCCGATGAGCGCGCCAGTTTCAGCGCCAATGGGGACGCCGAGATAGGAGCGGATTGCTGTTTCGCCACGCGCCATCGGAGCATCGCGAAACCGCGCATCCGCATGCGTATCACAGATCAGGAGCGGCCCCGCCTGATCGACGCATGTCGCGCAGAGCGACGCGTCTAGCGGGGTCTGTTCAGCGGCCACGCCCGTCTTGCCCAGAAACCACACATGGCTTTCCTCGATGATGCTGACCACGGATATCGGGCAGCCGAACATCGTCGTGGCGAGCTGCGTGATGCGCGAGAAGATCTGCGGTTGCCTCACTGTTTGGAGCGCCAGGGCGCGCAGACTGTCAAGGCGAGCAGCTTCATCCATCAAAGGCCGCTATGGCAGGATCGGATTAAGCGCGTTGCACTGCGCGTTTGGTGGCATTCCCTAAGGGATTGCAGCCACATCGACGGAAGTCGTCATCTCTTGCGGGGCGCTTCCGATGAAAGTGCCATCGATAGGCGAGACATCTGCATAATCACGTCCCATCGCGATCGGAATGTGATCCTCGCGCACGATGCAGTCGTTGGTGGGATCAAACCCGATCCAGCCGAGCTCGCTGCCACACCAGGCATTGACCCAGGCGTGCATTGCATCAGCGCCCACGAGCTTCTCCTTGCCCGGCGGCGGAAGCGTGCGCAGATAGCCGCTCACATAGGCTGCGGGAATGCCGAAGCTGCGAAGCGCAATGATCATGACATGGGCGAAATCCTGACACACGCCCTTGCGCGCACAGAAGGAATCGGCAGGCGGGGTCGCGCTCGTCGTCGCGCCGGGCGCATAGGCGAATTGGGTGTTGATAGCTTCCATCAGCGCGCCGGCCGCCGCAACCACGCCCGGCTTGCCCTGCATCTGCGAGATCCCCCAATCGGCAATCCCCTGATCGCTTGTCGCAAGGCGTGAGGCAAATAGATAGGGCGCAGGCGAGAGCTCGGCGAGATCGCGCGTAGTCAGCGCCGCGCTGCGCACGTCCGACAATCCCACATCCTGCATCGCCAGGGTGCCATCGGGGATCTCGATGGTGAACTCGCTCGTGATTTCGAGCGCCTCGAGCGGCGAAGCGAAACCGATCTGCGTGGTGTTCACCCAATAGGGTCCCGCGTTCTCGCCGCGCATGAGCGGTTCCGGTGTCATTCGAAGCTGTTGCTCGTGCAACACATGCCCGTCCCATGCTCGCGGCACGAGCCGCAGGTTGAAGCGTGCGTTTGCAACGGGCCGAGCATAATTGAGCCGGGTGGTGTGGTGGACGCGATAGATCATGCGAGCAGGCGTGTTTCTGCGCGGCGCTTCGGCTTTTCCTGCTGCAGGAAATAACGCCTGGCGATCTCATCGGAAAGCTCGCTCAGGCCCTCGCGCAGTTCCTCGATCGTGCGCGGGCCGATCTCGCTGGGCTCGAGCCCCCGCACAGCCGCCCGCAGCTGGCGCGCCCGGCGCAACGGTGGCTCGGGCATGCCATCACCGCGCAAGGGCGGGATCGCTTCGAGATGCTCTTCGATCCGGTCGATTTGGTAGCCCAGTCCACGCGGTTGGGCCGGATCGAGCAGAACCATGTCGTACACCCGCGCAATGAGCGGCATGGTCATGTAGCGGCTGCGATAGAGCGAGAGGGCATCGGCGAACTCGAGCAGGGCGGAAAGATCGTTCGCGCTCGCGCTGCCCGGGATCATTGCAGCGCAGCTTTGCAGGATCATTGATCCGCGCTCGAGCCGCAAGCCAAGATCGAGAAACCGCCAGGTCGGCCCATGGCTCATCCCGTCGGCCATGAGCCAGGATATTGCCGCATGGCGCTCGACCATGGCATCGCAGGCGCCTGCCATGCTCTCGAAGTCGCCCTGCGTAAAATGCGGGATCGGGCGCTGCAAGGCGCGCCAGCTATCCCGGGTCAGCCGATCGCGCAGCAGCAACGCGATCTGGCGCTCGCGATGAATAAGGCTGCGCACCGAGCCGCCATGGGTCTCGCTTCCAATCGCCATGCCTGCCAGATCTGCAAGGCCGATCCCGGCTTTCCTGCGCGGGGCTGCATCGATCAGCCACAAGAGCCGGGCGAGCCGGTCGAGCGTCGTGTTTCCGGCCGGATCATCCCCCGTCAAAGCCGCCTGATGGATAAGAATGCGCACGATCCGCGCGGTTTGGTGGGTTCGTTCGGCATAACGACCGAGCCAGAAGAGGTTGTCCGCAGCCTGGCTAGGCAACAAGCCCTGCTCGCGTCTGATATCGGGCGCCTCGAGCGTGATCACCTCTTCCGGGGTCGCAGGGCGCACGGGGTCGATGATGCAGACATCGGTCGAGATGTCGCCAAGCCCCATGAGCGAGGTGCGCAGATCGCCCGTTTGGGAAACCCGGGCAAACCCTCCGTCCAGGACAGCCCAACTGCCATCCTCATCGCGCGCAAGATAGGCGCGCAAGGTGAAACCGCGCGGCTCGGCTTGCCCATCGGCGAGCACGGGCGTGGTCGAGAGATGGACGATTTCCTGCGCAGTATAATCCATCGGTCGCAGCGCCATCGCCTCGGTGAGTGACTTGCGTTCGGCTGCCGAGAGGCTTGCGCCGGCGCGCGTGTGGCCATCCTCAAGCACCTTGATTGGCCGGCGAAAGGCCGAGCTGATCACCAGATCATCGAGCGAATCTAGCACATGGGCGCGCTCGCGCTCGCCGCCGCACCACCATGTCGCCGCATTGGGAACCTGCAGCGCTTCACCCAGGATCGAGCGCGAAAGGCGTGGTAGAAATGCGGGCATTGCGCGGCTTTCAACCACGCCTGCACCCGGCCAGCTGGAAAGAACTAGCCCCTCTTCGACTGCTGAAATCAGACCGGGCACGCCGATCTGCGAACGGGCATCGAGGCTGAGCGGATCGAGATCACGCGTTCCGATCCAGCGCCAGAGCGCATCGATTCGCTTGAGCCCTGCGATGGTGCGGGCGAACAGCTTGCCCTCGCGCACTGCAAGATCGCGCCCCTCGACCAGCGAAAAGCCCAGATGGCGGGCGAGCAGGGCCTGTTCGGGATAGGATTGGCTGAACCGGCCAGGTGTCAGCAGCGCGATGCGCGGATCGCCGCTCTCGCAGCTTGCCGCGATGCCCCGGGCGAGCGCATCGAAAAAGCCGCCTTGCGCACGCGTCCCGATCGCAGCAAGCAGCCCGCCGGTGGCCCGGGCGAGCGCCTTGCGGTTCTCGATCGCATAGCCGATCCCGATGGGAAAGCGCACGCGGTCGGCGAGCACGCGCCATTCGCCCGATGGCCCGCGCGCAAGATCGACCGCATAGACATGCAGGTAATACCCTCCGCCCGGCTTTACCCCGACCAGGCGCCGGGCGAAATTGCTGCTGCCAGAGACGATCGCGGCGGGCAATTGGCCGCTCGAGACGAGCTCTTGTGGCCCATAGAGATCCGCGATGATGGTCTCGAGCAATTCGGCGCGCTGGACGAGCCCCTGAGTAACACCGGCCCATTCCTGCGCACCGATGAGGATCGGCATCGGGTTGAGCGGCCAGGGGCGCTCCTGCTGATCGCCTGTTACCCGGAAGGCGAGGCCGAGATCCTCGACATGGCGATCAAGATCACGCTGGAGCGATGCGAGATCGCCATTGCTTTGCCCGGAAAACCCGTTTGCAAGCCTGTGCCACGCCTCGCGAATTGCGGGCGGCGAAGCCATCAGGATGTCCGCCTGTGGCTCGGGCGGTGCATAGCGGCCGAGCGGACCTGTCCGGCTTGATCCCGTTTCGCCCGGCGGCGCGGTGGCCGGATCAGCCCCCTCGTTCATGACGCGCTGGCGGGGCGGCGCAGATCGAGCGTCATGGGAAACTCGCCGTGATCCTCGCGGCCCGGAATGGTGACCTTGCCCGGCGAATGGCCATGATCCTGGAAGCGCGCGCGGCGGCGAGCCTCGGCCTCGTAATTGTTGATGGGGGCATCATCGTAATTGCGCCCACCAGGATGGGCCACATGATACACACAGCCCCCCAAAGAGCGATCATTCCACGTGTCGAACACGTCGAAGGTGAGCGGGGCATCGGCCTCGAGCAGGGGATGCAGGCAGGCAGAGGGGGCCCATGCCTTGTAGCGCACCCCGCCGACCGCTTCGCCCGGTTGACCGGTCGGCGTGAGCGGCACGCGGCGCCCGTTGCACCCGATCACGTGGCGACCGGGTGTCAGGCCTCTCGCGCGCACCTGCAGCCGCTCGGTCGAGCTGTCGACATAGCGCACCGTGCCGCCGATCGCACCCGTTTCGCCCAGCACGTTCCAGGGCTCCAGCGCCTGCGTGATCTCGAGCTCGACCCCGCCTGCATGGACCGAACCATGGACCGGAAAGCGGAACTGGCGCTGCGCCTCGAACCAGCTGGGATCGAAATCATAGCCCGCGCGCCTCAGATCGCAGAGCACTTCGAGAAAATCACTCCAGCAATAATGCTCGAGCAGAAACTTGTCGTGCAAACTGGTGCCCCAGCGCACGAGTGAGCCGGATTGTGGCTCGCGCCAGAACCAGGCGAGAAGAGCGCGCAGAAGGAGCTGTGCCGCGACGCTCATTCTGGCATCGGGCGGCATTTCAAATCCGCGAAACTCGATCAGGCCCAGGCGCCCGGTCGGGCCATCGGGCGAATAGAGTTTGTCGATGCAGATCTCGGACCGGTGCGTGTTGCCTGTCACGTCGACCAGCATGTTGCGAAATAGCAGATCAACGATCCACGGGAATTGGGACGGCTCGCCCGGCGGCGGCACCTGGGCGAGCGCGATTTCGAGCTCATAGAGACTGTCGTGGCGCGCCTCGTCAATGCGCGGGGCCTGGCTGGTTGGCCCGATAAAGAGCCCCGAGAAGAGATAGCTGAGCGAGGGATGGCGTTGCCAGTAGAGCACGAAGCTCTTGAGAAGATCGGGGCGGCGGATAAAGGCGCTGTCAGTGAAACTGGCGCCGCCCAGCACGAGGTGGTTGCCGCCGCCGGTGCCGACCGAGCGGCCATCGACCATGAACTTGTCCGCGGTGAGTCCGATCTCGCGTGCCGCATCGTAAAGCCGCGTCGTGAGGTCGACGAGCTCGTCGAAGCTCGCGGTCGGATGGATGTTCACCTCGATCACGCCGGGATCGGGCGTTACCTTGAGGACGTTGATGCGCGGATCGGGTGGCGGCGAATAGCCGCCGATCCGCACCGGCATCTGCAGCGCCTCGGCGGTCGCCTCGACCTCGGCGACGAGTTCGAGGAAATCCTCCATGCTCTCGACCGGCGGGATGAAGACCGAGAGATGATCGTCCTTGGGCTCGACCGTCAGCGCCGTGCGCACAGCGCCTGCGATGATCTCCTGCTCGACGATATCCTGGCGCGCCGTCCCCTCTGCCTCATCGACACGTCGATGCGCCTGCTCGCCCGGTGTTGCCTCGATCCGGTCCTGCTCGCCGCGCCGCGCGCGCTGTTCGCGGAAATCGGCCAGCGGGGCTCCGGGGTCGGTTTCGACGCGCGGATGGATATAGGGATAATCGCTCTTGGGCACGTGGGGCAGCGAGCCCAGCGGCAGGCGATATCCCAGAGCCGAGTCTCCCGGCACCGCCACGAGCGCCCCGCGCCGGGTGCGCCATTGCTCGCTCTTCCAGCGCTGCGGATCCTTTTCCTGCTTTGTCTGCCAGCGCTGGATCGGCAGGACAAAACCGACGGGCGTTGTGAGCCCGCGATTGAAGGTCTCGACGATGCGCTGACGCTCTTCGGGGTCTTCGATCCGCGGATCGGAAGGCGTGACATTGACCGGCAGCTCGCCCTCGCGCTCGATCCATTTCTCGGCGTCTTCGAACACGGGTTGGACAAACGTATCGTCCACACCCAGATTGCTGGCGGCGGTCTTGAGGAAGGTTTCTGCTCGCTCCGGGCTCGGTGGCGCGGGCTCGCCATCGCCTTCGGCTTGCGCTGAAGCCGGTGCGATCAACGCGGGATTGTTCCACAAGGGTTTGCCATCCTTGCGCCAGAACAGCGAATAGCCCCACCGCGGAAGGCTTTCTCCGGGATACCATTTGCCCTGCCCGTGATGCAGCAGCGCGCCGGGCGCAAATTCGTCCTTGAGCTTGCGGATCAGCCGGTCGGCGAGCCCGGCTTTTGTCGGTCCGACCGCCTCGCTGTTCCATTCAGGCGCCTTGCCCGGATTCTCGACGACGAAGGTCGGCTCGCCGCCCATGGTGAGGCGGACATCCTGCGCCTTCAGGTCCTCATCGACCTGCCGCCCGAGATTGAGCATGGCATGCCAGCGCTCATCAGTGAACGGCTTGGTGATACGCACCGCTTCAGCCACGCGCTCGACCGACATGGCGAAGTTGAAATCGACCTCGGCGGGCTCGGCCATTCCCTCGATCGGCGCGGCGGAGCGAAAATGCGGGGTGGCGGCAAGCGGGATATGTCCTTCGCCGGCAAACATGCCCGAAGTCGCATCCATCGCGACCCAGCCTGCGCCGGGTACATAGGCTTCGGCCCAGGCATGCAGATCGACCACGTCATTGGCGACCCCCTTGGGCCCGTCGACCGGTTCGACATCTGCGACCAGCTGGATTGAATAGCCCGAGACGAAGCGCGCTGCGATGCCGAGCCGTCGCAGGAGCTGGACCAGCAACCAGGCGCTGTCGCGGCACGAACCGCGCCCGGCTTCGAGCGTCTGCTCCGGGCTTTGCGTGCCTGTCTCCATCCGGATGACATAATCGACCTGCTGTTCGATATCGCGATTGACCTCGACGAGATAGTCGATCGTGCGACCCTTGAAGCCCCGGTGCTTTTCGACCAGCGCATCGAACAGCGGGCCCTGATCCTCGCATTCGAGGTAGGGGCTGAGATCGCTCCTGAGCTCGTCTTCATAGTCGAAGGGAAATTCCTCGGCATATTCAGCGACGAAGAAATCGAACGGATTGATCACCGCCATATCGGCAATGAGATCGACCTCGATCTTGAATTCGCGCACGCGCTCGGGGAAGACGATCCGGGCGAGCCAGTTGCCGTGGGGATCCTGCTGCCAGTTGATGAAATGGTTTTCGGGCTCGATCTTGAGCGCATAATTGGGGACATCGGTGCGCGTGTGCGGGGCAGGGCGCAGCCGGATGACCTGCGGGCCAAGCCGGATCGGGCGCGAATAACGATAATGGGTGAGATGGTGGAGCGCTGCGCGGATCATGATGCGAGCTTAGAGGGCGCAGGCCAGCAAGATGCAATGCTAAAAGCGATTGCGCTGGCATAGCAGGCGCGCCGGGCAGGCGAAAGATGGCGGCGCAAGGCTCCCGGATCAGCAGATGCCGGGCCTGTTTGGCGCATCACACTGCGGCAGCGGCTTTCTTGATCGCGCGGCGGATGCTCATGTAAGTCGCACAGCGACACAGATTGCCGCTCATCGCCTTGTCGATATCCTCGTCGCTGGGATTGCCGTTTTCTGCAAGCAGGGCGGTTGCCGCCATGATCTGTCCTGATTGGCAATAGCCGCATTGCGGGACATTGTCCTCGATCCACACTTCGCGGATTGCATCGGCCGCGCGCCCTTCGACGCCTTCGATCGTGGTGATGCTCGCGCCATCGATTCCGTCATGCGGGGTGATGCAGGCGCGCGTGGGCTTGCCGTCGATATGGACAGTGCAGGCGCCGCACTGGGCAACCCCGCAGCCAAACTTCGTTCCGGTGAGCTTGAGATGATCGCGCAGCACCCACAGGAGCGGCGTGCCGGGTGCGGCATCGACCTGCCTGTCTTCCCCGTTGATCGTCAGCGTTATGGCCATGTTGCTATCTCCCGGCTCAGGCGATTTCAGGGTTTGCGGCTTTGTTTGGCAATTTGATCCGGCTGCCTGACGCACCGATAATCGGCAGCGAACGGATCCGGTGCCCCGTCGCTGCAAAGATCGCATTGGTGAGCGCCGGCGCTGCCGGGGGCGTTGCCGGCTCGCCGATGCCTGCGGGTGCAGCCTGCGATTTCACCACCTCGACTTCGAAGGCGCGCGGGGCCTCGCCCATGCGCAGGATGCGCCAGGAGGGGAAATTGTCCTCGACCACGGCTCCGTCTTTCACGGTGATCTGGCCGAACAGCGCATTCGAGATCCCGTAGATCGTTCCCCCTTCCATCTGCGCGCGGACATGGCGCGGATTGATCACCGTTCCGGCATCGACCGCCAGCCAGACACCGGGGATGGTGAGCGCGCCCTCGGGGCTTACCTTCACTTCGATCACGGTCGCGATGTAGGAGAGGAAACTGCGATGAACCGCAACGCCCAATCCATGGCGCTCGGGCAGATTGCGGCCCCAGCCCGCCATATCGGCCGCGCGCTCGATCACGTGCCTGAGGCGCCCGGTCTCGATCGGGTATTCCTCGGGCGAGCCACCATAATTGGAATAGCTCGCGCCTTCTGTATTGGGATCGATGACCCGGTCCGGACCGATCAACTCGAGCAGGTAGTCCTTCTGATCGCGTCCGGCGGCGTGCGCCATCTCGGCGGCAAAGCTCTGGACGCCGAAGGCATGGAAGATGTTGCACACCGAGCGCAGCCAGCCGGTGCGCAGATGACCTTTCGCTTCGCCGGATTCGACGCGCAGATTGGGCATCGCGAAGGGCACATCGGTGGCCCCCATGCCCACTTCGCCGTCGCTGGGCGCATTGGCGCTTGCGGAAAAGGTCGAGGAGATGGTCGGGAAAACGGTGCGATGAAGGTAGCTGGTGCAATTGCCCTTTTCATCGAGGCCCGCTTCGAATTGCTGCGCGCTGATCGCATGGTAGAAACCATGGCGCACATCGTCCTCACGGGTCCATTGCAGTTTGACAGGCTTGTCCACTTCCTTTGCAACAAGCGCGGCCTCGACTGCAAAATCGGGTTTCGATTTGCGCCCGAAGGCGCCGCCCAGCCAGGTTGGCCTGACCGTGATCTTGTCCTTCTCGATGCCGAGCAGATCGGCAAGCGTGTTGCGGGTATCCTGCGGATCCTGCACGCAGCCCCAGCATTCGAGCGTGTCACCAGTCCAGCGCGCCGTGGCAGAGGGCGGCTCCATCGGTGATTGGGTGAGATGAGGCGCGGTGTATTGCGCTGAAACAGTTTTCGCGGCGGATTTGAGCCCGGCTGCAACATCGCCGCGATTGCGCCGGAGCGTGCCGGGTTTCTGCGCCGTCTCCATCATCCCTTGCGCAAAGGCCTGCGAATCGTAGGCCGCATTGGGCCCATCGCGCCACGTCACCTCGAGCGCCTCGCGCCCCTTGATCGCTGCCCACGTATCCCTCGCCACAATCGCCACGCCGCCCATCGGCTGAAACATAGCAGGGGCGCTCGCATCGGGCAGGCGCACTGTGCGGATCACGCCGGGCACTTCGAGCGCAGCTGTGTCGTCATAAGAGCCGAGCCGCCCGAACACCTGCGGCGGGCGTGCGACCACGGCATAGAGCATGTCTTCGACATCAACGTCGATACCGAACGTGCCTTGTCCGCGCGTGATCATTGGGATGGTGAGCGAGGGGATTTCCTGGCCGATGAAGCGCCATTGCTCAGGTTCCTTGAGCGTGATCGCATCTTCGGCGGGCACGGGCAGCCTGGCGGCGAGCTCGGCGAGATTGCCGTAAGAGAGGGTCTCGCCGCTTTTCGAGTTGCGGATCAGGCCCTGATCGGCCTCGCATTGCGAGGCATCGACGCTCCAGTAAAGCGCTGCCGCATCGGTCAGCATGTGGCGCATGGCCGCGCCGGCTGTGCGAAGGCGGTGGAAATTGTAACGCACAGACCGCGAGCCGTCAGTGTTCTGGTCGCCATAGCGCTCGTGCCCTTCGGCCTGCACGATGCGCACCTTGTCCCAATCCGCCTCAAGCTCGTCGGCGACGATCTGGGCCATCGAGGTCCAGACCTGCTGGCCCATTTCCGAGCGGTGGCAGGTAATCTTCACGGTGCCATCTTCCTCGATCGCGATCCAAAGGGCCGGGGTTGCATCGCCGCCGGCGACCTCGGTCAACGGACTTGCACCCGGATCGGGCAGATCAAAGGCGCCGGCATCGATATCGGGCTCGACATACATGTTGCAGCCCGCCAGCGAGACGCCGATCACGAACGCGCCCGACCCCGCCACGAAGGCGCGGCGGCTCAGATTGGTGATTTCGGCGCATTCGCGCCTCTGCGGTTTCGATCCTCCTGGCATGATCCCGATCTCGCGAAGAAACATCCTGCCCCCCTGATGGATTGCGCGGCTTGCGAGCGCGCTGCCTCACATTGCCGGGTCGAAGTAACACTGCAAGCGCCCAATTGTCGATTGGCCTATTGCGATGCCGCCGCCTTCGCAGCGGCTTGCGCTTCGCTCTTTGTCCACCAATTGATCGAATAGACATCATGTGCGCTCGTCCACACGCCATCGGGTGTGTAGCGGATCGCGCCGCTGCCTTCCGCGCGCCCGACCCGCGCGAGGATCTCGCCCGTCTCGGCATCAATCACGACGAAGGTCTGATCCTCGGTCGTGCGCAGCCAGACCTTGCCATCGCCAGTGTCGATATCGCCATAGAGAAGCGAGTCTCCCACCTTGGTTCGCCCCAGCACCTTCACACTCTCGGGATCGATCCTGGCAACCGTGCCTGCGCCTTGTTCCTGCACCCAGACAGCCCCTTCGCCCGCTGCGAGAAAGCCGGGCTGTTCGCCCAGTTCAACGGTCGCGACCACCTGGTTGGCAGCCGGATCAATCTTCTGCAGCAGCTTCTGTCCGCTGCTCACTGCCCATAGGGCGTCCATCCCGAATGCAAGAAAGAACGTCCCCTCGACGACCTCGATCCGTGCGATCACCTCATTGGTCGCCGGATCGATCCGCGAGATGACGCCGTCCGCATCGCTCGGCACCCAGACTGACCCGGCGCCCGCGACCACATTGGTTTCGCCGCGCGGCTCGGCAATTCCGGTCTCGAGAATGGCTTCGACTTTCGCCCCTTCCATATCGATCCGATAGAGGTTGGCATCCGGGCAATTGGCCACCCACAAGGATCCCTCGAGCGCGGCCATCGTCCCACAGGGCCGCGGCATCTCGACCTTGGCGACGAGGCCGGATCGCGACCATTGCTCGACCTGTCCGCGATTGGTCGCCCACACGGTGTCGCCATCGATCGTGAGGAAATCGACAAAGCCGGGAACCTCGATGACCTGTTCTGCAAATGTGATCAGGCCAGGGTCTTCAGGGGGCTCGCCTGCGCAGGCGGCAAACGCGAGGAGGCTGGTGGCAATGAGGCGTTTCATTGAGGGTCCTTCGGATAAAGAGCGCGGGTTCGCGCGCCGCAAACGCCTATCATTCCCGATCCTCCCCCAAAAGCGCGCGAGCACTTTTGTTGCGCTCTGGCCGCGGTCCGATGATCATATGGATAATACCAAAGAAGACAACGGTAATAATTTTGCGATGGACAAGGCGGAGCATTGCCGCAATGCTGCATGCGCGAAAGGAAATGATTCATGCTCCATCCCATCCGCCGCTTTGTCAGTTTTTTCATGCTGGCCTGCGGATTTGCTCTCGCATCATGCTCTGCGGCGCCGGATGAGGCAGGCAGCGAACGCGCGACGTTTAACGTCGGCTGGTCGATCTATGCCGGCTGGATGCCTTGGCCCTATGCCGATCAGGCCGGGATCGTCGCCAAGTGGGAAGAGAAATATGGGATCGAGATTAATTTCGTCCAGGTCAACGATTACGTCGAATCGGTCAATCAATACACCGCCGGCCAACTCGACGGGGTGACCGTCGCCAACATGGACGCGCTCACGATCCCGGCTGCGGGCGGGAAGGATACGAGCGCCATCATCGTGGGCGACTATTCGAACGGGAATGATGGCATCCTCCTGAAGGGTGGCAGCGATGTTGCAGCGCTCAAGGGCAAGCGGATCAATCTCGTCGAACTCTCCGTCTCGCACTATTTGCTGGCGCGCGCGCTCGAAAGCGTCGGCCTCAAGCTGACCGATGTGAGCACGGTCAACACCGCAGATGCCGACATCGCCGGTGCATTTGCCTCGCCCGACGTAAGCGCTGCTGTCGCCTGGAACCCGCAGCTCACCGCCATGAAACAGGTTCCCGGCGCCAAGCTCGTGTTCAGCTCGGCGGACATTCCGGGCGAGATCGTCGATCTGCTGGTGGTCGATACAGCCACGCTAAAGGCCAATCCCAAGCTCGGAAAGGCGCTGGCCGGGATCTGGTACGAAACGATGGCGGTCATGGCGAAGGACGACGCAAAAGGCGCCGAGGCACGCGCGGCGATGGCCTCTCTGGCTGGCACGACGCCGGAGATGTTCGAGGGTCAGCTTGCGACCACATTTCTCTACACCGATCCGGCCGAGGCGGTCGCCGCGACATCGGATGAGGCGCTGATCGAGACTATGAAGCGCGTGCGCGATTTCAGCTTTGCGCAGGGGCTTTTCGGCCAGGGCGCGCGCTCGGCCGATGCGGTGGGCATGACATTTCCCGGCGGCAAGACGCTGGGCGATGCGCAGAACATCACGCTGCGGTTTGATCCCAGCTACATGCAGATGGCTGCCGATGGGGAGCTTTAGGGCTCTTTCCGGAATGTCGCCCGACTTCGTCGAAAGCGTCGTTTGATGGGGTGGATGAGAGGCCAGATGCGGCCAGGCAATGCCTGGTTGCTCGGGCTGCTGCCGATCGTGGCGCTCGTTATCATCTATCTTGTGCTCGCGGCTGATCGCCATGCGCTCAACCCCAACGACAAGATCCTCCCCTTGCCCAGCGCCATGGCCGAAGCGATGTGGGCACTTGTCTTCGAGCCCGATCCGCTCTCGGGACGTTATCTCTTCTGGTCGGATACGCTGGCAAGCCTCCAGCGGCTTGGTCTGGGCCTTGCTATCTCGACGATCTCGGCGCTCGTTGTCGGCCTGCTGCTCGGCGTCCTGCCAATCTTTCGCGCGACCTTCGGAATGCTGGTGACAGCGATCGCCGTGATTCCGCCAATCGCGCTTTTGCCCATCCTGTTCATTGTCTTTGGCCTTGGGGAGACGGCGAAGGTGGCGCTTATCGTGATCGGGATCGCGCCTTTCATGGTGCGCGATATAGCCGCCTACATCGTCGCTTTGCCGCGCGAGCAGATCATCAAGGCGCAGACCCTTGGCGCAAACACCTGGCAGCTGATGCTGCGCGTGGCCTTGCCGCAGGCAATGCCGCGGCTGATTCAGGCGCTGCGCCTGTCGCTCGGGCCGGCCTGGGTGTTTCTGATCTCGGCTGAGGCAATCGCCTCGGATATCGGCCTTGGCTATCGCATCTTCCTCGTGCGGCGCTATCTCGCGATGGATGTTATCCTGCCTTATGTGGCCTGGATCGCCCTGCTTGCCGCAAGCATTGATTGGCTGCTCGCGCTTGCCAGCCGAAAGGCGTTCGCCTGGGCGCATGGAGAGGAGCGGTGAGCGCGGCGCTCAAGTTGCGCAATGTCTGGGTCGAATATGGCGACAAGGTTGTGCTCGAGCGCGTTAACCTCGAGATCGAAGAGGGCGCGTTCGTCTCGATCGTCGGGCCTTCGGGCGCTGGCAAAAGCAGCCTTCTGAAGCTTGTCCTGGGGCAGACTGCGCCCAGCCGTGGCAAGATCCTGCTGGACGATACGCCGCTTGCGCCCCGATGCACGCCCGATCGCGGGGTCGTGTTCCAGCGCTATTCCGTGTTTTCGCATCTCACCGTGCTCGGCAACACGATCTTCGGGCTCGAATGCGAGGCAGCGCCTTTGATGGGGCGCCTGTTCGGCGCGCGCCGCCGCGCGGCGATCGAACAGGCAAGCGCAATGCTCGATGCGGTGGGCTTGAGCGATGCGCTCGATCTCTATCCTGCGCAAATGTCGGGCGGCATGCAACAAAGGCTCGCGATCGCACAGGCGCTCGTCAAACGCCCGCGCATCCTCCTGCTGGATGAACCTTTCGGCGCGCTTGATCCGGGCATCCGCAACGACATGCATGCGCTCATCACCCGTCTGTGGCGCGAATATTCGCTGACGATCATGATGGTCACGCATGATATCCAGGAGGCCTTCTCGCTGGCAACGCGCGTGCTGACGCTCGACAAGACACGGATCGACCCGCACGCGCCGCACCGTTTCGGAGCGACCGTGGTCTATGATCTGCCGCTCCAGCGCCGGCTCGCGCACGAGGCTGAATTGGCAGCGCAGGCGACCGATCCGCAGGGCCATGAAGGAGGGCAGGGCAAGCCGCCTTCCGCCGATCCGCACAAGGCGCCCGGTATTACGATTGACAGAATTGATAATAATTGAGAAAGATGCGCCATGGCTTCCGAACCCGCCAGTCTAGCCCGCCTCAGCATGAGCCTGCCCGCCGATCTCCTCGTGCGGCTCGATCAGATGGTCGACGAGCGCGATCTGCCATCGCGTTCGCAGCTGATCGCGCAGCTGATCCGCAATGCGCTCGCCGAGCATGAAGCGATCGTTAGGCCCCAGGAGATGCTCGCTGGCACGATCACGCTGGTCTATCGCGGCGATCAGGGGAGCGTTCGCCAACAACTGGCGACCACGCAGCAGCAATTCCTCAAGGAGGTGATCTCCTCGCAGCACGTCTTTCTCGAAGATGATCAGTCGCTCGAAGTGCTGCTGGTGCAGGGGCCTGCCGAGCGGCTGGAAGCTCTATGCAACGCGCTGCGCTGCCTCAGGGGCGTGCGCCAGCTGCAATTGGTCACGACAACGGCGCTGCTTCCCCCGCTGCACGAGCAGGATGGCGATGCCCGCAGCGCCGAACGCGAGGGCGCTGCAGCATGACGGGCGACCTTGGTGATCCCAAAGCGGCGCGCGATCATGCGCGCGCCATGGCGGGAACGGTCGTCGAGACGATGCCGATCCTCCCGCCGGTCGCGGATGATTTGCCAGCGGGTGTCGATCCCGCCGATCTTGTCTGGGAGGAAACGATTGCGCCGGGCGGCTATGCGGCGCGCAGGCTTGCTCGCGGAACACGGCTGCGACTGATCGATACGGGGGGCGATGCCTGCGCCGCGCTGATGATCTATAACGCCGAGATGCCGACCGAGCGGCTCAATGTGGCCGATACGGTCAAGGTCCAGTGGAACGCCTATCTCGAGGCGGGCAAGCTGCTGCTGTCCGATATGGGGCGGGTCTTGATGAGCATCCTCGAAGATGACGCGAGCACGCACGATGCCTTCTGCGGCACCTCCAATGCCCGCACCAACGCCGAAAAATACGGCGAGGGGCGCAACAGCGGCGCTTATCCCAATGGCCGGGACCGACTGCTGTTGGGCGCTGCCAAATTCGGCCTCGGGCGACGCGATGTTCATCCGTGTGTGAATTTCTTCAAGGGCACGCGGATCGAGCATGATGGCGCAATCACGCCGCTGATCGGGCCCTTCAGCCCCGGTCGTACAGTGCTCCTGCGAGCGGAAATGGAAGTGATTGTGGTTCTCGCCAATGTCCCGCATGTGCTTGATCCGCGTCCTGAATACAGCATCACGCCGCTGCGCGTTTCCGCCTGGCGCGGTGCGGCTGCGGCCAGGAATGATCCCGTGCGCAACGCCTCGCCCGAGGGCCTGCGCGCCTTTCTCAATTCCGAGGATTATTGTCGCCGATGACCGATGCATCAGCAACGAAGGGCCTCGCCGGCGAAGTGATCCATGACGAGATCGTGCCGGCCCGCGCGCCCTGGCTTCATCACATCAAGGCCGGGCAGACCCTGCGCATCGTCGATGTGGAAGGCAATCAGGCGGTCGATTTCCTGCTCTATTCCACCGCTGACGACACAGAGCGCTACAGCGCGCAGGACACTGTCGCAGCGCAGGGCAACATATTCCTGCGCGAGGGCAGCGTCATCCGCTCCAACGAGGGCAATCCGATGATGACCCTCCTTGGCACCGCAGTTGATTATCACGATACGATTGGCGGCGCGTGCTCCTGTGAATCCAATACCTTGCGCTATGGTCATCACACCAAATCGCAGCATGCCTGCGTCGATAATTTTCTCGAGGCCAACCTTAGCGAAGGGCGCAACAAGCGCGACATGGTCTCCAACATCAACTTTTTCATGAATGTGCCGGTTATGCAGGATGGCACGCTGGGCATTGTCGATGGCATTTCCGCGCCCGGTCTGTGGGTCGATCTGCGCGCGGAAATGGACGTGACGGTGGTCGTTTCCAATTGCCCGCAGATCAACAATCCGTGCAACGGGTTCAATCCCACACCGGTGCGCATGATCATCACCCAATGACGCGTGGCACCGTTCTTATCGCCAACCGCGGAGCGATCGCGACGCGGATTATCCGGACCGTGCGCGCGATGGGATTGCGGTCGGTTGCGATCTATTCCGAGGCCGATGTCGGCTCGCAACATGTGACGCAGGCGGACGAGGCCTACTGTGTGGGCCCGGCGCCTGCGGGCGAAAGCTATCTCAATACGCAAGCCATTCTCGCCGCTGCCCGTGCGAGCGGGACGGGCTTCATCCATCCCGGCTATGGCTTTCTTGCCGAAAACGCCGAGTTTGCGGAGCAATGCGAACAGGCCGGGATCGCGTTTGTTGGCCCCACGCCCCAGAACATCCGCACCTTCGGCCTCAAGCACAGCGCGCGCTCGCTTGCCGAGGCGAATGGCGTGCCCCTAGCGCCCGGAACGGGGCTCCTGACCGATGCCGAAGCGGCAGCTGCGGCGGCCGAGGCGATCGGCTATCCCATTATGCTCAAGGCGACAGCGGGGGGCGGGGGGATCGGCATGCGCATTTGCGCGAGCGAGGCCAAGCTGCGCGAGAGTTTCGCCAGCGTGGTGCGGCTTGGCGCGAGCAATTTCGGCGATGCCGGCGTCTTCCTCGAACGCTACATCGCGCGTGCGCGCCATATCGAAGTCCAGCTGTTCGGCGATGGGCAGGGGCGCATCATGCCGCTGGGAGAGCGCGATTGCTCGCTCCAGCGGCGCAACCAGAAGGTGGTCGAGGAAGCGCCCGCGCCGCTCCTGTGCGAAGCGGTGCGCAGGCGATTGATCGAGGCGGCAGTCCGGCTTGGCGAAGCGGCGCGGTATCGTTCGGCGGGAACGGTCGAGTTCCTGTTCGATGCCAACAGCGATGAATTCTTCTTTCTGGAGATGAACACGCGGCTGCAAGTCGAGCATGGCGTGACCGAAGAGGTCATGGGGATCGATCTGGTCGAATGGATGATCCGCGCAGCGGGCGGCGATTTCACGATGCTCGATGCCGAGCCGCCGCGTCCCAGCGGCCATGCCGTGCAGGTGCGTCTCTATGCTGAGGACCCTGCGCTTGATTATCGCCCGACGACCGGCACGCTTACGCAGGTGCGCTTTGCGCAAGGTATCCGCGCCGATACCTGGGTGGAGCGCGGCAGCACGGTTTCAGCCTGGTATGATCCGATGATCGCCAAGCTCATCACGCATGCCGCATCGCGCGATCAGGCAATCGGTGCGATGCAGATAGCGCTCGATGAAAGCCGGATCGATGGGATCGAGACCAATCTTCGCTGGCTTCGCCAGGTTGTGCGCCATGGGGGATTTGCTGCCGGAGACATCTCAACCCGGCTGCTCGAGACGATCGACTATAGTCCTTCGAGCCTGCGCGTCGTCTCGGGCGGCGCGGCGACTTCGGTGCAGGATTGGCCGGGGCGCACGGGCATGTGGCATGTCGGCGTCCCTCCATCAGGACCGATGGATGATCGCGCCTTTCGAACGGGCAATCTCCTGCTCGGCAATTCAGAAGGAACCGCCGGGCTCGAATTCACTTTCACCGGGCCCACGCTGACCTTCAATGCGCCTGCGCGCCTGTGCCTCACGGGCGCCGATTTCTCCGCCATGCTCGATGGTACGCCAGTGCCGCTCTACGAACCATTCGAGGTTTCCAGCGGGCAGACGCTCACGCTTGGCCGCGTGACGGGCGGCGGAGTGCGCGGCTGTCTCCTGTTTGCCGGCGGGCTCGATATCCCGGTCTATCTCGGCAGCAAGGCGACCTTCGATCTTGGCCAGTTCGGCGGCCATGCGGCCCGCTGTCTCGTCGCGGGCGATACGCTCCATCTTGCCGGACAGGGTCCGGCCAAACCGGCTTCGACCCCGGCTCTGGCTCCGACGATGCCCGAACTTCCCAAGCACTGGGAGGTGCGCGTGATGTATGGGCCTCATGGCGCGCCCGACTTCTTCACGCAGGAGGATATCGCCACCATCCTCGCGGCGCGCTGGAAGGTTCATTACAATTCCAACCGCACCGGCGTCAGGCTTATCGGGCCCAAGCCCCAGTGGGCCCGTAAGGATGGCGGGGAAGCAGGGCTCCATCCTTCCAATATCCATGACAACCCCTATGCGATCGGCGCGGTCGATTTCACCGGCGACATGCCGATCATTCTCGGACCCGATGGGCCTTCGCTGGGCGGCTTTGTGTGCCCCTTCGTTGTGATCGCGCGCGATCGCTGGAAGATCGGCCAGCTCGCGCCGGGCAATACGGTGCGCTTCGTGCCTGTCACGATTGATGAGGCAGCGCGCGAGGCGGTCGATCCGCCTGCTCGCGCGCCAACCCAAATCGCCGATCTTTCACCGATCCTGGCTCAGACCGCACCCTCGGATCATCGCCCGCGAACCGTCTATCGCCAGCAGGGCGATCGCAACATCCTCGTCGAATACGGCGAGATCACGCTCGATCTGGAATTGCGCATCAGGGTTCATGCGCTGATGCAGGTGCTCGAAGCGCGCGCGCTGGCCGGCGTTGTCGATATCGTGCCCGGTATCCGCTCGCTCCAGCTCCATTTCGATGGCGAAGTGCTCGATCAGGCCGGAGCCCTAGTGGCCTTGCAGGAGGCCGAGGAAGAACTCGGCGACCTTGCCGATTTCACCATCCCCTCGCGCATCCTTCACCTGCCGCTCAGCTGGTGCGATCCGGCGATCACCAAAACGATCGAGAAATACATGGCCGCGGTGCGCGATGATGCGCCGTGGTGCCCCGACAATATCGAGTTCATCCGCCGCATCAACGGGTTGCCTGACGCGAAGGCGGTCGAGGATATCGTGTTCGGCGCGAGCTATCTCGTCATGGGGCTGGGCGATGTCTATCTCGGCGCGCCGGTCGCCACTCCGGTCGATCCACGCCACCGACTGGTCACCACCAAGTATAATCCAGCGCGCACCTGGACCCCGCCCAATGTCGTCGGCATCGGCGGGGCCTATATGTGCATCTACGGAATGGAAGGCCCGGGCGGCTATCAGCTGTTTGGCCGAACGATCCAGGTCTGGAACACCTATCGACAGACTGACGCCTTCACCGAAGGCAAGCCGTGGCTGCTGCGCTTTTTCGACCAGATCCGCTTTTACCCGGTGACGCCCGAAGAGCTCGAGGAATGGCGCCGCGATTTTCCAGTGGGTCGGCGTTCGCTCAAGATCGAGCAAACCGAGTTCAGTCTGGCGGAATACCGTGCCTTTCTGGCGGACAAGGCCGGCGCCATCACGCAGTTCGAAGCCCGCCGACAGGCCGCCTTCGAAGCCGAGCGCGCCGCTTGGGAAATGAGGGGCGAATTCGATCGCGTCTCTGAGCTTGCCGAAGATACCGGCGCGCGGGCCGGATCCCAACTCGCTATCGACCTTCCCGAAGGCGCGCAGCTTGTCGAAGCTCCGTTCGGGGGCAGTGTATGGAAGCTGCTCGTCAGCCAAGGCGATATGGTCGAAGCGGGCGAGACGATCGCCGTGATCGAGGCGATGAAGATGGAAAGCCCGCTCGAAAGCCCGGCCAGTGGGCGCGTTGAGGCGCTTTATATCGCGGAGCGTCAGGCAATCGAGCCGGGCGCTGCCATTCTGGCGCTGAGGCCTGCGCAATGAGCGGCGCTCAGCGGCTGAGCGCGGGCGCGATTGCGGCCTGTGTCACACAAGGCCAATCGAGCGCGCTGGCTGAGGCAGAAAAAGCGCTCGAGCGGGTGGAAGCCTTTGATGCGGTGCAGCCGCAAATCTGGATCAGCCGCCTCGAACCCGAAGCTATTCTCGAAGCAGCGCGCAGGGTCGATGCACGCCTTGCAGCGGGAGAGACGCTGCCGCTTGCGGGAGTGCCCTTTGCGGTTAAGGACAATATTGATGTGCTGGGCCTTGCAACGACCGCCGGATGCCCGGACTTCGCCTATTCACCCAGCGCATCCGCTACTTCGACGGCGCGGCTGATCGAGGCGGGAGCAATCTGTCTGGGCAAGACCAATCTCGATCAATTCGCGACTGGCCTCGTTGGCACGCGCAGTCCCTATGGAATCCCGCGCAACGCCTACAATCGCGCCTATGTCAGCGGTGGGTCGAGCTCTGGCTCGGCGGTGGCCGTGGCAGCGGGCCTCGTGGCCTTCGCTCTGGGGACAGATACCGCAGGCTCGGGCCGCGTGCCCGCCGCGTTCAACCATCTGATCGGCCTCAAGCCGACCAAGGGGCGCTGGAGCACATCGGGTCTTGTGCCCGCCTGCCGCACGCTCGATTGCATCACAGTGTTCACTGACACGATCGCCGATGCGCGCCTGATCGACAGCGTGATTGCGGTGTATGACGCACGTGATCCGTATTCGCGTCCGCTCGAAGATCGCGCGCGCGCTGCGGGACGGATCGGAGTGCCGCGGCCTGATCAGCGCGCGTGGTTTGGTGATGCCGAAGCGGAATGGCTCTATGGCAGGGCACTGAAGGTGCTGGCGCGGACGGCGCAGATCGTCGAGATCGACATTGAGCCACTCAACGAAGCGGCAGCGCTGCTTTATAGCGGGCCATGGGTCGCAGAACGCGCCGCAGCGATCGAGGCCCTTCTCAAGACGACGCCTGAAGCGATCGATCCAGTCGTTCGCGAGGTGATCGAGCCTGGCCTTTCGATCAGCGCGGTGGACGCTTTCAAAGGCGCCTATCGCCTTGCCGAACTCGCGCGGCACGCCGAGCGCATGTGGGAGAGCATCGACATCCTCGCTTTCCCGACCACCGGCACGACCTACCGCGTGCGCGAACTGGCCGCCGCGCCGATTGCGCTGAACAGCAACCTCGGGCGCTACACCAATTTCGTCAATCTGCTCGATATGGCAGCCATCGCCGTGCCGGCAGGCGCGCGCGCCAATGCGACCGGCTTTGGCATCACGCTGATCGGCCCGGCGCATACGGACCGCGCTCTAATGGATTGCGCGCAGGGCTTTCTGGATGCGGCGGACCTGCCCGGACCGCCGCCGCTTGACCTGGAGGAACGAATGGACACTGTGAAGCTTGCCGTTGTTGGCGCCCATCTCGAAGGTATGCCGCTCCACTGGCAACTCACCTCGCGCAATGCGAGCTTTGTCGGCGCATTCGAGACCGCGCCGACTTACCGCCTTTACGCCATGGCCGACAGCGTCCCGCCAAAGCCAGCGCTGATGCACAGCGAGGACGGGGCGGCAATCAAGGTCGAGGTGTATGAGCTTGGAATGGCCGAATTTGGGAGCTTCACAGCCGAAGTCCCCGCGCCGCTCGCAATTGGGACGGTGATCCTGGCGGATGGATCAAGTGTCAAGGGCTTCGTCGCGGAGCCGCGCGCGAGCGTGGGCGCGGAGGACATCACCGCACTGGGTGGATGGCGCGCCTATGTGGATCGACTGGGCTGAAGCAATATTGTTTCAAGCGCTTGCGGATGGGAGCGAATATCGTGCTGCGACGCAAGGCCGGAGGCAATATTACCCTTGACCCAATCGTTCACATCGATAGTTTCCGCCCCAATATCAAAAAAAGAAAAGTGCTTCGGGAGGGATTGGATTGCGCAGCGGGCCGCTCTGGCCATGCCGCGCGATCGGTCACAGATGTTGACCTGTGAGCGATCGCGTCAGGTGAGAGACTGCATTGGGTTACAGACAGGGGTAGGGCGAAATGGCCGGTGTACAGGTTGGCAATCGGATAATTGGAGCAGATTCCCCGGTCACTGTCGGGTGGGAGAATATCGGCCGCGTCGAAGGTGGCCCGATCAAGCAATTCGTCTTCACCTATTTCCAGCCGGTGATGCTGTTCAGCGCCATCGCATTTTTCTACTACGCGCCCAACGATCTCGCTGTCGCTTCAACGGCGTTCATGATCGGTCTGGGCTTCAAGGCGCTTCTGCTCGTTCTCGAATGGGTCAATCCGCGCTATGAGAGCTGGAAACTGACCTGGAAGGAATTTGCGACCGACGTCTTTTATGTCGCGCTCGGTTTCACGGTCCTGCGCATGATCGACAATTACATCGGCGATGGCGTCCTGATCTCGGCGATCCAGGGCTGGCTCGACTGGGAAGACTTCACCTGGTTTACCGCGCTCCCGCTGCTCGTTCAGGCGATCGCGATCTCGATGATCTTCGATTTCGGGCAATACTGGATGCATCGCGGTATGCACAACTGGTATCCGCTCTGGCTCACGCATGCGCCGCACCATTACATCACCCAGCTCAACATCAACAAAGGCGCGGTTGGCAACCCGATCGAACTCTTTCTGATCGGGCTTGGCGTCGGCGGGTTCTTCGATTTCCTCCCGCGCGCTTTCCTTCTGGCCGGGGCCATTGGGATGACCGTGTCGATCTATCAGCACATCAACGTGCGGTTCAACACGCCGGCGTGGTGGCGCTATATCTTCAACACTGTCGAGCATCACAGCGTTCACCATTCGCAGGACTATGAAGCCACGCGCAGCAATTACTCGGGCACGTGGATCATCTGGGATCGGCTTTTTGGCACCTGCGTCGATGGCGAGGCGGAAGTTCTCGGCATGGATGGCGGCCGCCGGATGGATATCGGCGAGACCATGCTGTTCCCCTTCCGCGAGGGCATGAAATCCTATCGGGTAGCATCCGATCGGATGAAGGCCGCCGGAACACCGGGCCACCAGCAGGAACCGGCCGAATAGACTATCGAGCGATGGCGCTGGGCCGGTAATCGCGTCTTCGTGCATTTCAACCGAATGATCGAACGAGGCGCGTCAATCGCCCGGTGGCTCCGGGATGACGACGGGCGTTCTATCTTCGAGCCACAGACAGGGATGAGCCGCCAGCTATGCCGATAAATCTGCGCTACATCGATCGGATATGGCGGGTCGAAAGCTTTGTCGAACTCGAGGAAGGGCTTGGTGCCGATGAAGCGTTCAAGCGGCTTGAGCCGCTCTTTCAGACACAGGGAACACGCTACGAGCGCGATGGCGATACACTCAGCTATCGCAAGAAGAACCCCAATGCGCAGGACAAGCTCGCAACCTTTACTGCCGGCACCTTGCACCACGAGCAGACCGGCGGGGTCAGCCGCCTCAGTTATGATGTCACGAGCACGGCGCTTCTTCTGTGCTTTCTCGCGCCACTTTTCTTTCTTGCCTTTGCAGGTCTGACGCTGGTCGTGAATGAGCTTGAAGCGCCGTTCATCGCGGAAGAGAAAAAGAAGAAGGACGAGGAAGGCGAGGGTGAGGAAGAAAAGATCGAGCTTCACTGGTTCGATCAGATGCTCGGCGCGCCCGAACCCAAGCAGCCGGGCGAAGAGGATGAGGACGAAAAGCGCAGAGACGGCGAGAAAACCGACGAGGATGAGGAAGATGACGCCAATCATTCCCCGACGCCTTCGCTCGTCCTCGCGGGACTTTTCTTCGCGATCTATTGCGTCGGGCGCGTCCTTGAACCCTATCTGCTGAAGCGTACTTTCAGAAGGTTCCTCACGGGCGGGCCCGAAACTGCGGAAGCCGAATTCGGGGCCGGAGCCTAGCTCTGCCGATCCTGCGCCACGCCGGGCACCGTCTTGCCCGGATTGAGAATGCCCAGCGGATCGAGCGCTTGCTTGAGTTGCGCCATGATGGTGAGAGCGCCTGCGCCATGTTCGGTTTCCATGGTCGAAAGCTTGTGGAGGCCGATCCCGTGCTCCCCGGTCGCTGTGCCGCCCAGGCTGATCGCAATCCGGGCGATAGCGTCGGAAAGCTCGTGGGCGCGCTTCTCTTCCTCGGGCGAAGCTGGATCATACAATAGCAGCATGTGAAAATTGCCATCGCCCACATGGCCGACCAGCGGCGCTGCCAGGCCAGCCGCCTCGGCCTCGCTCTTCGCCGCGGCGACCGCTTCGGCAAGGCGCGAGATCGGCACACAGGCATCGGTCGCGAAGGCTTCTGCTCCTGGTCGCAGCGATTTTGCAGCGAACCAGGCATCATGGCGCGCTTTCCACAGCCGGCTGCGATCCTCTGTCTTGGTCGCGAAGACGAGTTCGCCCCCGCCGAAATCGGTGACCAGATCGCGCACGGTTTCAACCTGTTCGCCAACGCTTGCGGGCGAGCCGTGAAATTCAAGGAATAGCGTGGGCAGCGCTTCGTATTCGGTGAGGTCGGAATAGGCGATGCATGCCCCCATCTGAACCGCATCGAGTAGTTCAATCCGCGCGAGCGGCAGGCCCATCTGCATCATCAGCATAACCGCCTCGACCGCGTTCTCCAGCGCGTCGAACTGCACCACGGCGCTTGCGATCTCCTCGGGAATACCGAAGACGCGCAGCGACAATTCGGTGATGATGCCGAGCGTGCCTTCCGATCCGACGTAGAGCCGGGTGAGATCATAGCCGGCAGACGACTTTCGCGCCCTCGTGCCGGTGCGGATGATCTCGCCGCTTGCGGTCACGACGGTGAGGCCCAGTGTTACTTCGCGCATCGTCCCATAGCGCACAGCATTGGTTCCGCTGGCGCGGGTCGCGGCCATTCCGCCGAGCGTTGCATTGGCGCCAGGATCGAGCGGGAAGAACAGACCCTGATCGCGCAATTCCTCGTTCAGCGCTTCTCGCGTGACGCCTGCTTCGACGCGCACATCGAGATCGCCTGAATTGACTTCGAGCACCCTGTCCATCTGCGTCAGATCAATCGAAAGCCCTCCGCGAATGGCAGCAAGCTGACCTTCGAGGCTGCTGCCCGCGCCATGTGCGATGACAGGAAAGCGATGCTTCGCGCACAGCGCGACCGCTGCGGCGACATCCTGTGTGCTTTGCGCGAACAGCACCGCATCGGGCGCGCCGCCGCCTGTCATTCCCTCGATTGCGCCATGCTGTGCGCGAATGGACTCGCCAGTCTGGAGCTTGTCTGCGAACCGCTCCTCAAGCGCGGCCACAGCCTTGGCTGAGGCGGTTTGTCGGCCAAGCGGTGTGTCGGACGCTGTCGCCATCAAGCTGTTTCTGCCTGCTCGGACTTTAGCTGGCCATAGCGCCGGGGATCGAGCTTTTGCAGAACGCCATCGATACCGGGCTTGTTGAATCCCTTGTAGCCATCATTGCGCTCGATATTTTCGAGGTGGGTGATGATCGCGCCCTCGGTGCGGATGCGTTCGGCTTCATCCGCAGGCAAATGGCCGTCTGCTTCGAGCTGGTCGACCTTGGACGGATCGACCGCAGCCCAATCGCCATGCGTCAGTTCCTGATAGAGATGCGGCATATCCGAGAACGGCGGCATCATCCGGATGCCGCGTTCAGCCATCTGATCGCGCATCGTCTGCTGATCATAGAAGCAGGCAACATGATTGAGGCCCTGCTCAAGAATACTCTCGCCATGAAGCGCGCACAGGATCCCGGCGCGACGATGCTTGTCGAGCGGGGGGAGGGCCTCATGTGCGAAATCGAGTTCGACTTCGTGCGGTGCAAGATCGACATCGGCGAAGATGGTTGACCCGATCACCGGCTGTTCGAGCACCTGACTGCCCCAGCCCGCCATGTCCCCTGCATAGAGCATCTCGCGCAATTCATAGCCGAGCTTTTCGAGGATTGCGATGGTATGCTCGTAATAAGCGCGGCTGCTGTCATAGGTGTGGTGATCGATATTGGCCCAGCCCACGCCGACTGCGTCCTGCCGCGCTTTCTGGATTTGCGCTGCTTGGCAACGCGATTGCCAGTATTCGCGTTCGGCCAGAAGCCAAAGCGCGCAGGCCCGGTGCTGGCTGCCCAACTCGGCAATTGCTGCATCGACCAGCGTCTCGGTGTGAGAAAGCCCCTGCTCGACAGTGTCGAACTGGCGCCGCCGCGAGCGGAATTTCTGCAGCGCGATGCGGGCAATGCGGCGCTCTTCGGGATCATCTGCCTGCACGCTGAAATCGGGCGAGCCGTTGCGCTCGATCACGCCGATGCTGATCGCGTCGCCCGGATATGCCAGAGCGCGGCGCACCGGGGCGAGCGGTTCGCCCTCGATCTCGGAAGAAAGGCCATGCGCCTTCACGAATTGCTCGGCTGATTCGACGCGCAGCCACACGATCTCACGGCCTCCTGCAACAAGCGGAGGAAACATGCCGGCCGGGTTGCGCCAGACACCTTCTTCGGCCTTGGACCAGCCCGCCGCCTCGAACGGGCCCACGGTCTCGGCGTCAGCAAACTCGATATGGTCGACCAGATCGCGCAGTCGGATGGCCGCGCCATCCATCAATATCTTGGCCAGTGCCGCCGACGCATCATTCTTCGCAAGGTTTTCATCCAGCCACGCGCGCAGCGCCGCTTCGGCATCGGGCTGCGGCATCCATTCGCGATCGCGATAGGCAAGATGGCTGGCATCATTCATCGTAGCTCACTCCTCATCTGGGCTGCGGATATATCGCTTTGGGTGGAAAATTGGACAGTCGGCGCTCGCCAGCGGCCATCCCTTTTTTGCATGACCTTGTGTCAGCCATGTCCGACTATCGTGCCTTCATGAGCCTGAAAGACCCACCGACCGCGCTCGAGGCATGGAGCAGGGCGCTCGTCCCGGCGCGGCTTGAAGGCGGGAGCGTCAGCGAGCCGCCCGAGCCAATCATGCTCGAGACAGGCTATAGCATTGCGCGCTTGCGGTGCGAAGGGCTTGGCACGGCGGCGGGATGGAAGATCGGCGCAACGAGCGCGCGCGCGATGGAATTTCTTGAAGTGGACGAGCCCATCGTGGGCCGATTGTTTGCCGAGCGGATCTGGCATGATGGTGATCTGGCCGATCTGTCGGGCGATCGCTGTGCCGAGGCCGAGCCAGAGGTTGCCTTTCTTCTCGGAAGGACCCTCGCTGGTGGCGAGCCGGCGCTCGGCTCGATTGCAGAGATGCGCGCTGCAGCAGAGATCGTGCGGCCCTCGCATGATGATGCATTTCGGCTCGGGGCGGGGTTTATCGTGGCGGACAATGCAGCCGGGCTTGGCGCGCTGATCGGTCCTGCAATCCCGCTCGATCTGCTCGAAACCCCCGGCGACATTCGGATCGCGCTCAGCGATGAAGGCGGCGAAACCTGCGAAGGCACGGCCGATGCGGTGCTGGGCAATCCGCTCGAAGCGCTGGCCTGGCTGGCCGGCCATCTGGGCGAGATACCTGCGGGATCATGGGTTTTGAGCGGGGCCATGGCCCGTGCAATCCCGCTCGCCGCCAAGGGGGGGCAGGGGTTGCTGGAGCTGGATGCGGGGCCGTTCGGCACGGCAGTGCTGCGGTATTGACCACAATCTTTTTCTCATGGGTTCGGCCCGGCTTTTGAGTACTTCGTCGCCCGCCCCTTGCCTATTATGCTGGGCAGGTGCGCGTAAGCGCGGGGAACAAGGATTAAGCGATGCTAGTGGACAGGATCGAAGCCAGATGGGTGGACACCTTTTGCGAGGCGTTTCGTCTGTGCGAAGTGGCGGCAGGAGACGAGGTCACGATCCTCTCCGAGACGCAAAGCCGTTCGATCAACACGCATCTGGCCGAGCTGGCCCTGCTGCGCCTTGGCGCACACGCATTCCACATCGTGATGCCCACTCCGGCTCTGTCAGCACCTGTCCCCGTGCGATCGACCGGCTCTTCGGTGGCGCTGCAGGGCAACAAGCCGGTCCTCGAGGCGTTGAAAACCTCCAAACTGGTGGTCGATCTCACGGTCGAGGGGCTGATGCATTCTGATGAAACGCCCGAAATCCTCGGTGCCGGCAGCCGCATCCTGTATATTTCCAACGAGCACCCCGAGGCGCTCGAGCGCATGGCCCCTGACGCTTCGCTCATCCCACGTGTCAAGAAGGGCCGTGAAATGATGCAGCAGGCCAAGGCCATGCACGTCAAAAGCGCGGCGGGGACTGACCTTGCGATCGGGCTCGATGGCGCGCGCGTGGGCGGAAATCTCGGCGCAGCGATCGATCCGAGCACGCTGGCGACATGGCCGGGCGGGATCTGCTCGTGCTTCCCCGCGCGCGGGACGGTGTCTGGAGTGCTGGTGCTCGATGCGGGCGATATCAACATCACGTTCAAGCGCTATCTCGAAAAGCCGATCCGACTGGTGATCGAGAAGGACTATGTCACGGCGGTCGAGGGAACCGGCACCGATGCGGACCTCATGCGCGCCTATTTCGAAGCCTGGGACGATCCCGAGGCCTATGGCACGAGCCATGTGGGCTGGGGCATGAATCCGGGCGCGCGCTGGGAATCGCTCATGCTTTACGACAAGGGCGATGTGAACGGCATCGAATGCCGCGCATTTGCAGGCAATTTCCTGTTCTCGACAGGGGCCAATCCTTTCGCAAACCGGCACACTCTGGGCCATTTCGACCTGCCTGTGCGCGGTTGCACGATCACGCTCGACGAGAAACCGGTCGTGATCGATGGCAAGCTCGTGCCCGAACTGGCCTGACGGGCGCATGGAGCATGTCGGAGACATTGCGGTAAGGGTGCAGGGCGAGGGGCCCACGCTGCTGTTCCTGCACGGGATCGGCGGGAATTCGCGCAACTGGCTGGCGCAGCTCGACAGCTTCGAGAGCGGCTTCAAGGCGGCGGCCTGGGACGCGCGCGGCTATGGGGAGAGCGGAGGGGCGGTGGACCGTTTCGAGCAATTTGCCGACGATGCCGCTCGGGTGATCGACGCATTGGGCAGCCCGGCGCATGTTGTCGGCCTTTCGATGGGTGGGCGGATCGCGCTGGATTTGGTCAACCGCTATCCCGAAGCCGTTCACACGCTCACGCTGGCCAATACCAGCGCGGGCTCGCGCGAGACGGCAGCGCCCGAAAAGGTCGAAGCATTCCTCGCGCTGCGCCTGAAGCCGCTGATCGAGGATGGTCTCACACCGGCAGACATTGCCGAACAGATCGTCGAGGGCGTTGCCAGTCCTGCCATTTCGCCCGCTGCGCGCGAGGCCCTGCTCGACAGTCACCGGCGCCTGCACAAGGAGGGCTATATCGCAGCGATGCGCGCGGTCACCTCGTTCAGCGCCTTTCCTGAATTTTCCGGCATCAGCGTGCCGACGCTGGTGCTCACAGCGAGCGAGGATAGCGTTGCGCCGCCCGACCATGCCCGGCTGATGGCCCAGCAAATCCCCGATGCGACACTGGTCGAGCTCGAGGGAGCCGGGCACATTTCGAATATCGAGGCCCCGGAGGCATTCAACAGCGCGCTGAGCGCATTCCTGGCGGATCACAAATGAGAGCCCTGTGCCTCTCGCGCTATCCCCAAGGCGATCCGCGGCCGGAAGACTTCGTCTTGCGCGAACTTCCCGATCCGGTGGCAGGGGAGGGCGAAGTGCTCGTCAAGGTCACCCATCTCTCGATGGATCCGCTCCCGCGTGTGCGCATGCAACCGCAGTCTCCGATGGGGCCTGCGATGCAGCTTGACGCTCCGGTCGAGGGGAGAGGGGTCGGGCAGGTGGTCGCGTCCAACGATCCCGCTTTCGCGATCGGCGATAGGGTGCTGGGCGAACTGGGCTGGCAAAGCCTGAGCGTGCTGCCGGGGGACCGGCTCACTCGCCTCGAAGGCGGCAAGCCGAGCCAGCACCTCGGCGCGCTCGGCCCGACCGGGCTGGCCGCATGGTTCGTCACCGAGCGCCTTGCCCCTTTCGATGAGCAGACCCTGCTGGTGGCGCCTGCTGCGGGTGCCGTGGGAAGCCTAGTGTGCCAGATAGCCCGGGCCCGGGCGCCGGGCCTGAAGATTTACGGGACGTCGCTTGGCGCACGCCAGCAGGGCTATCTCGAAGCGCTCGGTGTCAATGCCGTAGTTCCCGATGGCGAATGGCCGGGTCCTGACGGGATCGACCTGTTCGTCGATGGCGTTGGCGGCGCGTTTCATGAACGGATGATCAAGGCGCTTAATCCGCGCGCCCGCGTGGTGCTGCTCGGATTTGTCTCGGCCTATGGCGATCAAGGTCCTCCAAGCTACGGCAATGCAAGCGCTATCCTTCTGAAAAGGCTGCGCATGGAGGGTTTCCTGCTCGCCGATTACATGCAGGATGAAGCCGCGGTTGCGGTGGCGCGCGGACAGATTGCGGCGTGGCTGGAAGACGGCACGCTGCGCGCGACGGAGCAAGTGCATCATGGCCTCGCCAGCGCGGCAACGGCTTTTGCGGGACTGTTCAAAGAGAGCCCGCCGGGCAAACAGATCGTTGAATTGGAGGAAGCAGAATGAGCGATGGAAACTGGACCGAGGATGCGCCCGAACTGCCCGATCGGATGCGCGCTGCTTTGTTGACCGGATATGGCGAGCCCGACGTGTTCAAGGTTGATGAGGTGCCCTTGCCCTCGCACGCGCCGCACAACGAAGTGCTGATTGAAGTCAAGGCGAGCGGCATCAACCCGTTTGAGGCCAAGCTGCGGCGTGGCTGGCTCGCCGGGCTCTTTCCGCTCGCCTTGCCGCATGTCATCGGGACCGATGTTGCCGGCGTCGTGGTGCGCAAGGGCTTCGATGTCTCGGAGCTGGAAATTGGCGACAAGGTCTATGGGCTGCTCGATCCGATGCGCCATGGAACCTATGCCGGCTATGTCGCAGCGCCGAGCTATCTTGTCAGGCGGATGCCTGCCAATCTCGATTTCGCCGAAGCGGCAGCAGTGCCGATGGCGGCCTGCACGGCATGGTATGGCCTGATCAATATGGCCGATATCGGGCCGGGCAGCCGGGTGCTTGTGCAGGCGGCTTCGGGCGGGGTTGGTGCCTTTGCGGTTCAGATCGCCAAGGCGCACGGCGCATGGGTCGCAGCGACCTGTTCAGCCGCCAATCGCGAATTCGTTGAGGGCCTTGGAGCTGATCTTGTGATCGATTATGCCTCGCAGGATCTCTCGGCGGCAGTTGCCGATCTTGATGTCGTGCTCAATTGTATCGGCGGGGAGACGGCGCTTGAAAGCTACAAGGTGCTCAAGCGTGGCGGCCAGCTGTTGATCGTGTTGCGCGGCGACCAGGTCGAACTCGGCGCGCGCGGGGACATGATGGCGGAATACGGCGTTGCCACAAAAGAGGTCGCCTTTTCAGCGCAGCCCGAAATCCTCGACAAACTGCGTCCGTTTATCGAGGAGGGAAAGATCAAGGTCCATGTCGAACAGCGCCTGCCGCTCGAGGACGTGGCCGAGGCTCATCGCCTGCTCGATGCGGGCGGTCGGCGCGGCAAGCTGGTGATGGAGATCTGAAGGGCCGGCATGGAGCCGGTCACGCATCGGGATGCCGAGTTGCAACCACGTGCTGGCGCAGCAGGCCAAGGCCAGTGATCTCGGTTTCGACCACATCGCCCGGGCGAAGCCATTGGGGAGGGCTCAATCCGACGCCCGATCCACCAGGCGAGCCGGTCGCGATCACGTCTCCGGCACCCAGCGGCAGATATCGAGCAATATAGTGAACGAGCTCAACAGGTCCGAAGTGCATGTCGGCTGTGCTGGCCTCCTGGCGAAGCTCGCCGTTGATCCAGCAACGCACAGTGAGTTCGCGAGCCTCAGTCACCGACAGCTCCGCGACGCGCGTCACCCATGGGCCCAGCGGAGCCATTGCAGGGCCGCCCTTCGCCAAGGGCAGCGTCTCGGACCTGACAAGGTCGCGCAGGGTAAAGTCCTGAACGATGACCCATCCGGCGATTGCCGCTTGGGCGTCGGCCATGGTGGGGTCGAAGATGTCGCGGCCGATGACAATGCCGAGTTCGGCCTCGTAATCGAGCTGGCGCGAGCCAGGATGCAGCGGCAGCGTGCCGAAGGGGGCGGCGATGCTGCGTGTGTTCTTCAGGAAAATGCGCGGCTCCTCCGGCAAGGCGCGCCCCTGTTCGGCGGCATGCGCGCGGTAATTGAGACCGACCCCCACGAGCGTTTGCGGCAGGACGGGGGCCAGGAGCTTGCTCTCATCGACCGGTTCCGCCTGTGCGGCACTCCCGGCAGCCTCGTCCAGCCTGTCCGATCCTGGCCATCGCCCGTCACCTGCAAGCGCAAGCCGCCGCCACGTCGAGGTGGCAGGGTCTATCAGAGCCAGCCGCGGGCCCTGGGGAGAAGCGATCCTTGCTATGCGCATCGTGCAGGCCCTATCGAGCGAGCGCGGCACTTGCTAAGGAGCCACTGATGCTGGAGTCCCGTCGTCTGCGCCATTTTCTGGCGGTCTATGAACTCGGTTCGATCGGGAAGGCCTGCGAGAAACTGTTGCTCACCCAGCCGGCGCTCTCGAAAAGCATCCGGCAGCTTGAAGACGAGCTCGGCGTACGGCTGTTCGATCGTACACCCATGGGCGTCGTGCCGACTGTGTTCGGCAACGCGCTGGCGCTTCATGCGAAATCGATCGAAGTGCAGTTTCGCAACGCGGAAGCACAGATCCAGAGCCTCAAGGGCAAGGCGCAGGGTCATGTGTCGGTTGGCATCGGGCCTTCGGTTGCGCGCAACATCATGCCGATTGCCACGCGCACCTTGCACAAGCTCCAGCCCGATATCGCTCTGACCGTGATCGAGGGTCTGGTCGATGATCTGCTGCCCCGCCTGCGCAGGGGCGAACTCGATCTCATCATCGGTTCGTGGCCTCCGATCGCCGATCCCAAGTTCACCACTGAAGTCGTGTTCGTCGATCGGCTCGAAGTCCTCGCGCGCGCCGGCCATCCGCTCGGCGGGAAGCCCGTCCAGCGCAACGAACTGCTCAACTTCCCCTGGGCTCTGCCGCCCGCTTCGCAGAAATGGCGTCAGTCGCTCGATGAACTGTTCCTCGAACGAGGCCTGGAGCCGCCCAAGCCGCAGGTGGTCTCCAATTCCGCCGCCTATCTCGAAGCGGTCATCCGGTCGTCCGATCACCTGTCCTTCCTCCCGCGTCAACTGATCGACTTCGAGGCCGAGGATGGACTCATCGTGCTCGATGTCGAGATGGAACGGCTCGAGCCCGAGATTTCGATGAGTTTTCGCGAGCGCGCCCTGCTCGATGCATCGGTCTCGGAGGTCGTCCAGGTCATGCGCAGCATTGGCGCCGATTTCTCGGACTGACGCTTGATGCATCAGGCCTGGGTCAAGGCCTGCGCGATGCCGAGATGGAGCACGTCGCGCGTGAAATCGCAGGACCAGCCGATCCACGCATCATTGAGATAGCGTCCCGCGTCATATTCGCTCGTGACGCCGTAGCCGCCCAGGACCTGCACTGCGAGTTCGGCATTGCGGATCGCCATGTCCACCGCCGTCGCCTTCGCCATCGGGCCGAGCAGCATGGCTGCGCGCATCGGATCGCTCTCGCACGCAGCAGCGGCCTGCCAGACATGCAGCCGGGCGGTTTCCACATTGATCGCCATCTCGGCCAGTTTCAGCGCGACGGCCTGGTGCTGCATGATCGGGCGACCGGTCGATTTGCGCTCGCCAGCATAAGTCTTGGCATGTTCGAAGGCGGCACGGGCGAGACCGACGAAACAGGCGGCAAGGCAGATCGGCATTTCGGGCACCGAGCCGAACGTCATCGCCGCCCCGCCGCGCTCGCCGATCAGGGCATCGGCAGGAAGCTCGACATCCTCGAACACAAGCTCGGCGTGATTGGTCAGCGGCCAGCCGATCAGTTTGGTCTTGCGCCCGACGCTGAGCCCGGAAGTGCCGGCGGGAACATGAAAGATCGAGAGGCCCGAGAAAACGGGCTGCTCTGGATCGGTGCGCGCAATGATGAAGAAGGCATCTGCCGCGCCGGCATTGGTGATGAAGGCCGATTTGCGGCCCGAAAGCACCCAGCCGTTCGCAGTTTCCCTCGCCGAGAGCTTCGGGCCAAAAGCCGGATCGGGCCCGGCCATCATGAGTTCGGAGCCGGCGGTGTCAGGCTCGGACTGGGCGCCTGCAAGCACCATGGTTCCGTCTTTCGCAAAGCGTTCAACAAACGCCGTTCCCGAAGGCCCGCCCGCGCGCAGCGCCATCAGCGGCATGCAGGCCGTGAGCGCGAAATAGTCTGACGCCATGCCGATATCGGCCGCTCCCAGTTCCTCCAGCACGAGCACGGCATCAAGACATGATCCGCCCAGACCGCCCATGTCCTGTGGCACGAACATGCGGGTGAAGCCCAGCCTTGCGCCCTCCTCGAACACGGGCTTGACCAAGGGCCAGGGATTATCGGGTGCACCTTCATGTTTCACGCGCTCCACAAGCGGGCGCATGTGCCGATCGGCAAACCCTTGCGCGGTGCGTTTTAACTGCTCTTGTTCTTCCGTGGGCGAAAAGCCGATCATCGTGCAACTCCTTGTTGCGCCAGTGTTGAGGGCTCGCAAGGCCCGGGCCAAGGGTATTTCGGCGTCTGAGCCCATAAGAATTGGTTTGGACGCTCTAACGTCTTTCTATTTCTTCGACCTGGCTGGTGCGACTACGATCACGTTCATGCAGCAGACCATCGCCCCTCCGATCGACGCGTTCGTTTCACAGCGTCTCCCGCAGCCCGGCGAATGGCCCAAGTTCACGTTCGACCTTCCCGAGCTCCAATATCCCGATCGCCTCAATGCCGCGGTCGAGCTGCTCGACAAGGCCTGCGAGGATGGCGGAGGCGAGCGGCTCGCTGTGGTCAATGACGAGGGCGCCTGGACCTATGCACAGCTGAAAGATCTGTCAGACCGGATTGCCGGCCTCCTGGTCGAAGATGGCGGGCTCATTCCTGGAAATCGCGTTTTGCTGCGCGGGCCCAACACCTGCATGCTGATCGCCTGCTGGTTCGGGGTGCTCAAGGCGGGCGGGATCGCCGTTACGACGATGCCGATGCTGCGCGCAGGCGAACTCGCGCCAATCCTGCGCAATGCGCATATCACCCATGCTTTGGTCGACAGCCGCACATTGCAGGACTGGCGCGAGGCGGCCGAGAGCTCCGATGCGCTCGCCTGGACCGCGACATTCGATGGCGATAGCGGAACGGGCGCGCTTGAATCGATGGTCGCCGATCGCCCGTCAGGGTTTGCACCATTCATCGGCGCGAGCGACACGCCCGCCGTGATTGCGTTCACCTCAGGCACGACGGGCGTTCCCAAAGGCTGCGTGCATGATCACCGCGCCCTGCTGGCGCCGGCAGACAGTTTCGCCCGGCACATCCTGCAGCCCGAACCGGGGCTGCGCTGGTGCGGTTCGCCGCCGGTCGCCTTCACCTTCGGCCTTGGCGCGCTTGTGCTGTTCCCGTTTCGCTTTCTGGGAACCTCGGTCACGCTCGAAAAGGCCAGCCCGCCCGATCTGCTTGCCGCCATCAAGCGACATGAAATCAACATGCTGTTTACAGCGCCAACCGCCTACAAGGTCATGCTGCCGCTGCTCGGCGAGGCTGATGTCGCGAGCCTCAGAGCGTGCATTTCGGCCGGCGAACATCTCCCGCCCGCGATCTATGAGGCCTGGAAAGAGGCGACCGGCCACAAGCTCATCAACGGGATCGGCGCGACCGAGATGATGCACATCTTCATTTCGGCGGCGGGCGACGACATCGTGCCGGGGGCAACGGGCAAGGTTGTCCCGGGATACGAAGCCTGTGTGCTCGACGATGCGGGAAATCCGAAGATGCAAGGCGAGGGTCGGCTCGCCGTGCGCGGGCCGACCGGATGCCGCTATCTCGATGATCCGCGCCAGTCGAACTATGTGATCGGCGGATGGAACGTGACCGGCGACACCTATCGGCTCGATGCCGATGGGTATTTTCACTATGTTGCGCGCTCGGATGACATGATCGTTTCATCGGGCTACAATATCGCCGCCCCCGAGGTCGAAAATGCGCTGCTGAGCCACGAAGCGGTCGCTGAATGCGCGGTTGTCGGCATTCCTGACGACCAGCGCGGCATGATCGTCAAGGGCTATATCGTATGCGCTTCGGGAGAGGGGGATGCTGACCTCGCAAAAGCCCTGCAGGATCACGTGAAAGCATCGATCGCGCCCTACAAATATCCGCGCGCCATCGAATTCGTGGCAGAATTGCCCAAGACGCTCACCGGCAAGGTGCAGCGCTATCGCCTGCGGGACAAGGAGACTTCATGACACAGGCTTTCGAAAGCGTGCGCCAGGCGATCTATCGCTATGCCCGCGGCGTCGACCGGCTCGATCCGGAGCTGATCCGGGGCGCGTTCTGGCCTGATGCGCGGGTGACGCTGGGCAAGATCTATGATGGCGATACCGAAGGCTTCGTCGAGGTCGCGATGAACTTCATGGGCATGTTCGAGGCCACCCGGCACGATGTCGCAAACATCAGTTTCTCGCAGGATGCGAACAGCATCGGCTATGAGGCCTATGTGCGCACCTGGCATTTGCAAAAGGACCGCACGAGCGAGCTCGAGGTGCTTGGGCGCTATATCGGGCGGGCCGAGCAGCGCGGAGACGAGTGGCGCATTGCCGAGCATGGCGAGTTGATGGACTGGGGCGCGGAGCGGTCGGTCGATGCCGGGTGGTTCACGGGCAATGAGGAGCTTGAGAAGGGCGAGCGCAGCCATGCCGATGGTTCCTATCGCTGGCTCGCAGCGCGCGCCTAGGGATGGGGGGCGGTGAGGTTGCCTTGGCTGCACGGGGCAACCTCACCATGGCATTGTTTCGCTTGGCGAGCCGTCAGGAAATTTTCTTCATGACGCCCGGCGTTGCGACCTTGGCCGCTTTCTTCGCCGCTTCCCCGGAAAAGCGATCGCGATAATCCTCGACGAAATCGCGCATCGTGCGGGCCGGGCGTCCGAGCAGTTCGGGCAGACTGTCTGTCATCGGCGCATTCTTGCCATAGCGTGTCAGCGCATAGACGATGGTCATGAAGAGCAGCGTGTCCCAGCTGACGCGTGGGCCGACCCTGAGCCAGAATCCGGGGATCGAAGGCTTGGCATAGGTGATCTTGCGCCCGAGCACTTCGGTGAAGATTTCGGCGACTTGATAGAAATCGAGCTTTTCGGGGCCAGTGACGACATAGGCCTTGTTGCGATGGGCTTCAGGCGCCTGCATCACCTTGAGCGCGAGTTCGGCGACGTCGCGCGAATCGATGAAGCTGGTGACGCCTTTGCCAGCGGGGATGTAGATCTGGTCGTACTTGGCGATATCGACCGCGTGCGTGGTGATGTCACGGCACAGGTTCTGCGAGAAGAACGCGGCGCGCAGCAGCGTGTAGGACACCCCGCTCGCCTCGATTGCGCGCTCGACCTGATAATGCGGGACAACCTTGGCATCGGCTGCTGTCGGCACCGAGATATAGACGATATGTTCAACCCCCGACTTCGCCATCGCTTCAATGAACGGCAGCATCCAGGTCTTGACGGTGCGCGGATGCGGGAGCGGATAGAGCAGGAAGACGGTCGTCACTCCGCGCAGCGCCTCCTCCCAGGTCGAGCTGTCCGCAAAGTTGAAATGCACCCGCGGAACGTGCGTGCCATAAAGCCGATCAATCTTCTCAGGCGTGTGCGCAGCGACCTTGTAGGCCAGCTCTTCCTGGGCGGCGAGCATCCGGACGAGCTCGGTGCCGACATTCCCGTTGGGTCCAGTGACGAGGATCATGGCAGTCTCCAGCTTGAGAGGGTTTCGAGGGGTCGAGGAATCGCGATCAATGGCCCGGCGGCGGACCGCCCGCTGCAGCCATGCGCATGGCGGTGATAATGTTGAGGCGCAGCATGTCGCGCGTGCCATCGCAGCTATCGCCGATCCAGGCATCGTTGAGCATGCGTGCCGCAGGATATTCGCGGGTGATCCCATAGCTGCCGAGGATCTTCATTGCCTTTTCAGCGCAGCTTATGGCCGTATCCACGGCGAGCGTCTTGGCAGCGGGTGAATACAGCGCACCGGCCCGGAAATCGCCGCTATCCGCTCCTGCCGCCGCGCGCCAGACCATCAGCCGCGCGGCCTCGATCTCGACCGCCATGTCAGCGAGCTTGAGCGCGACGGCCTGATGTTCGATGATCGGCTTGCCCCAGCTCACGCGCTCATGCGCATAGGCGAAAGCGAGGTCGAAAGCCGCGCGCGCGAGGCCCACGAAGGTTGCCGCGAAACCCGAGGCGAGGAAGGGGAGGATGCGAAAGAAGATCTGCCCCGCATCGCTGCCTTCGCCGCCAACCCTGCGATCCGCCGCAACCCGCACATCCTCGAGCACCACTTCGGCCTGACACGCTGTTTCCCAGCCCGAGAGCCGGGTGCGCTTGCCCACCGTGAGCCCCGGCGTATCGGCGGGAATGAAGAACATCGCTGTGCTCGCCCGCGCGGGCAGCGACAGGTCGGTGCGCGCCATCACGAAATAGCCGCGCGCGGCGCCCGCGTTGGTCGAGAAGCCGGATTTCGCACCGTTGATCACATAGTGCTCGCCATCACGCATGGCCGTGCTCTTCAGGCCAATCGATGGGTCGGGCGAGGGGCAGAAGCTGTCGGCCCCCGCGACATCGGGCTCGCTCGAGGCGCTTGCCAGAACAAAATCGTCCGCCCCGGCAATTTCGGGCAGCCAGGCAGCCCGCTGCTCGTCGGTTCCGCCGTGCAGGATGATGAGCGGAGCGACGGTTGAAATGTTGAGATAGGTGGACGCGATCGCATGATCAGCAGCGCCGAGCTCTTCCATGACGATTGCGTGATCGAGCGCGCTGCCGCCCACGCCGCCATGCTGTTCAGGAATGAGCAGATTGGTGAAGCCCAGTTCGGCCGCGCGCAGAAAAACCGGGCGCACCTCGTCCCACGGGTCGATCGCGCCTTCCGCTTGCCGGATCCGCTCGGCGCAAGGGGCGATCTGCGAAGCCGCGAAGTCGCGCGCGGTCTGTTGCAACATGCGCTGTTCATCGCTCAGTTCGAAGCTAATCACACTCGTTCTCCCGTCATCGCCCGGCAGAGGAAAAGGCGGCCTCATTCGCTTGTCCGGGCCGCCCAACTGCGCGCGTGTGCTGCCAGACCGAAGCAGCGATGCCGATCCCGCTTGCCAACAGCAGCGGACCTCCGCTGAACTCGAGCGCGAAATGGACCTGCGCGAAGAATGTGAGGCACAAACCATGCAGGAAATAGGGAATCGCCGTCCAGCGGGGCAGGAGCGGCGAGCGCCACAGGACCAGCGCTGTCAGCGCCGCGCCGAAAAGCAGTGCGAAGGCCGAGGCGATCAGGAAGGGGAGTGCGAGCGGGCCAAAGATCGCGCTGTCCGCGATGGCGATGACCGCTTCGTTTCCGTCGCGATAGAGGGTTGCCACCATCGGCGCGGTGAGCGCGATAATGCCCGCGATCGGCAGGAACAGTCCGTTGCCCAGGATGCTGAGCACCATGCCCCAGAAAGCGAGCCTCTCTTCCGGCGTCTCGCGCACGAAGGCCCACAGCGCCATCCAGGCAAAGATCTGCAAGGTCAGATTGAGCAACAGGATCGCCCAGGTGAGTTCATGGGTCGAGGCGAGCGAGACTGCGACGAAAGCCGCGACATCGAGCCCATGTCCATCGACCGGATTGGGACCGCGCAGCGCCAGGCCGATCACGGTCATCGCGCCCGAGACGACGAGCATTGCGATGCCCGCCCGGATGCGCAGATCGTCCCGCTTCTTCCTGGCGCGCTCGTCCATCATAGACTGCCGGCCGGTTGGCGCTGCGGCGATGAGCCGGGCGCCTTGCGCGGGCCGAACCACATGCGCGCGAGCAGCTTCTCGCCGCGCCAGTGATGATAGCCGACCGCAACCACATGCAGCGCGACAAGTGCCAGCAGGACGCTGCTGAAGAGCACATGACCGGCATGGGGCGGCAGCTCGGCAAAGCTTTCGGGCAGCGAAACCTGCGCGCCTTCGAGCAGCGGGAACAGCTCCGCCATCTGCGCCATGCCGAGCCCGGTTGAAAGCATCGCGATGACAACGAGATACAAGGCCCAGTGATTGATCCGGGCGACCCAGCGCAGCGGCCCGGCCTCGTGCGGCGAGGCAGGGGCCTTTGTCATGAGGCGGGCGATCAGACGCACCGCCATCAGCACAAGGATCGAAAGCCCGGTCGCAAGGTGCAGCCGCAAAAGCCCCGCCTTTTCGGGCGCGTCATTGGGCAGGTCCTCCAGCAGCAGGGCGCCCGCAGCAAGATTGCCGATGACGAGCACCGCGACGAGCCAGTGCAGGGCCACGACCATTCCATGATACCGCGCCACGCCGGTTGCTTCGCGCACCTTCTTTCTCCTTGTCAGAACCGAATGTCGATTTCGAGGCCCCATTCGCGCGGTTCACCGATGCCGCCAAAGGCTGTGCCATTGCCGGCGAGCGTATCCTGCATGTTGGTGAAGAAGGCTTCGTCGGTCACATTGGTGAAGAACAGCGACACCTCAAGGTTGCGCGATGGCGTGATGTAGCTCGCGCGCACATTGAGCACATCGATCCCGTCCTCGATCTCGAGCGGGTCCGCTTCGAGCTGATAGGAAAAGCTCGAGCGGCCATTGAAATCCGCCCGCAGCAGGATTTCGCCGCGATCATCGGGTAGCGGCTGCGCATATTGCGCACCGAGCGAATAGGTCCATTCCGGGGTCAATGGCAGCGGTGTGTCGAGCGTAATATTCGCCACCTGATCGCTCAGGCGCGTGTATTCGGCATCGAGATAGCCGAGCGAGCCATAGACCGTGAACCGGTCGCCCAGCCGCCCGTTTGCCTCGAGTTCAAAGCCGCGGATCTCGGCATCGCCGGCATTGCGCGTTTCGAACAAACCACTGATGGGCGTGAAGACGAGCAGCTGGATATCGGAATAGTCCGAATGGAAAACCGAACCATTGATCCGCAGATCTCCGTTGAAGAGCGCCGATTTGAAGCCCGCTTCGTAAGTCGTCGCGATTTCTGGATCATAGGGCAGGATTTCGGCATTACTCGGACGGCCCGTAAACCCGCCCGATTTGAACCCTTCGGCATAGGATGCATACAAGGTGAGTTCGGGAACGACGCGATAATTGACGCCGAATTTGGGCGTGAAGGCATCGAAGGTTGCCGAGACTTCGGTGAACGGAAGGGCCTGGCGGATCTGCCCCGGCGGCGGCATCACGAAGGGCGGCAGCACCGTGGGCACGCCATCGGTGTTGTCGAGCACGGATTCGAACGACTGGTCCTTGGTTTCCTCGGTCCAGCGCGCGCCGCCGAATACTTCCAGCTCGTCGGTGATGAACCACGAAACCTGGCCGAACAGCGCATAGGATTCGACATCGAGGCCGATATCGTTGCGGCTGCGCAGGCAGCGATCGACAAGGCGCGGTGCGTTGGTCCCGGTGCACAGCTCGATCTGGTTGGCGATATCCTCGCGGAAGTAATAGGCGCCCAGCAGGAAATCGATCGAGTCCCCGAAATTGCCAGCAAGCTGCAGCTCCTGGCTGAACTGCTCCTGGTCGAGCTCGCTCCGGTTGTCGTAGAGAACAAAGCCGGTGCCATCGAAATCGTTGAAGGTGAGCTCTTCATAGCTGCGCCACGCCGTGATCGAGCGCAGCGTCAGGTTGTCGGCCAGCTCGGCGCGCACGTTGAGCGAGAGACCGCCATTGTCGATGTCGTTGATCGCCGGGACCGAGGCAAAGTTGAGGCTGCGATCGTTCGAGCGATCTTCCCCGACACCCATCGGCAAGGGCACGCCCGTGGGCGAGACGCCGGGGATGAAGATCGGACCGGGCGGCGGTCCCGGAGGAGGCATCATACCGCCCGGAGGCCCACCGGGAGGCCCACCCGGAGGTCCACCGGGTGGCCCACCAGGAGGCCCGCCCGGAGGCCCACCGGGAGGTCCGCCCGGGGGCCCGCCAGGCATGCCGCCCGGAGGCGCTCCGGGAACCGTGATCCCCGCAGCCGGATTGAACCCCAGCAAGACCTGATGCGAGGGCGAACCGCGACCGGCGGTGTAGTCGGCCGAGAAGTTGAATTCGAGCCGATCGGACGGCTCCCAGCGAAACTTGAAGCGACCGCCATAATCCTCGATGTCGCCGAAGGTCTCGCCGGTGTAGACATTCTCGCCGAAGCCTGTCTGATTGCGGGTGAACAGCGAGGCGCGAATGGCCGTGTTTTCGCTCACCGGCACATTGAGCGAAGTTGCCAGATCGAACCGTTCGCGCGCTCCGACAATCAGCCTTGCCCGGCCTTCGATCTCGTCGAATTGCGGATTTTGCGTGACCACGCTGATCGCGCCGCCGATCGTGTTGCGCCCGAACAATGTCCCCTGCGGCCCGCGCAACACCTCGATCCGCTCGATATCGAGCAGGTTGAGCGAGGAGGCCTGAAGGCGGGCAATATAGACTTCGTCGATATAGACCCCGACGCCCGGATCGACCGCGATCGAATTGTCGAGCTGGCCCACGCCGCGGATGAAGAAGCCGCCGTCATCGCCGCCATTGGGCCCGGCCGTGACCGAGACATTGGGGGCAAAACCGACCGCCTCGCTGATGGTGTTGACCGATCGCGCCTCGATTTCGGCCTCGGTCAGCGCAGTGATCGAGATCGGCACGTCTTGGAGGTTCTGCTCGCGCCGCTGTGCGGTGACAATGATGGGCGCGTTCTGCTCCTGCGTCTCGGCTGCAGCAGAGGCTGCCTGTGCGAGCGTCGGCGCCGATGCCTGCGTAGTTTGTGCACCAGCGGATTGGGCCTGTGCGGCGATTGCCGATGAAAGGCATGAGCTTGCCATAAGGCCAAAAGTCACAATTCTCAATGCCACGTCTATCCTCCCCTGAATGCCCGCCACGGCCATTGAAGGCCTCCGGGCAGATCGAGCCGCGTGTTTCGGTTCCAGCTGACACGAAGCCTGCTGCAAAGTGCAGTTGGGGCTTGCATCAGCTGTTCCCTAAAGATGTCACACAACTGCAATTGCGCTGTTACGAAATCGCGGGCGGACGCCATCACCTCTAGTTGTGACTACAATCACCGGAACTTGAGGATGATTTTGGTTTCGCCGGCGACATCGAACCGGGCGGGCTTGAACCGGGGCGGGCCCATCAGCCGGGGATTGTTCGAAAGGCCGACCGCTTCGCTGGGCAATCCGATGAAATTCGTGTCGAGCTCGCCATTGTCGTTGACATCGTGAAACGCTGAAACCGCATAGCTTCCATCGCTCAGGCCATCGAAGCGCGCCGATGTCGCGTCGGAGGGAAGAACGATGCGTTTCAGGGGCTTGCCCTTTTCGCAGTCGGGAAATCCGGCATCCTTTTCCCACAGGCAGACAACGATCGAACCACCCTTCTTCTTCACGCCCTCGAGCGCGATATTGATCGTTCCCGCGCAAGCGGGAGACGCGAAGGTGAGGCCGGCTAGGGCCGCTAGAAGAAGGCGCATGATCGATTCCTTTGCAATTTCGCCAGTGTCTGGCTCGGAGCAAAGAACTAGGCGCTGGGCCCCGGAACAGGCCCATAGAAAGGCCAGCCCGCAGGTTGACTAGTATTCATGGCGAGATGCCGCTCGTTTTTGGCGACCGGCGGCATGCGAGTTCATGCTGCCGCCGGGCCAATGACTAGAACGAGATGCGCGCCTGGATCGTGAAGGTGCGCAGTGGATCGGGGAGATAGGTCAGCGGGGGTCCGTCGACAGGAGCTGGCGGACCGAACGGCCCGCCTGGCAGGCCGATCGGGAAGGTCGGAAAGATCAGAGAAGAGGTGCGCTCTTCAAAAAGGTTGCGCACGAGCAAGGCCACTTCCCATCCCCGGTCGACGCTCCCGAGACCGGCGCGCACATCGGTCTTCGAAAAGCCTTCCTGCACCGTGAGCGGATCGGCGTTTTCCCGGTACTGGATATCGGACTGGAAATTGAGCGTCGCATTGCCGAACACGCGCAGCGTGTCGGAGACCGGCTGATTGTAACCGAGCGCGACATTGCCAGTCCATTCGGGTGCGTTCTCCAGCCGGTCGCCCGAGCGATCCTCGGCGCATCCGGTGGGAGCGCCAAAGGCCGGATTGGCGATCGTGCAGGGGCCGTTGGGATAGTCTGTGTAGAATGCATCAAGATAGGCCACCGCCGCCGATAGCGTGAGGCCATCCACCGGCGAGAAGCCGCTTTCGACCTCGACCCCGCGGGTGCGCGCACCGGCAGCGTTCAAGGTGACGAATTCCGTCGGGTTTGTCGGTTCCTGCACCGAGCGCTGCAGGTCCCGGTAGTTTGTGGTGTAGGCAATCACATTGAGGAAGCCCCGGACCTCGGGGAACTGAGCCTTGATGCCGACTTCGAACAGGTCCGAGAATTCGGGATTGAGGAAGAAGGTATCTTCTGTGACGGCTTGGAATTCGGAGAACGCGCCGCCCTTCTCTCCACGGGCATAGCGGACATAGGCGGTCAGGTTCCGGTCGGGCGTCCAGTTGAGCGAGGCCGAAGGCGCAAAAGTGCTATCGGTGAATTCTCCTTCGATGAACAGCGGCGTTACGACCGGCAGCATTGGCGGCGGCGGCGCGACTGGAGGCGCCAGGAAGCTCGTCGTCACGCCGTTGATCTCGGCTTCCTTGCTGACTTGCGTCCACCGCAGCCCGCCGGCGAGCGAGAACTGCTCAGCGAACTGCCATTCGGCCTGGACGAAGGCGGAAAGGACCTCGGTCTGCTGGTCAAAGCTGCGCTCCACGATCTGGTCGGGCGAGCGCGGCGAGAAGAACGGGACGAAATCAAAGGTCTGCGAGCGATCGACGAGCGATTCCTGCCACTCGTAATAGGCGCCGATGACGTAGTTGAAATCACCATCGGTCGGCGAGAGCAGCCGCAATTCCTGCGACCACTGGGTGAATTCCTCGGCATTGGCAGCGACGAGCCGCGTGGGGCTCTGCCCCTGAACGTTAAACGCCTGGTTGAATTCGTATCCCGAATATCCGCTGATCGCGGTCAGCGTGTGATCACCGATCCCGATATCGAACTGGAGCACACCGTTCAGCGAATCCGCCTCGTCCTCTTCCGGAATGAACGCATCGTCGGTGTTCTTGATGTAATCGGGCAGTGTGCCTCGCGCCGCAAATTCGAACGGCGCTCCGACGATGTCCACATTCGAATATTCGAGCTTGGCGAAAATCTCGACCGTGTCGCTGGCATCATAGAGCATCGAGACACGCCCGACGAAATTCTCCGTTTGCGGCTCCACCCGGTCAAGCGTGGTGTTCTCGAGAAAACCGTTCGTGTCGGCGAAACGGGTTGCGATGCGGACCGCGAGCTTGTCCGACAGGGCGCCGTTCACGATTGCCGTGGTGTTCACGCTTTCTGTGCGGAACTCGTATTCGCCGAAGACTTCGGCCGAAAGTTCTTGCTTCGGGCGGGTCGTGGTGACCGAGATCGCCCCGGCTGCCGTGTTGCGACCGAACAGGGCGCCTTGCGCACCGCGCAGCACTTCGAGCCGCTCGATATCGAGGAATGGCTGATTGTACTGCCGGTTGCGACCGCCATAGATCCCATCGATAAACAGCGCGACCGATTGCTCAAACGAGAAGCTGTTGCCGGTCGTCCCGATGCCGCGGATGGTGATCTGTTTGTTTGCCGGCGTCTCGTTGATGATGAGGTTGGGCACGCGCGCCGCGACATCGTTGAAATCGTCGATCCCTGCATTCTGCAGTTCGACGCCGGTCTTGGCGACGATCGAGATCGGCACGTCGATCAGCCGCTCGTCGCGCTTTTGCGCGCTGACGATGATCTCGTTGCCGGATGCTGCCTCAAGCACGCCGGGCGCTTCATCCTCGGTCGGCGTCTGCTGTGCGAGAGCCGAAGTGCTCGCGAGCAGGCTCGCGGCGAAAAGCGAAGTACGGTGCATGGTGCAATCTCCCCAGAGGCAGAGAACGATCCGATCGGTCCCCAGCGCCGCGCATCGTCTCTCCTGTCATGTGACCAGATTGTTATGGTTCGCCGGGCGTCATATGCAGGTAATTCGAAATCAAGCCCTCGACATGAAAAAATCTTCTAGGCCCGCCTGTCGCCAAGGTTATGGCCGATGCCGCGAAATTCGTCTTCCAGCACGGGACCGATGCGCGCAGTGTCGGGGCGATCAAAACAGATAAGGAACCGAAGGATGATTTCGACCATAGTCCGCTTCAAGCTTGCGCAGGGCGAAACGCACGAGCAGGCGATCGAGGAGATCAAGCGGACGATCCCGATCTATCAGGCCGCCGCGCCCGCATTGATCCGCAAGGCGATCCATCTCGATGCCGAAGCGGGCGTCGGACGCAGCATCTATCTGTGGGAGAACCGGCCCGCGGCAGAGGCCTTCTTTGCCCGGGCGAGCGAGATGATCAAGGCCAAGACCGGCCACGCGCCCGAGATCGAATATCTCGATTGCGACATCGTGGTGGACAATCAATCGGGCGAAGTCATCTTCAACTGATCGCAAGGCCTCTCGCACTCACGCCGAGGCGGCTGCCATCTTGGTCGCGCCAGCCGTCAGGCGCGTTCGCGCAGCGCCGCAAGGACGACCAGCGGCGTTGCGACCCAGCCGACCACGATGCCATAGGCAATCTTGAAGGCGAGGACACGCTCGTAGGACCAGTCCTGCGTCCAGATTGCGCTGAGGACCGCCACGCTCACAGGCACGAAGAGCACCAGTAAAAGGGCACCCAGCGCGATCCCGCGCAAGACCGGATTGCGCGGGAGTGGCAGGGGAGCCCCAGGGCTTGCGGCGCCCAGCAAGCCGCTTTCTCGCCGCCGCTTGCGGAAGATGAGCGTGAGCGCGATTGTGGTCATCAAGGTGAGCATGAAGGTGGTCGGCACGAGATCGAAGGCGAGCCCATCCATGCCCCACAGCCCGATGCGCGATTGCCCACCGAATAGGAGCCAGACGAAACCGGCCGAAACCAGCGCATTGGGCACGGTCGAAATGAGCGTTTCGCGCAGGACGATAGCGCGCACGGGCTCGATGTGCGAGCCAGGCTGAAGATTGCTTTTGGAGGTCATCGCCAGAGGGTATGCACAAAAGCCTCGCAGCGCTCATGCAAAGCGCCGCTGTACCCCTGAACAAAAAGCTATGGCATTTGCATCGCAAATTCTCGTTCGTGTGCGCGTCTGTTTGGTTTTCGGCTCGATCAGGCGAGCTTGCCATGCCGGGGTGCGGCGCGCGTGCGGGCGATCGGCGTCTCAAGCGATGCGTCGAGGGCTCCAGCGTCAAGAGCGCAACGCCTCGCCCCGCTGCGATCCGAAGCAAGATCTATCTCCTGGCCGAGGCAGCGACAGGCCTCAAAGAAGAGTAGGCCAGAAAGCGAACGGGAAAATGGTCGGGGAGACAGGATTCGAACCTGCGACCCTCTGCTCCCAAAGCAGATGCGCTACCAGGCTGCGCTACTCCCCGACACCTTCTTCCTTACGCCCAGGCGCCAGAGGTCCCGGTGGGCCCGGCAGGATTCGAACCCGCGACCTAGCCGTTATGAGCGGCCAGCTCTAACCGCTGAGCTACAGGCCCTGATATCTCTCGACCCGGACGCATGCCGGACAGGCCCGGGGCCCGGCCAGCATCCGCGCGCTCTACCCAAGACCGCGCGGGCTTACAAGCGACAACCGCGCCGCCAATCCTCCCCGCGCGGGGACTGGCCCGACACGAAGCAAGGCCTAGCGCGCGGCGGCGAGAATATCCGCCAGACCTGCCGGCTTGACCGAACGTCTTTCAAGATAGGCATAGACCTCGCGAAACCAGCCATAGAGCGCCTCCACATCGCCTGCCGAGCGCACATAGGGGGTGAAACCGGGGGCGAGCGAGGGCGAGTGGAAAGACAGGACCAGCAGCGGCAGGCCGTCTTCCAGCGCGCGGTCCACACCGCGGATGGCTTCGGCAGGGGTGACGCCTTCGGGTGTAAGCGCGATGCGTTCAAGCAGGCTGAAGCGCGAGAAGGCGGCAAAGAAGCTGGGAATGAAGCGTTGCAGACGGTGCACATGGCGCCCTTGCGCGCGCATCGCGCCGCGATAGACGGTCGTGACAGGCAATTCGAGCAGGGTGCGCGCCTCATCGAGCCAGAAGGGAAACGCTGGAAATTCAGAGAAATCGGGGCCGCCCTCGCGGCTGTAATCGAACAGGCTGCGCACCGAACTGTCGATCCTGATCCCGGCTTCGCGCAGGATCGCGGGAGTATCGGGCCCGAGCCCGTAGCGCCCGGCGCGGTAGGCGATCGGGGCCGTGCCGAAGGCCTGCACGATCCTCTCGTGCAAGGCCATGAACTTGGCCCGTTCAATCGCCGCCGGCAGATTGCCGGCGAAGGAATTGTATGCGCTTAGCATTTCCTCGAAGGGCGGATTGACCCATGCATGAAGCTGCATGCCGACCTGCGCGCAGCCGCGGCGCACGGCGTCGCCGATGATCTCCACCGCGCGCGGATCGTTGGCGATGGGCCAATCGATCATGTAGACAGGCTGTGCGCCGATTTCGTCGCACAGCGCCTGAAAGCGGGCCAATTCGCCGACATGGTCAAGCGTGTGTCCCTCGCGCCTGAAAGGCGCGTTCCAGTCGAACTCCTCTTCGACATCGACCGTAAGCAGCACGCGCGGGCCGAAATCCTCGGCAAAGCTGGCGCGCGCCGCGGGGCGAGGGGGGGTGAGAAGGGCGGCGCGCGGGCGTCTCATCGGGCAGAGCGCGCTGGCACGCCGGGACCGCTTTGCTGCGCAGCGAACAGACCTTCACGGGCCCCGTTCAGCCGCGCGTTTGTCCCGCCTCCATCAACGGCCATTGCCCCATCCCCTTGTCGCCGGAAGCGGCGAAAATGCCCGCTCACCATCAAAAACAGGGCTTTACATGGCCGAATGGCCCGCCCGCATTTCCTCCGAGCTATTGGTCCCGGCACTGGTGGTCAAGGGCACGGCGTCCACGAGCGGAAGCCGCAGCGAAAGGGTCTCATGGTTCCTGACAAGCTCGCCGCCCAGCGCGCGCGCTTCGGCGCGCACCAGCCTGAGCGCAAAGCCCGCGCCAAACAGACCAGCATTGATCGCGCCTCCGATCGGCTTGGCCTCGGCCACGAAGATATCGTCCTCGCCAAGTAATAGTGCGGGGATATCGATCGTCAGCCGGGCCTCGATCCCGCCTGCCGCAAGCACGGCGCTAAGGGTCTCTCCGGCCCCGCAACTGCCACCCAGCGTTGCGAGCAGGCGCCAGATCATCAGCTCGCTTTCTTCCGGATCGAGCGCGGCGATCATCGTCTCGGGCGCTGTGATCGAAAGCTCCATTCCCGCCATGCGCGGGCTGAGCACCTGGTTCAGCTGCGCCGCGGTGCGCTGCGCAACATCGGCCAGATCGGTTTCGCCCGTACCCATCTGGGCAAGGCCGATTTCGAGCCGCGAGAGGCGATCGAGCTCCTCGAACCCAGCCAGGATGCGTGCAGCATCTGCTGCGATCACGGCTGCGAGCGCGCGATATTCATGCGGTGCATGTCCGAACAGCGTCTGCTGGATCACTTCGGCATAGCCTTGCACGGCGGTGATCGGGGTCCGCAATTCGTGAAGCAGCTGGCGGATGCGATCGGCCTCGCGCGCGCTGCTCGATGGGCCATCCTCGTCCTCATCGGGCGGGCGGCGACAGCGACCGACATACCCTGTAAAGCTGCCATCGTCGGTGAAGCGCGGCTGCGCATCGACGCTCCATTCGCCGGTGATAGCGGCAGCGCCGAGCAGTTCGAGGCTTGCCCCGATGATCGGCTGGCGCTGGGCAAACGCGCCTTCGAGCGCGCTGCGCTGGCCACGATCGCCCAGCATCGGCGTGCTGACGAGCCGGGTGCCGATCACCATCGGAGCCGCTTCGGCATCGGCCCAGCCGATCCGCCCGGTTGCATCAGTGGCAAAGGCAAAGGTGAGAATGCGCGTTTCGCGAAGGGGTTGTTCTTCGCCAAGAGGCAGGCGCGGCGAGCGCTCGGCATCGCTCGAGGGCGCCTCGCGGGTGCGCTTGAACTGGGCGATGCGCTCGACGATGGCAGAGATTTCGCTGCGGCCCGTATCAACCGGATCGCGCGCGGTGCGTTCGCCTGCGGGGGGCGGGCCGACGCCGGGCGTTTCGGGCGGGCCACTTGTCTGCGGCGAGCCCCCTTGCCAGAGCGGGTCGCGGGCATCGGGCGCGGCCTGATCCGGGGGCGATGGCTGTTCGATCAATCCCTCGCTCGGCTCGTTTGTGGCGAGCGGGAAGGCGGGCTCGCCCTGAGGCGCTGAGGTATCGGCAGGAGCCGGGAGCCCGCGATCATGCACGCCAAGCTGATCGAGCAGCCTTTCGACATCGAGCGGGAGATCCCGGCGCAGCCGCAGAAAGCCGCGAGCGCGCACCGGCAGGCGCGGGATCAGCGCAGTCCAGTCCTCGGTGGATAGCTGCGCGCGGTTGAGCGCGGCGGAGGCGACTTCGGGTTCGAAATCCGCCAGATGCGCCGCCAGCTCGGCGCTGCGAAAGCGCCAGCTGGGCTCGCGGATCATCGCGGCGCGCTCATGCGGCGGGATCGCCTTGGCAAGCGCATCCATCCGCAGCCACGCCGCCGCCACAAGACTGTTGGCCCGCGCATTGCCGGGTCCGAATTTGCGATTGCCCAGAATATCGAGCAGCTGGCGAAACTGGGTGCGCCGCGCGCCCTCGCCCGAGCCGTTCTGTCGCAGGACGGTTGCGAGACGGTCATCAATGAACATGGCGTCTCCTCTCGCATTCCCGGCTGGCGCAGGGCTCGGGTTGCTCCCCCACCCGCAGGCAGACCGGGATATTGGAGAGGCACAGGTTGAGTTACAACCCCCTTGCTCCATCGCTTTGCGTAGCAAATATCCCCTAACAGTGCAGCCGGGCGCGAGCCATGCGTTGCAAACCGGGACAATTGCTGTCAGACATAATAAAATTAGTCAGACAAGTGCGATCGCGCCCGGCTTCTTGCCTAGCTTTATCATATGCGCCATGAATTCATTGCGCCCCTTGCATCGGAGCTTTTCCCCAATGGCCAATCTGGACGAGATTGACAGACGTTTGCTGAGTGAATTGCAGGCCGAGGGACGGGTAACCAATGTCGAGCTGGCGCAGCGCGTCGGGTTGACCGCGCCGCCCTGCCTGCGGCGGGTTCGCGGGCTCGAGGAAGAGGGCGTGATCCGCGGCTATCATGCCAATCTCGATCCGTCCAAGCTCGGCTTCGCGATCACGGTGTTTGCCATGGTCAGCCTCAAGAGCCAGGCTGAAAGCGCGCTGCGCGAATTCGAGGAGCACATGCGCGATCTGCCCGAAGTGCGCGAATGCCACATGCTCAATGGCGAGATCGATTTCATCCTCAAGATCGTGAGCCAGGATCTCCAGAGCTTCCAGGAATTCCTGACCGGCAAGCTGACCCCTGCGCCCAATGTCGACAGCGTCAAGACTTCGCTCACGATCCGCACCGCCAAGCACGAGCCCGGCGTTCCGCTTTAAATGCGGATGCGGGGTGCGCCGCCATTGCCCCGGCACCGACCTCGCGCGGGGCTGAGAGCGCGGGGTACAAGCGGCGTTTCGTGGGCTGGCGTGCCAAACCCGGCCATCAGCCGCAACCAGCCGCGCGCCGCGCTCGTTTCGCCTGCGCGTTAATCCTGCAGACAGATGGGGAGAACCACTCGGATAAGCGGTATAGCTCCCCGTGTTCCTGCGGGGATTACGGACTGCGCAGGCCGGGAAAATCCCGTATGGTCGGTGTTGCCATTGGCATTGAGAAGGAAGGTCAGGAGGACGATGATGCAGGTGGACTTGCGGAAATTGGGTGGTTTTGCGGCAGCAGCGGCGCTGTGTGCGATGATGCCGGCCGGCGCCTGGGCGCAGGATCGGATAGACGCCGACATGGATATGGATATGGACCGGGATATGACCGGGAACGGGGCCGAGGCCGAGGGCGAAGTGCTCACGACCGTGCTCGGCACTCCGCCCGCCGATCTCGAAGGACTAGCGCAAGGGCCGGTGGTCGAGGGGTTCATCTCGGCCAAGGATGGCGATGCGATGCAGATCGTCGCCGAGGATGGCTCGGCGCAGATCGTGCGCGTGAGCCAGGGCACCTCGATCAAGGCGACCGGCGGCTTTCTCGGCCTTGGGCGAACCGAGCTGACGATGGACTCGCTGCTTGATGGGCTCCCGGTCAAGATCGAGACCGTCCAGTGGAATCAGGGTCTCGTTGCCGAGACGGTGCGTTTTTCCAAGGACGATTACGAAACCGCGCTGCTCGTCAATCGCGGCACCTCGCGCCAGTTTGCGCAGCAAGGCGCAGCGATCGAGGCGAACACGCAGGCGACCGAGGCGCTGCGCAGCCGGTTTGGCGATATCGACCAGTACAACATCAAGTCGACCACCAATGTCTATTTCGATACCGGCAAGTTCAATCTCTCCGCGCAGGCGCGCGGCGATTTGTGCGCAGCGGCGAGCGAGGCGCAGGGGATCGACAACGCGCTGCTGCTCGTGGTGGGATATACCGATTCGACCGGGAGCTACGAGATCAACCAGGCTCTCAGCGAGAAGCGCGCAGGCCGCGTCGTCAATTATCTGCAGCAGCAATGCGGCTGGCAGCCCTGGCGCATGCTGACGCCGACCGGCATGGCCGAGGCCGATCCGGCAGCCGATAATTCAACCCCCTATGGCAAGGCGCAAAACCGCCGCGTTGCGGTCAACGTGCTGGTGAGCAAGAGCGTCGACGGGATGTGAGAGGCGGCGGCCGGGCGCCCGTGTTTCAGGCGCCGCGCTCGGCCAGCCAGGCCTCTAGCCACTTGATCGAATAATCTCCGCTCAATACGTCTGGCTGGTGCAGCAGCTCCTGATGGAGCTCGATATTGGTCTTCACCCCCTCGACCACCATCTCTTCAAGCGCGCGCCGCAGCCGCATGATGCAGCCCTCGCGCGTGCGGCCCGAGACGATCAGCTTGGCGATCATCGAATCGTAATGCGGCGGGATGCGATATCCTGCATAAAGCCCTGAATCGACGCGCACATTCAGGCCGCCTGCGGCATGATAATAGGTCACTTCGCCCGGGCTTGGCGCAAAGGTGAAGGGGTCTTCTGCGTTAATCCGGCATTCTATCGCGTGGCCGCGAAATTCGAGCTCGTCCTGCTTGAAGGAAAGCGGCTTGCCCGCCGCAATGCGGATCTGCTCGCGCACCAGATCGACCCCGGTGATTGCCTCGGTGACGGGGTGCTCGACCTGCAGCCGGGTGTTCATCTCGATGAAATAGAATTCGCCATCTTCCCACAGGAACTCGATCGTGCCCGCGCCGCGATAGGCCATGTCGCGCATCGCGTGCGCGCAAATATCGCCCATGCGCGCGCGCTCTTCGGGCGTGATCACGGGCGAGGGCGCCTCTTCGAGCACCTTCTGGTGGCGCCGCTGGAGCGAGCAGTCGCGCTCGCCCAGATGGACCGCGTTGCCGTTGCCATCGCCGAACACCTGAAACTCTATATGGCGAGGGTTTCCGAGATATTTCTCGATATAGACGGTCGCATCGCCAAATGCGGCCTTCGCTTCGGAGCCCGCCTGGCTCATCAACGTCTCAAGCTTGTCTTCGCCCTCGCACACCTTCATGCCGCGCCCGCCGCCCCCGCTCGCGGCCTTGATGATCACGGGATAGCCGATCTCGGCCGCGATCTTCTTCGCTTCGATGGGATCGGACACCGCACCATCCGAGCCGGGCACCAGCGGCAGGCCAAGCTCGCCGGCGGTCTTTTTGGCCTGCACCTTGTCGCCCATGGTGCGAATATGCTCGGGCTTGGGGCCGATCCAGGCGATATCGTGCGCTTCGACGATTTCGGCAAACTTGGCGTTTTCCGAAAGGAAGCCATAGCCCGGATGGATCGCATCGCATCCAGCGATCTCTGCAGCCGAGATGATGTTGGCGTGGTTGAGATAGCTCTCCGAAGCGGGCGCAGGGCCGATGCACACCGCCGTGTCGGCGAGGCGCACATGCATCGCATCGGCATCGGCGGTGGAATGGACCGCGACCGTCTCGATCCCCATCTCATGCGCAGCGCGGTGAATGCGCAGCGCGATTTCGCCGCGATTGGCGATCAATATGCGAGTGATGCCCATGATCCGATGCGTCAGCTGATCGTGACGAGCGGCTGATCGAATTCGACCGGCTGCGCATTGCCCACAAGCACCGCGGTGACTGTGCCCGAACGGTCGGCGGGGATCGGGTTCATGACCTTCATTGCCTCCACGATCAGCAGCGTATCGCCTTCGGACACGCTGTCACCGACCTTGACGAAATTGGGCTTGCCCGGCTCGGGCGCAAGATAGGCGGTGCCCACCATCGGCGATTTGACCGCATTGGCCATGTCTGCATCGGCAGAAGCGCCGCTCTGGCCGGCAGGAGCGGGGCTGCCGGGCGCGGCGGCCGGAGGGGCTGCACTTTCGCCAAGGCTGCTGAAGGCGGCGATCTGCGCCGGGGAAAGCGCTGCACCCGCGCCTGCACCAGGAAAATTGCGCGCCACCCGGATCTTGCGGTCATTATCCTCGACCTCGATCTCGGTGAGGCCGGTTTCGCTCAGCAATTCGGCCAGTTCGCGCACCAGCGCTGTATCGACATTCATGCCGGACTTGGTCCCGGCCCCCGGCTTTTTCTCAGCCATGCATACCCCTTGGTTACACCCTTATGACGCGGGTGTTGTTCGATTGAGGCGGGTTATTGACGCGAATTGCGGCTGGCAAGTGGCAAAGGTGCAAAAAAGCGCATCGCGCCCTTTGCCCCAGACACGGCGCTTCCGGCGCGGCGCGGGTTCAGACCTTGCCCGCTGCCACCGCCTCGAGCGCGATCCGGTAACTGTCGGCCCCGTGTCCCTCGACCGTCATCGCGGCCGCCATGCCGATATAGGAGCGATGGCGGAAGGGCTCGCGCGTTTTCGGATCGCTCAGATGCACCTCGATCACCGGAGGGGTTATCGCGCGCACGGCATCGTGCAGCGCAACCGAAGTGTGAGTATAGCCGCCCGCATTGAGCAGCACGGCGCGCGCGCCTTCACCTTGCGCCTCGTGCAGCCAGTCGATCAGCATGCCTTCGTGATTGGTCTGCCGCATATCGATCGCAAGGCCTGCCGCGCGCGCTTGATCCTCGAGCATTCCGGCGATCTCGTCGAGCGTGGTCGCGCCATAGATCTCGGGCTCGCGCAGGCCGAGCAGATTGAGATTGGGTCCGTTGAGGACAAAGACGAGATTGCTCATGGTCCCGTGCCTAGCGTGCGCCCCGCAGGCAGGGAAGAGCCTTGGCACAACCACATATTAGGAATGGTCCGCTAGGCCTGTCGGCTCATGCCTGAAGGCCAGACAAGCACATGATAGACGCAGCGCATCTCTTGCCCGACATCAGCACCGTGAGCGATCGGCTTGCGAGGGTTTTTGCGCTTCTCTCGCCCTTCGGGACCGATTCGCGCTTTCACTGGACGGGGCTTGTCGCCTTCCTGGTGCTGGGAAGCGCGGTCTATCTCTGGCAAGCGCGAAGGGCTGGTCCGCAAGAGGCAGGATCAGGCCCGCTCGGCTTCCTCTTTCCGCCCGCGCTCTACCGCACCGCGTCCTCGTTCGTCGATGTGAAGGTCTATCTGGCCGGGCGGCTCATCCGCCCGCTCATCGCGATGGTGACGCTTCCGCTCAAGGCGCTGATCGTGATGGCGTGCGCAGGCCTTGTTGCAAGCGGCGGCGGCAGCAGCAGCGCGCAGCTGCAGGAACCGGGCCCGCTCTCGATCATCCTTGCCTCGCTCATCATCGCGCTGATGAGCGATTTCAGCTATTATGTGGTCCACCGCCTTTCGCACGAAAGTGCGCTTTTGTGGCCGTTTCACAAGCTTCATCATTCCGCCGAAGTGCTCACGCCGATCACCGCCAAGCGCAATCATCCGGTGTTCGATCTGCTGCGCGCGCTCGTGGGCGTGGTGATGCTGGCGCCGCTGTATGGCATTGTCTTCGGCCTGTTCGGAATTGTCGATTTCACGACCATCTTCGGGCTGACCGTGCTGATCGCGCTGATGAACTTGACAGGCGGTGCGCTGCGCCACTCGCATATCTGGCTTGATTTCGGGCCGGTTCTCGATCGCATCCTCATCAGTCCTGCTCAGCATCAGATCCATCATTCGCTCGCCCCCAAGCATCATGATTGCAATTATGGCCTGACGCTGGCGGTGTGGGACTGGATGTTCGGCACGCTCTATGTCCCGCAATCGCGCGAGGTGCTCGCCTTCGGAGTGGCCGATCGCGAGGGAAATCCCGAGCCGCAGGTCCATCGCAGCTTGAAGGAGGCCTATCTCGTCCCCTTTACCGAAGCCGCTTCTGCGCGCCGCCGCGGGCGCGCACAGGATCTTTCGGAGGAGCGCGCATGACCCGCGGTTTCTCGCTTTATCTCGATACGATCCGGTTTCTTGCAGCGGTGCTCGTGCTGATCTCGCATATTGCCTATCCGCGCTATTCCAACGGCGATCTTGGCTGGATGCGCGCGCTCAATTTCGGCTCGGATGCGGTGATCTTGTTCTTCGTGCTCTCCGGCTTCGTCATCGCCTATACGGCCGCTGCGAAAAATCGCACCGCATCCGATTATGCCCAGGCGCGCCTCGCGCGGCTCTACAGCGTGGCGATCCCCGCGCTGATCTTCACCTTTGCGTGCGATTATCTGGGGCGCAGCATCAATCCGCTGGCCTATGAGGGCTGGTGGTTCAATGGCGCTGATCCGCTGCAGCAATTCTGGCGCGCGCTAACCTTTTCTTCGCAGGCTGCGGGCGACAATCTGCGGATCGGGACCAACGGGCCATTCTGGTCGGTCGCCTATGAGGCGTGGTACTATGCCGGCTTCGGGATTGCGGTCTTCACACGCGGATGGCGGCGGATTGTGCTGCTGGCGCTAACCGTGCTCTTCGCTGGGCTGCCGATTTTGCTGCTGGCGCCGTGCTGGCTTGCCGGGGTGGGGCTCCACCGGGCGATCGCGCGGCGCGATTTTTACCAGATTGTGCCTCCCATGGCCTGGGCGCTCGCGCTTGGGCCATGGCTGCTTTATGCCCTCTGGCTGGCGATCGACCTGCCCCAGAGCTTGACGATGATCACGTTCGTTATGCTTGGCGGGGGCGAGACCGCGCCGTTCGCGATGTTCGGCTTTTCCGACGAGTTTCTCTGGAATACCTTGCTCTCAGGCCTCTTCAGCTGCCATTTCCTCGGGGTTTATTGCCTGGCGCGCGAGGCCGATTGGGCGGGACAGCGCGCCGAGCGCGCGATCCGGTGGCTCGCAGGCGCCACCTTCTCGATCTACCTGTTTCACTATCCGCTGATCACGCTCCTTCATGCCCTGCCGGGCTATGATGCGGGCGATCCGGCGCATTATTGGGGCGCAGGCCTGATCACGCTTGCGGCGTGCTTCGTTCTCGCCGAACTCTCGGAGCGGCGGCTTGGCGCGTGGAAGCGCCTGTTTGAGCGGCTCTTCGCGATGAGTTCGCGCCGGCGCGTGGGCCCTCAATCCCCCAAGATGGCGAGCAGGATCAACAAGATCACGAGCCCGTAGGCCGCAACGCCCAGGCCGATCGCCAGCGGATTGAACGCAGGCGCGAGTGTCGCCTTGGCCAGCAGACCAAGCTGCGACATCATCTGCGGCCAGGTGTAGGCGACGAAATCGCCCTGGCTCATCACCGCGATCAGGCGCTTTTCATCATCGACGATCGGCAGTCGGCGAAAGCGCTCGTTGGACATGATCTGCATCCAGTCGAGGATATCGTCGTCCGCGCGGGCGAGGCGCACGTCCTTGGTCATGACCTCGCTCACCTTGGTCGTCTTGGGGTCGCGCTCCTCGCCGATCACGCGGCGGAAGATGTCGCGCTCGGTCATGACGCCGATGACGCAATCGCGCTCATCGGTGATGATGATGGAGCCGAAATTCTTCTCGGCCATCTGCATCACCGCATCCTGAACCAGGGTTTCGGGCTGGCAGGTGAGGGGGCCGGCCTTGTTTTCGAGTTCGATCCGATCCGAAATCTTCATGTGAGCATGTCCTCGTTGAGCCGGGCGGGGCGGCAGGGGGCGAGATGCGTGCGCGCGGGCTGCGGCGATGCAGCGCGGCGGGCACGGCGAATGGCCGGGTGCCTGAGCGGTGAATGGATTGCCATGTGGATCAAGTCTCCCGAAGTCGAACGTCCCTGGTCGAAGGAGAATGGGCCGCGCGGGGCGAAAGTTCCTGAGCAATCCAATCCGGTCTGTGCCCCAGCCCCGCGAGGCGAGCGGACGCCCGCGCCGGGGGCGCCAGCGACCAGGCAGCTCGCCCTAATTCTCCACGCCCCTGATCTTGCCCCATTGGCGCGCCGCTGTATAGCCCAGATAGCCCGTGCCGAAGAGCGCATAGAGCGGCTCGGGCAGCGCGGCGAGATAGGCGGTCATGCCCTCGCCGATGGCGCGCGCAAGGATCGGGTCGAACGCCGCGATCAATCCCATCGGCACGGCGAACAGGATGAGCACATACATGACATAGAGGAAACTCGGGCGCGCGCGGCTGGTCCAGGGATCGGGGCTACGCGCCTCGGCGATGATCGCCTGGAGGCGCGCCTCGATCAGCCGCATCTCGTGGGTGCCTTCAAGCTTCAAAAGCTCGAGCTTGGCCTTGGCGCGTTCGTCGCGATCGGGAATGATCTTGTCGATGATCGAGGTGATCGGGCCGATCAGATTTTCGAAGATTGCCATGGGATGCGGGGCTCCTGCTGCCGATTCGCCCGCAGGATTATCCGATATGGTTCAAGTAGGAAAATAAGATCTCCAATACGGCGAAGACCGCCTACTCCTCGCCCGCCTCCACGAGCGTTCGCCGGGCAAGCGCCAGGTGCGGGCGATCGAGCATCGAGCCATCGATCGCGATCGTGCCCGCGCCCGGATTGGCGGCAAAGGCCTCGACCACCGCGCGCGCCCTTGCGAGCTCGTCTTCGCCGGGAGTAAAGGCGGCGTTGATCGGGCCGATCTGTGCCGGGTGGATCGCCAGCATCCCGCGAAAGCCCTGCGCGCGCACCCGCCGCGCGCGCGCCTCGAGCGCGGGCAGATCGCGGAATTCGGGCTGGACGGTCTCGATCGGGGCAACGCCTGCCTTGACCGCGCCGAGCAGGCACAGACTGCGCGCGAGCTCATAGACCGGCGCATATTCGCCACCGGGCCCGCGCTGCTCGCGCGCGCCGATTTCGCTCGAGAGGTCTTCGGCGCCCCAGCTCATCGCGACCAGCCTCGGCGCCTCGTCATAGGTACCGGTGGTGAACATCGCGGCGGCGGTCTCGGTGACGAGCGCGGCGACCCGGATCGAGCCGGGCTCGAGCCGGGCGGAAACCTCGCGCGCGGTGATCAGCGCATCGAGCGCCTCGACATGATGGCCGCCTTCCGCCTTGGGCAGGAAAACACCGCCCGGACCCGCCGCAATCACCGCATCGAGATCCTCCTCGGTCCAGCCGCTCGTCAACGGATTGACCCGCACCCACACCCGCGCAGGGTCGGGCGCCGATGCGATCGCCTTGGCCGCGATCCGGCGCGCCTCCGCCTTGCGCTCGGGCACGACTGAATCCTCCAGATCGATCAGCGCGATATCCGCCTCGCTCGCGATCGCCTTGGCGATCTTGCGTTCGCTGTCGCCCGGCGCAAACAGCCAGCTGCGCATCCGTGTTTTCATGGTCTCGTCCTCTCGCAGGCGAGACCTAAGCGCCCTAGAACGAGCCCTCAAGTTCGAATGTGAAGATGGTCCCGAAATTGCGCGTGCGCGTCTCGCTGAAATCGACCAGACCCGCCACGCGGTCGAGGAACACAGTCCGATCGAAGCGGTTCTCGCGCCCCAGCAGGTTGGCAACCGAAGCCCGCAGCGTCATCCCGGCGACATCCTTGTTCTCGACGAAGGCGCGGGCAAAACCGAAGCTCTCGGAGAACAGGAAGATCTCGTCGAGCCGGACATTTTCGGAAAATTCGTTGAAATTGACATCGCCGCCAAACGCCCAGCTGGTCTTTTGCAGATCATGGCGAAGCTCGGTGCTGAAGCCGACGCGGGTGAAGCCTGAAAGCTCGCGGATATTGCCGAGCAGCGGATCGCGGATCGCGCTGTCCTGGAGGAACAGGCTGGTATCGAGCCGGGTGCCGCGCCAGCCGAGCCCTTCGGAAAGCAGCGTCAGATCGGTCTCGATCCCGTAAAGCCGGGCGGAGGGAAGATTGCCCGGTGCCTGCCCGCCGCCCTCGATCGGGATCTGATCGACGATATCGGTGATATCCTCGTAGAATGGGCGCAGATTGAGCGTGCCGAGCGCGCCCAGCGCCAGATTGGCCTCGATCTCCGCGCGCCAGCTTTGCGGGGGGACGAGATCGGCATTGGTGACATCGGTGCGATCCTGATTGAGATCGACCGACGCGATGAAATCGAAGAAATTGAGCTGGCCCACCAGCCGCTCGATCCGTGCGGCAATATTGACCCGCGGCGAGGCCTTCCAGTCGAGCGAAACAAAGCCCTTGGGGCGATAGAAGGTGCGTGTCTGGCCGAGCGGGCCGCTCTGGCTGAGGCGCGAATATTCTCCCGCAAGGCTCAATTGGAACTGGAGATTGCGCAACAGCGAGCGGCTGTAGGTCGCCTGCAATTCGGCCCGGTCCTCATCGACGCGCGCGCTCGCGCCCTCGAGCAGCGCGGGTTGCAATTCGCCTGCTGCATCGCGCACTTCGAGCGCGCTCTCGATATCGAGGAAATTGCGCACGCCCTCGGCGGCAAGCAGCAAATCGCCGCCCAGCGCGCCGAACGAATATTCCGCCCGCGCAATCGTCTCGGCCTCATCGGCATCGCGGGTGAAACGCGTGCCTTCGGGCGGGCGTTCGTCGGCGAAGAAGGTCGTCACGCGCGAGCGGGTCGGGCTGTCTTCATAGCGATGATAGGCGATCAGCTTGAGCTTGCCCGGCCCGAAGCCGAACTGATAATCCGCGCCCAGCTCGAAATTGAACTCGTCCTCGGTGAACAGGAATTCGCGCGTGCGATCGACCGGCGAAATGCTGCCTCTGCGCACCGAAATCTCGTCTTCGCGGCGCAGGAAAGCGTTGACCTCGCCGGTGAGATTGAACGCATTGCCATTTTCCGCGACGCGGGTGAACGAGCCTGACAGGCCGAAGCCGTCAGTGTCGTCGGTGCGCTGTTCGTCGCGGTTGTCGATCAGCGCGCCGGCTGCGTCGAAGACGCGCTCGGGCCCCTCATCGCCCAGCCGGTTTGAATCGTTCTCGAAGGCGAGCGTCCAGTCGGTCTTGGCCCCGCCGCCCGCGATCGCGATGCGGCCTTCATAGAGCCTGGGATCGGTGCCGAAGCTGCGAAATTGCGGGGCATAGCGAAACTGCCCGCTGATATCGCCGCTCGAGGCGGTGATGACATTGAGCACTTGTCCGGCGAGCCCGCCGATATCGAGGCTTGCCCCATCGACCAGTTCGAGCCGGACGACCTCTTCTGTGGGAATGCGCTGAAGCGCGGCAACCGGGCCGTTCGACTTGCCCGATATGCGCCGCCCGTTGATGATTACATTGGTATCGGCCTGGCCGAGCCCGCGCGCGCCATCGCCCTCGCGGATCGAGAAGCCGGGGACCTGGCGCGCCATGTCGAGCGCGGAGCGCGGGGCGAAGCGGGCGAAATCCGCAGGCGTGAAGGTGCGCCGCGTGCTCGCGCCGGCGCCCGGTTGTCGAGCCGGCACGTCACGCGCGGCCTCGGCATCGCCCAAAGCCACCTCTGCCTCCTGCGGCTGGGCGCTGAGCGCGCCTGGCACGAGGGCACAGGCGCCAAGCAAGAACGCGCGCAGGCCGCGCCCTGGGCTGGAGGTGGAAAACTGCATCAGAGCCTTGATCGGAACCCGAAAAACGGGCGAGCGCCGCCCAGCGGACGGCTGCAGTGGGCGCGGCTCTGCGGCAAGACAACCGGACGCGAGGCGGTTTTCGACGAGCGACGCTGTGCGCCCGACCGAGGGGATGGATGGCGATGGCTGAGCTCCGCTGGTCGGGAAGACAGGATTCGAACCTGCGACCCCCACACCCCCAGTGTGATGCGCTACCAGGCTGCGCTACTTCCCGAAAACCAGCGGAGGCGGGCCCTATAGGGGGGAGGGGCGATGCTGGCAAGCCGCGAGTGCGCATCTCGCCCGCCCGGCAGATCAGGGGTGCGCAAGGGGCTGGCCCGGCGCGCGCGTCTCGCGCGTTGCGGCCCGCTTGCAATGCTGCTAACCGCGCCCACTTGGTGCACAGGCGAGGCCAGCCGGGGCCGATCGTGTCTGCTTTCGGGCGGCACGCACGCAATCCGGCGGCCCTCCCATCGGCACATATTGCATACGCTTATTTCACTCGGGCCCATTCGCTCACGCATTTCGACAGGCATGTCTTCATGATCGATTTTCCCGCCGCCGCTGCCAGTGCAGCCGCAGGTCTCATCGCAGCCGCCGCTCCCGCCGCCGAGGCACCCCCCGCCTGGATCAACTTCCTGCCGATCGTGGGCATGGTGCTGATCTTCTATTTCCTGCTGTTCCGTCCGCAGATGCGCCAGCAAAAGGCGCACCGCGAGAAGATCGCCGCGGTCAAGAAAGGCGATCAGGTCGTCACTGCCGGCGGGCTCGTGGGCAAGGTCGCCAAGGTCGATGAGACCTATGTCGAGCTCGATATCGCGCAAGGCGTGCGGGTGAAGGCGATCAAGCAGACGCTTGGCGATATCATCCCGCCCGGCGGCGCGGCCGCGAACGACTAGCGCCGAGCCTGCTTCACATCCCATAAAGGGCGCGCTCGCAAAGGTGCCCTTTGTCCGCCCTATCATCCCTCGTTAAGACACCAAGGCAGCGATGCTCGATTTTCCCCTCTGGAAGAAGTTATGGCTCTGGGGCCTGACCCTTGCGGCAAGCGCCATGGCGCTGCCTTCGCTGATTGGTTCGACCGGGCTCGCCTGGCCCGATGCGCTGCCTTCGCCGCAGGTCAATCTCGGGCTCGATCTGGCGGGCGGCTCGCACCTCCTGCTTGAAGCCGATGCGGGCGAAGTCGCCGCTCAGCGGCTGGAGAACATGGAGGAAGCGGTGCGCGCCGCGATGCGCAATGCCGAGCCCCGGATCCGCATCGGCGATGTGTCGACCGCCGATGGCGCGCTCTCCTTCATGCTCGACGATTCCGGCGATATCGATCGCGCGCGCGGCGAACTCGAACCGCTGATCGCCGGCCAGGGGCTCACGCGCGAATGGGATCTTGCGGTGGTCGATGGCCAGCGCATGGTCCTTACGCCAACCGGCGGGGGCACTGCGCAGGCGATCGACGATGCGATGGAGAGCGCGACCGAAGTCGTGCGCCGCCGGATCGACGAGCTGGGCACGCGCGAGCCCACGATCATCCGCCAGGGCGACACGCGCATCGTGGTCCAGGTGCCCGGCCTCGATGATCCCGAGGCGCTCAAGGAATTGCTCGGCAAGACCGCGCAGCTCGAATTCAAGCTGGTCGATGAAAACGCGCTGCCGACCAATGTTGCGGCAGGGATCGCACCTCCCGGCAGCCAGATCTTTCCCTATGCCGCCGACAGCGAGCTTGCCGGCACCTCGCTTGCAGTCGAGCGGCTGGGCGGCATTCGCGGCGACAATCTGACCGGCGCGCAGGCGGGGATCGATCCGCGCACCAATGAAGATGTCGTCAACATCCAGTTCGATAATCAGGGCGGGCAAAAATTCGCCAAGCTGTCGACCGAGAATGTGGGCAAGAATTTCGCGATCATCCTCGATGGCGAGATCATTTCAGCGCCCGTGTTCAACGAGCCGATCCTGGGCGGCGCGGCGCAGATTTCGGGCAGTTTTACGGCCGAGAGCGCCAATGCGCTCGCGATCCAGCTGCGTTCGGGCGCGCTGCCCGTGCCGCTGACCGTCGTCGAGGAGCGCACGGTGGGGCCGGATCTGGGCGCGGATTCGATCCGCAAGGGCCTCATCGCCATGCTCATCGGCAGCATCGCCGTCATCACGCTGATGATCGCGACCTATGGCCGCTTCGGCATATTCGCCACGATCGCGCTCGCCTTCAACGTGCTGATCCTCCTGGGGATCATGGCGCTGCTCAACGCGACGCTGACGCTGCCGGGCATTGCCGGTTTCGTGCTGACAGTGGGCGCGGCGGTCGATGCCAACGTGCTGATCAACGAGCGCATCCGCGAAGAGAGAAAGCGCGGGCGGCGCGTCGTCGCAGCGGTGGAGAATGGCTACAAGGAAGCCAGCCGCGCGATCTATGATGCGAACTTCACCAATTTCATCGCAGGCGCCCTCCTGTTCTTCTTCGGCTCGGGGCCGATCAAGGGGTTTGCGGTCGTGCTCGTGATCGGCCTTGCGACCACCGTTTTTACAGCGCTCGTGCTCACCCGCATGTGGGCTGCGGGCTGGCTGCGCAGTGCGCGCCCCGCTGATATCACCATCTGATCTGCCAGAGGCATCCGCCCATGAAACTGCTCAAGCTCGTCCCCGCCGATACGAACATCAAGTTCCTCAAGCTGCGCGTGCCGTTCTTCATCGTCAGCCTGCTGCTGATCGCGGCGAGCTGGGGGCTGGTTGTGAGCCAGGGGCTCAATTACGGGGTCGATTTCGCCGGCGGACAGGAAGTGCGTCTCAGCTTCGTGGAGCGCGAGGAGGCCCCGATCGCGAACTTGCGCGAAGTGGTCGGCGCGCTCGGCTATGGCGCCCCGGTCGTCCAGGAGTTCGGCGCACCCAACCAGGTCTCGATCCGCGTCGCGCTGCCCGAGGAGGTCGAGGCGACACCGGGTGCGGCCACCGCGATCGGCAACGAGGTGATCGGCGCGATCGCAGCGGAATATCCGGATGCGCGCACCGATGGCAACGACACTGTTTCGGGCAAGGTCGCAGGCGAGTTTCGCACCGCTGCCGCGCTCGCGCTGCTCGCCGCGATGGTGGCGGTCGCAATCTATATCTGGGTGCGGTTCGAATGGCAGTTCGGGGTGGGGGCGCTGTTCTCGTTGTTCCACGATGTCTCGCTGACGCTGGGCCTGTTCGCGCTGTTCCAGTTCGAATTCTCGCTCCAGATCATCGCCGCGATCCTCTCGATCATCGGCTATTCACTGAACGATACGATCGTGGTGTTCGACCGTATCCGCGAAAATCTCAAGAAATTCCGCAAGATGCCGCTTCCCGAACTGCTCGATCTCTCGATCAACGAGACGCTCGCGCGCACCGTGATGACCTCCCTCACGCTGCTCGTTGCGCTCCTGCCGCTGCTGTTCTTCGGGCCGGAAAGCCTGTTTGGGCTTGTCGCTGCGATCACTTTCGGCCTGTTCGTGGGGACCTATTCGAGTGTCTATCTCGCCAGCCCGATCCTTATCTGGCTGGGCGTTACCTCGGACAGTTTCGTGCCGCGCGAAACGGCGGCGGACCGGCAGGAGAAGATCGCGCGCGGCGGAACGCTCTAGCCTTCGAGCAGACGCGCATAATGTTCGGCCAGCAGATCGGCATGGGTGCGCCAGTCGAACTGGGCCGTTGCCTCGGCCACTTCTTGCGGATCAGGCGGATCGGCAATCACCGCGCGTAGCCCCTCGGCCACCGCATCCGGATCGCGCGCCACAATACGCCCGGCGCTTGGCTCGCGGATGAGCTCGCGCGCCCCGCCGACATCGCAGGTGATCACCGGCGTCCCGCAGGCAAGCGCCTCGACCCAGGCATTGGCGAGCCCTTCATTCGCGGTCGGCAGGACCATCGCATCGCTTGCCGAGAGGATCAGCGGCAGGAGATTGTGATCGATCGCGCCGGTAAAATGCACCCGCCGCGCAAGCCCCAGCGCATCGCTCAGCGTGCGCAGGCGCGCCTCATCCTCGCCCGCGCCTACCAGGATCAGCCGCGCCTCGGGATAATCCGCGCGCAGCCGCGCGAGCGTCTCGAGCGCAATGGCCTGTCCCTTGCGCTCGATCAGCGCGCCCACGCAGGCGAGCACCGGCGCGCGCTCGGGCAGTTCGAAGCCAAGCACGCCGCCGACCTGCGCGCGAAGCTGGGTGTGGCGCAAGGGGCGGAAGAGATCGCGGTCGAGTCCGGTGTAATGTACCCGGACCTGCGCCCGCTTGATCCCGATCCGCGCCATCTCGTCAGCGAGCGCCTCGCTCACGGCGAGCAGTCCATCGGCCCTGTTGGCCGCCTCGCACATCTGCGCGCGGGCAAAACCCATCGTGCCCCAATAGGTGATATCGCTCCCGCGCGCCTTGATCGTGAGCGGCAGATCCATTGCCTGCGCGATCTGCGCTGCGGCCGGACCATCGGGGAAGAAGAATTGCGCATCGATGCAATCGATCGGCGCATCGGCATGGATTTTGCGCGCCAGCGGGAGCACGGCACTGGCAATTCGCGCCGCATTGAAGCGCGCGCCAAGGCGCGGAATGAGCGTGAAGCGCGGGCGATAGACGCGCAGGCCATTCCACTCCTCCTCATGCGCCAGCTCGTCCAGCGCGCGATACTTGCCGAATGCGATCGGCGGCACGCCGACCGGATTGATCACTGTCACGCGCCATGGCTCGATCCCGCTTTCGAGCGGGAGATGGCGCCGCGCAAGGCTCTCAAGCGAGCGCGCAACGAAGGTGCCGAATCGCGGCGAGGCGGCGTTGGGATAGAGCGTGCTGAGCGCCAGGACGTGTTTCATTGCCGGAAGCTCATGGCAGGGGAATGATCGGGCAAGGCCTCATTTCAACCGGCCTAGACCCAATTCATTATCAGAGTCCAACCGCCTTGCCGCCGCCACGCGCCCTAAAGCTTGCGCACGAGCATTTCGCTCACAGCGATCAGATGGGGGTTGTCGATCACCTGCTGCTTGTGCCCGCTCTGCGCGGGCAGAATGCCAAGCAGCAAGCCGCTTTCGCGCGGCGCGCTGTCGATCAGCCGCCCGAACACCGCGCGCCCGCTCTGGCGCACGATCAGACAATCGCGATTGATCGCGGTTTTGGCATCCTCGGGCGCAATCTCGCGCAGCCAGACCAGATCGCCCCGGCGATATTCGCCCAGCGCATGGCTGACTTCCATCACCACCATCGCTCCGGCGCCCGGCTCGCGCGCAAGCTCATGCGGCAAGACCGCCTCGCGCGGGGCGGTGTGCGCGCTCACTTCGCCGAGCGCCAGTTCGAACAGCACGCGCGGCCGCTCCTGCGCCTCCGAGCGCACGAGTGTCGCCGGATCGACGCCAAGCGCAGCTGCAATCCGGTCCATCCATTTGAGCGAGAGATTGCGCGTGCCTGTCTCGAGCCGCCCGATCGTCTGCGCGGTGGTGGGCGGATCGCAGGCAGCGGCAAGATCGGCGAGGGTCATCTCGCGCTGGCGTCGGATTTCGCGGATGCGATTGATCATGGGCGCTCCTGGCCTACCGGTTTCATTCTCGATGTTTCGCTTTCCTACATGCGAACCAATAGGGCAAGCATGAATCACCATATCGGTGAAAAAGGAGGGATCCATGAAGCGCCAGCTGATCGAACGCGAACTCACCAGCGAGGGCCCGCGGCGCGGGGCCGGCAATGCGGGCGCGCCGCGCCGGGGACGGCGCAGCGTCACGGTCAACCTGGGCGAATCGCCAATTGCCTGGCTGCATGCGCGCGGCCATCTGGAGCGTCGGCTGTTTGATGCGGGCGAGGCGCTGCGCAGCGATTACGAGCGCGCGCAACTGGCCGCCAACGTGACGATGCGCTGGGATCCGGTGCGCGCGCCCACGACCGGAGAACGCGGGCTCGATGCAACCGAGCGCCAGATCGCGGCGAAGGCGCGCTTCGATGGCGCGATGGCGGCGGCGGGCAAGGGGCTCGAAGACGTGCTGTGGCGGGTCGTGTGCGCCGGCGAGGGGGTGCCGCAGGCGGAAAAGGCGCTGGGCTGGCCGGTGCGCAGCGGCAAGCTCGTCCTGCGCCTCGCGCTCGAACGGGTCGCGGATTTTTACCGGATCGCCTGAGGACGGGGCGGGGCGGTGGTTTTCAGGCAGTTGATCGTGGGCAGGCGCGCTCCTAGCGCGCGATTGCCGCGCGCAGCCTTATCCCTGCCCGTAGAAGAATCGCTCCTCCACGATCGCATCATCCCTCACGGTGTAGACGCCGACCTCGTCCATCTGCGAGCGTTCGCCGTTCATCGTCACATCCATCGTGTAGCGCACCGCGAACTGATCGTCGAACACATAGGGCCCTTCGGCGGTCTGCGAATGAACCTTAGTGTTCTCATACCACCAGGCGTGTTTGCGCAGGAGCGCCTCGCGCCCCTCGCAGCGCGCCATCTCGCCCTCGCCCGGCTCGAGGCTGACGATATCGTCCGACCAATAGGCCTGATATCCGGCTTCATCGTCTTCCTTGACGGCCTTGGTGAAACCCATGGCCAGCTGTTCGATCGACATTGCTGTTCTCCTCTCTCCGATGGTGCGCAATTTTATGCGGTTTTTGTGGCGCTGCGGAGACAGCCGAGAGCCCGGCTCGGGGGTGCCGGGTTTTTTGCGCCAGGACACTGTAACACTTGTATCAACCGCCCTGTGCGCGCGACGAACCGAGCGCGCGACAGGCCTTTGCTCAAGCGCGCAGAATGCGGGCCACGAGCCTTCGCACCGCGGGCAGCGTCTCGGCTTCGAACCAGGGGTTGCGCGCGCTCCACATCCGCACCCGCCACGAGGGATGGGGCAGCGGGACGAACGGCGCGAACTCGGCTGAACGGCGCACGCGCTCGGTCATCGTGAGCTTGCGCGTATCGGGCAGGTAATGCGCCTGCGCATAGGCGCCCACGAGCAGGGTCAGGCAATCTGAAGGGAGCGTGGCGAGGATGCGATCATGCCATTGCGGGGCGCACTCCTTGCGCGGCAGGGCATCGCCGCCCGCTGCCTTGCCGGGATAGCACAGCCCCATCGGCACGAGCGCCACCGTGGCGGGATCATAGAACGCCGACTTGTCGAGCTCGAGCCAGGAGCGCAGCCGGTCGCCGCTGTCATCGTCCCACGCGATGCCGCTTTCGTGGACGCGAGTGCCCGGCGCCTGGCCGATGATCAGGAGGCGCGAGCTGGGCGAGAACTGGACGATCGGGCGCGGGCCAAGCGGGAGATGCTCGGCGCACAGCGTGCAGGCGGCGATCTCGGCGTGAAGCGCGCGCGCGGCGGCGGGCTCAGCCAACCGCTTCGACCCGCTCGGCCAGTTCGAGCCAGCGTTCCTCGGCGGCATCGCGCTGGCTGCGCGCGTTCTCAAGGCCCTTGGAGATGGTCGCGAAGCGCTGGGGATCGGCGGCGTAGAGATCGGGATCGGCGAGGATGCCTTCGGCCTTGGCGATCGCGGCTTCGAGCTCCTCGATGCGCTGCGGGAGGGTCTCGTAGTCGCGCTGGTCCTTGTAAGAGAGCTTGTCGGAGCGCGGCGGTGGAGGCGGCGGGGGCGAGGGGGCAGATGAGGGTGCAGCCGAGCCTCTGGCCTTCGCCGCAACCGGCCGCTTGCGCTTGGCTTCCCAGTCGGCATAGCCGCCTGCGACGATGTCGACCTTGCCCGAGCCATCGAGGCCGAGCGTTACGGTCACGGTCTTGTCGAGGAAGTCGCGATCGTGGCTGACGATCAGCACCGTCCCCTCGAAGTCGGCGATCACTTCCTGAAGGAGATCGAGCGTCTCGAGGTCGAGGTCGTTGGTCGGCTCGTCGAGCACGAGCAGGTTGGCGGTGCGCGCGAACTCGCGCGCGAGGAGCAGGCGCGAACGCTCGCCGCCCGAGAGGATGCCGACCTTGGTATCTACGAGGCCGGGATCGAACAGGAAGTCCTTGAGGTAGGCCTGCACATGCTTGCGATGGCCGCGCACGTCGATCCAGTCGCCGCCCTCGGCGAGGATCTGGCGGACGGTCGCATCGGGTTCGAGCAGGCGGCGTTGCTGGTCGATCATGACGCCCGTCAGCGTCCTTGCATGGGTGATCGTGCCGGTGTCGGGCTCGAGCTCGCCGGTGAGCAGCTTGAGGAGGGTCGTCTTGCCCGCGCCATTGGCACCGACAATGCCGATCCGGTCGCCGTTCTGGATGCGTAGCGTGAAGGGCTTGATGACCTCGCGCCGCGCCGCGCCCTCGCCGAAGGCCTTGGAGATGCCCTCGGCAACGATCACGGACTTGGACTTGAACTCCTCGTCCTGCGCGAGCTTGAGCTTGGCTGCGCCGCTGTCCGAGATCATCGCTGCCCTTGCAGCGCGCATCTGGTGGAGCTTCTCGAGGCGGCCCTGGTTGCGCTTGCGCCGCGCGGTGACGCCGCGCTCGAGCCAGTGCGCCTCGATCTTGAGCTTGGCATCGAGCTTCTCGGCGGCGCGCGCCTCCTCGGCATAGACCTGCTCTTCCCACGCCTCATAGCCGCCGAACCCGACCTCCTTGCGCCTCAGCGTCCCCCGGTCGAGCCACAGCGTCGCGCGGGTGAGGCGCTTAAGGAAAGTGCGATCGTGGGAGATGGTGATGAAGGCCCCCTTGTAGCGGGTGAGCCAGTCCTCGAGCCAGTCGATCGCGGAGAGATCGAGGTGATTGGTGGGCTCGTCGAGCAACAGCAGATCTGGCTCCTGCGCCAGCGCGCGGGCGATGGCGGCGCGGCGCTTCTCGCCGCCGCTCGCGCTCGCCGCATCTTTCGCCATGTCGATGCCAAGCTGTCCCGCGATCGCTTCAACGCCGTGCTGCGGGGGCGCATCATCGCCTGCCAGCGCGAAGTCCATCAGCGTCTCGAATGGCGCGAAATCGGGCTCCTGCTCGAGGAAGACGATACGCATGTGCGGCTTCACGCGCCTCGTGCCTCGGTCGATCTCGATGCGATCATCGATGATCCTGAGCAGCGTCGTCTTGCCAGCGCCATTGCGTCCGATCAGCGCCAGCCGGTCTCCCGGCAGGATATGGAGATCGATCGGCTCCGCTCCCTGATCCGGTTGCGGCCCGCCAAACAGCCAGCGCCCGCCCTGCTGGAGCGCCATGCCTTCGAGGCTGAGGATCGGGGGCTGTGCCATAGGCGGGCTCAAGTAAGCGCTTGCATCGCGGCTGCCAAGGCGGTTCAGTGCCGGTCAAGCCCGATGTCGCCAGGGGCGGCCCAAAGGAGAACCGTGATGATCCCTCAATTGCTTGCCTATGCCGCGATCGCCGCCGCTACATTGGCCATCCCTGCCGTCGCTCACGCGCAGGCGATCGAGATCGAGACCACCGGCCCGGTGATCGAGCTCTCGGTCTACGAGAGTATCACCGCAGAGCCCGATATCGTGACGATTGGCGCGGGTGTCACCACCGAGGCGCCCACCGCGGTCGAGGCGATGCGGCTCAACGCCGAACAGATGAACCGCGTCATCGAGCGAATCCTCGCGCTGGGTGTGGCCGAGAAGGACGTGCAGACCACCGGCGTCAACCTCAACCCCAGCTACGACTACGACCGCGACAACCAGCGCCAGATCTTCAGGGGCTATCAGGTCTCCAACCGGGTCAGCATCAAGCTGCGCGAGGTCGAGGAGACAGGCGCAGCGCTCGATGCGCTGGTCGCGGCAGGCGCAACCGATCTGTCGGGCCCGAGCTTTGGCATCGATGACGATGAAGCCGCCAAGGAAACGGCCCGTGCCAGCGCTGTCAGGCGCGCGCAGGCGCGCGCCGAGGCCTATGCGCGGCTGTATGGCTATTCGGGCGTGCGGATCCTTGCGATCGGCGAAGCGATCCGGGGAAGAGCCGAGCAGCCCGAAATGGCGATGCGTGCGGCCTCGGCCGATGCGATCCAGGTCAGCGGCTCGCGCATTCAGCCCGGCATGGTCAGCACCGGGGTGAGCCTATCGGTGAAGTATGAAATGGTTGGCGGCGATGCAGCGCCGACCGGCTGAACCCCTGAGCGGAGCGTTATTCACTCGCGGTTCAATGCCCGCGCCCTATTCTGGCCTCATGATGATGAAACGCATCCGATCCTTGCTCGCCGGCCTTGCTGCAGCGCTTGCGCTGGGCGTGCTCATCGTGCCTGCGAGCGCGAGCGTGCGCGGCGGGATGCTCGGCCATGAGCGCCAGGCAAGCGAGGAAAACCGCGATGCCCAGGGCGAGGCGCGCAAGGATATGCGCGCGGGCAATGCGCTCTCGCTGCGCGAGATCGAGCGCCGCATCCTGCCGAAGATGAGGGGTGCGGAATATCTCGGGCAGGCCTATGATCCGAGCGCCCATGCCTATCGGCTTAAGTTTATTCGCAAGGGCCGCGTGATTTATATCGATGTCGATGCGCGCACCGGACGGATCATCAACCGGTCCGATTGAGGCGGCACGAAAGGGCGTGATGCCAAGCTCCAAAAGCGGGGATGGGGCTGGATCCGGTGGCCCGCTCCTGCTTGACCTTGCGGATGCAAGCGCGCAACGATCAGACGCCCGCAAATCAGGAAAACGGTGGTTCATGCGCATTCTGATAGTCGAAGACGAGCCCACTTTGGGCCAGCAGCTCAAGTCGACGCTTGAGCAGAACGGCTACGCTGTCGATCTTTCGACCGATGGAGAGGACGGCCATTTCCTCGGTTCGACCGAGGAATATGACGCGGTTATCCTCGATCTGGGCCTGCCCGAGATCGACGGACTCTCGGTGCTCGGTATGTGGCGCAAGGAGGGGCGCAATTTCCCTGTCCTTGTGCTCACCGCGCGCGATAGCTGGTCGGACAAGGTCGCCGGTCTCGATGCGGGCGCGGACGATTATCTCGCCAAGCCGTTCCAGACCGAAGAACTCATCGCCCGCCTTCGCGCCCTTATCCGTCGGGCGAGCGGCAACACGTCGTCAGAGCTGACCGCCGGCAGTGTCCGGCTCGATACGCGTTCGGGCCGCGTCACCCTCGATGGCGAGCCGGTCAAGCTAACGGCGCAGGAATACAAGCTCCTGAGCTATCTGATGCACCACAAAGGCAAGGTTGTCAGCCGCACCGAGCTTATCGAACATATTTATGATCAGGATTTCGATCGGGATTCGAACACGATCGAAGTCTTCGTCACCCGCATCCGCAAGAAACTCGGCAGCGAGGTAATTACAACGATCCGTGGCCTCGGTTACAGCCTCGACGACCCCGCAGACGCACCGCGAGCCTGACGCTTCGCGCTCTGGCGTTGCGCCCGGTTCCGCGCCTGGTGCGCCTCGCATCGAAGGCTGCGAGGCCGCCGGTGAGGATCTGGCGGCACGCGAAACCGCAGCGCCCCCGCGCGCGAGCCTTGCCCGGCGCATGGGGTTCATCGCCGCCGGCTGGATCAGCGTGCTGCTGCTGGGCGGCGGGATCGCGCTCGATCGCACGCTGACGAGCCAGGTCGAGAACAATTTCGACGAGCAACTCGAATATATCCTGACCGCAATGATCGCGTCGGCCGAGATTGATCCGTTCGGCGAAGTCTTCTTCCAGTTGCGGCTGGGCGATCAGCGCTTTCTGGAGCCGGGCAGCGGGGTTTACTGGCAGGTGACGGGCGACGAATTCCAGCCTTACCCCTCGCGCAGTCTGTGGGACCGCGAGCTCGAAGTGCGCGATGTGATAGGGTCTGACGGCAGTTTCAACGATGCCGCGATCTTCTACGATTCGAACCAGTTCGAAGGCGAGCCGCTGCGGATCGTCCAGCGCACCGTGATCCTGCCGGGCAGCGATACGCGCTGGACCTTTGCGGTGGCGAGCGCGACCGAGGAGATGGACCGGCAGATCGCGCGGTTGCGGCTGATCCTGATCTGGTCCTTCGCCGTGCTCGGCCTTGGTCTCATCGTCATGGCGCTGTTGCAGATCCGCTATGGCCTCTCGCCGCTTCGGCGTGTGCGCGCCGCGATTTCCAAATTGCGCGCAACAGGGGCGAACCGGATCACCGAACCCTTGCCCGCTGAAGTCCAGCCGCTGGTCGAAGAGGTCAATCTGCTCCTCGATCACACCGAGCGCCAGGCCGAGGAAGCGCGCATGCATGCGGGCAATCTCGCCCATGCCCTCAAAACCCCGCTAACCGTCCTGACCAATGCCGCGACCGCGCGCGATCCCGATCTCACTGTCGCGGTGTTTCGCGAGACGCGCACGATGCAGCGCCATGTCGATCATCACCTCGCCCGTGCCCGCGCCGTCGGACGACGCGCGATTGGCCATGCGCGCACCAATGTGCGCCAGAGCGCCGAGGCCGTGCGCCGCGCGGTCGAGCGACTCTATCCCGAGGGGCGAATCGACATTGCGGGCAACCCTTCCTGCGAAGTCGCGATCGAACGCCAGGATCTCGACGAAATCCTCGGCAATCTCATCGAGAACGCGGCCAAATATGGCAGCGGGAGCGTGTTCGTCACGCTCGATGTCGATCCCGAGGCCGAGGATTGCATCGTCTGGGTCGAGGATGATGGCAGCGGCATTCCCGAGACTGAGCGCAAGTCGATCTTCGATCGGGGCGTGCGGCTCGATACGGGCAAGCCGGGCACCGGGCTGGGACTTGCGATCGTGCGCGATGTGGTGGTGATCTATCGGGGAAGTGTCGCGCTCGCAGAAAGCGAAGACCTGGGCGGGTTGCTGGTCGAACTCAAGCTGCCCAGGGCGTGAGCGCCCGGCGCCTGCTCAGCTCTCGCGGGCGCGCTCGTGATGGCGGATCACTTCATCGATGATGAAGCGCAGGAATTTCTCGCTGAATTCGGGATCGAGATCGGCCGCTTCGGAGAGCGCGCGCAACCGGGCGATCTGGCGCTTCTCGCGATCGGGATCGGCTGGCGGCAGGGTCACCTTCGCCTTATACTCGCCCACCGCCTTGGTGATGCGAAAACGCTCTGCAAGCATGTGAATGAGCGCCGCATCGATATTGTCGATGCTCTTGCGATAGCCCGCGAGCACGGGATCGACGCTATCATCATCGGCGGCGTGGTGAGCAGGCGAGACAGCCTGCGCGCTTTGGGGGGCTTGCGTCTTGTACGGCATCGCATGCAAGGTTAGCAGCAATTGAAAGCTTGCCAAGCGCGCGAAGCTCGCCCAAAGCCCGCGCGATGACCGGCCAAGTGGTGCCCCTGCCGCGCAAACGCGCAACGCTCGAGCCGATGCTGGCGCTGACAGCGTCAGGCATGAACTCTGTAAATAGCGTCATCCTCGAGCGGATGCAGAGCGAGATCCCGCTGATCCCGCGCCTCGCGGGACATCTGATTTCAGGCGGCGGCAAGCGGCTGCGCCCGATGCTCACGCTCGCCGGCGCCGCGCTCGTCGGCTATGAGGGCACGCGCCATCACAAGCTCGCCGCTGCGGTCGAATTCATTCACACCGCGACCCTGCTGCATGACGACGTCGTTGACGGCAGCGAGCTGCGGCGCGGCAAGGCTGCGGCCAATATCATCTTCGGCAATCCGGCAACTGTTCTGGTCGGCGATTTCCTGTTTTCGAGGGCCTTCGAGCTGATGACCGAGGATGGCAGCTTGCGCGTCCTCAAGATCCTCAGCCAAGCCAGCGCGGTGATCGCTGAGGGCGAAGTCTCGCAGCTTACCGCGCAGCGCCAGATCGAGACGAGCGAAGAGCGCTATCTTCACATTATCGGCGCCAAGACCGCAGCGCTGTTTGCTGCTGCCAGCCAGATCAGCGCAGTCGTTGCCGAATGCAACGAGGAGCAGGAGCGCGCGCTCGAGGATTATGGCCGCAATCTGGGGGTCGCATTCCAATTGGTCGACGATGCGATCGATTACGATTCGGACGCGGCCCAGATGGGCAAGGATCAGGGCGACGATTTCCGGGAGGGTAAGATGACCCTTCCCGTCATCCTCGCGCATGCGCGAGGCGATGCAGATGAGCGCAAGTTCTGGAAGGATGCGATCCTGGGCCATCGCACTTCGGATGAAGACCTGGCCCATGCGATTGCGCTGATCGCCAAACATAATGCGGTCGAGGACACGCGCGAGCGCGCACGCCATTTCGCCCAGCGCGCGATCGATGCGATCTCGATCTTTCCCGAAAGCAAGGCGCGCGCTGCGATGGCGGAAGCGGCGCAATTCGCGGTCGCGCGGGGATATTGATCAGGCTAACGCTCGGGGCATGAGCCCTGATCTGCCGATCAATGCCGTTCTTGGCGAAATCCGCGCAGCACTGGCGCAAGCCGGGGCAGGCGTGCTGATCGCGCCGCCGGGCGCGGGCAAGACGACCGCGGTGGCGCCTGCTCTGTTGGGCGAGGCCTGGTGCACGGGCGAGATCATCCTGACCTCGCCGCGCCGCGTTGCCGCGCGCGCCGCGGCTGAGCGGATGGCGCAGATCCTGGGCGAGGCTCCGGGCGAAACCATCGGCTACATGACCCGGCTCGACAGCAAGGTCTCGAAACGAACCCGTGTGCTCGTCGTCACCGAGGCGATTCTCGTGAACCGGCTGGTCGAGGATCCTGATCTCGAGGGCGTTTCCGCGATCGTGTTCGATGAGGCGCATGAGCGGCATCTCGACAGCGATCTTGGTCTTGCGCTGGCGCTGGAAAGCCGTGAGATTCTGCGCGAGGATCTGCGCGTGCTGGTCATGTCGGCGACAATAGACGGATCGCGGTTTGCGCGTCTGTTGGGCGAGAACGCGCCAGTGATCGAGAGCGAGGGACGCAGCTTTCCTCTGGAGATCAGGTGGCTTGGCAGCGATCCCTCTGCGCGAATCGAGGATCAGATCTGCGCCGCAGTGATGACCGCGTGGCGCGAAGGGGAGGGCGATATCCTCGCCTTCCTTCCAGGCGTCGCAGAGATCGAACGGACCCGCGAGCGGCTTGAAGCGAAGCTCCCCGAGACGCCGATTCTCCCGCTTCACGGACAGATCGAGCCCGCCGGCCAGCGCGCTGCGATCCACCGTGATCCTTCGGGGCGTCGCCGGATTGTGCTCTCAACTGCCATTGCGGAGACGTCGCTGACGCTCGAAGGGGTATCGGCGGTGGTCGACAGCGGCCTCTCACGGCTCGCCGAATATGACCGCGCGGCCGGCATTACCCATCTCGTCACCCGGCGCGCGAGTCAGGCAGCCGCGGCGCAGCGGGCGGGCCGGGCGGCGCGGCAGGGACCGGGGGTGGCCTATCGCCTCTGGGAAGAGGGCGGACATTCAGGCCGCCCGGAATTTGCGCCGCCCGAGATCGTGGCCGTCGATCTCGCCGCCCTCATGCTGAAGCTTGCGCGTCGGGGATCGAGCGATCCTTGCGCCTTGCGCTGGCTCGATCCCCCGCCCTTCGCATCAGTCGAGGCGGCGCGCAGAACGCTTCTGGCGCTTGGCGCGCTCGATGGGGATGGACGGATTACCCCTTGGGGCGAGGCGATTGCCGCCATGCCGATGGAGCCCGACCATGCGGCAGCGGTGCTTCATGGTGCGCGTGCCGGATGCGGCGAGGATGCAGCTCGGTTGGTGATGCTCTTGCAGGAGCGCGGGCTTGGCGGGCGCAGCGAGGATCTGGCCCAGCGCCTGTCGCGCTGGCGGGCGGATCGCTCGAAGCGGGCTCAGAGCGCAGCGCGCATTGCGCAAGGGTGGACAAGGGCGGCAGCGACGCGGGTGGAAAGCGCCAGGATCGACTTGACCGCGGCCGAATGTCTGGCGCTTTCCCGCCCTGATTTTGTCGCACGGCGGCGTGATGCGAGCGGTGAGAATTGGCTGAGCGCGGGCGGGCGCGGGTTCATGCTCGATCCGTCATCACCGCTGGCTCGGGCCGAGTGGCTGGTGATTGGCGATGCGCAAGGTCAGGCCAAGGGCGCGCGGATCACTGCGGCGATTGAGCTGGAAGGGGGCAGGGTTGAGGCCTTGTTTCCCGAACAATTGCAGGAAGGATCGACAATACACTGGAATCGAGAGAAAAAGCGCGCGGAGTCAAGGCGCGAGAAACGGCTGGGCTCGCTCGTTCTGGTGAGCGGCCCCGATCCAGATCCCGACCCACAGGCGCTTGTGGATATCCTTGTGGAGAAGGCTCTGGACGAATTGGGGGCATTGTTTCCGCCCGGCTTCCTGGCACGCGCCAAATTTTCCGGGATCGAAACTCTTTCGGCGGCCAATCTGCGCGAACAAGCTCCGCTCTGGCTCGCTCCGCTGCTTCACGGGCGACGCGATTTCGCCTTGCGTCCTGCCCGTTTTGCCGAGGCTGCGATGGGCCTGCTCGACTGGGACGCGCGCCAACGCTTCGAAAAAGCTGCGCCAACGCATTTCGTCTCGCCAGCCGAGACCCGCCACGCCATCGACTATGCCGGCGAGGATGCGCCGAGTGTCGAGGTGCGTGTCCAGGCGCTGTTCGGGCTCGATCAGCATCCGATGATCGGCCGCGTCCCGCTCCTGCTCAAGCTCACCAGTCCGGCCGGGCGCCCGCTCCAGTCGACCCGCGATCTGCCCGGCTTCTGGCGCGGCTCCTGGGCGGATGTGGTGAAGGACATGAAGGGTCGCTATCCCAAGCATCGGTGGCCCGGTGAGCCCTGGCGCGAGGCACCCAGCCTGAAGACCAAAAACGCCTTCAATCGCAGCTAGCTTTGGATTATCAGACGACCTTGCGCGACGGCGAGCTCGATGCGCTGCGCAGCGTTGGAGGATGAGGTCAGCCCTCCGAAGGACAAGGACACAATGAGCGCAATCATCTATCAGCAACCCAAAAGCGCGATGCAATCGGGCAAGGCGAAAGCGGGCACGTGGGTGCTCGAATTCGAGCGCAGCGAGGCGCTGAAGCCCGATCCGCTGATGGGCTGGGCTGGCAGCGGGGATACGCAGGCGCAGGTCAGACTCACCTTTCCCACCAAGGACGCGGCCAAGGCCTATGCCGAGAAATACTGTATTGCCGCGCGCGTTCACGCGACGCCGCCCAAGGCGCTCAAACTGCAGGCTTATGCCGACAATTTTCGCTAGCGCCTGACAATCGCGCGAGCGCTGTTTCGACACAGGGCGCTTGCGGCTTGAAATCGGCCCGTTTGCCCGCCATATGCTCGCGCGGGAGTCGGGTGGACGTTTGCGTTCGCTCACCGGGTCAGGTCCGGAAGGAAGCAGCCCAGGTGAATTGCGGCGGGTCGCTCGGCTCCTTTTTGCAATGAGATGATCTCGCCATGACAAACCCGCAGCGAGCGCCTAGTTTGTCGATGTGACCGATTCCGAGCCCGAACTGCCAGACAAAGATGAGGAGGCCGCGCCCAGCGCTGCGGAGCTTGAAGCGGCTGGGCAGAATTCGATGTTTGGCGATGCCCCACCAGCAGAGCCCGCTCCTCCCGACCTCAAATCCGAGGCCCCTGCGCCCAAGCCGGCGGCGGCGGGCACGGCGAACGCCGAGACGCAGCCTTACCGGGTTCTTGCCCGCAAATACCGCCCGCAGACCTTTTCGCAGCTGATCGGTCAGGAGCCGATGGTGCGCACGCTCGCCAATGCGATCGAGCGCGACCGGCTGGCCCATGCCTTCCTGATGACGGGGGTGCGCGGGGTCGGCAAGACTTCGACCGCGCGGCTCATTGCCAAGGCGCTCAATTGCGTCGGGCCCGATGGAACGGGTGGGCCGACGATCGATCCGTGCGGCCTGTGCGAATATTGTACCGCGATTGCGGAGGGTCGTCATATCGACGTGATCGAGATGGATGCCGCCTCGCACACCGGGGTCGACGATGTCCGCGAGATCATCGAGCAGGTCCGCTATGCGGCGGTCTCCGCGCGTTACAAAATCTATATCATCGATGAAGTTCACATGCTTTCGCGCAATGCTTTCAATGCCTTGCTTAAGACCCTTGAGGAGCCGCCCGAGCATGTGAAGTTTTTATTCGCGACCACAGAAGTCGAAAAGCTGCCCGTGACGGTGCTCAGCCGGACCCAGCGCTTCGACCTGCGGCGCATCCCGGCTGATCTTCTTGCGGCGCATTTTGCCCATGTCTGCGATCAGGAGGGCGTTGCGGCCGAAGAGGAGGCCTTGCGCATCATTGCTGCCGCTGCCGAAGGCTCGGTGCGCGATGGGCTCTCGATCCTCGATCAGGCGATCGCGCATGCCGATCTCGATGCGCACGGCATGGTCGAGGCAGCCCGGGTGCGCGACATGCTTGGCCTTGCGGACAAGGGTGCCCAGCGCGCGATCCTCGGATTCATGCTTGAAGGCCAGGCGAATGAGCTCCTCGCCGGGATTGGCGAGCAATATGCGCTCGGCGTCGAACCGCTGGCGCTGATGCGCTCAATGATGGATCTCGTTCACAAGATCACCGTCGCGCAGGTTTCCGGCAGCGAGCCCGATGCGCCCAGCGAGATCGAGCGCGAAGCGCTAGCCGGATTGGCCGGACGTCTATCGCCATCGCAGCTGCATCGCCTGTGGCAATTGCTGCTCAAGGGCCACGAGGAGGTGCGCCAGGCGCCCGACCCGCTGATCGCCCTTCAGATGGCGCTGCTGCGCGTGCTGCATGCGAGCGATCTGCCCGATCCAGGAACACTCGCCCGCCAGCTGGAAGAGCTCGCCAGGGCCAAACCCGGCAGCGCGAAGGCGCCGGCCTCCGACATAACGTCCGTCGAAGGCACTGCGCCGGCTGTTTCGCAGCGGCAGGACGCCGCCGCTGCCGACTGGGAGGAGCTCGTCGAGCGGATCGACCAGGCCGGCCATCTGCATGCAGCAGAGCTGATGCGCGCGCGCGTTCGCGTGATCGAGCTTGCGCCCGGACGGCTGGTTTATGCACAGGCTGATCGGTTTCCCGACGATCCAGGGCCCGAAATTCGCGATGTTCTGTTCAAGGTTTTCGGCAAGCGCTGGCAGGTGGAAAAGGGCACGGGCGAAGCGCAGCCGACTATCCGAGAACAACGCGAGGCCGAGGCGAACGCGGCGCGCGAGCGGACCCTGGCCGATCCGCTAGTCAAGGCCGCACTCGGAGCCTTTCCGGATGCCGAATTGCTCGGGACCGGCGAGTATGGTGACGATATCTCTCGGGACACCGCCGCCCGCGCGGGCTCTTAGCCGTCCCCGCGATACTTTTGAACGAAAGGACCCCCGCACGATGAAAAGCATGGAAGAAATGATGGCCGCCGCCCAGCAGGCGGCCGAAACAATCCAGAACCAGATGAACGAGATGCAGGTCAAACTCGATTCGATCGAGGTGGAGGGCAGCGCCGGAGGCGGACTCGTCAAGGTGCGCGCCTCGGCCAAGGGCCGTATTCTGGGGGTGAGCATCGATGACAGCCTGATGAAGCCCGATGAGAAGAATATCGTCGAGGATCTGGTCACGGCCGCCTTCAACGATGCGCGCGACAAGGCTGATCGCGTCTCGGCTGAACAGATGAAGGAAATGCAGGGTTCGATGGGATTGCCGCCGGGCTTCAATCTGCCGGGCATGGGCTAGGGGCCGCGAAGGCTGGCTGCAACCGCCGGGCCAGCCAGGGCGCACGCCCAGCCTTCCACAGCTAAGCCCGCCTGCCCATTGCGGCGCGCCGCGCATGCCCCATATTCAAGGCCAATGGCGTCATTCTGGCGCCCGTGGACAGATGAATCATGACACAAAATTATCCCCTCCTTCCCCTTCGCGACATCGTCGTCTTTCCCGGCATGGTCGTGCCGCTCTTCGTCGGGCGGGAAAAATCGGTCGCTGCGCTCGAGGCCGCGATGGAGGCAAGCAAGGATATCTTCCTGCTCGCCCAGATCGATCCCGGCACTGATGATCCGACACCCGATGATCTTCACGAGACCGGTGTCATCGCGCAGGTGCTCCAACTGCTCAAACTTCCCGACGGCACGGTGCGCGTCCTCGTCGAGGGCACGAGCCGCGCGCGCCCGACCGGGTTTGACGAGCAGGATGACTTCGTGAGCGCGCAAGTCGAGCTTATCGAACCGGCCACAGTGGCGGGCACCGAAGTGACCGCGCTGATGCGCCAGGTGATCGAACAGTTTGGCGAATATGCCAAGCTTAACAAAAAGCTCGGCGATGATACCAATATCGATCTGACCGATGTCGATGACGCGGGGCAGCTCGCCGATACGATCGCGGCTGCGCTCAACGCCAAGGTATCCGACAAGCAATCCCTGCTCGGCGAGGGCGATCCGCTCAAGCGGCTCGAACTCGTGATGGCCTTTATGGAAAGTGAGCTTTCGGTCCTCCAGGTCGAGCGCAAGATCCGCGGACGGGTCAAGCGCCAGATGGAAAAGACCCAGCGCGAATACTACCTCAACGAGCAGTTGAAGGCGATCCAGAGCGAATTGGGCGGAAGCGATGGCGAGGGCGGCGATGAGCTCGCCGAGCTCACCGAGAAGATCGAGAAAACCAAGCTTTCAAAGGAGGCTCGCTCCAAGGCGCTGGCCGAGCTCAAGAAGCTCAAGGGCATGCAGCCGATGAGCGCCGAGGCGACCGTCATCCGCAATTATCTCGATGTGTTGCTCGGCCTGCCCTGGGGCAAGAAGAGCCGTATCAAGAAGGATATCGGCAAGGCGCAGGCGATCCTCGATGCCGATCATTATGGCCTAGAAAAGGTCAAGGATCGCATCATCGAATATCTCGCCGTTCAGGCGCGCACAAACAAGCTCAAGGGCCCGATCCTGTGCCTCGTCGGCCCGCCGGGTGTAGGCAAGACCAGCCTCGGCAAATCGATCGCCAAGGCAACGGGGCGCGAATTTGTCCGCCAGTCGCTGGGCGGCGTGCGCGACGAAGCGGAAATTCGCGGCCACAGGCGGACCTACATCGGCTCGATGCCGGGCAAGATCGTCAGCAATCTGAAGAAGGCCGGGACGATCAATCCGCTCTTCCTGCTCGACGAGATCGACAAGCTTGGCCAGGATTTCCGGGGCGACCCGGCCTCGGCGCTGCTCGAGGTGCTCGATCCCGAACAGAACGACAAGTTCCAGGATCACTATCTCGAGCTCGATCTCAACCTGTCTGGCATCATGTTCGTGACGACGGCCAACAGTCTCGATCTGCCACAGCCGCTGCTCGATCGCATGGAGATCATCCGCCTCGAAGGCTACACCGAGGATGAAAAGGTCGAGATCGCCAAGCGGCATCTGCTGCCCCGTCAGATCAAGCAGCACGGCCTCAAGAAGGGCGAATTCGAGCTTACCGAAGAGGCTCTGCGCGATCTTATCCGCTATTACACCCGCGAGGCCGGCGTGCGCACGCTCGAGCGCGAGATTGCGCGGCTGGCGCGCAAGTCGCTGCGCAAGATCCTCGAAAAGGAAGCGACGAGCCTGCGCATCACCCCTGAAAATCTTGGAGACTTTGCAGGGGTGCGCAAGTTCAAGCACGGCATGAGCGAGGAAGAGCCGCAAGTGGGCGCGGTTACGGGCCTTGCATGGACAAGCGTGGGCGGCGAATTGCTCACGATCGAAAGCGTGACGACGCCGGGCAAGGGCGAGATCAAGACGACCGGCAAGCTGGGCGATGTGATGAATGAAAGCGTCGCCGCAGCGCTGAGCTTCGTGAAATCGCGCGCGCCGGCCTATGGCATCAAACCGAGCCTCTTTCAGCGCCGCAATGTCCATATCCATCTGCCCGAAGGCGCGGTGCCCAAGGATGGGCCGAGTGCGGGCATCGGCATGGTAACCTCGATTGTATCGACTCTTTCGGGCGCCGCGGTGCGTCCCGATGTGGCGATGACAGGCGAGGTGACGCTGCGCGGCCGGGTGCTTGCGATCGGCGGGCTCAAGGAAAAGCTGCTGGCTGCGCTTCGAGGCGGGATCAAGACAGTCCTGATTCCTGAAGAGAACGTGAAGGATCTCGCCGAGATTCCAAAGAATGTGAAGGATGGGCTCGAGATCATCGCGGTCAGCCATGTCGATGAAGTGCTCGAACACGCTCTGACCGAGCTGCCGGCGCCGATCGAGTGGACCGAGGCGGATGATCTGGCAAGCCAGCCGGCGCCGGGCCATGGTGTGTCCGATGCGCTGCCGTCGGATACGCCGACCGCGCATTGATCGCCGTTCTCGGCGCGCGGGCGACACGATCTTCGCGAGCACCAACCGCATTGGCCGGTTTGCTCGCAGAGCGGTCAGATCTTCGGGCCGGATCATGGCATCGAAGCCACTCATCCACCAAAACGGGCGAAAACAGGCGAGAAAGCCCGCGGTTTTTGGCGATTTGTCTTTGACAGAGACCTCGAAATTGCCCCATCCTTATACTTCGCCGCGAGACGATTCATCGAACGAAAACGCGCAAACAGAGGGGTTTCAAGAATGAACAAGAATGACTTGATCAGTGCCGTTGCAGAAACAAGCGGTCTTTCAAAGAATGATGCTTCTGGCGCAGTCGAGGGCGTATTCGACGCAATTACCAAGGCGCTGGCCAATGGCGACGAAGTTCGACTGGTCGGGTTTGGCACCTTTTCTGTCGCGAAGCGCAAGGCATCGACAGGGCGCAATCCGCGTACTGGCGCGCCGATGGATATTCCCGCTTCGAACCAGCCCAAGTTCAAGGCCGGCAAGGGCCTGAAGGATGCGGTGAACTAAGCAGCGCTTCCAGAGCGCCGCATCTGGCGCACAAATTGGGCCCCGCGTGCATTCATATGTACGCGGGGCCATTTCGTTTCGGCTGGCCCTGGCCTCGGCTGGCGTTCCTATCGGCTGGCCCGTCAATCAACGGGTCGGCGCGGCGTGGTCCGTTCGCTCGCGCGATTACGAGCCCAGAGCGATCAGGGCTGTGGGTGCATCGGTCGTTCCAGCATCGATGCTCCAGCGCAATTCCTGTCCGCGAGCGGTTGGGCTTGCGCCTTCATCGGTGTTGTTCGCACGGATCTGCATGCCGGGGGCTGCGATGATCGTGAAATCGCCTTCGGGCGCGGGCGGGGCTGGCGGGGTCTGCGATCCGCCCCCATTTTCCTCGGCCATGGCGCTGAGCCCGGCCATCGCCCCCATTCCGCCAAACATGGCTTGCATCGGGCGGCTTTCGTTCACAGCGGCATAGCCTGGTGCATTGATCCGGGCGACCGCGCCATCGCGCAGCAGGATCTGAACGAAAGGATTGATCGTGGGAAATCCCTCGATCACCGGGAACATGAAATCGTGGGTCAGCTTTCCTTCGATGCGGTAACGCACATCGAACACGCCTTTGCCTTTGCTGATGACGCTTTCATAGCCTTTCTGGCGCATGAGCATTTCAGCGATCTTCTGGGCCGCCTGCGGATCGCTCGGATCGATCCCGCCCATGATCGCCGCCATCTGTTCGGCCTGCTGCTTGGCCTGCGCGGCCTCGCTCTGCCGCTCCTGCTCCCACGCCGCGCGCTGGCCTGCTATTTCATTGCGGGTGCATTCGCGCACCTCGCTGGTCGCGTCGACATAGCACTCGGATGGCTCAAATGTCTCACCCGATACCCCGCCTGCGCCTGGACCCATGTCTGACAGGGCAAGGAAGAATATTTCGCCATCATAGCTGAACGAAAAGGTTTCCGCATCGCCTAGCACAAGCTCGGAGGAGAACTTGCCCGGGCTGATAAAGCACCCTGCCAGCAGTAAGGATAGTGAGGCCACAAAAGCCACGCCCGCCCGGCGCAGGACTCGCGGCATGAACGGCGTGTGGATCATCGTCATTCCCCCCCGGAAAGGATCGTTTCTGCCGCACTGTCTGCCAGAGGGCGGTTGATCAGTCGTTACCATAGCGCAGGCCGAGCCCAGCATCTAGCCGCGTGTGGCTGCGGCATAGAGCGCGATAGCTGCGGCATTGGAAACGTTGAGGCTTTCGATCGCCGAGGTGATCGGGAGCCGGGCAAGCGCGTCGCAATGCTGGGTAATATTGTGACGCATGCCATCGCCTTCTGCGCCCAGAACGAGGGCGAGCGGCCCGTTGGTCAGCGCCTGTGCAAGAGTGGCGTCAGCCTCGCCTGCAAGGCCAATCCGCCAATATCCCGCCTCGGCAAGCTCATCCAGAGCGCGGGCAAGATTGACCACGCGGATCCACGCCACGGTCTCCAGGGCACCCGATGCGGATTTCGCGACCACGCCGCTTTCGGCAGGCGCATGGCGATCCTGCGTGACGATTGCTGCGGCTCCGAAGGCTGCCGCAGAGCGCAGAATCGCGCCGACATTGTGCGGATCGGTGACCTGATCGAGCACCACGATCGGGCGCGCGGGATCTGCCAGCGCTACCTCATCGAGAAACGGCGGATCGAGCGGTGCGCACTCGAGCACCAGACCCTGGTGCGGGGCGTCCTTGGCCACAAGCCGGGCAAGATCGGTGACATCGGCATATTCGACCGGGAAATCGGGCGGAAGCTCGCCATCGAGGCTCTCGATGCCCTCGCGCGTCGCCCAGAGCTTGCGATGTTGCCGGGCGGGATTGAGCAGGGCCGCTTCGACCGGATGGCGGCCCCACAGGCGCACATGTCCGGCACTCGCGCGGCCCGAACCGCGCCCGCCCTTCATCCGGCCTGCGCGCCCGCGCAGCGCTCTTTTCTTTTCGCCCTTTGCCATCGGCCTGTCCCTTGATTGCTGCTGAGCGCCGGTCCCTGCCAGCAGCCCCATTGACAGGCAAGCATCGCTTCGCCAAAGGGCGCGTCTCGGCAATCGGGCGACCTGCAAGAGCGCCCGCCTTACTGCGGCGCGAGCGCTGCCGTTGGACATGATTGTATCTGTGTGGACAGGTGGCCGAGTGGTTAAAGGCAGCAGACTGTAAATCTGCCCGCGCAAGCGTACGCTGGTTCGAATCCAGCCCTGTCCACCATCTCCCCAAGCCTTTCTGGTATCGAGTGGACCGATCTACCGGCGCGAAAGGGGCCGCGCCCACTTTTGTGTGCGCGGCCCCTTCGGCATGCTGCTCGGCGCGCAGCGGATCAGCTGCTACGCTACGGTCAAAAGCGGTAGCTGACGCCTGCGCTAAGCACCCATGGATCGAGATCGTGCTCGGTCTCGATCACCAGCGTATCACCGGCAAACCACTGCGCGGTCGTGTCGATGAAATAGCGCTTGGCATCAAAGGTGATGCCGAATCCCTGATCGCCAAGCGGTACATCCACGCCAGCCTGCAGCACAAACCCGAACTCATCGGTCAGGTCGGTCTGAGTGACGCCGAGCGGCACGACAGCCGCGCCGGGGTCGACATCAAGCCAGATAAAGTAGGCCCCGCCCGCACCGAGATAGGGCTTGATGCCGCCCAGATCGAAATGGCCCTTGAATGTCACGGTTGCCGGCAGGAGCAGCGCATCGGCAACCAGTTCGGTTCCCGGGGGAAAGCCGGAAATGGCATCAACGTCATGCTGGGTCGTCCCGGCGATGGTCTCGATCGAGAAATTCTCACTAAGGAAGAATTCGGCCGCAAGGGTTGGCACGTAATTGTCGCTCGCCGCTGTATCGGTTCCCGCAGGCAGGCCAACCAGATCGATATTGACCTGATCGATGCTGCCATCGGGCAGAACCGCAGTGGCGACCACTTTCAACTGGATATCCCCTGCGCGATCGTCTTGTGCAATTGCGGGGGAGGCGCACAGGGCAAGCGCCATCGCAGCGCCTGTAAGCAGCGTATTCAACTTCATGTCCAAATCCCTTCAGACAGCAGCGGCCGCCCCTCGCGGCCCAGGTTTCTTGCTGTCTGGTGAGGCCAACTAGACTTCGATCAAATCCCTCGTCTTTGATCCCGATCAATGTAACGCGCGCTGTGAGCGAGCAGAAAAGCCGCGTTATGGCGACTGTATTGCTCACTCCAGAACTCGCCGGGATGGCGGCTTTCCGCGCCAGCGTGAATGCCAGGCCCGAACCGGCCATGGCCGAAACACTCGATCGCCTGTGCGCGGTGGGCCAGTTTCGCCGGGTGTTGAAAGGGTGCGAGCTGCCGGTCGATCCTGACGAGGATCGGCTCGTCTATATCGTCGCTGGCGCTGCCAAACTGGTCGCGCAATCGCTGTCCGGCCGGACCTGCAACATGGCTCAAGGGTCCGGCCAGGGCGAACGTGATTGGGCGCACAGCCACATCCTGGCCTTCTACCTGCCTGGAGAGATCATCTCGGTGTTGCGCCAGGTGGACGCAGACTTCCATCTGATTGCTCTGACAGATCTTGAGCTTGTTGTTTTTGGTGCCGATCAGTTTCTCGACATTGCGCAAACCAATCCTGCCGTGATCAGGCAGGTGCTCTCGCGCTCGCTTCAGGCGCTGCATCGCAGCCGCACCAAGATGATCCAGCTCGGGCACAAATCGGCGCGTCAACGCATCGCCGATTTCCTCGTCTCCATCGCGGAGCGAATCTGTGGCTGCACCGAGGGGAGATGCGAGTTTTCACTGCCAATGAGCCGACGGGATATCGGTAACAGCCTGGGCCTGACGATTGAAACGGTCAGCCGCCAACTGACCGATCTGCGTGAGGAAGGCCTGGTTGAGACCCACGGGCGCTCGGGAATCTGTCTGGTCGACATCGGATCGCTCATCAGCGAGGCGGGCCGGAGTTAATCGGGACTGATCTTCAAAAATTGACCAAGATCAATTAAGGGAATCAGGGGACGCAGTAAAGCTGCGTTGACGAAAGGGATCGTAAATTATGGAAGCTGTCGTTGGGCGGCTGGGAGTATGGGCGCTCGTCCTATTCGCAGCCATTGTCGCTATCGCCGGAGCGCAGGACACCGGCTTTGCCATTCACATGGGAATTATCGCAGTTGTCGCGGGGATCCTGATGATCGCCACGCTCAACAGCTTTGACCCCATGGCCAAGGCGCAAGGCATCTTCAAGATGCCGCCGGGGCCATCGCGCTATGATGATGATGTCGTGCGCTGGGGTGTCATTGCGACGATGTTCTGGGGGCTTGCAGGTCTGCTTGCCGGTGTCTTCATCGCAGCGCAGCTCGCCTTTCCGTGGCTCAACATCGAGCCCTGGCTCAATTTTGGCCGGGTGCGTCCCTTGCATACCAGCGCGGTGATCTTCGCCTTCGGCGGTAATGCGCTGCTTGCCACCAGCTTTTATGTCGTTCAGCGCACTTGCCGCACGACGCTCGCTCTGCCAGGCCTCGCGCGCTTTGTGTTCTGGGGCTATCAGCTGTTCATCGTGCTCGCCGCGACCGGCTATCTCCTCGGCATCACACAATCCAAGGAATATGCCGAACCCGAATGGTATGTCGATCTGTGGCTCACGATCGTCTGGGTCGCCTATCTTGCGGTCTTTGTCGGCACGCTGCTCAAGCGCCACGAACCGCACATCTATGTCGCCAACTGGTTCTTTTTGGCCTTCATTGTCACTGTGGCAATGCTGCACGTGGTCAACAATCTGGCGATCCCGGTGCATGTCCTGGGCTCGCGCTCCTACAGCGTCTTTGCCGGCGTTCAGGATGCGCTGACCCAGTGGTGGTATGGCCACAATGCGGTGGGCTTCTTCCTCACCGCGGGCTTCCTTGCCATGATGTATTATTTCGTGCCCAAGCAAGCGGGCAGGCCGGTGTATTCCTATCGGCTCTCGATCATCCACTTCTGGTCGCTGATCTTCCTTTATATCTGGGCCGGGCCTCACCACCTTCACTATACCGCGCTGCCTGACTGGGCGCAGACGCTGGGCATGGTGTTCTCGATCATGCTGTGGATGCCGAGCTGGGGCGGGATGATCAATGGCCTGATGACGCTCAACGGTGCCTGGGACAAGATTCGCACCGATCCGATCATCCGCATGATGGTCATGGCGCTCGCTTTCTACGGGATGAGCACCTTCGAAGGCCCGATGCTCTCGATCAAGGCAGTGAACTCGCTGTCGCACTACACCGACTGGACCATTGGCCATGTTCATTCAGGCGCGCTCGGCTGGAACGGGATGATCACCTTTGCCTGCGTCTACTTCCTCGTGCCGCGGCTTTGGCAGAAGCAGCGCATGTATTCGCTGCGTATGATCAACTGGCACTTCTGGCTCGCGACGCTCGGTATCGTTTTCTACGCTGCGAGCATGTGGGTCGCCGGGATCACGCAAGGCCTGATGTGGCGCGAATACGGCTCGGACGGATATCTGGTGAACAGCTTCATCGACACTGTCGCCGCGCTGCACCCGATGTACCTGATGCGCGCCTTTGGCGGTCTGCTCTATCTCTCGGGCGCCATCATCATGACCTACAACATCTGGATGACGATTGCGGGCTACCAGCGCGAAGAGGCCGCCATGGACGACACCGCGCATGATGAAACCGCCGATCGACCGATCGCACCCGAAGCGAGCAGCGGCCCTCGCGGCGCGCAGCCGGAACCGGCGGAATAAGGGATCAGGACAATGAGCAAAGACACCGACAAAACCGGCCCCGATCAGGGCGTTTTCGAAGGTCACAAGAAACTCGAGAAAAACGTCACCCTGCTGGCTGCGGCTACCTTCGTGACGGTCGCGATCGGCGGCGTCGTCGAGATCGCCCCGCTTTTCTGGATCGACAACACGATCGAGCAGGTGGAGGGGATGCGTCCCTACACCCCGCTCGAGCTCGCCGGGCGCGACATCTACATCCGCGAGGGCTGCTACACCTGCCACAGCCAGATGATCCGCCCGTTCCGCGACGAGGTGGAGCGCTATGGCCATTACAGCCTCGCGGCGGAATCGATGTACGATCACCCCTTCCAGTGGGGCTCCAAGCGCACCGGGCCTGATCTGGCGCGCGTGGGCGGGCGCTATTCCGACGAATGGCATGTACAGCACCTCAAGGACCCGCGCAGCGTCGTGCCGCAATCGATCATGCCCAAATACAGCTTCCTCAGCGATACCGATCTCGAGGTGAGCGACATTTCGGCCAACCTGACCGCGCTCAGCCGGGTTGGCGTGCCCTATTCAGCGGATGACATCGCCAATGCCGGCACCGACATGATGGCGCAGGCCGATCCGAATATGGACGCAGGCGATCTCGAAACGCGCTATCCCAAGGCGCAAGTGCGCGATTATGATGGCGATCCTTCACGCGTGACCGAGATGGATGCGCTGGTCGCCTATCTCCAGATGCTCGGCACGCTCGTCGATGTCGATAGCGCCGCAGCGCAGGCCGAACTGGCGCAGGAGGAGGGGCAATGACCTTCTACGAAGTCTTTCGCCATTTTGCCGATAGCTGGGGGCTGGTGCTGATCTTCGGCCTCTATCTGCTGCTGTGTGCGTGGCATTTCCTCCCGCGCTCGCGCGAAGGCGTCGAGCGGGCCAAACATTCCATTTTCGAAAGTGAAGATGATGTCCAATCATAGTGAACAGCGCATCGATCAGCCCACCGGAACCGAATTTGTCGGCCACGAATGGGACGGCATCGAGGAATTGAACACGCCGCTGCCGCGCTGGTGGCTGTGGACTTTCTACGCAACGATCGCCTGGAGCGCGGTCTATGTCGTGCTCTATCCCGCCTGGCCGCTCGTGGACAAGGCGACCGAAGGTGTCCTGGGATGGTCTAGCCGCGGCGAGCTTTCAAAAGAGATGCAGCGCGCCGATCTTGCTCGCCAGAGCGTGTTCGAGCAGATCGCGGCGACCGATATCACCAAGCTTCCGGCCAATCCCGAGCTTATGAGCCAGGCGGTCTCGGGAGGCGCTGCTGCGTTCAAGCAGCACTGTGTCCAGTGCCACGGGGCGGGGGCTGCGGGATACGAGCAATATGGCTATCCCAATCTCAACGACGATGACTGGATCTGGGGCGGGACGCTCAGCGATATCGAATATACGCTGACCCATGGCATTCGCTGGGCTGGTTCGGACGAGACCCGGGTGAATTACATGCCTGCCTTTGGCGAGGTTTTCCAACCCGATGAGCTCAGCGCCGTGGTCGACCATGTCCTTTCGCTGAGCGGCAAGGCGCAGGGCAATGCGCGCGGGGCGCAGCTGTTCGAACAGAATTGTGCCGCATGCCACGGGCCCAATGGCGGCGGCGATCGCACCCAGGGCGCGCCAGCGCTCAACGATGCGATCTGGCTTTATGGAGGTGATCGGGCCCAGGTGAGCCAGCAGATCGCCATGCCGCGCCATGGCGCCATGCCGGGATGGAGCGACAAGCTCGATCCGGTGACGATCAAGATGCTCGCCACCTATGTCCATTCGCGCGGCGGTGGACAATTTGAGGGAGAAGCGACCGATGAAGTGGCACCCAAAGAGCCCGGCCCCGAAGAACCGGTCGATGTAGCCGCTGGTGCAATTGGAACCGGAGAAAATGACAAATCCTGAAACGCTCGAAAAGCCGGATCGTGACGGGCCGGTTAAGCGCGACTGGGGCGGGGCGCTGGATGCAGCGGATGCCGATCCGGTCGCCGCGACCCAGCGCCATGCGCCCTCGCAGCCTCCACTCGAGCTCTACGAGAAGCGCAAGGCGGTCCACAACAAGCGGATCGACGGCCCTTTTCGCCGGTTCAAATGGTTTGTCATGCTGGTCACCCTCGCGATCTATTACGTGACACCATGGATCCGCTGGGATCGCGGCCCCTATGCACCGGATCAGGCTGTCCTGATCGACCTCGCGCACCGCCGCTTCTACATTTTCGATATCGAAATCTGGCCGCACGAATTCTATTTCGTGGCCGGGATGCTCATCATGGCGGGGATCGGCCTGTTCCTCGTGACGAGCGCGGTCGGCCGGGCATGGTGCGGCTATGCCTGTCCGCAGACGGTGTGGACCGATCTGTTCCAGCATGTCGATCGCTTCATTGATGGCGATCGCAATGCGCGCATGCGGCTCGATAAGGCGCCTTGGGGGCCGGCCAAGATCGCGCGCCGCCTGTCGAAATGGTCGATCTATCTGGTCATCAGCCTGCTGACAGGCGGGGCCTGGATCCTGTATTTTGCCGATGCGCCCACCCTTTTCGTTGATTTTTTCACCGGCGAGGCGGCGCTCGTCGCCTACATGACCGTGGGCATCCTTACTTTCACCACTTTCTGGCTGGGCGGCTTCATGCGCGAGCAGGTGTGCATCTATATGTGCCCCTGGCCGCGCATCCAGGGCGCGATGCTCGACGAGAATTCGCTGATCGTTACCTACAAGGATTGGCGCGGGGAGCCGCGCGGAAGTGTCAAGAAGGCCGCCAAGAACCCTGATGCATTTGGCGACTGCGTCGATTGCAACATGTGCGTTGCCGTCTGCCCGACCGGCATCGATATTCGCGAAGGCCAGCAGATCGGCTGCATCACCTGCGCGCTGTGCATCGATGCGTGCGACAAGGTCATGGCCGATGTCGGGCGCCCGCGGGGTCTGATCGATTATGCGACGCTCGAACAATGCAAGGCCGAAGCCGATGGCGCGCCGGCCTCGCCTGCTTGGAAGGCGCTGCTGCGTCCGCGCACGCTTATCTACTTCACCATCTGGGGCGCGATCGGATTTGGCATGCTGTTCGCACTGGGCCAGCGCACTCACACCGATCTCACGGTTTCGCCCGATCGCAACCCGCCCTATATGCTGATGAAGGACGGCTCTGTGCGCAATTCCTACACTCTGCGCCTGCGCAACATGGAGGCGCGCCCGCGCGAGATGGAGATTGCGTTGCGTGGCATGCCGGCAGGCGCTCTCATGTGGACCGATGCCATCGGGCTTGAGGACGCCGCACCTTCGCAAAGCGTGATGGTGCCCGCCAACGAAACGCGCATCGTGCGCGCTTATGTGATGGTGCCTGCGCAGGCCAAGGTCAGCGAATTCTCCTTCGAACTGACCTCGCTCGACGAACAGCGCGAGCGCGACATCGCCGAAACCGTTTTCACCGGACCAGGAAGCGAATGATGAATTCCAAGCGCAATCCAAAACCCTTCACCGGCCGGCATATGCTCTTCATCCTTGTCGGTGGCTTCGGGATCGTGGCCGCGGTCAATTTCTATATGGCGAGCCTGGCTGTCGGCGGGTTTCACGGGATCGTGGTCGAAAACTCCTATGTCGCGAGCCAGAAGTTCAACGGCTGGCTCGAGGAAGCCGAGAAAGACCGCGCCCTGGGCTGGGCAGCGACCGCCGAACGCGATGCAATGGGCCGTGTGCTCGTCAGGACCTCCGGCGTTCCCGAAGATGCGGCCGTGTCTGCTGCACTGCGCCGTCCGCTCGGCCAACATGAATTTGCGCAGCTGAATTTTGTCGCGGTCGAGCCCGGCCTCTTCCGCTCGACCACCCCTGTGAGTGAGGGACGCTGGACGATGCGGATGACGATCGCGGCGCAAGGTCAGTCCTGGGTCGAGGAAAGCGAATTGCCGTGAACGCTCCGGTCGAGATTTCCGACAGACCGACCGTGGGCACGCGTTTCACTGTGCCAGGGATGCGCTGTGCGGGCTGCATCGCCAAGATCGAGCGCGAATTGCCCCGTCTTGAGGGCGTTGCGAGCGCGCGGGTCAATTTCTCGGCCAAGCGCGTCGCCATCGAGCATGATCCCGCGCTCGATCAAGAGGCGCTGGCCGATGCGCTGCTCAAGCTCGGCTTCGAAGCGCAGCCGATTGCACAAAATCCCATGGGCCTCGAAGAGCGCGAGCGCCGAGAGCTGATGCGCGCGCTCGGCGTGGCGGGCTTTGGAATGATGAATGTGATGCTGCTTTCGGTCAGCGTCTGGTCGGGCGCGAGCGGCGCGACCAGGGAACTGTTTCACTGGCTTTCCGCGATTATCGCCTTGCCCGTGATTGCCTATTCGGGGCGCCCGTTTTTTGCCTCGGCGTGGATGGCGCTCAAGTTTCGCCGGACGAACATGGACGTGCCGATTTCGATCGGAGTGATCCTCGCAACCGCGCTGAGCCTCTACGAGACCGTCACAGGCGGCGAACACGCCTACTTCGAGAGCGCGGTCATGCTGCTGTTCTTCTTGCTGGCGGGGCGTGCGCTCGATGCCATCATGCGCGATCGCACGCGCGCCGGGATCGGAGCGCTGCTCTCGCGAATGGGCAAGAGCGCCGCGGTAATCGGTCCCGATGGGTCCACCAGGCGCCTGCCGGCAGGCGAACTCGAACCGGGCATGCTGGTGCTGGTTGCGGCCGGCGAATCGCTTGCGGCCGATGGCGAAATCGAGCGCGGAGCAAGCGCGATCGATAATGCGATGCTGACCGGTGAGAGTGCGCCCGAACGAGTTACGGAGGGCAGCTTTGTCCATGCCGGAGCGATCAATCTCTCGGCCCCATTGCGCGTTCGGCTCACGCACACCGCTGATGACACCGCACTCGCCGAAATCGCTCGCCTGATGGACGAGGCCGGCCAATCGCGCAGCCATTATGTGCGCATCGCGGACCGGGCGAGCCGGGCATATGCGCCGCTCGTCCACTCGCTTTCCGCGTTGGCCTTCATGGGCTGGATGCTGGCGGGCGCGGGGTGGCACCAGTCGCTCGTGATTGCCATTGCGGTACTCATCATCACCTGCCCTTGCGCGATGGGGCTAGCGGTTCCCACAGCCCAGGTCGTTGCTTCGGGCGCGCTCATCAGGCGGGGCCTGCTGGTCAAGGATGGCAGCGCGCTCGAACGGCTCGCCGAAGTCGATATTGCCCTGTTCGACAAGACCGGCACGCTCACGCTGGGTTCGCCGCGCCCGGTCCTGGAAGGCCTGGGCGATGCTGAGAGGGCGATCGCACTGGCGCTGGCGCAAAACAGCCGCCACCCGTTCAGCCGGGGCCTCGCCGATGAGCTGCGGCGCGAAGGGATCGTGGCGGCGGATGTGGTCGATGTTATGGAGACAAGCGGCGAAGGGCTTCACGGCATGTTCCGCAGAACGCGCGTGTCGCTCGTCAGACCTCCCGATGAAGGCGAGCAGCTTGCCTCACTCTTGCGCGTTGGCGATGAGCAGCATTTGATCGTCTTCACCGATCCTGTGCGCGCTGATGCCTGCGAGACCCTGGCGAGGCTTGCTGCTGGTGGAATTGACGCGAGCATCCTTTCCGGCGACCGTGCGGCGCCGGCGAACAAGCTGGGCGAGGCACTCGGTCTCCCGGTGCGCGCCGATGCCAGCCCGCAGCAAAAACTCGAGGTTCTGGAGAGCCTGAAGCGCGAGGGGCACCGCCCGCTGATGGTTGGCGATGGTCTCAACGATGGTCCGGCTCTGGCGAGCGCGCATGCGTCGATCGCACCAAGCAGTGCGAGCGATGCAAGCCAGCAGGCAGCTGATGCCGTGTTCATCGGGGAGAAGCTCATGCCCGTGGCGCTGGCGATCGAGGTTGCGCGTTCGACGATGCGGATCGTGCGGCAGAATTTCGGCTTCTCGATCGCCTACAATATTGCCGCGGTTCCGCTTGCCCTGTTCGGCTTCGTGACCCCGCTCATCGCCGCGATCGCGATGTCGGTGAGCTCGCTGGTGGTGGTTGCCAACTCGCTGCGGCTTGCCCGCAGCGCCGGAAAGGCTGCCTCATGACCGGGCTCGCTTTTCTCATTCCGATAGCTCTGCTGATGGGCGCCTGCGGGCTGGCGGCATTCCTGTGGGCCATGAAGAGCGGGCAGTATGATGACATGGAGGGCGCGGCAAACCGCATCCTGATCGACGAGGACGAGGAGCCATGAACACAGCATCGCTCGGCCTTGTCGCGCTTTTCCCGCTGGCGCTGGGGCCGCTTCCGCAGGAGAGTCGCTCGCTCACGATTGCGCTGTGTTCGGGCGGTGAGATCAGCATTCCGCTGGGCGATGGCGAGGATCAGGGACCTGGTGATTGCCATCAAAAGGGATGTCACGGCGGTTCATGCCGCCAGAAGGGCAAGCGAGCAGCAGGCTAAGCGGCGATTGGGAACGCCGTCCAACGCCGATTTGATCTCGCTCAAAGACCGCAGCATCCGCGCCTGCTTTACCGATGTGCATGTGGCCTTATCATCCAGACCTGCTCGAAACGCCTGTCCCGCGTTATACGAGCTATCCCACCGCCGCCGATTTCGGCGCGCTCGATCCCACGGCAATCGCAGGCGCGATCGAGCGATCCGATTGCGATGTCTCGCTCTATCTTCACATCCCGTTTTGCGAGAAGATCTGCTTCTATTGCGGCTGCAATACGGGCGCTTCGGGCCGGCGCGAACGGGTCGAGAGCTATCTTGCCGCGCTCCATCAGGAGATTGCCGCCGTGGCCGCGCTGCTGCCGCACGGGGCGCAGGTGCGGCGGATCGCATTTGGCGGAGGCAGTCCCAATGCGATCCTGCCACGCGATTTTCTCGCACTGATCGATGCGCTTTATCGGTATTTCCCGCTGGTCGATCCCGAATTGTCGATCGAGCTCGATCCGCGCACGATGGACCAGGCCTGGGCCCACACTATCGGCAAGGCCGGCATCACCCGCGCAAGCATGGGGGTCCAGACATTTGCGCCGCAATGCCAGATCGCAATCGGGCGTGTGCAGAGCGACGGCCTGATCGAGCGCACGGTGGCCTGGTTGCGCGAAAACGGCGTCACCTCGCTCAATTTCGACCTCATGTATGGCCTGCCGCATCAAAGCGAGCACGATCTGGCCGCATCGCTTGAGCGCACCGTGGAGCTTGGAGCGGACCGCGTGGCCCTCTTCGGCTATGCGCATGTCCCGCATATCGTGAAGCGCCAGAGCGTGATCGATGCCAGCGCCTTGCCCGGTCGCAGGGCGCGTTTCGATATGGCCGATTTGGGCTTTCGAATGCTTGCGCGCGAAGGATACCGCCCGATCGGGTTCGATCACTTCGCCCGGCCCCGCGATCCGATGGCCCGTGCAGCTGAAAAGGGGGAATTGCGCCGCAATTTCCAGGGTTTCACCGACGATCGCGCCGATGTCCTGATCGGCATGGGGTCCTCGGCGATCAGCGGCTTTCCCGATCTTCTTGCGCAGAACGAGAAGAACAACGGGCGCTATCGGATGCATTGCTCCCAAGGGCGATTGAACGCGCAATGCGGGATCGCGCGCTCAGGTGAGGATCAAGCGCGTAGCGCGCTGATCGAGAGCTTGCTGTGTCGGGGGCAAGTCAGCCTTGCTGCGCCGCTTCTGGCCCGCTCGCGCCCGAGGCTTGCGCCGTTTCTCGAGCGCGGCCTTGCCTCGCTGAAGAGCGAAACCTTGCGGATCGAGCCGGAGGGGCTGCCCTATGCGCGCGTGATCGCGGCGCTGTTCGATCCTTATCGCGAGGCGACCACACGGCGGTTCAGCTCGGCGATCTGATGCGGTCTGGTGAGGCACTGCTTTTCTGACGCTGATTGGCAGACGCGCACTTGATGGGGGCGAGGGCTCGCAGTAGAGCCTCGCCCCATGCAAGACGAGATGCAACGCGTGCAAGGCCCGGCGGATCGCTCGCCCACGCTCACAGGCCGCCCCGTGATTTCAGCGACAGGGCTCTTCACCCCTTCCGAAACGATTACGAACGAGGAACTGGTCGTCAGTTTCAACGCCTTCGTTGATCGCCACAATGCCGAGCATGCCGCAGCGATTGAGGCGGGCGAGGCGGAGGCTTTGGCTCATTCCTCGGTTGAATTCATCGAGAAGGCGAGCGGTATCAAGGCGCGTCATGTCCTGACAAAAACGCCGATTCTGGACCCTGGAACGATGGCCCCTCGGATGGACGAGCGCCCCGATGAAGAGATCTCGGTCATGGCCGAAATCGGCGTGATCGCGGCGCGCGAGGCGCTGCAGCGTGCGAACCGGCAGCCGGGGGAGGTCGATGCGGTGCTGTGCGCGGCCTCCAACATGCAGCGCCCCTATCCCGCGATGGCGATCGAAATCCAGGAAGCACTCGGCATCGAGGGTTTCGGCTTCGACATGAACGTTGCGTGCTCATCGGCGACTTTCGGTATCCAGACCGCCGCAGACTATGTGCGCGCAGGGAATGCAAGGAGCGTTCTGGTCGTAAGCCCCGAAATCACCTCCGGCCACCTCAACTGGCGCGACCGCGACAGCCACTTCATCTTCGGCGATGTCGCCACCGCCATCCTGATCGAGGATGCCGCGATCGCGCCCGAGCAACACTGGGACATTCTGGGCACAAAGCTCAAGACGGTTTTCTCGAACAATATCCGCAACAATTTCGGATTCCTCAACCGCGCGCATCCCGAAACCTCGGGGGATGCGGACAAGCTCTTCGTCCAGGAAGGGCGCAAAGTGTTCAAGGAGGTCGTGCCGATGGTTGCGGAGATGATCCTTGACCAAGCCGCGCAGCTGGGGATCGAGCCGCACCATCTTCGGCGCATGTGGCTGCATCAGGCAAATGCGGGGATGAACCGGCTGATTGCCCAGCGTGTGCTCGGGCACGAGGCAAACGCCGATGAAAGCCCTACCGTGCTCGACACTTATGGCAACACATCGAGTGCGGGCTCGATCATCGCCTTTCATCTCCATAGCGCCGATCTCGAGGCGGGGGACACCGGCCTCATCTGCAGCTTTGGCGCGGGCTATTCGGCGGGCGCGGTGTTCGTGCGCAAGGCTGGCTGAGCTGCGGGCCTCAAGGCGCTTGCGAAACGATCCCAGCCTTCGATCACGCGGCCAGACAGCCACCACAAGGCGGCAACCGCAAGCAGCGAGACAAGCCCGTCGACCGCATAATGATAGGCAAGATGCACGCTGCTGATCCAGGTTATGAAGAAGAACACCGCAAAGAAGGTACCCCAGCCGCGCGATATCCGGCGCACCGCGATCCAATAGAGAAAGGCGATCGCGCAGTGCATGCTGGGCATCGCGGTGATCCCGCTTCCCAGGCCATGTTCGGCCTCGGCGTACCACTCGAGCAGCATCTCCTGCACCGGCAGGACCATGATCGGGATCTGCTCGTTGGCGGCTTTGAGATAGGCCATCTGCGGATCGAAGGTCGGATTGCCCAGCATCGGACCGACAAAGCAAGGGCCGACCGAGGCAAGCCATGTCGCCATTGCACCGCCTATCACGGTCCAGCTGAGAATATAGCTCAGGAAGAACCGGCGGCGCACATCCGGATCCACCGGACAGAACGCAAAGAAGAGCACGCCGGGATAAAGCAGCAGGAACCACAGCTGGTATAGCAGCGCGAGAAGGGCCGTGACGAGAGGATAGCCGAGCATGGGCTGGAGCACCTCCCAGGCATCACGCCCGAAGAAAATCGCCCGATCCCAGCGGATGAAGGTGGCATCCCAGCTGTATTCATTGAACAGCGGGATCGCGGCCTTCATCATCGAGAAGAAGGGCAACAGCACCACCGCCACCGCCAGCATGGGTGCGCCCGCGGCAAAGATCGCCCGCGCCCTGGCTCCGAAATAGCGCGCGCGCAAATGGGCAATCAGGCTTTGCGGGCGCTTGGTCGCCATTTCGCGCGCGGTATCGAGGCAGGCAAAGACGATCACGAAGAGCGCGAAGAGCCGCGCATTGACCCAGATGCCCTCGAGACTGATCGGCACGCCGCGGCTCGCGAGCAAGGTGATGCAAAGCGCCATCATGATCAGGCCGACAACCATGACGGGAACTTCGCCCAGCCAGCGCTGGGCGATCCGGGACCGGGTCGGCGCGGGGATATTGACAAGGCTCATTGCAATGCCCGCGATTAGGGTAAACGTCTCACTAAAAGGTGAAGATCGCTGCGGCATGGTCTGCTGCCTGGCGCAGCTTTCCCCTCGATAGTGGCGTGCGCTTGCTTGCCGCAGGGGGGAACGGCGCCTAAGTGAAGGGGCATGGCAGGCGAAATACTTGATAATCAGGGACGCGGAGAAGGGGGCTGGTCGTGGCCCGCAATCCATCCCGAGGGTCGCAAATACGGCGTCATCGCGCTGGCGATCAGCCTCTTTTTCCTGTTGTTTCTGGATTGGGAACTGATTGGCTGGCCGCTCCTTGGGGTAACGGCCTGGGTATTTGCCTTCTTCCGCGATCCCGAGCGGGTGGTGCCACAATCCGAAACCGCGCTTGTCGCGCCGGCAGATGGGGTTGTTTCGCTCATCACACTTGCCGAACCACCACTCGAATTACAAGTCCCAGATGGGACGGGCGCACCGGGGCTTGCCGAAGGCCCTGTGACGCGGGTTTCGATCTTCATGAGCGTGTTTGATGTTCACATCAATCGCGCGCCGATCGCGGGAGCGGTGCGGAGGTTGGTCTATGTACCAGGCAAGTTCCTCAATGCGGATCTCGACAAGGCGAGTGAAGAGAATGAGCGCCAGCATATCCTGATGGAGCGCAATGATGGATTGATGATCGGCTTTACGCAGATCGCGGGGCTGGTTGCGCGCCGGATCGTGCCGTTTGTCAAGACGGGCGATATCCTCGCGAAGGGGCAACGGATCGGGCTGATCCGGTTCGGCAGTAGGGTCGATGTTTATCTGCCTGCAGGGACTGACGCCAAGGTCCTGATGGGGCAGCGCGTGTTTGCAGGGGAAACCGTGCTGGCCGAGATCGGGGCGGCGCAGGGCCTGCTCGAAGGGATTGCGCAATGAGGAGCGCGGGATGCTGGCGGGTTCCTGGCCCGAGAGGCGCGATTTGAGCGCAGACAAGTCCACCAGACCTGGCCGCGGTCGCACCCGCGTATTTGCAGCGCGCCTTGGGCCGAAAGCGTCGGAAGACGAGGATATCAAGGCAGCGGGCGATGGCAGCGGGCTGAGCCTGCGTGCCATGCTGCCCAATGCGATCACGGCTGCCGCCTTGTGTTCCGGGCTCACCGGCATCCGCTTTGCGATCGATGGCCAGTGGGAATATGCGATCCTTGCCGTTGTGCTGGCGGGAGTTTTGGATGGAATGGACGGGCGGATTGCCCGGCTACTCAATGCGCAATCTCGCTTCGGCGCTGAGCTCGACAGTCTTGCCGATTCGCTTTCTTTCGGGATGGCACCTGCGATCATCCTGTTCCTGTGGTCGCTGCGAGACCTTGATCGCTTCGGCTGGTTTGCCGCGCTTGCCTTCGCGATCTGCTGCGCGCTGCGCCTGGCGCGCTTCAACGCTCAGATCGATGTCGAGGATCAACCGCACAAATCGGCCGGATTCCTGACCGGCGTGCCTGCACCGGTTGGCGCGGGTCTCGCCTTTGCACCGTTTTACCTGTGGCAGGAGACGGGCCTGCCTATGTTTCGTGATCCGATCATCATTTCGCTCTGGGTCAGCGCGATCGCCGTGTTGATGATCTCGAACATGGCGACGTTGAGCTGGTCGGCGATCCGTCCGCGCAGGGCCATCCGTCTCGGCCTGATCGCGCTTTCGACCATGGGATTTGCTGCCCTGCTGCTCGAGCCGTGGTGGTCGCTGGCGGCGATCAGCGGCGCCTATCTTGTGCTGATGCCCTACGCCCTGCTGCGCTATGGACGGATCAAGCGGCGCCGCGCACGCGCTGCGCTGGAGGAAGGTTTGCAAAGCTAGCACGGACGCGCAAACGCCGCGGCGCCCCATGGGGCCCTGCCTTGCCGAGCGCCCGCCTCAACCTGGCCGGAGCGTGCTCCGGCATCGGCACGAAGCCTTGCCTCAAGAGCGCGCGCTCGCGCTGAAGCGAGACGAAGGCGTGACCTGCGCCCATCGCGCTGTCGACCAGCGAGAGCACGCTTGCGCAGGTGACGATGGCGAAAAGGGTGAGCAGCAGAAATTCGAGCATGGTTGAGCCTCGCCAGTGTTTTTGATTTGTTCCGGTCGCGTTGTTCACTACATGTTCTGGTGTGTCAACGCAGAAATCGTCTTTGGAGGCGATTTGCAAAAGTCTCTGGTCTTTTGCGCGGTATGCGGCTAATGGCGCGCCATCTCGTGCCTCGGTCGGTCAAGCTGCCGGAAGGATTGCGCGGGAAATTCACATGGAAGGCACAACATACCGGTGCTGCATCTGGCCAAAGGTCAGCATGCGGTTCCAGCCTTCCAGAGGAACAACCGGAAAGGAATTGAATTATGGCGGCCACCACCGTCACCATGCAGCAATTGATCGAGGCCGGCGCGCATTTCGGCCACCAGACGCACCGTTGGAATCCGCGCATGAAGCCGTATATCTTCGGTGCGCGCAACGGGGTTCACATCATCGACCTGTCGCAGACCGTGCCGCTCTTTGCGCGCGCTCTCGATTTCGTCGAGCAGACCGTCCGCGCGGGCGGCAAGGTGCTCTTTGTGGGCACCAAGCGCCAGGCGCAGGAGCCGATTGCGGAAGCCGCGCGCTCGTGCGGTCAGCACTTCGTCAATCATCGCTGGCTGGGCGGCATGCTCACCAATTGGAAGACGATCAGCGGTTCGATCCGCCGGCTCAAGACGCTCGAGGAGCAGCTTTCGGGCGACACCAGCGGGCTTACCAAGAAGGAAGTCCTCCAGCTCACGCGTGAGCGCGAAAAGCTGGAGCTTTCGCTGGGTGGCATTCGCGACATGGGCGGGGTCCCCGATGTCATGTTCGTGATCGATGCGAACAAGGAAGACCTCGCGATCAAGGAAGCCGCCGTGCTCGGCATCCCCGTCATCGCGATCCTCGATACCAATGTCGATCCCACGGGCATCGCCTTCCCGGTGCCGGCCAATGACGATGCCAGCCGCGCGGTGCGCCTTTATTGCCAGGCGATCAGCAATGCGGCGATGGCCGGCCGCGGCCGCGCGGTGGAAACCTCGGGCGCAGATTTCGGCGCAATGGCAGAGCCGCCGGCCGAGCCAACTGCAGAGCCCGCCGCCGAAGAGGCGGCTCCTGCCGAGGAAGCATCCGCTCAGAACGCCTGATTGCAAGTGACTCTAGCGCGGGCGCGTCAATCGCTCGTCACAAAACCTCAATAGCGCGCCGGGCAATGCCCTTCGGGTGCCAGCTGCCCGGCGCCCACCACTCTTGAATAAGGATACCTCTCATGGCGAATTTCTCCGCCGCTGATGTGAAGAAGCTGCGCGAAAAGACCGGCGCAGGCATGATGGACGCCAAGAAGGCGCTGACCGAAGCGGATGGCGATATCGAAGCAGCCGTCGACGCGCTGCGCGCCAAGGGCCTTGCCACCGCGCAGAAGAAATCGAGCCGGACCGCTGCGGAAGGTCTTGTTGGCGTTGCCGTTGAAGGCACCAAGGGCACGGCGGTCGAAGTCAATTCGGAAACCGATTTCGTCGCCAAGAACGACAAGTTCCAGGAATTCGTGCGCAAGGTGACGAAGGTCGCGCTGGCGATGGGTGAAGACGATGTCGAGGCTCTCAAGACCGCCGATTATCCCGATGGCGGCACGGTTGCCGACAAGCTCACCGACAATGTCGCAACCATCGGCGAAAACCAGCAGATCCGCCGCATGAAGACGGTGAGCGTCTCCTCGGGCTCGGTCGTCTCCTACATGCACAATGCCGCTGCCGAAGGGCTGGGCAAGATCGGCGTGCTCGTCGCGCTTGAAAGCGATCTTGGCGCTGATGTGCTCGAGCCGTTCGGCAAGCAGCTGGCCATGCACATCGCCTCGATGTTTCCGCAGGCGCTCGATGCCGATGGCCTTGATCCCGAAGTGATCGAGCGCGAGCGCGCTATCGCCAAGGAAAAGGCTGCCGAAAGCGGCAAGCCCGAGAACGTCCAGGACAAGATGGTCGATGGCGCAATCAAGAAGTTTGCCAAGGAAAACGCGCTGCTGAGCCAGATGTTCGTGCTCGACAACAAGATCACTGTCGAGGAAGCGGTCGCCAAGTTCGCCAAGGAAAATGGCGGCACGGCCAAGCTGACCGACTATGTCCGCTTCCAGCTCGGTGAAGGCATCGAGAAGGAAGAGAGCGACTTTGCTGCCGAAGTCGCCGCGGCAGTCGGCGGCTGATCCGCCCGTTCTCGAGACTGCGAGAGGCCGTTGCAGCAGGCGCGCTGCAGCGGCCTTTTTCATGGCCCTTCTGGATCAGGCTGCGCTTTCCCCGGTTGGCTTCCTGCTTACCCTTTGCGCGGCGCACGCATCGCCGCTAAGGCTGCTGCGGATGATCGCCCCCCAAAGGCGTTTTCCTGCCAATTGATTGTCTACCCACCGAGCTGCCCTTCATCATGACCAAGACCACCGCGATGCCGACCATCAAGCGCGTTCTCCTCAAGCTTTCGGGCGAGGTTCTGATGGGCGAGCAGGAATACGGGATCGATCCCGAATATGTCGCGCGGCTTGCCGAAGAGGTGAAGGCGGCCAAGGATACCGGCCTTCAGGTCTGCCTTGTCATTGGCGGGGGCAATATCTTTCGCGGGATTTCTGGCGCCGCCAAGGGCCTCGATCGCACCACAGGCGACTATATGGGCATGCTCGCAACCGTGATGAACGCGCTCGCGATGCAGAATGCTCTCGAGAAGCTCGGCGTGCCCACCCGCGTTCAATCTGCGATTCCGATGTCGAGCGTGTGCGAGCCCTATATTCGCAGGCGGGCCGAGCGCCACCTCGAGAAAGACCGCATCGTGATCTTTGCAGCGGGCACAGGCAATCCTTTCTTCACAACCGATACGGGCGCGGCGCTCAGAGCGGCTGAAATGAATTGCGATGCCCTGCTCAAGGGCACCAGTGTGGACGGGGTCTACGATTCCGATCCCAAGCACAACCCCGAGGCCGTCCGGTTCGAGACAATTTCCTACGATCACGTTCTTTCCCAGAACCTCAAGGTGATGGACGCAACCGCGGTTGCGCTTTGCCGGGAGAACGACATTCCGATAGTGGTTTTTTCCATTCGTCAAAAAGGCAATGTCGCACGGGTTCTCGCGGGCGAGGGCGTGCAGACCATAGTAGAGAAGGACTGATCCATGCCGCAATATGACAAGGCGGATATCGAGCGCCGGATGACCGGCGCCGTCGAAGCGCTCAAGAGCGATCTTTCGGGTCTGCGCACGGGCCGGGCGAATACCAGCCTGCTCGATCCGGTCCAGGTCGAGGTTTATGGCTCGATGATGCCGCTCAATCAGGTCGCAACCGTTTCCGCGCCCGAACCGCGCATGCTGAGCGTGCAGGTCTGGGACAAGTCGAACCTGACCGCAGTCGAAAAGGGCATCGCCCATGCCAATCTCGGGCTGAACCCGATGACCGATGGCCAGACGCTGCGCCTGCCCATGCCCGATCTCACCGAGGAGCGCCGCAAGGAGCTCGCCAAGCTCGCGGGGCAATATGCCGAGAAGGCCAAGATCGCGATCCGCAATGTGCGCCGCGATGCGATGGAGAGCCTCAAGGCCGACGAGAAGAAGAAGGAAATCTCCGAGGACGACCGCAAGCGGCTCGAGGATGAGGTCCAGAAAATGACCGACCAGCATGTCAAAGAGACCGACGAGGCTGCGGCGAAAAAGGAACAGGAAATCCTGACGCAATAAGACCTGGCACGATCGGAGCCAGGCTGCGCGTCGTGCACAAGCTGGTTTGAGCGGGATGCTGCCACCGCCCGGAGCGCCCTTCGCGCGAGAGACTTGGGTGTTGCGCAATCTTCAAGGACAGTGCAGCGCCATCAAGGTCCGCAGTGCGTTGGTCGAAATGGGGAAGATCGATTGGAGCAAACCAGCCCCCGACATGTCGCCATCATCATGGATGGCAATGGCCGCTGGGCAGAAAAGCGGGGGCTTCCGCGCGCGATCGGGCATCAACGCGGCGTTGAAGCGGTCCGCCAATTGTTGCGCGGGATCGAGCCGCTGGGACTTGAATGCCTCACTCTCTATGCTTTCTCCTCGGAGAACTGGAAGCGCTCGGTCGATGAGGTGGATGATCTGATGAACCTCATGCGCCGGTTCATCAAATCGGATCTTGCCGAATTCGTCGAAAACAACATCAAGCTCAAGATCATTGGCGACTGGCAATCGCTCGCTCCCGATATTGTCGCGATGCTCGAGGATGCGCTGGCGCAGACTTCGCACGGCAAGCAGACGCTGGCCGTGGCGCTCAATTATGGCGCGAAGCACGAAATCGCCCGTGCGGCTGCCAAGGCCGCGCGGCTGGGCGATATCACGCCCGAGGCGATCGAAGCCCAGCTCGATACAGCCGACCTCCCGCCGCTCGATCTCGTCATCCGCACGAGCGGGGAGGTGCGGCTGTCCAATTTCCTGCTGTGGCAGGCCGCCTATGCCGAGATGCTGTTCGTCGAAACGCTGTGGCCCGATTTCAAGCCCGAGCATCTTGCCGAAGCGCTCGAGAAATTCACCACCAGGGAGCGGCGCTATGGCGGCCGGTGAGGGCGGGGAGACGCTGGATGAAGCCGCGCCCGAAGCCGGGCCGGGGCGCAAGGCTTTGAGCGGAGTTTCCGATCTGCCCGTGCGCCTTGCTTCCGCCTTGGCGATGGCGGGGATTGCGGGGGTTGCGCTTTGGCTCGGCAGCGTATTTTGGCTGGGTTTCGTGGTTCTTGTGGCCGGGCTGGTGCTGTGGGAGTGGAACCGGCTCGTGCGCCGAGCGGGCGGCTCGCCGATGGGCGAGATCGTTTGGCTCTTCTTTGGCGCAATCTATATCTGCGGCGCGGCGCTTGCGATGGTTCAGGTGCGACTGAGCTTTGATGCGCTCGGCGTTGCGCTCGGCTTTCTTACGCCGATCATCGCGGTCGATGTGGGCGCCTATTTCGCCGGGCGAGCGATCGGCGGTCCAAAGATTGCACCGCGGCTCAGCCCGTCCAAGACCTGGGCGGGGCTGGCGGGAGGCGCCTGCGCGGCCAGCATGGTGACACTGGCCAACGAGCTGTTCGATCATGGCCCGGCTGCCCTTGCACCTGGATACACCCCCGCGAGCCTTGCGGGCGCCGTTCTTGCCGGGTGCGTCATCGCGGTGATCGCACAGGCCGGCGATTTCTTCGAAAGCTGGATGAAACGGCGCGCAGGGGTCAAGGATTCAAGTGCGCTCATTCCGGGCCATGGCGGGGTGTTTGACCGGGTGGACGGCTTTCTCGCGGTGTTTTTCCTGCTGTTTGTGGTTGCAGTCGCCCCCGGATTGCTGGGATAGAGCAGGCCATGACGCGAAGTTTGACGCTTTTGGGAGCCACTGGCTCGGTTGGTGCATCAACGCTCGACCTGATCCGTCATCAACCCGAAGCCTGGCGCATCGAAGCCCTGACCGCACATTCCTCGGCCAGCGAACTGGCCCGGCTCGCGCTTGAAATCGATGCCAGGCTGGCTGTCGTGGGCGATGAGAGCGCGCTACCGGCCTTGCGCGAGGCGCTTGCAGGAAGCGGGATCGAGGCTGCGGGCGGAGCACAGGCGCTGTGCGAGGCAGCGGCGCGCCCGGTCGACATGACGGTCGCCGGGATCGTGGGCTGTGCGGGGCTGGCCCCGGTGATGGCAGCGGCGCGGCGCGGCGGGGTGATCGCGCTGGCAAACAAGGAGGCGCTGGTCTCGGCCGGCGACATCCTCAAAGGCGAGGCCGAGCGCGCGGGCGCTGTCCTGCTGCCGACCGATTCCGAGCACAACGCGATCTTTCAGTGCCTCGCGGGCAACGATATCGCCCATGTGCGCCGGATCATCCTCACAGCAAGCGGCGGCCCGTTTCGCACGCTCGATGCAAACGGCTTGCGCTCGGTCACACGCGAGCAGGCCCTGAAGCATCCCAACTGGTCGATGGGTGCCAAGATCACGATCGATTCCGCAACGATGATGAACAAGGGGCTCGAATTCATCGAGGCGCATCATCTTTTTCCGGTGGGCGCACAGAATATCGAGATCATCGTGCATCCTCAGAGCATCGTGCATTCGATGGTCGAATATCAGGATCGTTCCGTGCTCGCCCAGCTTGGTCCGTCCGACATGCGCGTGCCGATCGCTTCGTGTCTTGCCTGGCCCAGGCGGATGGAAACCGCGCTCGAGCCGCTCGATCTTGCCGCCATCGGCACGCTCACCTTCGAGCCACCCAACGAGGCGCTGTTCCCTGCAACACGCATCTGCCGCGAGGCGCTGCTGGCAGGCGGATGCGCGCCCGCAATCCTCAATGCCGCCAATGAAGTGGCGGTGGGCGCCTTTCTCGAGGGCAGGATAGAATTCATGCAGATCACTGCGCTGGTCGAGGAAACGCTCGCGGCGAGCGACTGTGCGCTGCGTCCGGCATCGCTTGACGAGGTTCTCGCGATCGATCAGACCGCGCGGCGCAGGGCAGGGCAGTTACTGGAGACCAATGCCTGTGTTTGAGCAGCCCCCTTTCTGGATGTATGCGGCCGGCCTTCTGCTACTGCTGGGGCCGCTCGTAACGCTGCACGAGCTTGGCCATTATCTCGTCGGCCGCTGGTTCGGGGTCGAGGCGGATGCCTTCTCGGTCGGCTTCGGCAAGGAGATTGCCGGCTTTACCGATGCGCGCGGTACGCGCTGGCGCATTTCCGCGCTGCCGCTGGGCGGCTATGTCCAGTTTCGCGGCGACATGAACCCTGCAAGCGTTCCCGATGCACGCGCCGCTGCCCCGGCGGGCAGCTTCCAGAGCGCGGCGCTGTGGAAACGCGCGCTGATTGTGGCCGCCGGACCGCTCACCAACGTATTCATCGCGATCGCCATTTTCGCAGGGTTCTTTGCGGTGCTGGGCAACCCGGTGCCAGCCGATCCCGAAGCCTCGCAGCGCATCGGCACCTTTGCCGAGCAATCCGCCGCGCGCGAGGCCGGGCTCGAGCTCGGGGACAAGATCGTCGCGATCGACAATGTCCCGATCAGTGAATTTCGCGATATTCAGGAGAACGTGGCGCTCTATCCCGACAAGCGCGTGATCATCGCGGTCGAGCGCGACGGCGAGCGGATCGAATATCCGGTTACGATCGCCCGCGTCGAGACCGATGACGGCTTCGGCAACAAGGGCGATATCGGCATGATCGGGGTCGGCCCGGCGGCGCTCGAATACACGTTCGAGCCGGTTCCGGCGCTCCAGCTCGTCCCACTGGCGATCGAGCAGTGCTGGAAGCTGGTCAAGATGATGGTGACGGGCATCCAGCAGATCGTCACCGGCGAGCGTTCGATCAAGGAGCTGGGCGGGCCGATCAAGATCACCAAGGTCGCCGGCGAACGCTTCAGCCTGGGCGCGACCGCCTTCATCGAGCTGGTCGCGCTGATCTCGCTTAATTTGGCATTCATCAACTTCTTGCCAATCCCCGCGCTCGATGGCGGACACCTTGCATTCTACGCGGTCGAAGCCATTCGCCGCAGGCCGGTGGGGCCCCAGGCGACCGAGTGGGCCTATCGCACCGGTATCGCGATAGTCCTGATGTTCATGGTGGTCGTGACCTTCAACGATGTGTTCGCATTGCCACTGCTTGACGGCCTGTTCGGCAGCTAGACGGGGAAACCACACGGGCGAGCCAGCACACCGTGGTCTCGCCGCTTGATTGACACTGGCGCTTCAGGCAGAGGCACACGCGAATTGCGCGCGGCACACGATTGTTGGGCCGGGTTGGCAATCAGGATGAGTTGGACGGGATTTGGAACTTCATGGATCGATGTAAGCAGGCAGGCGGTGCGTCCGTGAATTCGGCCAGGCAGCTGGCGCTTGCCCTGTCTTGCGGGACAATGCTCGCCGGCGTGCCCTACGCTGCAAGGGCGCAAGACGAAGCGCCCGCGCAAGCGACCGGGCAGACCCAGCCGGCGCCCACGCCCACGCCAACTCCCGCGCCCTCGTCCGATACGATCCGCACGATCAGCGTCTCGGGCGCCGAGCGGCTCGAGCCGACCACGATCCTGTCCTATATCCGGCTGCGGGTGGGCGATGAATACACCTCGGTTGCGGCCGACCAGGCGCTCAAGGATCTGGGCGCGACCGAGCTGTTCAGCAATTTCTCGATCCGCAATCAGGATGGCAATGTCGTCATCACGGTGACCGAGAATCCGGTGATCAACCGCATCGTGCTCGAAGGCAACCGGCGGCTCGACAACGAGAAGATCCTGCCCGAGATCAAGCTCGCGCCGCGCCAGATCTTCACCCGCTCCAAGGTGCGCGCCGACGTGGCCCGCATCATCGAGCTCTACAAGCGCCAAGGCCGCTTTGCGGCCACCGTCGAGCCGAAGATGGTGCAGCTGCCGCAAAACCGCGTCGATGTGGTGTTCGAGATTACTGAAGGGCCCAAGTCGAAGGTCCGCCAGATCAACATTATCGGCAACGAGGAATTCTCCGATGGCGATCTGCGCGGCGAGATGGTCACCAAGCAGGCGCGCTTCACGCGCTTCTTCAGTTCGAACACCAGCTATGACCCCGATCGCCTCGCCTTCGACCAGCAGAAGCTGCGGCAGTTCTATCTGACCGAGGGCTATGCCGATTTCCGCGTGGTCTCGGCAGTCGCCGAGCTGACGCCGGACCAGAAGGACTTCATCATCACTTACGTGGTCGAGGAAGGCGAGCGCTACAAGTTCGGCGATGTCGAGGTGGAAAGCCAACTGCGCGATTTCGACAGCGAATCGATCCGCGCCGGGCTCTCGATGAAGCCGGGCGACTGGTATGATGCCAAGTCGGTCGAGGATACGGTCGAGCAGCTCGCCGAGCTGGCCGGCCGGTTCGGTTATGCCTTCGCTGATGTCCAGCCGCGCTTCAGCCGCAACAAGGACGACCTCACGATGGACATCACGTTCATCCTGCGCCAGGCGCCGCGCGTCTATGTCGAGCGGGTGGACGTCAACGGTAACACGCTGACGCAGGACAAGGTCGTCCGCCGTGAATTCCGCCTGGCCGAAGGCGATGCCTTCAACACGCTGGGCGTCCAGCGCACGACCGCGCGTATCAACTCGCTGGGCTATTTCCAGGAGAACTTCGAGGTCACCCAGGTCGAGGGTTCGGCGCCTGATCGCATCATCCTCGAGGCCAATGTCGAAGAGCAGCCGACGGGCGAACTGCAGTTCTCCGCGGGCTTCTCCTCGATCGAGCAATTCATCCTTGCCGGCTCGATCCGCCAGCGCAATTTCCGCGGGCGCGGGCAGACAGTTGGCCTTTCGCTCAACTATTCGCAGTTCACCAGCCAGGCCCGGATCAGCTTCACCGAGCCCTATCTGTTCGATCGCAACATCTCGACCGGGATCGACATCTACCGGACCGATCTCAACCAGTTCAACTTCACCGGGCGCGATCGCAACACGACGTTCGAACAGGCAACCACCGGCTTTTCCGTGCGCCTGGGCGTGCCGCTGACCGAGTTTCTCAACCTCGTGGGAAGCTACACGCTCAATTACGATCAGGTCGATCTCGACGAGAACCAGTTCTTCCGCGATCTCGACGGCGATGGCATCGCGACCTGCGATCCGCTGCTCGCGGGCCGCTTCCTGTGCGATGCCCTGGGCGACCGCCTGAGCTCGATCGTGGGGCTCAGCCTCAATTACAACTCGCTCAACTCCGCCTTCCGCCCGACGCGCGGCGAGCTGATCACCTTCAGCACCGAATTCGCCGGGCTGGGCGGCGATGTGCGCTATCTGCGGTTCCGCAGCCGGGCCCAGAAGTTCTGGGGGCTGGGCAATTCGGGCTTCGTCTTCTCGATCCTCGCAGAAGGCGGCGCGATCCAGCCGCTCCAGGAACGCGGCGGTGCGGGCGTCGATGACATCCTCCTCACCGACCGTTTCTTCCTCGGCGAGCCGCAGATGCGTGGGTTCGACATTCGCGGGGTCGGCCCGCGCGTGCTCACCCAGTTCTATCAGCGCGACACGGTGACGGGCCTTGCCGAGCTCGACGAGAGCGGCATGCCCATCCTGCTGACCGCAGAGAACCAGACCCGGGACGACGCGATCGGTGGACGGACCTACTATCTGGGCCGCGCCGAGCTCGAGATCCCGCTTGGCACCGGCGCGCGCGAGCTGGGCCTGCGTCCCTCGATCTTCGTTGATGTCGGCGCCTTGTGGTCGATCACGCCGCCGCTTCTCTCGGACAATCCCAACGGCATCCAGCTGTCCGATCCGGAAACCGGCGAGGGGCTGTTCAGCACCACTGTCGGCCCAGATGGGGAGATGATCGCGCGCACCTTCACCACCGATCAGTTCGACGTCAACGGCAATCTCAACCGCCGCGAGATCGTCGCCAATTCGAACATCCGCGAGACCTTCCTGGGCGATTCGCCCAGTCCCCGCATTGCAGTTGGCATCGGCGTCAACTGGAATTCGCCGTTCGGCCCGTTCCGCATCGATCTCGCGCAGATCGTGCGTCAGGTCGAAGGCGATGACGACAAGACCTTTCAATTCAACGTAGGAACTCAGTTCTAATGACACCATTCACCAAAACGCTCGCCGCTGCGGGCCTTGCCGTTTGCGCGAGCCTCGCCAGCCCCGCCGCAGCCCAGGTCCAGGGCCGCATCGCCACGGTCGATACATCGGGCGCGATCATCGGCACCGATGCACTCAAGACCGCCTATGACCAGGTCAACACGACCTATCAGGCGCAGATCGACCAGGCCCAGGCCAAGCGCCAGGAGCTCACCCAGGTGCTCCAGCCGTTCGACACCAATTCCAACGGCAATCTCGACGAATCCGAGCTTCCCGCCGTCCAGGCCTCGAGCGAGCTCGCCACGATCCAGCGGCTCGAAGGCGAGATCAACAGCCTGACCAACCAGGTCTCCGATGCGCGCGTCTATGCCGTCGAGCAGATCCTCGCGCAGTATCCGGCCGCGCTCGAAGAGGTCGCCACGCAGCAGCAGATCCAGATGATCCTGCCGGTCGGCTCGGTCCAGTTCGCGCGCCGCGAAGCCGATATCACCCAGGCAATCGCCACATCGCTCAACGCCAAGATCCCATCGGTCAGCGTCGTCCCGCCGCAGGGCTATCGCCGCTCGCAGCAGGGCACCGCCGTGTTCCAGGACATTCAGCAGCGCCTCATCGCCGCGCGTCTTCGCGCCGCGCAGGAAGCGCAGGGCCAGGAAGGCAACGCGCAGGCACCGGCGGGTCGCTGAGGCTCGCCGCAATGACGAGAGGCAGCGCATGAGCGAGGAGCAGGCCGCGAGCGAGGCCGCAGGGCCGGTGATCGAGGATTACGATATCCACAAGGTCCTCAAGGCCTTGCCCCATCGCTATCCGCTGCTGCTGGTCGATCGGGTCAAACGGATCGAGCCGGGCACGCGCATCCATGCGGTCAAGGCGGTCAGCATGAACGAGGAGTTCTTTCAGGGCCACTTCCCCGGCGCTCCGATCATGCCCGGCGTGCTCCAGATCGAAGCGCTCGCGCAGGCCGCGGCCATCCTCGGGATCGAGACGCTTGGGCTCGCGGGCACAGGCAAGCTCGTCATCTTCATGGGGATCGAGAGCGCCAAGTTCCGCAGCCCCGTCCTGCCCGGCTGCCTGCTCGATCTCGAAGCCGAGTTCATCCAGAAGCGCAGCCGGGTCTATCGCTTCAAGGGCCGGGCGAGCGTTGAAGGCAAGGCGACTTGCGAATGCGAGTTCACCGCGATGGTCGCCGATCCGCCGGCGGCCTGAGCGGCGCCTTTGCGGGCCCCCCGCGCGCTCGGTTGATCGCAGCTCCGGCACGGTTGATACACATGTTACAGTGTCCTGAGACCAAAAACCGCCCTGAAGGCCAAGGCCCCGGTCTTTCCCCGGACGGGTTCGTGGCCGGGCGAATTGCGCAGGATCGACGATAGCAAAGAGCCGCGCCGATAAGTATCGGGGGCGCGGCGAGTAGGAAACCCGATTTCGCGGAGGCGCCCGCGATGAGAGCGCCCGATCGCCGCGCCGCCATCAAATGGCTTGCCATTTTGCGCGTTCGCAACTAGGTGGCGCGCTTCCTCGCACACTTCCCGCAATACAGCGCGCCCGGTCGGAACCGGGCACCAGCTAGCAAGGATCAAGGACATGAAGGCCGAAGGGCACCCCGATTATCACATGATCACGGTCAAGATGACCGATGGCACCGAATTCCAGACCCGCTCGACCTGGGGCAAGGAGGGCGACACCCTTGCGCTCGAGATCGACCCCACCAGCCACCCGGCCTGGACCGGCGGCCAGAAGCAGATCCAGGAAGGCGGCCGCGTCGCAGCCTTCAACAAGCGCTTTGGCGGGCTCAGCCTCAAGAAGTGACACAAGACTTGGCGCGCTTGCGCGCCTGGTCGCAGCGTCATCCCAGCGAAAGCGGGGATCTCGTGCGGCTTAGACAGCTTCGCAGCCCCTGTTTCGACGGGGCGCTGCAAGGGGAAGGCGGCCTGACGGGGTCGCCTTTTTCTTTGCGCGCTGCCGTTGCGGCGCTAGATGTGTCCCATGAACGCCTGGATCTTTCTCGGTTTCGCGATCGCGCTCGAAGTGGCGGGCACATTCTTTCTCAAGCTCTCCAACGGGTTCGAGAAATGGCAGTGGGGCATGGCCTCGATCGGGTGCTACAGCGTGTGTTTCTGGGCGCTTGCGCCTGCGATGAAGGTGCTGCCGGTGGGCGTCGTCTATGCGATCTGGTCGGGCGTCGGGATCGTGGCTGCGAGCCTTATCGGCATCTTTGCCTTCAAGGAGACGCTCGGCGCGCTCCAATTCGTCTTCATTGCGATGATCCTGATCGGCGCGGTCGGCCTCAATCTGACGGTGACGCACGGCTGAGAGCGCCTGACCCTTCCAGTCAGCGCAGCAACAGCTTTGCGACCACCGCACTCACATCATTGGAATAGCCGCTATCAGCCAGCTGCGCGACTTCGCGCTTTATCCAGTCTGGTCCAAATAGGTGCCAGCCACGCTTCGAGAAGTATTCCGGGAGCGCCTTCGCGTCCGACGGCCTGATTTTGCCTGCGACCAGCCCGAAATGCACCTTGCAATCAGATGGGACGAAGCCGTCTCTGACCAAATCCGATTTCATCCGCGAGAGCACCACCTCGCGGGTCAGATCCTCCTTGAAAAGCTTGTACCGGGTGCTTGGATGGTCCGGCTGAAACTCGGCCAACGCGACTCCATATGAATCAAGGTAACTCTTGCACTCCAGCGCCAGCAATTCGTTCTTGCCGCCGCGGTAAGCCACAAGGTCAATCTCCCAGCGCGGCGATGAGGGGCGACCGATTTTGACCTTTTCGTCTTTGGTCAGATTGATCTTCAGCGAATTCTGAACCCAGTACCCCTTTCGAAAGAAGAGTTCCGAGGCGAGGTGTTCGAAGGCATCCATGCTACAGCTTCACCCCCAGGGCTTCTCGCGATACCATTTCGTGATCACATACTTCATTCCGGCGCGCACCTTCATCCCATGATGCAGCGTGTTCGGGTTGACGCTGCCATCGCGGCGGCGGTTGTTCCAGCATACGAGCTTGCCTGGCTCGGGCTGGAAAGTCTTTCCGATCACCTTGAAGCGCGTTGCGCCGCCCGCTTCGACCGCGTTCAAATAGATCATGAAGGTCCAGCTGCGCTGGCCGGCGATGCTGCAATAGCGGTCATAGTCGGGGCCGCCGGGGGTGAAGTAATCGGTGTGCGGCTTGAATTCCTGGCCCACGTCATAGCGCTGGCCCTGCAGCGCTTCGCCATGCGCGGGATCGATCCCTGAAAGCTCGGTCAGCATCGCCTCGAGTTCTTGCACCGCCGGGACATCCGGGGGAAGATCGCAGGTCTCGGAGGTGCGGAAATACTCATCGCCATTGGGATCGGCGATGGTCGAGGGGCGGCGATCCTGCTCGATCATCGCGATCAGCGTCTTGCACAGGCTCGGGCTTAGAAATTTGCGGATCTGGAAGAGCTCGGCCCTGGGGCTCGGCACGCGCTGGAGGCCGCCCCATTTGCGCGCGCTGGATGCGAGGTGATCTGCGGAAGAATCGGTCGCCAGAGCCATCAATCGCCGTGATAGGACGGCGCTGCGACGAGGCAAGGGCAAAAGCGGCGCGACATAATCTTGCTGTGGCGGGGCTGTATCGCAGTTTTCGCTTCCCTTAATCGGCGCTTTGTGTAACAGGCTCGCGCCCGCTCATGGCGGTATTGACCGTTCGGCGCGCATGGGTCAGGCGTTCGCTCTCGCGGGGACGCGTTGATGACACATACGGATGCGCGCAGAGGCGTGTGGCGATCGTAGCTCAGTTGGTTAGAGCGCCGGTTTGTGGTACCGGAGGTCGGGGGTTCGAGCCCCCTCGGTCGCCCCATTTTCCCCTCGATCCTGCTGGCGCATTGCATGTGGCCTTGGCGCGTGCGCCGCGCGTGATTTCAGGGGGCAGATGCGCACATGACGGCTTTTTTCACCGAACCCGATTTTGACGATCACGAGCTCGTGCAGGTCGTGCGCGACCGCGCTTCGGGCCTCACCGCGATCATCGCGCTGCATTCTACCCATCTCGGGCCCGCTGCGGGCGGAACGCGCTTCTGGCATTATCCCGACAGCAAGGATGCGCTGCGCGATGCGCTGCGGCTGAGCCGGGGGATGAGCTACAAGAATGCAATGGCCGGTCTGCCGATGGGCGGGGGCAAGGCGGTGATCCTGGCCGATGCGGCGCGCGTCAAGACGCCTGCCATGCTCGCTGCCTTCGGCGGTGCGGTCGAGGCGCTGGGCGGGCGCTATGTGACCGCGGAGGATGTCGGGATCAGCGAGGCCGATATGGTCGCGGTGCATGGCCACACGGCGCATGTCTCGGGCCTGCCGGTCGAGGATGAAACGCTCGCGGGCGGCGATCCTGGCCCATTTACAGCCTTTGGCATCTATCTCGGAATCAAGGAGGCGGTGCGCTTCAAGCTGGGCCGCGAGAGCCTTGAGGGTGTGCATGTCGCGGTGCAGGGCACGGGCAGTGTGGGCGGCGGAGTCGCACGGCTGCTCGCGCAGGACGGCGCGCGGCTGACGTTGGCGGATATCGATGCGGCGGGCGCAGCTGCGCTGGCTGATGAGCTGGGCTGCGAGACGGTTGCAGCGAGCGAGATCATGACGCTGGAGTGCGATGTGCTGAGCCCCAATGCGCTGGGCGCGATCCTCGATGACAGCTCGATCGCAGCGCTCGGGGCGAAGATCGTCGCGGGCGGGGCGAACAACCAGCTCGCGCGGGCGGGGCATGGCCGGCCGCTGTTCGAGCGGGGCATCCTGTATGCGCCCGATTACGTGATCAATGCAGGCGGGATCATTTCAGTGGCGAACGAATATCTCGCCCGCGCGAGCGGCGCTGTGTGCACCGCGATGGAGGTGCGCGCCAAGATCGGCGCAATCCCCGAGCGACTGGGCGAGATCTGGCAGGCGAGCGAGGCGACGGGCACGCCGCCCGATCAGGTCGCCGATCGCATGGCGCAGGAGCTGATCGGGCGCGCCTGAGAGGCGGTATGAGCCCTCGCATGCGGCCAGCAGTTTCCCCGGTGCGTATATCGGTTGCATGCTTTGCGCTCTTGCGACCCGCTCGCTAGGCACTAGAATGGAAAGCCAAGGACACTGACCCGACGTGCATATCTACGCCAATCCCAAACGCTTCCTGTCGCTCGCGCGCTGGCTGATGCCGCTGTGTTTTGCGAGCGGGCTCGTGCTTGCGCTTGGCGCGGTCATGTGGGGGCTGTTTGTGGTGCCGCCCGACAGGCTGATGGGCGAGACGGTGCGGATCCTGTTCATCCATGTGCCCGCGGCCTGGCTCGGCATGGGCGGATGGGCCGGGATCGCGATCTCGTCGGCGGCGCTGCTGATCTGGAAGCACCCGCTTGCTGCGCTGAGCGCGCGCGCGATCGCGGTGCCAGGGCTGGTGTTCACGATCGTGTGCCTTCTCACCGGCTCGATCTGGGGCCGGCCGACCTGGGGCACCTGGTGGGTGTGGGATGGGCGGCTGACCTCGATGCTCGTGCTCGCCTTTCTCTATGTCGGCTATATCGCGCTGGCTCAGGCCGGCGCGCGCGAGGGCGTCTCGCCGCGCGTGGCAGCGATCTTCGGCATGGTCGGCGCGGTCAACATCCCAATCATCAATCGCAGCGTGGTGTGGTGGAACTCGCTCCACCAGCCGCCCAGCATCACGGCGGGCAAGAGCGCGATCGAGGCGACCTTTCTCGTCCCGCTGCTCGTTGCCGTGGTCGGCTTCACGCTGCTGTTTGCCGGGATCGTGCTGATGCGGATGCGCGCGCTGATCGCCGAAGCGCAGATCGAGGCGCGCCTCAAGCGCCGCGCGCTCGACGCCGAGCCGGCGCACGGCGGAGCGGGCGCGGCGATGGGGCCGGCCTGATGTATGAAAACCTTGCCCAGTGGGATTATGTGATCGCCGCCTATGCGGTGGGCCTTGTGGCGCTGGGCGCGCTGCTCGCGGCGAGCTACGCCAATATGCGCCGCGCCGAGAAGCGCCGCGAGGAGATCAAGCGCCGATGAACCAGCCTGCCAACCCCCCGATGAAGGCCAAGCACCAGCGCCTCACGCTTGTGACCTTCGCGCTGATCGCGATCATCGCCGCCGGGCTGATCGCGGTGTGGGCGCTGCGCAATCAGGCCAATTATTTCTACCTGCCCGAGCAAATGGCGCAGACCCCGCCCGCTGTCGGCCAGCCCGTGCGGCTGGGCGGCATGGTGCAGGCCGGCTCGCTCGTCACGCTCGAGGATGGCGTCACGGTGCGTTTCATCGTCACCGGCAATGAAGCGAGCACTGTGCCGGTGCGCTATAGCGGCATCCTGCCCGATCTCTTCGTCGAAGGCTCGGGCGTGGTCGCCGAAGGCAGCCTCCAGGAAGACGGCACGTTCCTGGCGACCAACCTGCTTGCCAAGCACGATGAGAATTACGTGCCGCGCGAACTCGAAGGGCTCGAAGCGCATCAGGCGCAGGGGACCGTCGCTGAAACCACCGTCGGCCTGAACTAGGGTCAGATCACGAAAGCAGGATGCAACGATGATCGCCGAGATAGGACACGCCGCCTTGTGGCTCGCCGCAGCGCTCGCCGTGCTGCAGTTGGTCGCAGGCGCGCTTGCACTGCGCACGCCCGAGGGGGCCGCGCCCTCGCCCTATGCAATGTATGCGCGCCCGGCCGCAGCGGTGCAGGCCTTCCTCGCCGTGATCGCCTTTGGCGCGCTGCTCTATGCCTTTGCGATCACTGATCTTTCAGTGAAGCTCGTCGCCACCAATTCGCATTCGATGAAGCCCTTCATCTACAAGCTCACCGGCACCTGGGGAAACCATGAAGGCTCTATGCTGCTGTGGGTCGCAGTGCTCGCGCTGTCGGGCGGCCTCCTTGCATTGGCCGAGCGGCGCCTGCCCGAGCGCACCATGTCTGCAACGCTCGCGGTGCAGGGCTTCGTGGCGATCGGCTTCTACATTTTCCTCCTGTGGAGCTCGAACCCGTTCGAGCGGCTGCCGGTGCCCGCTCTCGAGGGCGTCGGGCTCAATCCGCTGTTGCAGGATATCGGTCTCGCGGTGCACCCGCCCACGCTCTATGTCGGCTATGTCGGCCTCTCGGTCGCCTTCAGCCTTGCGATGGGCGCGCTCATCACCCGCGAGGTCAATCCCAATTTCGCGCGCGTCATGCGCCCCTGGGTGCTGGGTGCCTGGGTGTTCCTGACGCTCGGGATCACGGCAGGTTCCTATTGGGCCTATTACGAGCTGGGCTGGGGCGGCTGGTGGTTCTGGGATCCAGTCGAGAATGCCTCGCTCATGCCCTGGCTCGCGGCGACCGCGCTGCTTCATTCGGTGAGCGTGCTCGCCGCGCGCGATGCGCTGCGCACCTGGACGATCATGCTCGGCGTGGTTGCCTTCTCGATGTCGATGCTTGGCACATTCCTCGTGCGCTCGGGCGTGCTCACCAGTGTGCATGCCTTCGCGGTGGACCCTGAGCGCGGCACGCTGCTGCTCGTGCTCCTCGCGCTCTATATCGGCGGCAGCCTCACGATCTTCGCCATGCGCGCGGGCGATATTGCCGAGGGCAAGCGCTTTACCGCGACGAGCCGCGAGGGCGCGCTCGTCTTCAACAATGTGATGCTGTCTGCAATCCTCGCGATCGTGCTGCTGGGCACGCTCTACCCGCTTTTGACCGAGGCCTTCGACGTGCGTGTTTCCGTCGGGCCGCCCTATTTCAATCCGGCAGGCGCGATCTTCGCGATCCCGATGTTCCTCGTGATGGCGGTCGGTCCGCTGCTGCGCTGGAAGGACGACAGTCCGGCGCGCATCCAGCCCGAGCTCGCCGTGCTCGGCGCGATCGGGCTGCTGATCGTTGCGGGCGTCGTGTTCCTTGGCAATTATCCGCTGCTCCCGGTGCTGGGCCTGGCACTCGCAGGCGCGCTCGCGATCGCTGCGCTGCTGCCGCTGAGGGGCCGCAAGCTATCGCGTGTGCCCACGGCCACCTGGGGCATGGTCATCGCGCATTTCGGGGTTGCCGTCGCGTTGTTCGGTATGGCCTGCGAGGGCGCGTTCACGCAGGAAAAGCTCGCTGCGGTTGCGCCCGGTGGCAGTGAGGAGATCGCCGGGTGGACGGTTGCACTCGAAAGCGTCGATCCGGTCGCCGGGCCCAACTGGACTGCGATCGAGGCGCGCCTTGCCGTCAGCCGCGATGGTAGCGAGCCGACCATGCTCGATCCGCAGGCCCGCAATTTCTGGGCGCCCGCGCAAGCGACCAGCGAAAGCGCGCTGCTCACTCGCTGGGACGGGCAGCTCTATGCCGTGATCGGCGATGCGGCGGGCATTGGCCCCGATGGCGAGCAGCGCTGGCAGCTCAGGCTCTGGTGGAAACCCTTTGTCACCTTCATCTGGTATGGCGGAATGCTGATCGCGCTGGGCGGCATCATCTCGATCTTCGGGCGGGTCACGGTTGACGTCAAACAGCGCAAGGCCGCGCGCGTGCGCGCCGAGCGGGCGGAGGACGAAGCGCTGCTCGCGGGTAAGGCGCCGCTGCCCGAGCCCGCCGAATAGGCGAGGAACCATGCTGCGCGCTGCCTATTTCATCCCGCTGGTCCTGTTCGGGCTGTTCGCCGTGCTGGCCGGCTTCATGCTGACCCAGCCCAAGGACGAATTCGTCGAGAGCGCGATGGTGGGCAAGCCGCTGCCGCCATTCGACCTGCGCGCCGCGACCGGGGATCGACCGGGCGTTTCGCTCGCGCATTTCACCGATGGCGAGCCCAAGCTGCTCAACATCTGGGCGAGCTGGTGTCTGCCGTGCATCGCCGAAGCGCCCCAGCTCGAAGCGCTCGACGAGGCAGGTGTCGAGATCATCGGCGTGGCGATCCGCGATCGGCCCGATGCGGTTGCCGCCTTCCTTGCGCGCCATGGCAATCCCTATAGCCGGATCGGCGCGGACGATCTTTCCGAAATCCAGCTCGAAATCGGCTCTTCGGGCGTGCCCGAGACCTTCGTGATCGATGGCGAGGGCATCATCCGGTATCAGCATATTGGCGATATTCGCCCCGATGATGTGCCGATGCTGCTCGAAAAGCTCGAGGAGGCGCGCTCATGATCAGGTTTTGCGCTCTGTTGCTGGCGTTGCTCGCCGCGCCGTTGTTGGCGCAGGGCGCCGTGCCGCCCGCGCCCTATGCCTATACCCAGCTCGACGATCCCGAACTCGAGGCCGAAGCAAGCGCGCTCATGCACACGCTGCGCTGCCTCAAGTGCCAGTCGCAGAGCATTGCCGATAGCGATGCGCCAATGGCGGGCGATATGCGCCACCAGGTGCGCACGCGCATCGAAGCGGGCGAGGAGCCCGAGGAAATCCGCGCCTGGCTGGTCGAACGCTATGGCGATTACGTCAGCTATGAACCCACGGTCAGCGCGACGACCTGGCCGCTTTTTGCGATCCCGGCGGTGTTGCTCGGCCTGGTCCTGCTGGTGCTGGGCCGGCGGCTCGGGCGCAGGCGTTCGGAGAGCGGGCAATGACAGGCTGGATCGCCGCGATCGTTCTGGCGGGGGCGTGCTTTGCGCTGGCCGCCCTCGCGCTGCGGCTCCCGCGCGAGGGCTGGATGGTGTTTGGCGCGATCCTCCTGTTCGGGCTCTCCGGCTATGCCTGGCAAGGCGCACCGGGCCAGCCCGCAAGCCCCAAGGCGCCGGCTGAGGATATTGCCTCATCGGGCGAGGAAATGGTCGAGGCGCGCCATGCGCTGTTCGATCCTGTCCGCCCCAAACCGGGCTATCTCGTCACCTCCGATGCCTTTGCCCGGCGCGGCCAGTTCGAACGCGCGGCAGGGCTGCTGCGCAAGGGGCTCAACGATAATCCGCGCCATCTCGAAGGCTGGCTTGCGCTGGGCATGGCGCTGGTCGGCCATTCGGATGGCTTCGTCACGCCGGCCGCCTCCTATGCCTATACCCGCGCGCGCCAGATCGATCCGGCCAACCCTGCGGCGGACTATTTTCTCGGTGTCTCCTATTTCCAGAGCGGTGAGATCCGCGCCGCGCGCTCGGTCTGGGCCGCGCTGCTCGAGCGTTCGCCCGAGGATGCGCCCTGGCGCGAGGATCTCGAACGGCGCATTGCCTCGCTCGATCAGATGATCGCCAACGCGCCGATGCTGCAATGAGCCGCCGCCTTCGCATATTGCAGGCGCGAAGGGGCGGTGGTAAGCGCGCGGGCCACGAGCGATAGGGCAGTACCACTAAGCGGGCGCAGCGCGCGCCCCGGCACGGGAAATCCACCAGAAGCATGAGCGATACTGCATCCACCGACCTCTCCTCGCCCGCGCATCAGCCGCCGGGCGGAGGGCACAGCCATTCAGGCTCGAAGGCGGCGCTTGCGGTGGGTGCGATCGGGATCGTGTTTGGCGATATCGGCACCAGCCCGCTCTATGCCTTTCGCGAGACCTTTGTCGGCCCGCATCCGCTTGCGCTCGATGCGCCGCATGTGCTGGGCGTGGTCAGCCTGATCTTCTGGTCGATGACGCTGGTCGTCTCGATCCAGTATGTCTCGATCCTCATGCGGGCGGACAACAAGGGGCAGGGCGGCAGCCTCGCGCTCGTCGCGCTGATCAGCCGGAGCCTGACCAGATCGAGCTATGGCTGGCTCGCGATCCTGCTCGGCGTGTTTGCGACAAGCCTGTTCTATGGCGATTCGATGATCACGCCCGCGATCTCGGTGCTTTCGGCGGTCGAGGGGCTGACCGTGGTCGATGAGGGCCTTGAGCGCTATGTGATCCCGATTGCGCTTGTCCTGCTGGTGATGCTGTTCCTCCTCCAGCGGCGCGGGACGGCCAAGGTCGGCGCGCTGTTTGCGCCCGTGATGATCGTCTATTTCAGCGTGATCGCGCTGCTGGGCGGCTGGCAGATCGTCAATGCGCCGCAGATCCTGTGGGCGCTCAATCCCTATCACGCGGTCAATTTCTTCGTGCTCGATGGCTGGCTCGCCTTCCTTGCCCTTGGCAGCGTCGTCCTCGCGGTGACGGGCTCGGAGGCGCTTTATTCGGACATGGGCCATTTCGGGCGCGGGCCGATGCGGCTTTCGTGGTTCGGCTTTGTGATGCCGTGCCTGCTGCTCAACTATTTCGGTCAGGGCGCAATGATCATCAGCCTGCCGCCCGCCCAGGCTGCCGCGGCGATCCAGTCGCCCTTCTTTTTCCTCGCCGATGAACAATACCGCCTGCCGCTCGTTCTCTTGGCGACCGTCGCGACCTTCATCGCGAGCCAGGCGGTGATTTCCGGCGCGTTCTCGATCACCCATCAGGCGATCCAGATGGGCTATATCCCGCGTCTCTCGATCCGCCACACCTCGGAAACCGAGGGCGGGCAGATCTATATCCCGGTGGTCAACTGGGCGCTGATGGTGGCGGTGATCATCCTCGTGCTGACCTTCCAGAACTCGTCCAATCTCGCGAGCGCCTATGGCATCGCGGTGACAGGCGCGGTGACGATCGACACGCTGCTGATGGCGGTGCTGTTCGTGGGCGTGTGGAAGTGGAAGTGGTGGTATGCAGCGCCCGTCGTGCTGCTCTTCCTGATCGTTGACGGGGCCTATTTCGCCGCCAACCTCACCAAGGTGCCGCAAGGGGGCTGGTTCCCGCTGCTGATCGGGTTCATCGCCTTCCTTCTGCTCACTACCTGGGCGCGCGGGCGCAAGCTCATGCGTGCGCGCATGAGCGAACATGCGCTGCCGATCGAGATCTTTGCAAAAAGCGCCAAGAATTCCGCGCTGCGCGTGCCGGGCACGGCGATCTTCATGGCGAGCCAGTCCTCGGGCGTGCCCTCGGCGCTGCTCCACAACATCAAGCACAACAAGGTGCTGCACGAGCGCGTTGTCATCCTCACGGTCGATATCGCCGATGTGCCGTATGTCGATCCCGCCGAGCGCTGCGAATATGTCGATCTGGGCGACGGGTTTTACCGCGCTGTCCTGCATTATGGCTTCATGGAGGAGACCAATGTCCCCAAGGGGCTTGAGGGTATGGGCGTTTATTGCGGCGGGCATTTCGACATGATGCAAACAAGCTTCTTCCTCTCGCGCCAGACGCTGCTCGCCTCCGACAAGCCGGGAATGCCGATCTGGCGCGAAAAGATCTTCGCCTGGATGCTGCGCAATGCGGCAAGCGCGATGGATTTCTTCAAGCTGCCGACCAACCGCGTGGTCGAACTCGGCAGCCAGGTGGAGATCTGACGCGATGGCGACCAATCATGATTTCAAGGGTCTCGTCAAAGACTTTGCCGGGCTCGAGGGCGAAGCGCGGATCGGGCTCGGCACAACCGGCTTTGCCGGCGACGGGGACCGGCTGTTCATCAATTTCGACCAGAAGGGCATTCTCTTCAGCCATGCCGATGCCGAGGCTTTCCTCGCGGCGGCGATCGCCGCCTATGAGCGGCTTGGCTATGGCAATAACGCAGGCGATTAACCCGGCGGCACCAGCCCGATATATTGCAGCACTGCCGCCATCGTCAGCATCGCCACGAGCCAGTGCAGCGCCGTGAGCACACTCGAGCGCCGCGAAATCTCGCCGACCGCGCCCATCACAGCGACCACCGGCACGATGAAGCCGATCCAGATGATGAAGGGCGTCGCCATCGCCATGATCCATTGCGGCGCTTCGGGCGGGGCGAGGATCAGCGCACCGGCGAGGATCGAGGCCAGCCAGAATTCGGCAAAGGCCACGATTGCCAACGCTGTGGGATCGGGCAGCAGCGCGCGCGACAGCCGCACGCCCAGCAGGCCGAGCGCCAGCGCCGCCCCGGTGGCAACGAGGATCGCGAGCAGGTTTTCGAAAATGTAGATCAAGCGTGCACCTGTTTGAACGCGGATCGAGGTCCCGGCTGCGTGATCATGTCTCTTTAATGCGCAAAGCCCGCCGAGGTGCCGGGCCATCTCGCATTTCATCCACCTATCCGCCGCCAATCAGCGTCAGCTGCGTCTGCCGCCCATCGAGATAGCGCACCTCCTCGCCATCGAAGAACGCGTCTTCCTCGGTGCGGAAATCGACCCTTTGCCCGCCCCATTCGGGCACGCTCGCATAGCTGGTGAGCTCGATCGACCAGGCGGTGTTGGCGCGCACGAGATCGCGCCCGCGCGGATCGCCCCCCTGATTGTCCCAGAAGCCGATCGAGGGCCCCGCGCCATGGCCGTGCAGCCCGATCGGATGGCTGTAGATCGAGAGATCGAGCCCCTGCGCCAGCGCTTCCTTGCGCGCGCGGGCGAGGATCTGATTGCCCGAGAGGCCCACGCCAAACTGGCTGGTGAGGATATCCTGCACCTGGTTCGAATTGGCGAGGCCTGCGCGAAGGCCAGCCGGCGCCTCGGTCTCGCCGGGCTTGAGGACATAGGCGAGGTGCTGGGTATCGGTGTTGAGCCTCATATAGGTGATCCCGAAATCGGTCCAGATAAGATCACCCGGCATGATCACGGTGTCGCCATCGAGCATGCCTTCCTCGCCTTCGCGCTGGACCGCGATCGAGGGATGAAACCACGGCTCGAGTCCGAGCTCCGAGAGCCGCTCGCGATACCACCATTGCACATCCGCGCAGGTCGTCACCCCCGGCTCGATCACGCGGGCCGAAAGCGCCTCTCCTATGATGGCATGCGCGATGCGCACGATGCCGGGATAAAGCGCCAGTTCGCCTGGCGTGCGGGTTTCCAGCCAGCGGGTCGACAGCGTCTCGCCCGAGACGATACGGCCCTGCAATTCAGGCGGGAGCGCCGCTATCATCGCATCATACTGGCTCTTGGTCATGCCATCGGCAAAGCGGGTCGCATCCGAGACATTGATCGCGATGCTTGCCGGATCGCGCGCGGCAATGATCCTTGCCACCGCCTGCCATTGATCGGGCTCCTCATCCGGGTCCCACGAAGGCTCGAACAGGCCGGCCAGCCCATAGCGGCTGACCGTCAGGCGCTCGATCGGTTCGCCCTCGCATGCGGCCTCGCACGGATCGTGCAGGATGAGAATGGTGCGCCGCCTTGCGCTCATGCTCTTTGCATCGAGCATCGAGGCGGTCACGGGGTCCTCGAAATATTCGCGGCTCATCAAAACCCACATGTCGATCCCTTCTGCGCGCATGATCTGCGGCAGGATCGTCTTGAGGCGTTCGGCGAGCAGCCGGTCGATCACTTCGGCGCGTTCGCGCAGGGGCAGGATTTCGGGCAGCGCGGGGGCTGCCTGCGGTTCGCCCTGGCCAAACTGGGCCTCAGCGCGCGCCCGCTCCTGCCCCGCCGCCGCCGCAGCGAGCGACAAGCTGCCAAGGAGCAGCCCCAATCCCGCCCCGGCCAATCGGGCAAACCGCGCTGCGCCCATATGATCTCTCCCCATAGGATCTCCTCGCCTGTCTGATTGCGCCCGGTCCGCGCGCATCGTCCTATTCCGGGTCCTATGCTGGCCTTCGCGCCCGCCTGTCAAACCGGCATCGGCGCTGCTGCGCGATTTGACGGCCCGGCGATTCAGGGGTAGCTCGGCTATCACCACGGTGTCGCACCCGTTAGTCATCCCCTCGGGAGGGATTGCATGGCCACGCCGGTTTCCCCTATTCCCCAGCGCGCGCAAGGCTCGATCGGCCTTGCCACTGCGCTTTCGCTCGTGATCGGCACGATGATTGGCGGCGGAATCTTCGTGCTTCCCGCAAGCCTTGCGCCGCTCGGATGGAATGCCGCGCTCGGCTGGATCATCAGCGGGGGCGGGGCGCTGTGTCTTGCGGCGACCTTGCGCTTCCTGATGCAGGATAGCGGCGAGGGGTTTCACGCCGTCGCCGAGCGCGAACTGGGCCCGATCCCCGCCTTCCTCGCGATCTGGGCGTTCTGGACGGCGGGTCTCGTCTCGATTGCGGCGCTTTCGGTGGCGGCAGGATCGGTTGCGGCCAATCTGGCCTTCGCTGATCCGCCGCCGGGCCTCGAAATCGCGATCGCACTGGGCGTTCTCACGCTGATCGCCGGGGTAAACCTTGCCGGCGCGCGCTCGGCGGGGTTCATGCAGGTGGCGAGTGTTGTCGTGAAGCTCGTTCCGCTGGTCCTTGCCGTTGGCCTGATCGGGCTGTTCGCCGTGGCAGGGGGCGAAACGCGGCCGATGGCGCCCGCGCCGATCACGCTTTCGGACATGTCGTCAGCGGTTGCGATCACGCTGTTTGCCCTGCTCGGTTTCGAGGCGGTGGCGATCCCGGTGCAGAAGGTCCGCAATCCGGCGCGCACCCTGCCGATCGCCCTGCTGGGCGGCACGGCCATCGTCGTCGCGTTTTATGTCACGGTCTCGACTGGCCTCGTTCTGATCCTTCCATGGCAGGCGATCGCCACCTCGCCCGCACCCGTTGCAGACCTGCTCGCGCTGCAACTGGGCTCGCACTGGGGCGCGTTGACGTCCGTGTTCGTGCTGGTTGCCATGGTGGGCTGTGTCAACGGGCTGATGCTGTGCCAGGGAGACTGCGCGCTCTCGATGGCGCAGCGTGGCGAATTGCCGGGCGTGTTTGCGCGCACCAATCGCTTCGGGATCGCCCATTGGGGCATCCTGTCGAGCTTTTTCGGGGCCGCCCTGCTGATCCTCACCAATCTGGCGCGCGGGACGGGCGACTTGTTCACCTTCCTCGTGCTGGTGACGAGTGGGGGCGCGCTTGTCTTCTATGGCATCGGTGTCATCGCAGGGATTCGCACCAACCGGCGCCCTGCACGCTGGCCGATCATCCTGGGAGCGCTCGGCTTCACCGGCTTTGCGACCTATGGCACGGGATGGGAGGCGGCGCTGTGGGTGTGGCCGCTGCTCGGGTTGGGCCTGGCCTTGCGCTGGCTCAGCCGGCGCAGCGCCATTCCGGCGGCCCCCGCGGCCCAGCCCGCCGCCTAGCTGCCCCTCTCTAGCTGCCAGTGGGCGGCTCTTCCTTTACCACATCCTTGGCCCCCTCCAGATCGAGCCCGTGCTTCAGCAGCATCGGGATCTGGGCGAAAGTGAACAGGAAGGAGAGCGGGAGGAAGACCCACAGCTTGGCCCACAGCCAGCCCTCGAAATCGAGCGCGGCGACGAGCGCCTCGTTGAGCCCGGCAAGGAACAGGAAGAACACCCCCCAATTGCGCGACAGCTTGAGCCAGCCTTCCTCCGAAAGGCCCTCGAAGGCGGTTTCGAGCAGGATCCTGAGCAGCGGGCGCCCGGTGAAGAAGCCGGCGAGCAGGGCAAAGCCGAACACGCTGTAGATGATCGTGGGCTTCAACTGGACGAAGCGCGGATCGCCGAACATGATCGTGAGCGCGCCAAAGCCAACGATCAGCGCGGTCGAGAGCCAGAGCATGGGCGAGATCTTGCCCAGCCGCCATTTCGAAATGCCAAGCGCGGCAATCGCGGCGATCATGAAGGCGCCCGTGCCATAGATGATCGCAAAGAGCTCTCCGGCCGGATTGGGATCAGCGGGCGCATTCCAGCGATAGGCGATGAGGAACACGACAAGCGGTCCATAATCGACCGCGACATTGATCCACGAAGCGCCCGCCTTCTGGTTATCGCGATCAGCCATCAGGCGACCCCCGCGATCACGCGCGCGACCAGATCGGGATCGAACGGGCGCAGGTCTTCCATCTTCTCGCCCACGCCGATCGCATGGATCGGCAGGCCATACTGCTCGGCAGCAGCCACCAGCACCCCGCCGCGCGCCGTGCCATCGAGCTTGGTCATGATGAGCCCGCTCACGCCGGCGACTTCGCGGAACACGTCGATCTGCGACAAGGCGTTCTGCCCGTTGGTGGCATCGAGCACGAGCACGACATCGTGCGGCGCGGCCTCATTGAGCCGGCCCAGCACGCGGCGGATCTTGGCGAGTTCGTCCATCAGCTCGCGCTTGTTCTGGAGGCGCCCGGCAGTATCGACGATCAGCGCGTCGATCCCGGTATCGGTCGCCTGTTTGACCGCATCATAGACGATGCTCGCCGGATCGCCCCCTTCGGCCCCGCGCACCAGCTCAACGCCCGCGCGCTGCGCCCAGGTTGCCAGCTGGCCGATTGCGGCGGCGCGGAAGGTGTCGCCTGCGGCCAGCAGCACGCCATAATCGTCTTCTGTGAACAGGTGCGCGAGCTTGGCGATGGTGGTGGTCTTGCCCGATCCGTTGACCCCGATGACGAGGATCACCTGTGGGCGCGGAAAGGCCGTGATCTCGAGCGGCTTGGCGACGGGACGCAGGATTTCGGCAATCTCGGCGGCAACCGCCTCCTTGAGCTCGCGCTCGGTGATCGCTTCGCCAAATTGCCTCTGGCCGAGTTTCTCGCGGATGCGGCTCGCCGCCTTGGGGCCCAGATCGGAGACGATCAGCGCATCCTCGATATCATCGAGCGTTGTCTGCGAGAGCTTGCCACCGCCCGCGAGGCCGGAAAGGTTGCTCGTCAGGCGATCCGATGTCTTGCGAAAGCCGCCCAGAAGCTTCGCGCTCCAGCTGTCATTCGCTGTTTCCATGTCGCTCACGTGAGCAATCCTTCCTCGATGCCGGTCGCGCGCAGCTCGATGATCTGGCCTGCCACGGCATCTTCGGGCAGCTTCACGCGCGCATAAGATGGAGAATAGCCGGTGCCGTCGCGTTCGGCGAGGACGCTTAGCGTTTCGCCCACAAGCGAGGCAAGCCAGGAGCGCCGCTCCTGCGCGACAGCTTCGCGCAGTTCGGCCGCGCGCGCCTTGATGAGCGCACGATCATGCTGTGGCATGCGCGCTGCCGGCGTGCCTTCGCGCGGCGAGAAGGGAAAGATATGGCCATGCACGATGCCAAGCTCGCGGATGATCGAGAGGCTGTCCGCATGGTGCGCGCGCGTCTCGGTCGGAAAGCCCGCGATGAGATCCGCGCCCACCGCGATGTCAGGCCGGGCGGCCTTGAGCCGGGCGACGAGCTCGGCGGCATCGGCGCGAGAGTGGCGCCGTTTCATGCGTTTGAGGATCAGATCGGCGCCATGCTGGAGCGAGAGATGCAGATGCGGCATGATGCGCGGCTCGTGTGCGATAAGGTCGAACAGAAGCGGATCGATCTCCACCCCGTCGACCGAGGACAGGCGCAGGCGTGGCAATGCCGGAAAGGCGGCGAGGATCGCCTCGACCAGCGTGCCAAGGCCGCAGCGCTCCGCCAGCTCGTGCCCCCAGCTCGTCAGATCGACCCCGGTGAGCACGACTTCGCGCGCGCCTTGGTCCAGATGCTGCGCGATCTCGCGCAAAACGGCGGCGATCGGGCGCGATCGGCTCGCCCCGCGCCCTTGCGGGATAGTGCAGAAGGTGCAGGCATGATCGCAGCCATTTTGCACCGCGATGAAGGCGCGCGTGCGCGTGGGCGCGGGCGGGGCCTCGGGCAGCGGAACATTCCAGGCGCGCGGATCGAGCTTGGCATGATTGGCGATGAGCCCGTCAACCTCGGGCATGGCCGCGATCGCAGCGCGCTCGGTCTCGGCGGCGCAGCCGGTCACGATCAGGCGCGCATCCGGCCGTTCGCGGCGCGCGCGGCGGATCGCCTGGCGCGTCTGGCGCACGGCCTCATTCGTTACCGAACACGAATTGATCACGACCAGATCGCCCGCTTCGTCGAGCATGGCCTTCATCCGCTCGGCTTCGGCGATGTTCATCCGGCAGCCGAGCGAGACGACCTGCGGGCAAGGGGGATCAGCCGCGCTCACGCATAATCCTCCCATTCGAAGCTGCCGCGAAAGGCCTCGCTTGCAGGGCCCGTCATCCGGATCGTCTCGCCCGGGCTCCACGCAATCGTGAGATCGCCGCCCGTCAGGCTCACTCGCACCGGGCTCGGCACGAGGCCGCGCTGGATCGCCGCGACCGCGCTGGCGCAGGCGCCCGTCCCGCACGCGCGCGTCAACCCTGCGCCGCGCTCCCACACTCGCAGGGCGATATGACCGGGTCCGGCAAGGCTTGCGACATTGACGTTGATCCGTTCGGGAAAGGCGGGATCGTGTTCGATCTCGGGGCCGAGCCGGGCAAGGTCCACCGCGCCTGCATCGGGCACGAAGAAGATAACATGCGGATTGCCGACATTGATCGCGGCGGGCCGCTCGAGCGCATCCCAGGCAAGCGGCAGCGCGGCGGTGTCCATCGGGAAGGCCAGCGGCACCTCGTCCCAGCCAAAGCGCGGCTCCCCCATGTCGACGCTGGCGCCGCCCTTCGCGGGCTCGAGCGCGATCGCGCCGCCGGCGGTCTCGATCCGCGCAGGCTCGCCATGGAGCAGCGCAACGGCGCGTGCGGCATTGCCGCAAGCCTCGACCTCGCCGCCATCGGCGTTGAAGATGCGCATGCAAAAATCCTGCGCGGCGCTTGGCTCGAGCAGAATGATCTGATCGCAGCCAATCCCCTCGCGCCGATCCGCAAGCGCGCGCACCCTGCCTTTGCCGAGCGGTTCGGGCAGCGGCGTGGCGCGGGCATCGAGCACGATGAAGTCATTGCCAAGGCCATGCATCTTGATGAAGGGGACGCGCATGAGCGCCATCTATGCCCCGAGCGGCGGGCGGTAAAGCCTTGAGCGCGGGCGAGGGCTGCTGCCCCGAGCTGGCCTATTGCGCAGCGCGGCGCAGATATTCGAGCGGATCGCTTTGGGGGCGCGGCGCGATCCGGTCGGTCTGTTCGCTCTCGCGCTGGCCCGACGCCGGGCTTTCCACTTCGCGCAGGCGATGCGGCGCGCTCGGCTCGGCAGCGCGCGCGCTGGCGGATTGCTCGGCCTCGCGGGCGAGCTGTTCGAGCCGTTCCGGGCGAGCGCCAAGCTGGCCTTGCTTGGCCAGTCGCTTGCGCACCTGTTCGGCGGTTTCCGGCCGGCCATAGAGATAGCCCTGGCCCTTGAGCGGCCCGATATTCTTGAGCGCCTCAAGGATGCTCTCGTTCTCGATACCCTCGGCAGTGATCGGCATGTCGAGCCCGCGGCCCAGCGAGATGATCGCATCCACGATGCGCGAGCCATCCTTCGATTTGGCCAGTTCGCTGATGAAGCTGCGATCGATCTTGAGCCGATCGAAGGGCAGGCTGCGCAGCTGTTCGAGGCTCGAATAGCCGGTGCCGAAATCATCGAGGCTCACCCGCACGCCCTGGTTGCGCAGGCTCGTGATCATCGAGCGGACCATGCTGATATTCTCGTGCAGGCAGCTTTCGGTGATCTCGATATCGAGCCTGTGGGGCGGGAAGTTCTTCGCGACGAGCAGCTTGAGCAGTTTTTGGGCAAACCAGGGATCTCGCATTTGCAGCGGCGAGATATTGATCGAAAGCGTGAGCGCCTCGCTCCATTCGGCCGCATCGGTGAAGGCGCGCTCCATCAATTGCTCGGAGAGCTCGGCGATCACCCCCATTTCCTCGGCGATCGGGATGAAGATCTCCGGGCTGATCAGGCCAAATTGCGGCGAATGCCAGCGCGCGAGCATTTCGAATCCGACCAGCTGGCCGGTCTCGAGATCGATCTGCTGTTCATAGAACGGCTCGAACTCGCCCTTGGCGAGCCCCTCGCGGATGCCCGCTTCAAGCTCGTTGCGGAAACGCAGCTCGGTCTCCATGCTCTTTTCGAACCAGAAGAATCGGTTCTTGCCGTGCTTCTTGGCGTGATACATCGCCATATCGGCCTGCTGCATCAGCGTGTGCGCATCGAGTTCCTCGGGGCTGGCGCCCGCGCGGCTTTGATCGGTCGCGATGCCGAGCGACATCGTGACTTCATAGGTGATGCCCTCGATCGTGAAGCCGGCCCCGAGTATCTCGAACAGGCGGATCACCAGATCATCGATCCGCTCGGGCGTGGCCGGATCATAGGCGGTCACGAAGGCGAATTCGTCCCCGCCAAGCCGGGCGAGGCGCGCATCGCGTGGCAAGACCGAGCAGACCCGCGAAGCAAATTCGAGCAGCACCATGTCGCCTGCAGCATGGCCGCGCATATCATTGATCTGCTTGAAATTATCGAGATCGAGCATAACAAAGGCAAGCGCCTGGCCGCGCTCGCGCGCGCGCATCCGCTGTGAATTGGTCACATGCGCCATCGAGCGGCGATTGAGGCAACCTGTCAGCGGATCGGTCTCGGCCAGCTCGCGCGCGAGCGATTCGGCCTTGCGACGGATTTCGATCTCGCTCTTCAATTGCCGGTGGCGCCGCCAGCCGAAGATGATCAGCGCAATATTGAGCAAGAGGGCATTGGCGAGCAGCGCATCAGGCGCGCGGCCATCGTCAAAAGCGGATGCAAACACATCGGGCAAGACCGCCCCGCCGGTCGCCACAAACAGGAAGATCGCCGCAACCGCAATGCCAAGCGCAACGAGATCGCGTTCCGAGCCGAGGCGTTCGGTCGTGTCATCCGTGTCGGCGGCGGCCTCGATCTGGACGTTCTGCAAAGGGGAATTCACGCGTCTGTGATCCTTGAACCAGTCCCAAAGTCTCTCCGTTTTGGGTGAACTTGATAAAGATCATATTAATTCGGACGCTTTGGGAGGGTCTTGTCTGGCCCGGCAGAAGGTGGCCCCGGCGCAATCGCGCCCGGGGGGTGGCGGGGGCTGCGCTGCTCGATTATGCGGTGGCCCTCGGCGCGCGCAAAAACGGAGCAGATGATGGAACAAACCCGCCCCTCCTACTGGCTGATGAAATCGGAGCCGTTCAAATACAGCTGGGACGATCTGGTTGCCGAAGGCGAAGGCGTGTGGGACGGGGTGCGCAATCATCTTGCGAAGAACAATCTGGCCGCGATGCAGGTGGGCGATGAAGCGTTCTTCTATCATTCGCGCGAAGGGCTCGAGATCGTCGGCATCGCGGTTGTCTCGGTCGCCGGGATCACCGATCCGACCGACGAGACGGGCAAATGGGCCGCCGTCAAGATCAAGCCCAGGGAGCGATTTGAAAACCCGGTGAGCCTCAAGCAGATCAAGGCCGAGCCTGCGCTGGCCGAGTGCGAGCTCGTTCGCCTTTCGCGCCTGTCGGTCGCAAGGATCACGCCGAAGGAATGGGACATTATCTGCAGGATGGCCCAGGGGTAAGACGGCCCGAGCGCGGGCCCCGGAACACACCTGCATCCTTGCTCCTTGTATCTGATGAAGATCATTCAGGCACAGGAGACACGATCATGAACCGCTTTGAAGGAAAGCGCATTCTCATCACCGGCGGCACAAGCGGCATGGGGCTTGCAGGCGCGAGGCGCATCGTTGCCGAAGGCGGCGAGGTTGCCGTCACCGGAACGAACCAGGAGCACCTCGACGAGGCGGGCAGGGCGCTGCCCTCCGGCTCGCTCGTCCTGCGCAACGATGCAGGCGATCCCGCCGCAGCCGAGGAGCTTGCGGCCAAGATCAAGGATCAGATGGGCACGATCGACGGCCTCTGGCTGAATGCCGGCTTCGGCAAGTTTCGCCCCAACCGGAAGATCGACGCTGACCATTTCGACAGCATGATGAACGTCAATGTGCGCGGGCCGATGCTGCAGATGGCACACATGATGGATCTTGTTGCCGACAAGGGCGCGGTGGTCGTCACCTCCTCGATCGTGCCTTATCTCGGTCAGCCGATGGGCGCGGTCTATGCGGCCTCGAAGGGCGCGATCACGGCGGCAGCGCGGTGCTGGGCAAGCGAGCTGGCAGAGCGCGGCGTGCGCGTGAACCTGATCGCGCCCGGGCCGATCGACACCAATTTCTTCGAAGGCATGGGGCTCGATGAGGATGAGGCCGAGGCGATGACCGACGAGATCAGGCAGCAGGTCCCGCTCGGCCGCTTCGGCAAAGCAGAGGAACCGGCCGGGGTCGCGCTGTTCCTGCTGAGTGAAGAGGCGTCCTATGTCACCGGCTCTGAATACATGGTCGATGGCGGAATGACGTTGCGGTGATGAAGCGAGCGATGATGAAGCGGGCGATAATGGAGCGGCCGACGATAAAACGGGCGGTCATCAGCGCCCAAGCGAGACCCCCGTCCGATCAAGCGTGGATCATCTTGCAGCATCGCCCGTTATATCATTGTAAGTAAAACGAAAACATCAAACAAGGAGGCCTCTCATGGGCGAACTTACCGACAAGATCAAAGGCAATGTCAAGGAAGCTATCGGCGAAGCCAAGCAGCAATCGAACGATCCCGAGACCCGTGCAGAGGGTCGTAAGGACGAAGCCGAAGGCAAGATCGACAAGGCCAAGGGCGAAGTGAAGGGCAAGATCAACAAAGTCTGATCGTCTTTCTGATCGACTGGACAAGGCCGCCTCGGGGAAGCCCCCCCTCGAGGCGGCTTTTTCGTGCGCGCCGCACGCGTCGCTGGCAGCTTATGAGGCGGCGCGCTGGCGCAGTCCGCTCACGGTCGCGCCGCTTGCGGCAAGCTGTTCGACCTCGATCATCAGGTGAATGAGGCGTAGCCCGCTTTTGCGCTGCGCCTCCTCAAGCGCCTCGATGAACTCTCGCGTCGTGCGTGCAGCCGCGCTCCATGCGCCATAAGCTGCGCCGAGCGCGGCGAAATCGGGATTGGTGAGCTGCGTTGCCGAAACGCGGCCCGGATAATCGCGTTCCTGGTGCATGCGGATGGTGCCATAGGCGCCATTGTCGATGATGAGCACGATGAGGTTCGCGCCATATTGCGCTGCGGTCGCCAGTTCCTGCCCGTTCATCAGGAAATCGCCATCTCCTGCTAGCGCGATGACGGTCCTTTCGGGGTAATGCAGGGCGGCGGCAATCGCTGCGGGGACGCCATAGCCCATCGCTCCGCACGTGGGTGCGAGCTGGCTGGGATATCCCTCATAACGCCAGTATCGATGCCACCAGCCGGCAAAATTGCCCGCGCCATTTGCGATGATCGCATCGGCGGGGAGCCTTTCGCGCATGGCGCTGACACAGGCGCCAAGATCGAGCGCGGGGGGCTCGGATGCGGGCGCATGTGTGGCCCACTGCTCCCATTGTGCGTGCGCTTCGCCGCCGGCATCGAACGGGATGATCGCTGAATCCTCCCACAAGGCAGCGGCTTCGGCAAATTCATCCACCGCGCAGGCAAGCGCCAGATCGGTGCGATAGACCCGGCCCAGCTCATCGGGATCGGGATGCACATGGATCAGCCGCTGGCCGGGATGCTCGAGGCTGGGCACGGCGTATCCATTGGTCGTTGCTTCGCCCAGCCGAGCGCCGACCGCGAGGATCAGATCTGCCTCGCGCACCCGCTGGACGAGCGCGGGATTGGGCCCATATCCCAGATTGCCGGCATAGACTGGCGAGGAGGGGGCAATGGCATCCTGCCGCCGGAACGCCGTCGCGACAGGCAGGCCGATGCGCTCGGCAAAGGCGGCGAAATGCTCGCGCGCCTTCGCATTCCAGCCCGCGCCGCCGATGATCGCGATCGGGCTTGCCGCATCGGCCAGCAATCCAGTCACCGCCTGCATCGCATCGGGACAAGCCGCCTGCGCCGGTCGCATCGCGAGCGGGCGCGGGGAGGGCGGCTCGGCCAGCACCTCGCACAACATGTCTTCGGGCAAGGCGAGCACGATCGGCCCCGGACGACCGCTGATCGCGGTGGCGAAGGCGCGGGCGATATATTCCGGGATGCGCAGCGGATCATCGATGCGCGCCGCCCATTTGGCGATCGGGCCGAAAAGGGCGGCGAAATCGACCTCCTGAAAGCCCTCGCGATCGCGCATCGGGCGCGCGACATCGCCGACAAACAGGATCATCGGCTGCGAATCCTGCTGCGCGACATGCACCCCGATGCTGGCATTGGTGGCGCCGGGGCCGCGCGTGACGAAGGCGATGCCGGGTTTGAGGCTTTCGGCAGCGCTCATCGCCCCATCCGCACAGGCCATGAAGGCCGCGCCCCCCTCCTGGCGGCAGGTGATGGTCTCGATATCCGCGCGCTCGTGCAACGCATCGAGCACGGCGAGGAAGCTTTCTCCCGGCACAGTGAAGATGCGCGAGACGCCCTGCTCGGCGAGACAATCAACCAGCAATCGCGCGGCGGTCGGGCTGCCTGTTGTCATGGTGTTTGCCTCTCTCCTGCCTGATCCAGTGCGCCCTTTTCCGGGGCTTTGCCGAGCGCTTAGCCGCGCGGCGCGCGGCGCGCAATTGCACCGCGCCGCGCGTCTCGAAAAGCGCCTCTTTGGGTCAGCCGCATAAGCCAACGTTCCTAACTGTCCCGCTGCGGGCCGCATGCCAGATCGCCTTTGAAAAACGTTAAGAAAGTCTTAACGTCATTGCCCATGAGCACCGCAAGCCTGACCAGCGACCTCGTCGCTCGACCCGCCCGAAACGCTGCCCGCCATCCGGTTAATGCGAACTGCGATGGCCGGACGCAGGGCCCGGTGTTTCCGGGCCGCCGGTCCAACCGGCGCGGGCTTGTACTTACAGACGAGAGCGCAGGGCATCCCTTTCGCGCGGCGCTTCCGCCGCATGTGAAGCGCGATCTACACGATATCCCTGCCGAGAGCCTGTGGGCGCTGACGCGTGACGATGTGCGCGGGGCGGCGTCGGTCTATTTTGCCGCGACAGCGGGCGTGCTCGCCTTCATCGCCTGAGCTTGATCGCCGACGGATCGCGCGCGCGATAAGCAGGCATCTGTTCATTTCACTCGGCGGCCACCAGTTTGGCGTTCTGCTCTGCCCTGAACAAGGCGCGCCCGAGATAGGCCGAGACGACCGTCATCCCGGCTGTGAGCAGCAATTGCTCGACGACGGGTACGCCCAGCGACGTCAGAGCGATGGCGATCAGCGAGCCGATCGCCATGGCGAGCGAATTGACGATGTTATTCGCTGCGATCGTGCGGCTAGCGGCGTCATGCGCGCAGCGGGTCGTGAGAAAGGCATAGAGCGGCACCACGAAGAACCCGCCCGCCGTCGCAATCCCCAGCAGCGCGAGGGATAGCGGGATCGCGAGCGGCTCGATCAGCCATTGCTGGATCGGCAGCAGCTCGCCTGATGCATTGGGAATCCAGGCCTTGGTGATGAGATAGAAGATGACCACGAACAGCCCCATCGCGAGCACCGAAGCCGGGCTGTAGCGCGCGGAGACCTGCCCCTTCAGCAGCGCATTGATCCCGACGGATCCGATCGCGATCCCGATCGAGAAGATCACGAGAAACATGCTTGCGACTTCCTTGCTCGCGAGCAGCTGATTCTTGGCGAGCGGGGGAAACTGGATGAAGATGATCGCGCACAGGCTCCAGAAGAAGCTGATCGCGATGATCGCATACCAGATCTCGCGATTGACCCGCGTTTCGGCAACCAGTTTCCAGCTCATCACCACCTGATCGGCGATCGCGACGAAGGGATAGCCGGCCCAGCGGGCAAGACGACCGGGGGTGCGCGCGGCGAACGGCTCGAGCAGCGGATAGTGCATCACATAATCCGATTGAGGCGGCGCATCGGGCACGAAGCGGGACACGAAATAGCCGACAAAGGCCGTAAGGATGATCATCACGATCGCGGTTTCGACAGTGATGAAGCCCGCCAGCGTCGTGCCGGTGAGAATGGCGATGTAGGTGCTGGCCTCGATCAGCCCGGTGCCCGGCAGCACTTCCTCGGTTTTGAGATGCTGGGGCAGGATCGCGTATTTGATCGGTGCAAGAAAGGTCGATTGCGCTGCGGCGAGGAAAACCACGAACAGCAGCAGCGGGATCGCGACCGTGTGCACCAGAATCCCCTGCCAGGCCATGAACAGTCCGATCGCGCCCAAGGTGGTCCAGCCGATCTCGCACAACTTGACGATGCGGATGATCATCGCCTTGTCGCGGGTATCGGCGAGCTGTCCGGCGAGCGCGGAGAGGAAGATGAACGGGACGATGAAGATGACCGAGGCAATCCCGCTGAACAGCGCCTCGTGCTGCTCGTCATTATAGACCGAATAGACCACGAAGAGGACGAGCGCGGTCTTGTAGAGATTATCGTTGAAAGCGTTGAAAAACTGCGTGACCATCAAGGGCAGGAAGCGCTTGCGGCGCATGAGGTGCGTCGAAGTGGTCATGGCATAACAGGGGCAGCGCGCGCGCCGCCTCCTGCCTCACATAGCGATCACGCAGGCCGACACAAGCCTGCTTGGAGCGGTGTGCGCACAAATTGCCGTGCGCGCGCGCGCGCTCTCGCCGAGCATTCCGCAGCCTCTTTTGCTGGGGCCCAAGCCGCGCTAAGGCACAGCCGCGCCATGCTCACGCTGCCCAACATCCTCACCCTCAGCCGCATCCTCGCGCTGCCGCTGCTGGGCTTCTTCCTGTGGTGGCCGCACTGGGCGACCGGTTATGCGATCGGCTTTGTGCTCTATTGCCTGATCGCCATCACCGATTTTTTCGATGGCTATCTGGCGCGCGCGCAGGGGACGGTCTCGAAACTCGGTATCTTTCTCGATCCGATCGCCGACAAGATCATGGTGGCGACCGTCATTCTGGTGATGACGGCGCAAGGCTATCTGCGCGGGCCCTATGTGGGCGATTTTCATGTGATCGCGGGCTTGATCATCCTGATGCGCGAGATCGCCGTATCGGGCCTGAGGGAATTTCTCGGCGGCATCCAGGTCTCGGTTCCGGTCTCGCGCCTTGCCAAATGGAAGACGACCTTCCAGCTTATTAGTCTGGGCGCTCTGATCGCGGGCGGAGCGCTGCATGGCCAGCCGTGTCAGGAAGTGGGCGATGCGTGCAAGACAGTTCGCGAAAGCTGGATGCACCTGATCGGATTGACGACGCTCTGGGCTGCGGCCGTGCTGACCTGCATCACCGGCTGGGATTATCTGCGCGTGGGCCTCAAGCATATGGATTGAATTTGGCCTTGGGCATCCGCCCGTGCGGCGCGCGTTCGGCGCTCACCTGCAGTGTTTACTGCGCGCGCGGAAGCTTCGAGATCGTCGCGCTCGGCTTGGGCTCGCGGCCGCTCTGCGATGAAGCGCCGGCAGCTGGCGCATGGTTGCGCCGCGCGGTGAGGACGATCGGCTCATCGCCCGCGCCCTCGCGCCCGGCGCGATAATGATCGAGCGATTGCTGAAGGCCTCTGATCTTCTCATGCAGAGTGGCGTTTTCGTCTTGCAGATCATCGACCTTGCCGGCCCGGCGCTTGAGCGAGCGCATATCCTTGCGCGCATCGGCAAGGCTCGCCTCGAGCCGCGCGACATCATCCTGCGCGGCGCAATAGCGCAGATTGAGCTCACCGAGCCGCTCGCCATATTCGCGGATCGTCCCGCGCGTACCGCCCAGTTCGATCTTCATCTGCTGGTTCTCCTGGGCAAGCGCGAGCGATTGTTCTTTGAGCTGCCTGTTCTCATCGGTCAGTCGCTGGCACGAGCTGCGCATCTCTTCGAGCAGCTTGCGGGTGACGCGGTGACCTGCCTGCTCCTGTTCGAGCGACCCGGTGAGCGCATAGGCGCGGGCATCGGCGGTGATCTGGAGCTCGCTCTGGCGCGCCTCGAGCGTGCGCTGTTCATCGAGGGCGCGCTCATGGCGTTCTTCCAGATCCTCGATCCGCTTTTCACCCCGCTCGATCAGGGTGCCCAGCTCGGCGATGCGCGCTTCCTTGCGCTGCGCAGCCTGGGTGAGCTCGGCGATGAGGCTGGCATCGCGCTCGCCTGCCATGCGCAGCTCCGCTTCCCTGATCTGGAGCGCGCGGGCGGTGTTTTCGCGCTCGGCGAGCATGGCGCGAAGGCTCGAACCCTCGACCTCTGCCTTCTCGAGCGCGGCCTGCGCGCTCACGAGTTCGGTGTCGATTGCACTGATCCTGGCCACGAGCGCGGTGTTCTCCTCGCTGCTTGAGCGGACCTGCAGGCCGAGCGTGCGCGCTTCCTCCTCGGCCTCCTCGCGCGCAGCTTCGCAGCGGGCAAGCGCATCGCGCGTGCGCGCAAGCTCGCCGCTCATCTCATCGCGCTTTTGCGCCAGCCGCTCGGCTTCGAGCTGCTTTTCCTCAAGCTTTGCATCGCGCTTGCGGAGGCGCGCCTCGAGCCCTCGAGAAAGCTTCGCCTCGGCTTCGAGATCGCAGATCAGGGCAAACAGCTGATCGGCATTCGATCTTGCGTGCTGCACCTGTTCGAGCGTTGCATCGAGATGTCCGCACAAGGCCCTGGCGCGGCCCGCCCTGCCGCCAGAGCTCTCGGCGGGGGCCTCTCGGCGGAATGGCTCGGGTGGTTCAGGCAGCGGGGCACCAGCGGGCGGCTGCGGCGCTGCGCGCGCTGCTTTTGCGGGCAAGTCATTGCCGCGCATGCTCGCTGATTTTCCTGAGGCGCCCGCTATGGCGATACTTCCCGGACCCACGTCCGCGCGCCGACCGGGCGATGTGCGGCCCTTATGCACACGGTTTCCATGCGCATCCATCAGAAAGGGCGGATCCTTCTCGCTCATGGGCTCGATCCCTGCAGCGGGCTTGCCCAGCAACCTCGAAAGACTGATCATTGTTGCAGCAAGACTCCTGATCTTTGGGACGGCCTTGCATCAGCGCGGTGACGACTGATGAGAACCGCTCCGGGTGGATTGCACGAGGCAGATCCAATGAGATGATCGCATGAGCCTTGCCTAAGCGAGATGGGAGCCAAAAACTATCCGGGCAAGCCCCTAGGAAAGCTCCGCAATGGCGCGATCGAAGAACCAAGTCCAACCTCCGAGCGCGCTTCAGCCGAGCCGCAACTCCTCGGCCAGCAGCCGGAAATCCGCCTCGCGCGGCGAATTGCGGCGCCACGCGAGCACGATCTCGCGCTTCGCGGTCGCGCTGTCGACGGGGCGTGCGACTACGCTCGTATTGGCCAGGATCCCCGCATCGAGAGCCATTTTGGGCAGCATGGTGAGTCCGAGCCCGCCCTCCACCATCTGCACCAGCGTGTGCAGGCTCGTAGCGATCATCGCCGCGCTCGCGCGCAGTTCGGAGCGGTTGCACGCCGCCAGCGCATGATCGCGCATGCAATGGCCATCCTCGAGCAGGAGCAGGCGCCCCTCGTCGATCATTTCGGGCGGCACGCTCTCGGGCGGATCGCGCGGATCGTCCTTGGGAAAGGCGACGAACAGCGGATCATCGGCGATATGCTCGATCTCGACTTCGCCGGTGTCGAAGGGGAGCGCGAGCAGCACGCAATCAACCCGCCCGTGCTGAAGCGATTCGATCGCATCCGAGCTCGTCTCCTCGCGCAGCATCAGGTTGAGATCGGGGCGCTCCTGCCTCAATCGGGGGAGAAACCGGGGCAGCATGAAGGGTGCGATCGTCGGGATGACGCTCATGCGCAGCCGCCCGACCAGAGGCTTGCCGGCGGCCTGGACGAGCTCGGACAATTCTTCCGCCTCGCGCAGGATGCGATAGGCCTTGGCCACCACCTGATCGCCGAGCGACGTGAATCGCACGACCCGGCGCGAGCGTTCGACCAGCGTGATGCCGAGCAGCGATTCGAGCTCGCGGATGCCGGCCGAAAGCGTCGATTGCGAAACGAAGCTCGCATCCGCTGCCCGCCCGAAATGGCCATGCTCATGCAGGGCGACGAGATATTGCAGCTGTTTGATCGTGGGAAGATAGGTGCTCACGCCCCGCCGCTCACTCTGCTGCCAGTGCTTCTTCCATGCTCGCCTGCATGTCGTCGATATGCGTCATTGCGAGCTTGCCGTTCTTGACCGCAAAGGCCAGCTTGCCTTCGACCAGCTCGAGCGCGTCGCGTCCGAACACTTCATAGCGCCAGCCCTCGAGCACCTTGAGATCGCGCATCCCGGCTGCGAGCGATTCCATCTCCTCGGCCCGCGTCAAAAGGCGCGGGGCAACGTCGATTTCGCGCGCGCGGATCTTCAGGAGCAGCTTCAGCAGGTCCGCGACCAGCGCGCCCTCGCGGCCGAGCGGCGCGCCGCGCTTCATCTTCTCGGGCATTTCCGACTTTGGCAGCGGATCGGCCTCGGCGATGATCTTCATCATGCGCTTGCCGATATCATTGTCCTTCCAGGCCGAAGAGAGCCCGCGCACCTTGGCAAGATCGGCCTGTTTCTTGGGCGGATGCGATGCGATATCGGCAAGCGTCTCGTCGCGCATGATCCGCCCGCGCGGAATGTTCTTGTGCTGCGCCTCGCCCTCGCGCCAGGCGGCAAGCGCCTTGAGCCGGCCCAGCACCTGCGGATTGCGCCCCGGCGAGCGGATGCGTTTCCACGAGGTTTCAGGATCGATGATATAGTTCGACGGATCGGCCAGCTTTTCCATCTCGGCATCGAGCCAGGCGCCGCGCCCGGTCTTGATGAGCTTCTTGAGGATCCGGGGGAAGATCTCCGAGAGGTGGGTCACATCGCCGATCGCATACTCGATCTGGCGGTCGGTCAGCGGGCGGCGGCTCCAGTCGGTGAAGCGTGCGCCCTTGTCGATCTGGATATTGAGCCAGGTCTCGACGAGATTGGCATAGCCGATCTGTTCGGACTGGCTGATCGCCATCATCGCGATCTGCGTATCGAACACCGGATGCGGCGTTGCCCCTGTCATGTTGACGATGATCTCGACATCCTGCCCCCCGGCATGGAAGACCTTGAGCACGTCCTCGTTTCTGGTGAGCAGATCGAGCAGGGGGGCAAGGTCGATGCCGTCTGCCAGCGGATCGATTGCTGCGGCCTCCTCGGTGTTGGCGATCTGCACCAGGCACAATTCGGGCCAGTAGGTGTTCTCGCGCATGAATTCGGTGTCCACCGCGACAAATTCGCTCTTTGCGAGCCTCTCGCACAGCTCGGCGAGCTTGTCGGTGGTCGTGATCAGGTCGTGAATCTTCATATCGTCTTCTTGCGTTCGAGCGGAGTGCCGCTCACCGGGTTTGTCCCAAGGGCGCACTTGGCTTGACAAAAGCCGGCGCTTGCCCTGTTAGCGCGCCCATTCATTGGGACAATTTGCCCCGGAGGCGTTTGTTCCGCTGCGCTTTGCGCCATACCCCCGATGAGGACAAGAGTTTAGATGCACGACTACCGTAGCCACACTTGTGCCCAGCTTTCCGCTGAAAATGTGGGCGAGAGCGTCCGCCTGTCGGGCTGGGTGCACCGAAAGCGCGATCATGGCGGCGTGCTGTTTGTCGATCTGCGCGATCATTACGGGATGACGCAGCTAGTTGCGGACGAGGATTCGCCCGCGCTCGCCGTGCTCGAAAAGCTGCGCCCCGAAAGCGTCATCACGATCGACGGTGAGGTCAAGGCGAGAACGCCCGAAACGGTCAATGCCGATCTTTCGACCGGCGAGATCGAGGTGTTCGTGCGCGCGGTCAAGGTCCAGAGCGCGGCCGAGGAATTGCCGATGCCGGTCGCGGGCGAGCAGGAATATCCCGAGGATATCCGCCTCAAATACCGCTTCCTCGATCTCAGGCGCGAGACGCTGCACCGCAATCTGATGACCCGCACCAGGATCGTCGCCGATATCCGCGCGCGGATGAATGCAGCGGGTTTCAATGAGTTCTCGACGCCTATTCTCACCGCTTCGAGCCCTGAGGGCGCGCGCGATTTCCTCGTTCCGAGCCGCCTTCACGCAGGCCAGTTCTATGCGCTCCCGCAGGCGCCGCAGCAATATAAGCAGCTGCTGATGGTTGCCGGCTTCGATCGCTATTTCCAGATCGCGCCGTGTTTTCGCGACGAAGACCCGCGCGCCGATCGGCTGCCGGGCGAATTCTACCAGCTCGACCTTGAGATGAGCTTCGTCACGCAGGAAGAGGTGTGGGACACGATGGAGCCGGTCATGGCGGGCGTGTTCGAGGCGTTTGCCGGGGGCAAGCCGGTCACGCCTGCGGGCAGCTTCCCGCGTATCCCCTATGCCGAGGCGATGCTCAAATATGGCTCGGACAAGCCGGATCTGCGCAATCCGCTGATCATTTCCGACGTGACGAAGCATTTCGAGCAATCGGGCTTCGGCCTGTTCGAGAAGATCGTGGGCGGGGGCGGGGTGGTCCGCGTGATCCCGGCGCCCGGCACGCACGAGAAGAGCCGCAAGTTCTTCGATGACATGAACAACTGGGCGCGCAAGGAAGGCTATGCCGGCCTCGGCTATGTCACCCGCAAGGGCGGCGAATTCGGCGGACCGATTGCCAAGAACCATGGCCCCGAACGCATGGCGCAGCTCTATAACGAGCTCGGTCTGGGCGAGAATGACGGGCTGTTCTTTGCCGCCGGCAAGGAAGCTGATGCGGCCAAGCTCGCGGGCGCGGCGCGGATCGAGGTGGGCGAGCAGCTCGATCTCATCGACACCGAGCGCTTTGAACTCGCCTGGATCATCGACTTCCCGTTCTACGAATATGATGAGGACGCCAAGAAGGTCGATTTCAGCCACAATCCCTTCTCGATGCCGCAGGGCGAGCTCGAGGCGCTCGAGACCAAAGACCCACTGACGATCAATGCCTATCAGTATGATCTGGTCTGCAATGGATATGAGATCGCTTCGGGCTCGATCCGGAACCACAAGCCTGAAACGATGGTGAAAGCCTTCGAGATCGTCGGCCTCAGCAAGGCCGATGTCGAGGAACAGTTCGGCGGGATGTATCGCGCCTTCCAGTATGGTGCGCCGCCGCATGGCGGAATGGCCGCGGGCGTCGATCGGATCGTCATGCTGCTGGTGGGGGCGAAGAATTTGCGCGAGGTGACGCTGTTCCCGATGAACCAGAAGGCGGAAGACCTGCTGATGGGCGCGCCCTCGCGGCCCGAGCCTGCGCAGCTGCGCGAGCTGCATCTGCGCGTCGTGGAGCCGCCCAAGAAAGAGGGCTGATCAGCCGCTTTCGAGCCCGGTCAGGTAAGCTGCGACATTGTCGCCCAGCGCTTCGATCCGGTAGCCGCCTTCCATCACGGTGAGGGTGGGGATACCAGCTGCCGCGATGCCTGCGCCGATCCGCCCCATGTCGTGGGTGGTGAGCCGAAACTGCGAGATTGGATCGTCTTTGAACGTGTCCGCGCCATAGCTCACGACCAGCACGCGCGCGCCGAACGCTGTGATCTGTTCGAGCGCGCGCTCGAGCGCGGGGGCATAGTTTTCCCACGTTGTGCCGCGAGGGAGGGGCTGGTTGAAGGTCGCGCCTTCGCCCGCGCCTTCGCCGGTTTCATCGGCATGGCCCCAGAAATAGGGATAGTCGCCTGTGGGATCGGCATGGATCGAGGCGAAGAACACCGCGCCATCTTCGTAGAAGATGTCCTGCGTGCCGTTGCCGTGATGATAATCCACATCGAGGATCGCAACCGGACCCAGCCCCGCCGCGATTGCTGCGCGTGCGGCGATCGCGGCGTTGTTGAGATAGCAATAGCCGCCATAATAATCGCGCCCCGCATGGTGCCCTGGCGGGCGGCACAGCGCGAAGGCGTGCTGCGCCCCGGCAAGCACCTCGCCCAGCGCGCTAAGGGCACTTTGCGCGCTCCAGTAGGCCGAGTGCCATGTTCCCGCAGCGATCGGCGAGGCCGCGTCAAAGCCATATTGCCCAAGCCGGGCATCGATCCGGTCGTGCGTGAGCGCGCGGCGGCGGCGCACGGGGAAGGCATAGCCGATCGCATCGCCCGTGCGCCCCTGTGCGAGCCATTCGCCATGCGCGCTCTGCAGGAAATCGACATAGGCTCGATCGTGGACGGCGAGGATCTCAGCGAGCCCGTGATCGGCGGGCGCCTGGGTCCGGGGCAGGCTGGCAAGAATGGACTTCAGCCGCGCCGGGCTTTCGGCGAAATCCATCCATTCGCCATTGTTGAGCTCGCGAGCGGGTGCATGGGCTGTCTGGTGCTGGCTGACATAGGTGTGCATTTGACGAAGGGTAGCGTCAGCAAGCGGCACCGCCAAAGCGAAATCGCGCGCGAGCGCCGGGCGCGGGCCGGGCTTCCCGGTCCCTTCAAAAAGCGATGCGCTTCTTGACTTGCGCAGAACCGAACCGATCTTTAGGGCAATCCGCGAGTTTCAAACCCCAGTTCAAGAGGGACACACATGAGCGATACTGCCGACCGCGTGCAGAAGATTGTCGTCGAGCATCTCGGCGTCGAAGCGGACAAGGTTACCCAGGATGCAAGCTTCATCGATGATCTGGGGGCCGACAGCCTCGACATCGTCGAGCTGGTCATGGCGTTCGAGGAGGAATTCGGAGTCGAAATTCCCGATGATGCCGCCGAAAAGATCACGACGGTCGGCGATGCGACCAAGTATATCGAGGAAAACAAGGGCTGATCTTGCCCTGGCTGCGCCCGATGCGATCGGGCCAGTGATCAGCAGGCCCGAGCCCGCCTATGGGGCCTCGGGCCTGTCGTGTTCTGGAGATGGAAATGCGCCGCGTAGTCGTTACCGGACTTGGCCTTGTCACCCCGCTGGGCGGCGATGTCGAGACGAGCTGGAGCAACCTTGTCGCCGGCAAGAGCGGGGCGGGGCCAATCACCCGTTTCGATACCACCGGGCAGAAATGCACGATTGCCTGCGAGGTCAAGCCGAAGGATCATCCCTTCGGCTTCGATCCTGGCAAGCGGGTCGACAGCAAGATCCAGCGCCAGGTCGATCCGTTTATCGTTTATGGCATCGATGCTGCGGGTCAGGCTCTAGAACATGCCGGACTCACCGAAATGAGCCAAGCCGAAAAGGAGCGGACCGGCTGCTCGATCGGAGCGGGCATTGGCGGGCTGCCGGGGATTGAGCTCGAAAGCGTCAATCTGCATGAGCGCGGGCCAGGCAGGGTCTCGCCGCACTTCGTTCATGGCCGCCTGATCAACCTTGTCACCGGGCAGGTCCAGATCAGATATGGCTTCATGGGCCCCAATCACGCCGTCGTCACCGCGTGTTCGACCGGTGCGCATTCGATCGGGGATGCCGCGCGAATGATCGCAGCCGATGATGCTGACGTGATGCTGGCGGGCGGGGCGGAATCGACTATCAACCCGCTCGGCATTGCCGGCTTTGCGCAGGCGCGCGCGCTCAACACCAGCTTCAACGATCGTCCGACCGAAGCGAGCCGCCCCTATGACAAGGACCGCGAGGGCTTCGTCATGGGCGAGGGCGCAGGCGTGGTCGTGCTCGAGGAATATGAACGCGCCAAGGCGCGCGGAGCGATGATCTATGCCGAAGTGACCGGCTATGGCCTCTCTGGCGATGCCTACCACGTCACCGCGCCGCATCCCGAAGGCAAGGGCGCCGAGCTTGCCATGCGCATGGCGCTGAGAAAGGCAGGGCTGGGGCCGGGCGACATCGACTATGTCAACGCCCATGGCACAAGCACAATGGCCGACACGATCGAGCTTGCTGCAGTCAAGCGCGTGCTGGGCGATGATCTGGGCGGCGCTTCGATGAGCTCGACCAAGAGCGCGATCGGCCACTTGCTTGGTGGAGCGGGCGCGGTCGAGGCGGTGTTCTGCATTCTTGCCATGCGCGATGGCATCGTCCCGCCCACGCTCAACCTGCACAATCCCGACGAGGGAACCGAGGGGATCGATCTGGTTCCGCTCACCGCGAAGAAGCGGGAGGTGCGCGCGGTGCTCAACAACAGCTTCGGCTTCGGCGGGACGAATGCCTCGCTGATCATGCAGAAGGTCGATTGATCCGATGAAACGGCTCGGCGTCCTGGTCGGGCTGATGCTGATTGTGCTTGGAGGAGCAGCGCTGGTGCTGGGCAGCCGGGCGCTTGGAGAGGCGACGATCGCTGAGGAGACTTCGTTTCTGATCCCCGCCGGCTCCTCGTTGACCGCGGTCGCGGGCAAGCTCGAGGAGGAAGGGCTGATCCGCTCGGCTGACGGGTTTCTGCTAAGCGCGCGTCTGTTCGGCAGCGCCGATCCGATCCAGGCGGGCGAATTCGCGCTTGCCCCCGGCATGAGCCAGGCCGAAATCCTGCGCGCCTTCCAGTCGGGCGAAGTGATCCGCCGGTTCGTCACCGTGCCCGAGGGCATGCCTTCGATCATGGTTTATGAGCGGCTGATGGCCGAAGACCTGCTGACGGGCGAGATCGAGATTCCACCGGAAGGATCGATCCTGCCCGATACCTATGCGTTCGAGCGCGGGCAGGAGCGCGCCGAGCTAGTCGAGCGGATGCAGGCCGCGATGGATCTCGCGCTCGCCGAGGAATGGGCGCAGCGCAGGCCCGATATCGCGGTTGAGACCATGCGCGAGGCGTTGATCCTCGCCTCGATCGTCGAGAAGGAGACCGGCAAGCCTGAAGAGCGGCGCATGGTCGCGGGGCTCTATTCGAACCGGCTCAAAGCCGGGATGCTGCTCCAGGCAGACCCAACGATCATCTATCCCATCACGAAGGGAAAGCCGCTGGGAAGGCGCATCCGCCAGTCCGAGATCGCGGCGATCAATGGCTACAACACCTACACCCGCATCGGACTTCCCGAAGGCCCGATTACCAATCCGGGCCGCGCGAGCATCGCAGCGGTGCTCAATCCGGCGCAGACCAGCGCGCTGTTCATGGTTGCCGATGGCACGGGGGGACACGAATTCGCCGACACGCTCGAGGAGCACAACGCCAACGTCGCCCGCTGGTATGCCATCCGCAAAGAACGCGGCGAAATGTGAGCGGCAAGGGTCGGGATAGGTGTTCCGCGCCCGGCGGCGCCTGCTAGGGCTTTGCCATGCCGCATCCCTTCATCCTCACCGCTGCCATCCCGGAGCCCTTGCGCGGCTATGCCGAGGGCCTGCGCCGCGCGCATTTTCCCCCTGAGCGCAACCATCTTCATGCGCATGTGACGCTGTTTCATTCCTTTGCGCCTTCGCTGCTCGAGGAGTTGAAGAGCTTCCTGCCAAGGATTGCGCGCGAATTCGCAGCGCCCGAGGGCTGCGTTACTGGCTTGCTCGATCTGGGCAAGGGCACCGCAATCCGGCTCGAGGCGCCCGAATTGCTGCATCTGCGCGCGCTGATCGCACAGCACTTTCACGGCATGCTGACCGATCAGGATCTCCACGAGCCGCGCCTGCATATCACCATTCAGAACAAGGTCGGCAAACAGGAGGCGCGGGCGCTCCAGGCTGAGCTCGCGCCCGAGATCGAGGGCTGGACGCACAGGCAGACCTTCGCCTTTCCGGCGCTTGAACTGCACCGCTATCTGGGCGGGCCATGGGAGCATGTGAAGGGCTTTTCCTTCCGCGGAAAGGCCCGTGCGCGGGCGTGATGGCAAAGCGCTTGACGCGTGCGCATCGCAGCCCTAAGTGCGCGGCCTCGCACGGCCCTGCAAACGCAGCAACGGGGCGGAGTAGCTCAGGTGGTTAGAGCAGCGGAATCATAATCCGCGTGTCGGGGGTTCGAGTCCCTCCTCCGCTACCAATCCCGAATCCGCATGGGTTCGCGGTCCTTCGGAAAAGTCCAAAAAAGCAAAACGAATCAGTAGCCTATCGCGGGGTTCTGTCCGCGTGTGTTCGCTTGCATTCGCGTGCAGCCGGATTTGGTGTGGGGGTATTTTGGGGGTACTTTTGCGGGGTTAGCAAATGGAGCGATACCCCCAATGGCTTTGAAGGAAATCCAGATCAAGAATGCCCGGGCAAAAGACCGGCCCTACAAGCTCGCGGATGGGGAGGGGCTTTTCCTTTTCGTTAAACCGAACGGATCGAAACTCTGGCGTTTGAAGTATCGATTCATGGGAAAGGAAAAGTTGCTTTCTTTCGGTGCATATCCGGACATCGGAATTTCTGCGGCGAGAGAACTGCGTGCGATTGCGAAAGGTGCGCTGGCTAAGGGCGAAGACCCGATGATCGTTAGACCGGGGAAGGGCTCCCGTGATGGCGAGACACTTAGGAGTGCAGCCACGCTATGGCACCGCAACCGGGAAAGCAGTCTTGATCCTGCACATGCAAAACGAGTCTGGGCCCGCTTGGAACGCGATGTCTTTCCTTCCCTCGGCCATATGATGCTGGAGGATATCTCGCCGCCGGATGTCTTGAGGGTCATTAGGAAAATCGAAGATCGCGGTGCGCTCGACATAAGTCGACGTGCCAAGCAGAGTATTGGCCAGATTTATCAGTTCGCCATCGCGAGCGGCCTCTGCAGCAGTGATCCGACCGCTCATCTTCGTGGTGCTCTGAAGCCGCGGCCACGGGTGAAACACATGGCGAAGCTGCCACTGGCGCAGCTCCCTGAGCTTGTTTCAAAGATCATTCTCTATTCAGAGGAGGGGCAGCGTCGGTCAGAAATCACCAAAGCCGCTCTGATGTTTGCGTTGCTCACTTGGGTCAGGACCAAAGAGCTTCGTTTTGCCCAAAAGGACGAGTTTGAAGGTCTGGACGGGCCATCGCCGGTTTGGCGAATTGGTGCCGACAGGATGAAGATGGGCCGCGAACACCTCGTTCCATTGTCCAAGCAAGCCGCAAACATTGTTTCTGAACTGATTGCATTCACTGAGTCTGAGTTCGTTTTTCCAGGAACAAAGCCCAATCAACCCCTTTCAGAAAACACCATGATCTACGCTCTCTACCGCCTCGGCTTTCACTCGAGGCAAACTGTCCATGGGTTCAGGGGACTGGCTAGCACCTGGGCGAACGAGCAAATGGTCCAATCGGGTAAGCCTGCCGTTTGGATGCGACGATACCATGCGGATTGGGTCGAACTTCAGCTAGCGCATAGCGAAGAAAACGAAGTGCGCGGGGCTTACAATGCAGCTGAGTATCTCGCGCCTCGCCGCTCCATGCTTCAAGACTGGGCGGACTTTCTTCACCGAGAGATCGTCCGTAGTCCCGGCCAAAAGCCGAAGTGCAGAACAATTGACGCTCTGGTAACTTGAGCTTGCAAGTTTGAGTTACGAACTGAAGATCTTAGGATCTGCGCCGCCTTGTCGGCTCCAACTTTTTCTCGAATGGTTTATAGCGACTCGCGAAGGATTTGATCAATCCAAGTTCTTGTGTTGTCTGGACAGTCGATGCGGTCTCGGTGAGGTTTCTTACAAAAAGGCTTTAAAACACCAGCTTAAGGTGATTTCTATTTGTACCTACAAGCTGCAGCGGGTTGCAGCGTTCTAATATTTTGGAAAATTGTGTCGTCAATCAATTGGTTAGCGCAGAACCCGACTGCAGAATGAAAATCGCTTCCAATCAAGATTTGTCGCGGTATATTGGTAGTGCGATATCCAAACCATGCACAACTTGCGGAGTTATGTATGGTTACCAGATTAAGAAGTGTTGGGGTCACCTTGGGCCCGCAGTCCTCCAATACGATTGACGAGTTCGCCAACGCTCGCGGAGCGTCTAGCTTTGAAGCAATCCAGATTTCTGCTGATACTGGTCTATCTCTGCTCAAGTTTGTTATGGTGTTTAGCGCGGACCGCGCTTTTTCCATCCTAAAGCATGTGCAGCTTGCGCTTTCGCTTTCGGTCAAGCGGCAATGTCCTGAGGACATCAACCAACTTACAGATCAGCCCGTCTACAATGTGTGTGAATGTTATGCATGATCACAGTCTTAATAGCAGTTCACCGGACAATCCTGAACGCGCCAGACCGCCCCGGCTTATTCGCTTACCTGAGGTGATGGATCGAGTTGGTCTTCGCCGAACCGCCGTATACGAGCGCGTTAAAGAAGGTGAGTTTCCCAAACCGCGATCGCTTGGTCCTAGGTGCTCAGTCTGGGTCGAGTCAGAAATAGATGAATGGGTGAACCGGATTATCGATGATGGGCGTTAATCGGAACAGACCACGCAATCGTTGCGATATGAAGAGCGTAGGCTTCGCTCGGCAACCACTCGTGCCGTCTGCACTCTGTCCACTTGTGGTCTCGCTAAAGTGAGAAGGTAGACCTTCGCTTATTCGCTGGAGACGTCTTGTCCACTCAACCAATCCCATTACCAGCGGAGAAGCCAGAATTGAGTGGAAAAGAAGAGAGGGAAGGAAAGGGCGATGAAAGGAGCGGCCTATGTATGTCGCGCTGCGCCCGACCCAGAACACCATCGACATCGTCGCGGCATTGCGCGGCAAATGGCACGGCGCTTACGCACTCTGCTGCTGTCCCGCGCATGATGATCGCAGGCCCTCTTTATCGATCCGGCAAGGCCACAAGGGAATTCTGGTTCATTGCTTCGCTGGTTGTGAGCCTGCAGATGTGCTGCGCGAGATTGCACGCTTGCCTGCCGGCGCCCGACCAAATGTGCCAACATCAGGAGCATATTCTCGCCAATCTCGCGGCAATCCCCGCCGCCTTTGGGAGAGCGGTAAACCGATTGTGGGCACATTAGGTGCCCGATATCTTGCTGGACGCCACCTTCCGATCGACCTCCCCGACGTTCGCTTCCATCCTCGTTGTCCGCTAGGACCCAAACCGCGCACGCGCTACCTGCCAGCGCTGCTGGTGGCGCTACGGGAGAGACTCGAACTCAAAGCCATTCAGCGCATCTTTCTCAATGAAGGCACAGCGAGCTGCACGACCAAAATGCTGCTTGGCAAGCCGGGGAGGGCGGCCTGGCGGGCAGGGACCTCAGCTCGAAGTCTCGCTCTCGCCGAGGGTTTTGAGGACGCAGCCGCCTTCACCAAGCTGACAGGCATCCCTTGCTGGGCCGCGCTAGGCGGAGAACGGCTGCCCCTTCTTCACCTTCCAGACGATCTCGATCACCTTATTCTTGCTCCCGACCATGACAGGGCAGGGCGCATTGCGGCGCAAAAGGCCAAAGCCGCCTACCACCAGCCCGGGCTAACCATTGAGACACGCTATCCGCTGCCTTTCAAGGACTGGGCAGCGATGAACGAGCGGCTGTGCGAGCGCACCTAATTGACAACAATCAGAAGCGCCCAATTGTCCTTCTTATCCAACGCAGACCATTTTCAAACATCCGAGATTGGCGGTGGGATCCAGACTGACTTGTTGCCACTTGAGTACCAACGCCGACGTCCTAAATTGGGTGGGGAGCGGAAGGTCCGATTCTGGACCAACAGCGACGAAAGCAGACGCAATCCCGTCACTGATGAGATGGCTACTTACGACCCAGTTACGGAAATCCTGATATCGAGAGGCGTAGCCAAAAAGCGGACGAATTTACAGACTGATCGGACAAGCTGCCAATATCATGAGCGGACTGCTACTTGGTTTTGCCCGTTTGCGCTGAATCGAGGGTTCGTCAGAGCATCGACCCAAGATCAGAGCCTACAGAGGGATAGGCAGCGACCATCTTCTTTAGATCGCTTGTTGTCAGACCAAGCCGAATGGCCATACCAAAGAAATTGATGATCTCGCCATATTCAGGGCCAAGCAAATGCGCGCCAAGGATTTTATTGTCGTCGTTGTCGATGATGATCTTAGTCGCGGCGCAGGTCTCTCCGACACGAAGGTTCGAATACCAATCGCTCGTATCATTTTCGACGACGCGGATATTGTGGCCGGACGCCTTTGCCTCGTCTTCCAGCATGCCCACACGGGTTAGCTCGGGAATCGTGAATACCGCGCTCGGAACGCCGCGATAATCGGGCCTGGTGTCGTTGCCTTTGAGCATATTTGAGGCAGCGACCTTACCCTCGAATACCGCGACAGGTGTAAGCGGTGCACCCTGTGTATCGGCGGCATCGCCAGCGGCATAGATTTTTGGATTGGATGTGCTTTGCAGATAGGCGTTGACCGCAACGCCCTTGTTTCCGGCCTCCACATTGGCTGCGGCCAGATTGAGGTCATCGATCGCCGGAACGCGGCCCGCGCCGTGAACAACGAGGTCTGCGCGCAAATCTTGTGTTTTGCCGTCGGTCTCTACAGTGACGAGAAAGTCCGCGCCTTGCTTATTGATCGATTTAAGAGCGGTGTTCCGCCGCAGTTCGATCCCGATTTCCTCGCCGCGCGCGACGAGCTTTTCGACAAGATCGGCATCGAAGCCTTTAAGCGGTCTATAGCCTCGATCTATAATACACACTTCGCTGCCCGCTCGCGCGGCGATATGGCCGAACTCAATTGAGATGAAGCCGCCGCCTATGAACAAAATACGCTTGGGCAATGCCTCCAATCGCATGAACTCGGTGCTATCCGTCAGAAATTCATAGCCGGGAAGGTTGATCGGGCGAGGCTTGGCACCCGTCGCAATCAGAAAATGCTTTCCTTTGAAAAATCCTTTGCCTTCGATCTCGATAGTGTCCTTATCGACGAAGCGCGCAGTCCCATGAAGTGTGGTGACGCCTTTGTTCTCCAGACCGCTTTCGATCCTGCCGGGCATCTTGCCGGTGAAGGTTTTGCTGAAGGCAACCAGATCGGGCCAGTTAATCGCAATATCGTTCGGCTCGATGCCCTTGCCTTTCATCAGCCGGGCCGCATCGATGATTTCTGCGCCGCGCCGCAGCATCTTCTTCGGATCGCAACCGCGCAGCGCGCAAGTGCCGCCATAGGGTAGCTCATCGACGACGGCGACCGACCAGCCGCTTGCCGCGCATTTGTTGGCGGCATTGACCGCCGCCATGCCTACACCAAGGACGATGAGATCGAATTCTTGTTTGCTCATATTGTCGACCTCCGGTGTTCCTGATTCAGCTTCCATCTCTTTTTCCATTTCATAAGATTCTGATCGCGCTAGCCAGCACAGCAAGATAATTTGGTAACATCCTTGTCGAATGTCTGGGCGGCGAGCTTCAGGCCTTCAACAGTAGTCAGGTAAGGAAAAATTGTTTCCCCAAGCGACTTGGTCGTCATTCCAAATTTTAAGGCCATAGCGAGCGTCTGGATCGTGTCTGACCCTTCCGGAGCCATAATCTGCCCGCCGAGCAACTTGTCGGTTTTCCTGTCGGCGACAAGCTTGATGAGACCTCTGGTATCACGTGCAGCCAATGCGCGCGGCACCTGGTCTAAGGGCACCACCGATGTTTTCACATCATAGCCTGCTTCCCGAGCCTCAGCTTCGTTCAATCCCACGCCCGCGACCTGGGGATCGGTAAAGACAACCCAAGGCATGGCCGAGTTATCGTATGATTCCGACCCCATCGCCACCGCATTCAAGGCAGCAAGCTTTGCGCCATACGCCGCCATGAATACAAATTGATCGCGGTTGGTGACATCACCGGCTGCGAATACGCCGGGCTTCGATGTCTGCATATCATTGCCGACCACAATTGCGCCGTGTTTATCGAGTTCGACGCCCGCTTCATCAAGACCCAACCCATCGGTGTTTGGACGACGCCCGGTCATGACGGCAAGCTTCTCGGCAGTCAGCTCTAACGGCTTGCCATTCTCCTCAACACAAATAGTCACGCCCGACGCATTTTCGCGACAAGTATCATAAGTGATGCCGCAATGCATTCTAATGCCTTCGGAACGGAATGACTCTGCGAGTGCTTCGGAAATTTCCGGTTCTGCGCCAGGCAACAGCCGTGAGCGACAGATGATCGTAACATCGACGCCCATTCTCGCCATCATCAGCGCAAGTTCTGACCCAATATATCCGCCGCCAATGAAGATCAGGCTTTTGGGCAGAGTCTTCAGATCGAGTAGCTCGGTGCTGTCGAGCGTTGAGACTGTGTCAATGCCCTTGATCGGCGGGAGAGCAGGTCTGCCTCCGGTTGCAATAATGATCTTCGGCGCGCGAATAAAACGCTCGCCTATCGCTACACCGCCGTCAACAAGCCGGGCGGACCCTTGTTCAATATAGTCAACGCCTTCGTATTCTGGCAGCAGATCGGCATATTTCTTTTGCCGCAATTCATTGACCAGATCGTCTTTGGCGCTTGCGAGCCTCGCCCAGTCTTCGACATGCGCTTCACCGCTTAGTCCGGGAAACCGCTTGGCATGGTTCGCACCATGAATGGCCTCGCCCGCACGGATCATCGCTTTTGAAGGAACGCAGCCGACATTGACGCAGGTGCCCCCAATCGTGCCATGACCTATCAGGGCAACTCTTGCTCCGCTCCCCGCTGCAGCAATCGCAGCCGAAAATCCCGCCGATCCGGCCCCCACGACAGCAAGGTCGTAGCGTTCGCCACCTTTTGACGCGCAACAATCATCCATGTTTTTCCAACTTTTCTGCAGCTTTCAGTTTATGTGCTCGGCGCCAAACCGCGTATGACGTTAGCCCGACAAAGAAGAGGAGCGCTGGCAATAGGACGTAATCCAGATAGCCAGTGATAGCTGACAACCCCACAGCGGCCACCAGAACGACCAGAAGCGGGGTGAAACAGCACAAAGCGAGGATCACTGCACCAATCACGCCGGTTTTCAGAAGCGCCTTGTCGTTCACAGGCGGCCCTCATCATTGCGCTCAGCCGGATATCCGGCATTGGTCGAAGCAGCGGCGATGGCATCAGCGGTTGTTTGCGAAGGATCGAAGCGCGCTACTGCCGTCTTTGTCTCAAAATCAATGGTTACCTCATTGACGCCTGCCACCCCTTCCATCGCGCGCTTTACTGTGATCGGGCAGGTGGCACAGGTCATATTTTCAACGGCAAAGCTGGCCATTTGCAGTTCGAGCGGTGCCGCCGCTTGGTTTTCGGTTGACCCCGAGGAGACTAGTGTTGCCGTACCGAACCCCGCCCCGCCAAGAGATATAAGCGCTACTATTGCTAGAGTTGTTTTCTTCATAATGCGTCCTTTCAATAAAATAGTGGTGCCCACCAATCGATTGTCGCAGCAAAGGCAACAATGACGGTAGCGAGCCAAAGTGCGCTCTTGGTAATGATCGATGAAGAAGGCCGTGCGCAGTATGAACCATCTTCGCAGGCTTCCACCTTCCGAAAATAAACGTGCCAAAAAGCCAGAGCCAAAAAGATGACTGTGACACCGACAAAATAGGGCTTGTAGGGTTCGAGTGCCGTCAGATTGCCGATCCAGGCACCGCTGATCCCGAGCGTGACGAGCACAAGAGGCACGATGCAACAGGAGGAGGCCAACAGCGCGCCGAATACGCCTCCCACCGCCCAAAACTGGTCGCTTTTTTGCTGTGTTTGATCGTTCATGAGAATCAGTATAGTCTCTGTAGTAACTACAGGTTCAAGAGAAAAATTGAGAGAGTGATGCCAGAACAGATGATAAAGCGCGGAGAACTCGGCAAAGCCACCGGCTGCAACATTGAAACCATCCGCTATTACGAAAAAATAGGCCTGTTGCTCGAACCGGACAGAAGCGCGGGCGGGCATAGGCTTTATTCAAAAGAAGACAGAGCGCGTCTAGGATTCATATTGCGGAGCCGCGATCTCGGCTTCTCAATTGAGGAGCTAAAAAGCTTGCTCAGCCTTGTCGATTCTCACGGCTATAGCTGTGGTGAAGTTCTGGAGCTCACGCG
>JGI12048J13642_10046059_pt1 | contig 148873 bp, 119 predicted proteins | sample ElkSlonscriptome_16_FD_13642 | JGI IMG/M metagenome (IMG submission 13642)
CCGCCCCCCTTGCTACCGCCCCCCTTGCTACCCCCCCCTTGCTACCGCCCCCCCTGCTACCGCCCCCTTGCTACCGCCCCCCCCTTGCTTCCGCCCTCCCGCGCTTGCGCCCCCCACGCCGCGGCGCCGACGACCGCCGCGGCGGACTTCACCGCGGCATCCCTAGGATGACACGAACCCGCCGGGCGGCGTCGCCCGAAGCGCGGACGAGACGAACGAACGACCACGCGAGGCGGGGTCTGGAGACGGACGCATGGCGGATTCAGCGGAGACATCGGCGTCCGGCGAGACGGACATCCCGCGTTCGGTGACCGTGCTCGGCGCGGGCCAGATGGGGCTGGTGATGGCCGCCATCGCCGCCGCCGAACCGCGCGTCGAACGCGTCACGCTCTGGTGCCACACCGAGCGCGAGGCGGAAGACGTCGGGCAAAGCCGCAAAAGCCGCCGACTGCGCGTCTTCGAACTCGACGAACGCGTACACGTGACGCCCAGCGCGAGGCGGGCGCTGCTCGGCGCCAACCCGGACTCCGACGAGCCCGCCGACGGCCCACCCGGCCTCGTCGTCAACGCGATCCCGACCCAATTCATCCGCGGCGTCTGGGAGCGCATGCTCGCCGACTGCGGCGACGACCAACGCGTGCTCAAACAGCCCGTCGTTAGCGTCTCCAAAGGGCTCGAGAACGAAACGCTGCTCACGCCCCTGGGCGTGGTCGCGGAGGTCACCGCCCAGCACCCCGCCTGGCGTGAACACGAAACGCGTCGCCCGCTGGCCGTGCTGTCCGGCCCGACGATCGCCAGCGAACTCGCCAAGGGCCTGCCCGCCACGATGGTCTGCGCTTCGGCCCACGAGCCGCTCGCAAGAGCGGTGCAGCACACCTTCACGACCAACTACCTCCGGGTCTACACGAACGACGACGTGACCGGCGTCGAACTCGCCGGCGCATGCAAAAACGTGATCGCGATCGCGGCCGGGATCATCGACGGCCTGAGCGCGGGCATCAACGCCAAGTCGGCGCTCCTCGCCCGCGGCCTGGCGGAGATCACCCGCCTCGGTCTCGCGATGGGCGCCCAGCCAGCCACCTTCTCCGGGCTCGCCGGCGCCGGCGACCTCGCCACCACCTGCTTCAGCCCCGAAGGTCGCAACCGCTCGCTCGGCGAAGCCCTCGGCCGAGGCGAGAAACTCTCCGACTACCTCGAACGCACCGCCTCCGTCGTCGAAGGCGTCGCCACGGCCGATTCGGTCATGGCGCTCAAAGAACAGTTCGAGGTCGAGATGCCCATCTGCACCATGGTCCACGCCGTGCTGAAAGAAGAGATCGACCCGCTCGACGGCATCGCCCGCCTCATGCAGCGCGAGCTGAAAGAAGAACGCGTGCGCTGAAGCCGCCTTTGCCTCCGAAAGCCGGACATGTTTCGCCGGCCGCGTGCGTCCCGACGTGCATGCCGCGACCGCCGACGAACGAGAAGTCGGCGCGTGACAACCAGAAGTCGGCGCGCAAAACAGACGCCCGCACATCCGTGTGCGGGCGTCCCTTGGGTAGTCGCGATCGCGTCCCGCCGGGGAGAGTCAAGTCCCGCGGGACGCGTTGGGGGCTCAGAACATCAACTGGAACTGAGCGCGGAGGGCCAACTCGTTGTCGTCATCGTCGCCGAGGAAGCCGAAGCGTTCCTGCGTCTGGACGATGTCGTTCTCGGTCGCCGCTTCGAGGGACCACTGCACGTCGGCGGTGAACTTCGCCGCGTGCCCGTGGATGTAGTAGTTAGCGCCGGCGGTGATCGTGTTGAACACCTCGTCGCCGTCGCGGTCGCCGTCGGGAATGATCGAGTCCCAGCGGCCGAAGACTTCCCAGTCGGTGTCGGGGATGAACACGCCGCCCTGAACGAGGAAGCCGTGATCCGTGAAGTCCGCGTCGTCAAGCGGGGCGTCCCGCTCGAGGTCGGTGTAGAACCCGACGTAAGCGGCGTACGCGTTCCAGCCGTCGCCTTCGAGCGAGAGGTCGGCGGTCCAGCCAAACCCGGTGTACTCGTCGTCGTTGGCCGGCTCGCCGCCGGTGAAGATCGCGGCCCCGCCGAGCAGCCAAGCGAACTCGCTGCCCGGGGCGGAGGTGAAGTCGTCGAACTGGGCCCACTGACCCGCGCCCTTGTACTCAAGGCGGCCCGTCACGGCGTAGTCGGACTCGCCGCCGCCCGGGTTGAAGAACGGCGTCGTCGCGTTGTCGGTGATCGACGTGTTCTGGCCGCCGATGCCGTCGGAGAACTGCAGCCAGCCGCGCAGCGACTCGTCCTGGTAGATGAACGAGATGCCCTGCGTGAGGATCGGACCCGTGTTGGCGAACAGCAGCGAGCGGTCGACCGCGAGCTGATACACGTCGTCGATGAGAAGCTCGCGCCAGAAGGGCACGGCGATCTGGCCCATCTGCAGCGTCCAGTTGTCGCCCAAGCGGTAGCCGATCCACGCGTCGTCGAGCGCGAAGTTGCCGTCCGTGTTGACGAGGGCTTGGATGTAGTAGTCGAACACCTGATCGTCGCCGACCGTGCCCGCGAACATCAGCTCGGTCGAAGCGAACTGGAAGCCCGAGTCGAAGTCGTCCTGGTTGGCGGGGATGCCGTCGTCGCCGTCGTCTTCTTCATCGCGGAAGTTGGCGATGTAGCGGAATTGGATGGCGCCGGTCACTTCGACCGTCGAGGCGGCTTCCCAACCCGGCATCGAGGCGTACGACGAATTCCGGTCGGCGTCGGCCATCATCTCGGCGACCATGGCGCGCGTCTCGTCGGCGCTGAGAGTGGCGGCGTGTGCCGCGCCGGCGGCCAGCAGGACCGTGCCCGCCGAAAGAGCTGTCGCGGTGCGATACGCGTTCATGCGAACCCTCCTTGACCCGCTGCGTGCGCGACCTGCGAACTCCGTGTGACGCGCTCGCAACAAGCGAACGCGGTGGGGCGGAGCGCGATGGGTCTCGCGCGAACGAGCCCTTTCCTGAACATGGCGGCGTCGCCCGCGATGGGCCCGCACGGCCGGCCGGTCAAGGTCGGGAGGCGTTCAGCCGCGGTGGGCGGCGCCGTCGGTCAATGCGTCGAACAGACGTCCTCTCGACGCAGGGGATAACGCCAATGACCATACCAAAAAACCAAAGAAGCCGCCCCGTTATGGGGCGGCTTCCGGTGAGATTCTTCCGATTTTCTCGGACGGCGCCGAACGCCGCTCGAGGGCTCAGAACATCAACTGGAACTGAGCGCGGAGGGCCAGCTCGTTGTCGTCATCGTCGCCCAGGAAGCCGATGCGCTCCTGCGTGGTGACGAGGCCGTTGTCGACCGACGCGTCAAGCGACCACTGCACGTCAGCGGTGAACTTCGCCGCGTGACCGTGGATGTAGTAGTTGGCGCCCGCGGTGATCGTGTTGAACACGTCGTCGCCGTCGCGGTCCGAGTCGGGGATGATCGCGTCGTAGCGGCCGAAGATCTCCCAATCGGTGTCGGGAATGAACACGCCGCCTTGGAGCACGAAGCCCTGGTCGGTGAAGTCGACGTCGTCGAGCGGGGCGTCCTGCTCGATGTCCGAGAAGATGCCGACGTACGCGGCGTAGACGTTCCAGCCGTCGCCTTCCAGCGAGGCGTCGAGCGTCCAGCCGAGGCCCTGGTATTCGTTGTCGTTCTGGGGTTCACCGCCTTCGAAGTGGACGGCGCCGCCGACGAGCCAAGCGAACTCGGAACCCGGGGCGGAGGTGAAGTCGTCGAACTGCTGCCACGTGCCCTGGCCCTTGAACTCAAGGCGACCGGTGATGGCGTAGTCCGACTCGCCCGCGGAGAACGGAGCGACGGCGTTGTCGAGCAGGCTGCTGTTCTGCGAGTTGGCGCCGTCGGAGAAGACGACCCAACCGCGGAACGAATCGTCCTGGTAACGCAGGCCGATGCCCTGCGTGCGGCTCGGGGTGATCGACTCGTTCAGCAGCGAGCGATCGACCGCGAGCTGGTAGAAATCGTCGATCATCTCTTCGCGGAGGAAGGGAACCTTCATCTGGCCGCCCATGAACATCCAGTTGTTGCCCAGGTCGTAGGTGAAGTAGGCGTCGTCGAGGCCGAAGGTGCCTCCGTCGAAGCCGAAGTTGCCCCGGATGTAGTAGCCGAACACCTGGTCGTCGCCGACGGTGCCCGACGCGTTGAGGACGGTCGAGCCGAACTGGAAGCCCGAATCGAAATCGTCCTGGTTGGCGGGGATGCCGTCGTCGCCGTCGTCTTCCTCGTCGCGGAAGTTCGCGAAGTAACGGAACTGCATGCCGCCGGTCAGTTCGACGGTCGAAGCCGCGTCCCAGCCGGGCATCGAGGCGAAGGACGAAGCGCGCTGCGCGTCCGCCATCATCTCAGCCGTCAGGGCACGAACTTCATCGGCGCTCAAGCCGCCAGCCTGGAGGTTACCGGCCGCGGCGGTGAACGCCACGCTGGCGCCCGCAATCAGAGACAGGCACGTGGTCGCATTCATTGGACTCTCCTTGACTCGCGGCACATCGCGAAAGCCGACTCGGTCGCATCTGCCATGATTCGTCGAAGGCCACACGCCTCCGGGACCGGTCGTCCTCCGCGGTCAAGACCGCACAAGTGGACTTCCCAAGGTAAGCGTTCACTATACAACCGCTTCCGCAGGCCCGTCTAGCGAACGCTCGCTAACTCAAGCCAATCAATCGTCTCCCCGACCTTCAGCAATCCACTTTCCGCGACGTATCCCCCGCCTTTTCTCGGACGGGCTGGCGAAATCGGCCACCCTCGACCCCTCTGAGCGGCCCGCCTCGGCCACCATCCTTCGGTCGAAGTCACGTCACCACAGGGTGTTAGCATTGACCAATCACCCAAAGAGGGCATCATGCTACGCCGGCCGCGCCCTGATCGCGCAATGACTGCGCGTGAGCCCCTCCGACCCGGCCCGAATCCGCCCCCCGCGCCCCCGAGCTGCGGTCACTTTCCCGTAGCCGCCCTGTGGATAACTCCGCCCACACGCCCAACTCCTCACTCCGCGCCGAGCTCTGCCGAAGACGCCCGCCGCTTCCGGTCGCGTCGACTCCGGTTCCGCTTCGGGCCCGCTCACCGAACCCGTCCATCATCGTGCAGAACGGTCGGCACGCCGCGTCGGCATCCAACCGACGCCCCGTCGCACGAAATCGTTCGGTAGTACGGATCGACCCGGCCCACCCCGCCTCGGTCCACCCCCACACTCCTTGCTGGCGTCTTCCAGCCCCGGTACGATGCTCGGCTCGCCGCACCCGGCGGGTTCGTTTCCATATTTCCCGTCGCTCGGAATCGGCTCGACCGACCTCTCCGGGCTTCACACCCATGACGAGGATGCTCTATGACGCCCCCTCCCCCGCCGCGTGGTCGCGGTGAAGACACCCCCGGCCCCAACCGCACGCCCGCCCCGATCAAGACCGACGCGAGCGGCAAGCCCTGGGTCGACTACAAAGACATCGAAAACCTCCGCCGCCTGATGAGCCCCAACGGCAAGATCTACGGCCGCAAGCGCCTCGCCACCACCGCTCGCGAGCAGCGCCTCGTCGCCCAAGCCGTCAAGCGCGCCCGCTACATGGGTCTGCTCCCCTACACCAGCGCGACGCTCTGACTTCCCTCGGCGTCCGGCCCCGGACGCCAGCGAATCATCGCCGACAGCCCAGCGAGCGCCGGAACTCCCGGCGTTCGTTCGCTATTGAACGCTTGAGCCCCGCCAATCGCTTACGCGCCGTGACGCGTCCGCAAGAACGCCTCCGCCCGCGATCGGAAGAACTCCACGCCGAGCTCTCGACCGGTCCACAGCCGCGACTGCTCAGCCGCCTGCCGCGCGAACAACTCCAGACCCGACGCCGTCGTCAGTCCCCGCTCGGCCGCCGCCGACAGCAACGCCGTCCGCGGCGGCGTGTACACCGTGTCCACGATCAGCGGCGCCGCGCCCGTCGGCAACCGCTCAAGCTCCAGCGGCGAAGTTGGCCCCTCGCCTCCGCTTCCCGAGCCCGTCACCCCACCCCCGCCCGCCGACTCCATTCCGATCGGCGTGCAGTTGATCACCGCCGCCGCCACGCCCGCCACGTTGTGGCGATCCTCCCACCCCGCGTGCTCGACCCGCCCCGCGCCGTGCCGCGCCGCGAGCCCCTCGCCGAGTTCGTCGGCCAGCGCGCTCCGCTTCGCCTCGTTCCGCGCGCACACCGTCACGGCCGCCCCCTCGAGCGCCAGCCCCGCCGCCGCCGCCCGCGCGACCCCGCCGCTGCCCAGCAGCGCGACGCGCAAACCATCCAGCCGCGTCCGCCCCAGCGCTTCGCGCACGATGCCCGCGAGCGCCGTCGCGTCCGTGTTCGCCAGCCGCCCCTCGCTCGGGTTCAGCATCGCCAACGTGTTCGCCGCGCCCGCCAGCTCCGCCGCGTCGTCCACCTGCCACCGCACCGCGTCGTGCTCCCGCGCCAACCTCAACAAGTGCTCTTTGTGCGGGATCGTCACGCTCGCGCCCGCAAAGTCCAGCTTCCGCTCGCCAAGCAGCGTCAGCGCGCCCGCCTTGAACGACTCCCAGCCCGCGTTTATCCGGATCGGCAGGTACACCGCGTCCGTCTCCGTCCGTGCGAACGCCGCGTTATGCACCGCCGGCGACGCCGAATGCGACACCGGATCGCCGATCACGCCGTACACCTTCGTCGTCGGCGAGATCGACCGGAAGTTGTACAGGTCGAGCAATTCGTCGATCGTCGGCTGGCCCGGCGCGGTGCCGGCGTCACGCTCCAAACTCGCGAACGTCAAGAACGCGCCGAACTTTGGCGCGAGCACTCGGCTCATCAGCCCGTCCTCGCCCATCGCCAGCGCGATCGTCGGCCGATCCTTCTCCCGTAACAACTCGAACACCTCGACGTTGTCACGCACCGTCCGCGCCGTAAAGGCGATCTTGATCACCGACGCCGCTTCATGAAGCCGGATGTCGTTCACCGCCCGCAGCAGCCCGGTCGGTCTGCCGTCGAAGTCGTGCCGCGACAAGATCAGCCGCGTTCCCACGTCGCGCAACTGATTCGGATGCTTGACGGCGAGGTTCACTTTCTGCCGCAGGTTCGCCGAGCGCGAATACGTCATCGCCTCCACGTCGATGTACGCCGGCCCTCGTTCCGCCGCCCCCAGCGCCTCGAACAGCGAGACCCGCGCGCTGTCGTCGCCGTCGTAGCCGCCGCCCTCCCATACCGGCCGGCACGTCGCGACGCACGGCAGCGGCGACCGCGCTACCACGTCCAAACACGCCGCCTGCCCCTCGTCGTCGCCCTCGCCCGAGAACAGATGATCGAGCCGGTACTCGACCAAATCCGCCCCCAGTTCCTTCGCTCGCTGCGCGGCGGCCAGCGCTTCGGCCGGATCCTCCACCATGATCGGCACGCACAGCAGCGTCGAACCGGTACGAGCGTCGAACCCGTCGGGCGAAGTCATCAGACGAGTGTACCCGGCGCGGCGAAACGCTCGCGATCGCCCCGGCGACCGCGTTTGTGACCGCACGCGATGCAACGCACCATGCTCGCTCGGCGTCGCCGCCTCGCCAACCCGTAGCATGTTCGAGCCATGAGCCGCCGACCAGAGCCGCGCGTCACGCGAGACATCGACGAGGTCTGCGAACGCCTTCAACGCGGCGGCGCCTGCGCGCTGCCCACCGAAACCGTGTACGGCCTCGCCGCGCGCGTTCACGACCACGACGCCCTCCGCCGCGTCTTCGCCGTCAAGGGCCGACCGCTTTTCGACCCGCTCATCGTTCACGTCGCCGACGCCGACCAAGCCCGACGCATGACCGCCGCCTGGCCCCGCGCCGCCGCTCGTCTCGCCGAACGCTACTGGCCCGGCCCGCTCACGCTCGTCCTGCCCCGCTCGACCGCGGCGGCCGACATCGTCACCGCCGGGCTCGACACCGTCGGCGTCCGCGCGCCCGACCACCCCGCCACGCTCGAAGTCCTCCGCCGCGTCGGCCCCCTTGCGGCGCCGTCGGCCAACCGCTTCGGTCGGACCAGCCCCACCCGGCCGGAGCACGTCGCCGCCGAGTTTCCGGACGAAGACCTGCTCATCCTCGACGGTGGCCCCTGCGGCGTCGGCATCGAATCCACCGTCCTCGCGCTCGACATCGACGCCGATCGCTCGGTCGCCCCCCGGGCCGGCCGCGTCCTCCGACCGGGCCCGATCTCGCGCGACGCACTCGAAGCGGCGCTCGGCGCTGTCGTCGAGCAACAGCGCAGCCGCTCCGATCCGGGCCGCCCCGCCCAAGCGCCGGGCACGCTCGACCGGCACTACGAACCGGGGGTGCCGGTCGTCATCGTCAACGCCGAAGAACGACGCGTATCCACATCCGCCGATGAAGCCCGATTCCTCAGCGACCCAGTCGTCGCCGCCGTCGCCCGCGCCGCCCGTCTTCGCGCGTTGACGAGCGTCGAGGTCAGCACCATCCATCTCGCCGACGAACCGACCACCGCCGCGCGCACACTCTACGCCGACCTCCGCGTCGCCGCGTCGTCCGATGGCGTGCGCGCCATCGCGATCATCCGCCGACCGCACCAGCGCGGCCCTGCTTGGACCGCCATCTGGGACCGTCTCGAACGCGCCGCGTGCGGCGACGTCGACGAGCGCTGCTGAACCGTCGCATCGCGCTCGCGGGGTTGATTCGTCCCGTTCACACGCCGCGACCCGCCGAGCGCCCGCACCCCGTCGCCCCGCCTCGATTCAGCGGTTCACGTCCGCGTCGTCGTCGTCGTTGTCGTCGATCTCGTCGTCGTCGTCTTCGTCGTCATCGCCGCCGAACGCCTCGTACTCGCCCGACCGCTGCAACTCGCTCTTCGCCTCGCCCGGCGCCAGCCCCGCCCGATTCCGCGCCGGATCGTCCGCCATGTCCTCCAGACGGTCCGACCACGCGATCCGCTCCGCGTCACCCCACAACATCTCCAGGTCGTAATACGCCCGGGTGTCCGGCTCGAAGATGTGCACCACGATGTCGATCAGGTCCACCAGAATCCAGGTCGGCTCGTTCTCGCGCACGTTGTGATTCAGGACCTCCTCGCCCTGCGTGCGCGCCAGTTCCACCGCGTTCCGCGCCGCAGCACGCATCTGCACGTTCGACGTGCCCGACGCCACGATCAAGAAGTCGGTCACCTGCGAAAGCCCGCGCACGTCGAGCAACGCGATCTGTTCGCACTTGTCGCCGCGCAGCGAGCGCGCGACCAGCACCGCCAGGTCGCGGGCGGCCGCTTCGTCTCCCGGGTTCGCGGTGCGCGAGAACCCGTGCGCGCGGGCGCCGCCCGCGGCCGCGTCGCCGCGGTTCAAGCCGAGCTTGCCGTCTCGGTCGGCGCGGTCCGGGTCGTCGTGCTGATGGTCGTGGTCGGCGGGTGTGGTCATGCGAGGCCGAGCAGGCTAGGCGTGCTGGCGACGGCGGTGCAAGCCCGCCCGGCGCCGATACGAACGCCGCCCCAGCGGGGCGGCGCGACTCCGGTGAATCGAGTTGGTCCCGCCCACCCCGAGTTGATCCCGCCCACCCCGAGTTGGTCCCGCCCACCCCCGGGATCGAGCCTCACTCGAGCGCTGCGGCGCCCGAGATGATCTCCGTGAGTTCCGTCGTGATCTGCGCCTGACGCGCCCGGTTGAACTTCCGGTTCAACAGACGACCCATGTCCGCCGCGTTATCCGTCGCCGCCTTCATCGCGATCATCCGCGCCACGTGCTCCGACACCTCGGCGTCCAAAAACGCCTGGAACAGCGTCGCCCGCACCGTCGCCGGCAGCAGGTCCGCCAGCAGCGTCGCCGGCTCCGGGCTGAACTCGTAGTCCACCGCGGGCCCCGCCTCGGCCTCCGCCTCGCCCTCCGCCGGCGCCGGCGGCTTCAGCGGCAGCAACTGCAACACCTCCGGACGCTGACGCGACGTCGAGTGGAACCGCATATACACCACGTTCACCGACGAAATCTCGCCCGCCGTGAAACGCTCCATGTACCGGTTCGCCAGACGCTCCACGTCCTCGTACTGGTTCTTCTCGCCGAACTGCGTGTGGAATTCGTCGATCGGAAAGCGGTTGAACTTCAGAACCGACTGGCCCTTCTTCCCCGCCGCCTCCAGCAGATAGTTCCCCTCGCCCAGCTCGCGCAGCCGGTTCATCGCCACGCGGAGAATGCTGCCGTTGTACGGCCCGCACAGCCCGCGATTCGACGAGATCACCAGCACCAACGGCTTCGCGTCCGGCGACCGCTCGTCCGGCCCGTCGATCAGCGGGTGCGAGATGTTGCCCGCACGCCGCGACAGCTCGGTCACCAGCTCGAACACGCCCTCGGTGTAGGGTTTCGAGGCGGTGGCCCGTTGCGAGGCCTTCGAGAACTTGGAGGTCGCGATCATCTGCATCGTCCCCGTGATGCGCTTGATGTTGCCGACCGCCTTCATCCGGGATTTCAGTTCGCGAGCTTGTGCCATGGGGCGGAGATGATACCGGCGCGCGGGGGGGAATGCGCCCTCCGAACGCCTCGGGGAGCGCGATGCCCGGCTCGCGGCTCACTGTTCGTCGCTTGTCCGAAACAGCCGCGCCTCCCCCGCCCCGTCCGTCTCGCGCTGCCCGCCCTCGGTCAGCTCCCGCCCTCGCCGCGTCCGCGCCAGCAGCCCCAGTTGCAGTAGGTACGGCTCCACCACGTCCTCCAGCGTCCCCGGGTCCTCACCCATCGTCGCGGCGATCGCCTCGATCCCCACCGGCCCGCCCTTGTACGTCGTCCGCACCACCGCCAGATACCGCCGATCCAACTCGTCCAGCCCCCGGTGATCCACCCCCTCGAGCGCCAACGCCTGATCCACCGCCTCGGTCGTCAGCTCGCCCGTCGAGCGGACCTGCGCGAAGTCCCGCACCCGCCGCAGCAACCGGTTCGCGATCCGCGGCGTCCCCCGCGACCGCCGCGCGATCACCCGCAGCGCCGCCTCGTCGGCCGGCAGCGACAGCAGCCGCGCCGAACGACGCACGATCTCGAAAAGCTCGTCCTCCGGGTAATACGCCAGCGTCTGCGTCAGCCCGAACCGCGACCGCAGCGGCGCCGACAGCAACCCCGCCCGCGTCGTCGCCCCAAGCAGCGTGAACGCCTGCAGCGTCACCGTCACCGTCTTCCCATGCAGCCCCGCGTCCACCGCGATGTCGATCCGCCGATCTTCCATCGCCGGGTAGACGAACTCCTCGACCGCCACCGGCAACCGGTGCACCTCGTCGATGAACAGCACGTCCCCCGACTTCAACTGCGTCAGCATGCCGACCAAATCCGCCGGCCTCGCCAGCGCCGGGCCCGAGGTCGTGTGCAACGCCGCCCCCATCTCCCGCGCCACGACATGCGCCAGCGTCGTCTTGCCGAGCCCGGGCGGGCCGTGCAGCAATAAATGATCCAGCGGCTCGCCCCGCCCCCGCGCCGCGGTGATCGCGATCCGAAGCCGCTCCTTCAACTCGTGCTGGCCGATGTACTCGTCCAGCGAGCCGGGCCGCAGCGTCGACAGGGCCGCCTCTTCGTCGGGGCTCTGTTCGGTGGGAGCGATCCAGCGGTTCGTGGCCATCATGCGCCTTGGAGTGTACCCGGGCATCGGGTACCCTTCGCGGCCCTTTTCCGCGGGGCGGGTGGGCTTTCTGGAGGGCTGCTCGTCATGGCCTATCGACTTACCCTGCTTCGCAACGGCTTGTTCTCGCTCGACGCAGGCAGCATGTTCGGCATTATCCCCAAGGTCGTCTGGCAGGACTGGGTCACCACCGACGAGTCCAACCGCGTCGCCCTTCAGCAGAACGCCCTGCTCCTCGAAGGCGAAGACGGCTCGCTCGTCCTCGTCGAGGCCGGCATCGGCGGCAAGATCACCGACCGCGAGCGGAAGATCTACAACCTCGGCGCCGACTTCCGCGCCGTCCACGAGTCCGTCGCCGCCGCCGGCAAGAACCCCGCGGACGTCTCCGCCGTCGTGCTCACCCACCTCCACTTCGATCACGCCGGCGGGCTCACCAAGCTCGACGGCGCCGGCTCGCCCGCCATCGCCTTCCCCAACGCCGAGATCATCGTCCAGGAACGCGAGTGGAAAGACGCCATCGCCGGCAAGAGCACCATGCACAAGACCTATCTCAAAGACCACCTCACCGACGAGGTCGCCGAGCGACTCCGGCTGATCCCCGAGATGCAAGAGTCCAACGGCAACGGCCACGCCCCCACCGCGACGGGCGGACCCGGCGCCAAGGCCAAAGCCGCCACCGAAGCGCAGGTGCTCGACGACCTCTGGGTCTTCCGCACCCCGGGCCACACCTGGGGACAACAGTCCGTCCGCTTCGTCTGCGCCGGCGCCGACGACGCCCCCAGCGGCCGCGCCGACGCCCTCCGCGGCCGCCAGGTCTGCTTCGTCAGCGACGTCATGCCGACCCGCTGGCACGCTCGACCCACCACCAATCTCGCCTACGACGTCGAGCCCTACACCAGCATGTGCGAGCGCGTGAAGCTCCTCGAGCGAGCCGCCAGCGACGGCTGGGTCCTCGTCCCGAACCACGACCCCTCGGAATGGCCCTTCTTCGAAGTTTCAGCCGATCCTGAAACCCCCAAGCGGTGGCGGCTTCAGCCCGTCGCGTCCCACTGAGCATCCTCGCCAGGCCCCACTCGCTTTCCAGGAACCGCCGATCGCCCGGCCCGAACCGGGCCCGAGAGGGGTAGACTTGCACCGCCGGGGCGACATCGACCCGGCGGAACGAATGAGGGCGGGCGGAGGTCAGAGCGGGACGGGGCGTTTCCGGCGGCGTCGCGGTGAACCGAACTCCCAAGCGAGATGTGCGCACGATGAACGATTCGCTCGAACAGACAACGGGTGTAGAGGCGGCCGACCGCACGACGCAGGCGGCCTCGCCGGAGCGCTCCGAGCGCACCGAACGCACCGCCGCCGCCCAAGCCAGCACCGAAGAGCGCCGCCAACGTCGCCAGAGCGCGCCGCCCCAGCGCGAACCCAAGCGCACCTTCTGGGACCGCGCCGAGACCTTCTTCAGCAAGCTCTCCACCCGCAACAACTTCTGGCACAAAGTCTGCTCGCTCGTCTGGTTGCCCTACGCCTGGAAAAGCGGCATCAAAATGGCCCAAAGCGACCCGGGCCAATACAGCTACGTCCTGCCCTTCCGTCGCTTCAACAAGAACTGGTACAACGCCATGGCCGGCGCCGCCCTGCTCGGCAACAGCGAAGTCGCCGGCGGCATGTACATCTTCAAAGCCGTCGGCAAGGAATACACCGTCGTCTGCAAAGAACTCAACTACAAGTTCCTCCGACCCTGCTTCGGACCGGCCGTCTACAAGGTCATCCCTGACGAGACGCTCGCCGCCAAGGTCGCTTCCGGCGCCGAGTTCAACGTTCCGCTCACCATCAACATCTTCCAACCGCCGAGCAAGCCATCCGAAAAAGAGAAGCGCGTCGGGCGGTGCAAGGCCGTCTTCCACGTCACGCCTAAGGCCCATCACCGTGAGCGCCGGGCCGCTGGTCGGGCGCCGCAGGTGAAGTGAGCGACGCCGCTTCGCAGCAATCCGACGGCGACGCGCCGCAGCCGACCGACGGCCCGACTTCGGCCGCTCCCGCACGCACCGGCGCCGTCCGCGCCGTCCAACGCGCCGAGCGACCCCTCAGACCCGCCCTCGGCGCCGCCTACCTCGCCGCCAGTTGGACCTGGGTCATCGGCATGTTCTTCCCCGTCCTCCTCACCGGCGACTTCGGCTGGTGGGCCTGGCTCGTCTTCGCCCTACCCAACGTCATCGGCGCCGCCAGCGTCGGCCTCCTGCTCCGAAAGCCCGGCGCCGCGAAACGCTTCGCCGACAAGCACCGCTTCGCCACCGGCTGGTTCAGCGCCGTCACCATCGCCTTCCACATCTACGCCGTCGCCTGGCTCGTCCGACTCGTCCTCGGCGGTCGCAACGCCGACCTCCTCCCGGGCCTCTTCCGCGACCTGTCGGTCACCCTCGGCATGTCGAGCTTCTTTGTCCTCACCGCCGCGTTCGCCTTCCTGCCCTTCCGGATCGCCGCCCGCGCCGCCGTGGTCGTCCTCGCCGTCAGCGTCGCCTGCTTCGCCCTTGCCGCACTCGGCCTTTGGGTCGACCCGATGGGCTCCGCCGGCTTCAGCCTGCCCCCCGCGCCCGAACCGCTCACCCCCGCCCTGATCGCCCTTGCCTGGATCGCCCCCGTCATCGTCGCCGGCTTCCTCCTCTGCCCCTACCTCGATCTCACCATCAACCGCGTCCGCCAGGAAACCGCCGAGCCCGGCGGCAGCTACGCCTTCGCCGGCGGCTTCGGCGGACCCTTCCTCCTCATGATCCTCGGCACGCTCGGCTACGCCGGCTATTTCGCCACCCACGGCTCGCTCCCCCTCATCATCATCCTCCACGTCGTCGTTCAAGCCGCCTTCACCACGGGCGTCCACATCCGCGCCGTGTTCGCAGGCGATCTCCTGCGCGTCGGCCCCCGCGCCGCTCAGCGACGACGCTTCCGCACCGGCCGCCGACCGCTCGCCGCCTGGCGCGTCTTCCTCGCCGTCTTCCTTCTCCTCGCCATGGGCCCACTCGGCAACGCCGCCATCGACTTCGGCAACGTCGCCGGACGAACCGGCTACTCGTTCGCCCGCCTCGGCTACGAAACCTTCATGCTCATGTACGGCGTCGTTTTCCCCCTCGCGATGTGGTGCTTCGCCATCCGACCCGCCTGGCTCGGCAGTGCCACCGCCAGCCGCCGCCGCGTCGCCTTCATCGTCGGCGTCGCCCTCGGGCTCCCCCTCGTCAGCGCGGGCTACCTCTTCGAGGATTGGTATCTCGCAACCGTCGGCCTCCTCGCCGGCGGCGTCGCCTCGGTGCTCACCGCCGTCGGCTCGCGCGCGGCCTCACCCGGACACGCTCAGCCAGACCACCACGCCTCCGCCTGACCCGCCGCCGCCTCCCCGCCGACACCCCCTCGGAAACTCAACTCACCGGTTCGGCGACGTACCCCTTTACCGTCGCTTCCGCACGATCCTCCCCCGATCGCTGGCCCGACGCGGCCCGGCACGTCTCCGGCATCAGCGGGTGCGGCCGATCTTCATCAATAGTCTGCGATATGGCTTCGACCGGCCTGACCGTCATCACAGGGGCTCCACGTCGTGGTGTGCGGTTCATGGGTGGCTCCAAGCCGCGGTGCGCCTCCATGCGCTGGGTTTCGGGCGAAAGGAGAAGCGAGCGCCGCGGCTCGCCCTTTCGCCCTATTGAGGAGTTTGCCCGTGAAAACCCCTCGCGGCACCGCTTTATCGACGGGCAAATGACTATTTCATCAGCATGCTGTAAGGGTCGACCCGGAAATTACCCTGTTCAGAGTAGGTGATGCGCAGGTGTTGCGCCGATGCCCTTCGGACCGTCGCCGCCGCTCGCCCCGTTCTGCCCACGCCCGATCCGCCCGAGGCCCGATCAGTCCAACACCGCCTCGCTCCGCGTCCACCCTCCCCGCGGCTCAGCCGCCGAGTTCGCGGTCCGCCTCACGCACCGCTGCGCAGAACGCCGCGACCCGTACCGGGTCCTTCACGCCGCGCTTCGACTCGACCCCCGACGACACGTCGACCGCATACGGCCGCACGGTCCGGATCGCCTCGCCCACGTTCTCCGGCGTCAGCCCGCCCGCCAACACGATCGGGTGGTCGCATCGATCCGCCACCGCCGCCAGGTTCTTCCAGTCCAGCGTCTCCCCGGTCCCGCCCGAGCCCCCGTCCACCAGCACCGCCGAAACCTCCTCCACTCGCGACCACTTCAAGAGGTCCGCCTCGATCGTCTCCGGCGCGTACCGCACCGCCTTGATCACGTCCGGCCCGCACTCCTTCACCAGCGGCTCCGACTCCGCGCCGTGCAACTGCCCCAAGTGAAACGGGCACTCTTCCCGCGTCTCCCAGTATTCGTCCGCCGACGGGTTCACGAACAGCCCCACCGTCGACACGAACGGCGGCAGCACGTCGCAGATCGACCACGCCACGTCCGTCGTCACAAACCGCGGCGACGCGCGCACGAACACCAGCCCCACCGCGTCCGCCCCCGCTTCCGCCGCCGCAAGCGCCGAGCCGACGTCCGTCACCCCGCAAACCTTGATCCGCGTCGGCATGATCCGTTCCTCATCCCAAGTAAGACGATCCCCGCGCCGATCGGCCCGCGACATCGCGACCAAGCGACCGCGCCGCGTCGGACGCGGCTTGCGCACGATAGCCCGCCCGCCCGGGCCCTTCACCACACGGAACGGCCGAGCCCGTCTCTCAACCCAGCCGGAATCGTGCGTCGAGACCCAGCCGGGCGACGCGAAGCGCCCGCCCACGGCCGTCCAACGTCAATCGGTCTTGCGGAAGTGGGGGGGCTGCGTGTGGAGGCGGTCTTCGAGGTCGTCGCGTTCGCGCGTCAGGTTGGCGCGGGCGGCTCGCTCGAGTTCGCTGCGGAAGTACGGCGTCGAGAAGATGTGCTTCCGCGCGAGCTGCCGGTTCACGAACGCCAGCCGACCCCGGTTGAACAGGTCGTCGTCCGCGAAGCCGAACTCGTCGCGGATCGCGGCCCGGTACGTCGCGTACTCGTCCGCGTCGGCCGCGAGAATCGACAAGTCCACGTCGGCCGTCAGCGCGTCGTCGCCCGTCAAGGGGCGCTCGTCGTGGCGCGTCGCCATGATGTGCTCGTGCACGCGCCGCACGAAGTCCGCCGGGGCGCCGATCAGCCCCGAGATCGCCTGCGCCACGAACGCCGACTGCTGCTCGTTGTCCTCCCGCGTCGCCGCGAAGACGCAATCGTGCAGCACCAGCGCCATCTCCACCGCGTCCGCATCGTCCGCCAACCGGCGCACCGAATCGAACGCCCGCAGGCACTGGTCCACGTGTCCGAGGTTGTGATACGCCCGCGGCGGCGATTCGTACAGGCCGTGAATCATCTCGAACGTCAGGTCCGCGTCCGCCGACGACGCGAACGCGCCCACCCGGATACACAGGGCGTCCCACCGCGCACGCAGACGCTCGAGATCGTCCGGCGGCAGCGGCGGAGTGACATGAACCGTGCGCATGGCCCGCCGAAGATACACGCCCCGGCCGCCGTTCCGCACTCCCTCCCCCGCACTCCCCCCGCGCCCTTCCGCGTCCGCTTCCCCGCGCCCGCCCTTTATGCCGCCCGTCCGCGCCCGCGGCCGTCCTCAGGCGAGCTTCTCGCCCAGGTCCCGGATCGGCGTCGCGTCCGCCGCCCCGGCCTCGTCCAGCGGCAGCATCCGCGCCGTCAGCAGGAACGTCTCGTAGTTCGACCGCAGCTCGGCCAGCGAATCGCCGCCGAACTTCGCCAGCACCGCCTTGGCGATCTCGAACGCCACCACGTTCTCCATCACCACGCTCGCCGCCGACACGGCGCAGATGTCCGACCGCTCGTACTGGCTTTGCTCGACCTGTTTCGTGTTGAGGTCCACGCTCGGCAAGCCGCGCAGCAGCGTCGAGATCGGCTTCATCGCCCCCTTCACCACCAGCGGCATCCCGTTGCTCATACCCCCCTCGAGCCCGCCCGCGTTGTTCGAGGGCCGGACGTACCCAAGGCTCGGCGTCTCGATCTTGCTCTGGTCGAACGCGATCGGGTCGTGCACCTCGCTGCCGCGCCGCCGCGTCGCTTCGAACCCGAGGCCGATCTCCACGCCCTTGAACGCCTGAATCCCCATCACCCCGAACGCGACGTTCGCGTCGAGTTTGTCGCGCCAGTCCATCGACGAGCCCAGCCCGATCGGCAGGTTGAACACGTGCGCCTCGACCACGCCGCCGACCGTGTCTTTGTCGATCTTCGCCTGACGGATCGCCGCCCGCATCGTCTCCGACGCCTCGGCGTCGGGGCAGTACACGTCGCTCTCGTCGCGGGCCGTCTTCATGTCGCGCCAGTTCTCCGCCGTCACTTCCGCCGGCGTCGCGACCTCGTGGATCGAGCGCACGAAACCGAACACTTCGATCCCGAGTTGCCGCAGCAGCGATCGACACAGCGCCCCCGCCGCGGTCCGCGCCGCCGTCTCCCGCGCCGACGCCCGTTCGAGCGTCTCCCGGCAGTCGGTCGTCAGCCACTTCACGCTGCCCGCCAGGTCCGCGTGCCCGGGCCGGGGCTTGTGCACCCGCGGCGTGCGCTCCAAGTCGTCAAGACGCGAGTCCTTGTTGGCGATCCGCATCGTGATCGGCGCCCCGATCGACTTGCCGAGGCGCACGCCGCTCAAAAACTCCGCCGTGTCGGTCTCGATCCGCTGCCGACCCCCGCGGCCGTAGCCGCCCTGTCGGCGGCGCAGTTCGCCGTCGATTTCGTCGCGGTCGATCGGTACCGCGGCCGGAAAGCCCTGCACCAGAGTGATCAACGCGGGCCCGTGCGATTCGCCGGCGGTATGAGCGGTCAGTGTCGGCATGGGAAGGAGGATACCCACGACCGGCCGAGCGTCTCAGCGATCGCCACAGCAGGCGAATTTTTCGATCTGCGCCTTGACGACTCGCGGATTGAGTTCACTTTATTCAACTGTGATTGAACAATCTTCAGATCGAGCCGAGCCGCCCGATCCGGCCCGTTCGCCCGACGAGCGGCACCCGCTGTGCCGCCTGTCGGGGGAAGACCTGAGCTTGGTCACCGAGTTCGTGCTCGCGTCGGGATCGCTTAAGGCGCTCGCGAAGCGCTACGGCGTGTCGTACCCGACGATCCGGGGACGGGTCGACAAGGTCATCGAGCGGCTGCACCGGCTCGTCGAGGGTCGCCCACGCGATCCGCTCCGCGAGATGTTGGCGGACTTGGTCGAGCGCGGCCGGATCAGCGTCGACGAGGCTCGTCACATCAGGCGCCTCGCCGCCGAGCGCGACGCGGACCCCGGCGAATCGCGATGAACCGGATCGAACGTGCGGCACGCCGCCGCCCGCTCGCCCGCAATGCAGAGGAGACACGCGATGAACCCGATGGAGTGGTGGACGCCGGAGATGGCCGGCCTGATCGGCGGAGGGATCGGCACGCTCATCGGCCTGTGGGGAGGTCTGGCGGGCGTGATGATGTGGCTTCTCTCGCGGGGAACCGTCGGCGTGCGCACCGTCGTCGTGTTCCTGATCGCGAGCTCGCTCCTCGCCGCCGCGTTGTTCGCGGCGAGCGTCTGGGCGTCGATTGTGGGCCAGCCGGCGCACGTGTGGCGTCCGCTCGGCCAACCGGCGGGGATCTGGGTGCTGGCGATCATCTTGTTGGCGGTCGCGACGCCGATGGCGAAGCAGTACGAGCGGCGCAAGCTCGCGGCGGCGGAGTTTCGGGCGGACATGACGGCGTGACGCGATGCGGGCGTCGAGGCTATCGGGTCCGACGCCTCGGGCTGGGCGAGCCGCATTCCGGGCACCGGCCGAGCCCGGTGACGTCGTAGCCGCATCGTACGCAGAGGCCCGGGTTGAGGTGGCTTCGCGATCGTTCGGCGATGAAGATGAGGCCGGCGACGGCGAAGAGCATGTAGGCGTTGGCGACCAGAATCAGCACTTTGACGGGATCGAGTATGCGCGCGTCGGCGACTGCGATGCCGGCGACGACGAGGAAGCCGAGGACGGCGCCGAGAGCGGCGATGATGGGCTCGGCGTGATGGAGTTTCGGGAAGAGCCTGAGCGGCGGGCCGGGCGAGCCTTTGGCGACGGCGCCGGTGAAGACGATGGGAATCCAGAGGTTGAGGGCGGCGGCGAAACCGACGGCGATCGCGGAGTCGATCAGTTGCCGACCGGACCACACGAACGCGAGCGGGGAGAACGCGGTGGCGAGGCCGGCAAGGACGCCGAGTATGAAGAAGACGATGTTGCGGGAAAGGGACATGGGTGGAAGCACTGGGTGGACTGTGCGTGAATTCCGCGGAGCGGCGGAGTCGCGGCTCCGTCGGTTCACTTCTGATCTGCTGCCCTCGACGCGGCGTTGAGCGGTTGGACGCGGGTGGTGAGGGGCGCAAAGGCTTCGCGGATGAGCGCCGCGGCGAAGAAGGCGACGCCGACAAGTTCGGCGGTTTCCTCCGCGGCCTTTGAGGCTTCCTTACTGACGAATTGGCCCCGGCCGATGAGGTCGTCGGCGATGTAGCCCAGCGCGAGCCAACCGAAGGCCGCGATGATCAGCCACAGCCCGAGGTCGGCGTTCTTGAGCATGCGCACGACCGGCGCGCGCACCACGAGCGGTGGCACGCACAGCAGCAAGCCGACAACCGCAAACACGGAGGCCCACACGAGTTTGCGGACGAGCGACACGGAGCCGTCGGTCCACCAATTGAGCATGAAGCTGACGCCGTACTCGGGCCAGTGGTCGGCGTCGATGAGTTCGTGCAGGTCCATCTCTCGCATGAAGGCGAGCGCCGCGAGCGTGATCAGCCAGCCGGCGTTCCAGCGGTCGCGTCCCGTCGGCGCGCGCACAAGGGCCACACCGGCGCCGAACATCGCGACGACCCAGAGCGCCAGTTGCAGCAGCTCGACGGCCGCGAACTCTTCGAAGAGGCCCGCCGCCGCGCCGCCGCCGACGAACAGCGCGAGAAGCGTCAGCCCCGCACCGATCGCGCTGGGCGCGCCAAGCGCGACCGCCATGCGGCGCCAGCGCCGTCGCCGGGTCTCGGCGCGTTCGACGCGCGACGGCGCCCGATGCCGGGCGTCGGTCGGCGCGGGTCCGTTTGGCGGCGCGTCCGCCCCCGCTCCGGCCTGTGGGTCGTGCTCGCTCATGCGCTCAGCGTAGAGCGGGCGGGCCGTGCTCGCCTGCGAAGCCGGCCCCGTGAGGCGGCCCCGCCCCTACACTTGCGGGCGATGGACCCGCTCTTCGACACGCGTCGCTACCTGATCCCCTTCCGCTCGATTCTGTTGCCGCAGATCTTCACGGACACGCTGGTGATCGGCGGCGGGGCGGCGGGCATGTCCGCGGCCGCGGCGGCGGCCCAGCACGGCGACGTGATCCTCCTCGCCAAGACCGGGCTCGCCAAGTCGAACACCGCATGGGCGCAGGGCGGCATCGCCGGCGTGCTCGACGAGGACGACACGGTCGATGCGCACGTGGAGGACACGCTGGCCGCGGGGGCGGGTCTGTGCGACGCATCGACGGTGCGCGCGATCTGCGAAGCCGGGCCGGCGGCGTTGCGGGCGCTTCTGGACGTCGGTTTCAACGCCGACGCCGACCCGTCGGCGCCGGGTCGTCCGGCGCTCGCTCGCGAGGGCGGCCACAGCGCGCGGCGCATCATCCATGCGCACGGCGACGCCACCGGCCGCGAGTTGGCCCGCGCGCTTGAACAGGCCGCACGTGAGACGGAGCGGCTGCGCATCTTCGACAACTGCTTCTCGCTCGACCTGATCACGTCGAGCGACGAGGTCGGCTCGCCGTGCCTCGGCGCGATCACGCATCATCCGCGCTACGGCTTGCAGATGATCTGGGCGCGGGCGACGGTGCTCGCGGCGGGCGGCGCGGGAGCGATGTGGCGTGAGACGTCGAACCCATCGCAGGCGACCGCGGACGGTTTGGCGCTGGCGTACCGCGCGGGCGCCTCGCTGGCGGACCTGGCGTTCATGCAGTTCCACCCGACGACGCTGTACGTCGCCGGCGCCGAGCGGTTGCTGATTTCCGAGGCGGTGCGGGGCGAGGGCGCGTACCTACTCGATTCGAGCAAGCAGCGGTTCATGGTGGACGAGCACGAGTTGGCGGAGTTGGCGCCGCGCGACGTGGTCGCGGCGGCGATCCATCGCGCGGTGTCGCGCAACCGCTCGCCGCACGTCTGGCTCGACGCGCGGCATCTCGGCAATTTCCACGAACGGTTCCCGGGCATCAGCGAGCGGCTGGCGCAGTTCGGGCTCGACCCGGCGCGCGACCTCATCCCCGTGAACCCCGCGGCGCACTACATGGTCGGCGGCGTGCGCACCGACCTGTTCGGGCGCACCGACCTGCCGGGGTTGTACGCGGTGGGCGAGGCGGCGTCGACGGGTCTGCACGGCGCGAACCGGCTCGCGTCGAATTCGCTGCTCGAAGCGTTGGTGATGGGCCGCCGTGCTGGCGCACGGGCCGCGGAGATGCACCCGGACAACCCGCTCGCTTCCAGCAACGGCTGGGACCGAACGTCGGGGCTCGAATCGGTGCAGATCGTCTCGAACATCCCGGAGTCGACGCGGGGCGAGCTCGACCTGGCGGACGTGCGCTCGTCGCTGCGCTCGGCGATGTGGCGCAACGTCGGCATCGAGCGCACGGAAGAGCACCTCGCCGACATGCAGGACATGTGCGAGTTCTGGGCGAAGTACACGATGGACAAGGTGTTCGACGGTCCGGTGGGCTGGGAGACGCAGAACATGCTTCTGGTGAGCGCGCTGGTGACACGGTCGTCGGCGTGGCGGAGCGAGTCGCGCGGTTGTCACCGCCGGGCCGACCTGACGGAACCGGACGAAAGCTTCCGCGTACACGACCTTTGGCGGCGGAAGCGCGAGGGCGTGGAGACGCTTGGCGTGGACGAACCGGCGGGGGCGTCGGACCAAGGGCGAGCATGACGAGGCGGCGGCTGAGAACGACGGGACGGTGTGATGCGAGCGGTCGCGAGCGGTGGGCGGCGTGCGTGCGCGCGCCGATGGGGCTCGCGATGATCGGTCTGACGCTGGTCGTGTCGTTGGCGTCGGGCTGCGAGACGGAGAGGCGGGTCGTGAGTTCGCGCGGCATCCTGTCCGGGTTGCCCGGCGCGTCGGGCGGCGAGGCGGAAGCTGAGGTGGTTGCCGGGCGGCCGACGACGACGTGGGAGTCGATCCTGGGCGCCAACGCGGCGGAGCCGCGCGGCGCCGAAGTGCCCGGTCAACCGCTGCGGCGCGAGGCGCTCGGCGGGGAGGTGATCCTCATCTCCCGTTCGCCGGCGCACCTGCTGACGCATCTGCGCGAGACGTTGCAGAACGAGGAGGACGATCTGCTGTACGAGCAGGTGCTCAGCGATCACACGAAGGAGTGGTTCCGTGATCGGGGCCGGGACCCGCGTGAGGCGGTCGAGTACCTGACGTCGAACGCGCGGGACGTGCTGGAATTTATCGCGGCGGTGCCGAACGCGGACAAGACGATCGGCGCCGACTTCCGGCCGCTGGGCGACGGCGCGTTCGAGCTGTACCCGCCGGGCTGGCAGTTGGTGGACCGCCGGTTCGCGAGGCTGGCGATGCGCGTCGAGCGCGGACGGTTCGTGCTCGACGGCATCAGAGGCAAACCACGCAACGACTGAGCGCTCCCCCGACCGAATCCGTCCGCGCGTGCGAGCGGTCGACGATCGTCGAACGATCGTGTTGTTGCGGCCTGACGGACGAACGGGCCGGCGTCTCAGCGGGCGCGGAGCACGAAAACGCTTTCCGACCAGGCGGTCGAGTCGAAGCGTTCGACGAGGTCGAAGCCCGCTTCGAACGGGGCGAGCAGGTCGGCCTCTCGTTCCCAGAGCAACGATTCGAACTTGGTGGGGCCGTCGACGTGCGCGCGTTTGTCGAGTCCCGGCGCGTCAAAGGCGTTGGTGGCGGCGAGGATGAAGACTCCGCCGGTGCAGAGGACGCGGCGCGTTTCGGCGGCGAAGCTTGCGAGGTCGAACACATGGTCGATGGCGTTGGTGTAGAGCGCGCCGAAGGCGCCGTCGGGGAAGTCGAGGTGGTGGAAGTCGCCGCGGCGGACGAGGGATTCGTCGGCGCCGGGTTCGAGGTCGACGCCGATGCTGCGCGGGAAGCCGAGTTCACGAAAGACGATGACTTCTTCGCCGAACCGAGCGCCGAGGCAGAGCACGCCGTCGCAATCGAGGCGCCGGGCGGCGTGGCGGATGCGGTCGCGGAAGTTCTGCAGGCGATCTTGCACGCCCCTGTCGAATTCGTACTTGCGCAGGTCGTTCATCTTGGCGCGCTGGTGGTCGACGTATTCGTCGTAGCTGGCGTACGAGCGTTGGATGAGAGCCATGACGGTTCCTTTCAGGTCGATGCGGCGGGCGCGGCGGGATCGTCGGCGTGGGCGATGTTCGGGAGGCGCGATCGGGCGGCGCCGTCGTGGCGAGCGGCGTACCAGCGTTCGAGCATGACGAGGGCGAGGGTGCGGCCGTCTTGATAGGGGGCGCCGTCAGCGACGAGGGTCGGCCAGCGCGAGTCGATGACTCCGTCGCGGACGAGCGCGCCGTCGTGAAGGCGTTCGCGCTCGCGGCGCCAGAAGTGGGGCGTGAGCAGGCGCAGGCTGAAGCCTTGCTTCGGTCGTTCCGCGGCGCCGACGGGGAGGCGAGTTTGGAGAATCAGACGCAGTAGATCCTTGCCGTCGGGCTGGCCGGGAGGCGCGGGCTTGGCGACGAGGCAGCGTTCGAGGAGGTCGCGGTCGAGGAAAGGCACGCGGACTTCGAGGCCGACGCTCATGGAGGCGCGGTCGACTTTGGGCAAGATGGAGTCGGCGAGGAAGCCGAGCGTGTCATGCCGCTGGGCGCGGCGGGGCCAGGGGAGGTCGGGTCGTTCGAGATCGTCGGCGTCGCGTGCGTAGCGAGCGGCGTCGTAGGTGCAGCCCAAGGGAGCGAGCAAGGCGGCGGCTTCGGCGGGGTGGAAGCGGGGGAGGACCGCCTGTCGGTATGCGGAGCCCGTGCTGGCGGAGGCGAGGTCGGCGAGCGCGCGCCAGCGATCGCGGGTCGTCGCGGCGAAGGCGTCGAAGCGGGGCGCGTCGAACGCGCCCTTGGGCGGACGTTCGGGTGGCGCCGCATGCCAGGCGTAGCCGGCGAGTGCTTCGTCGCCGCCGTCGCCGGAGAGAACGACCTTGGCGTGCGCACGGACGGCGCGGCTGACGGCGAGCATGGTGGCGAGGGCGCCATAGGCCTGTGGTTGATCGAATGCGCCGGCGACGGAGTCGAGCAGATCGTCGGCGTCGTGCGGTTCGAGGCGGACGGTGCGGTGCGCGCAGCCGAGGGCGGCGGCGTTGGCGGCGGCGGCGGTCGATTCGTCGTGTTCGTTCGGCAATGCGAGGGTGAGGCAAAGGAGTTCGCGAGCGCCGGCGTCGGCCGCGGCGGCGACGACGGCGGCGGAGTCGAGCCCCGCCGAGAGCAACGCGGCGACGGGAACGTCGGCGACGAGGTGACGTCGCATCGAGACGCGGAGCCGCTCGCCGAGTTCGTCGGCGGTGAGCGGCGGGCCCTCGGCGGCGTCGGGCGGCGTCCACCATCGTTCGATGCGCGAGCCGTGTCGCGCCGACCAGCGCAACAGACAGCCGGGCGGCACGCGTTTCGCTTCGCGCCAGACGGTGCTGGGCGAGGCGATGGCGCCGACGCAGAGCGTCTCGGCGAGCGCATCGGCGTCGAGCGTCCATGGATCATCCGGGTGGAGCGTGCGGAGGGCGTCGAGGTCGGAGGCGAGGGAGACGCCGGCGTGCGCGCGGCGCCGGTCGGTTCGGGACGAGTGTTCGCGGTAGACGAGCGGCTTCATGCCGACGTGATCGACGGCGGCGACGAGTTCGCGGGTGCGTTCGTTCCACAGCGCGAAAGCGAACATTCCGCGGAGACGATCGAGCGTGGAACGGACGCCCCAGCGTGCGCACGCGCGGAGCAGGACCTCGGTGTCGGAGGAGGAGCGGAAGGCGGCGCCGGCGCGGCGGAGTTGGTCGCGGAGTTCTGGGGCGTTGTAGATCTCGCCGTTGAAGGCGATGACGAGGCCTTCGTCGGCGAAGCGCATGGGTTGCGCGCCGGCGGGCGAGAGTTCGACGACGGCGAGGCGTGTGTGGCCCAGCGCGGCGCAGCCGGCGGGGTCGCGGTGGAAGCCGCGGCCGTCGGGCCCGCGCGGCGCGAGGGAATCGAGCGCGGCGAGCGTTCGCGGGTCGGTCGCGCGGGGCGCGGCGCCGGGCGTCGCGGTGGCGATGGCGAAGACGCCGCACATGGGGGTCAGGCTCCGACGAGCGAGGCGGCGGCTTTGATGTCGATGCCGTCGTGGAGTTCGTCGACGCGCCAGCCGGCGGCGGTGAGTTGCTCTTCGAGCAGTTCTGGCGTGTATTCGCGGCGGTGGTCTTCGTCGTCTTTCCAGCGGAGGCCGAGGTCTTGGTGCATGAGCTTCTGCCAGCGCGAGTATTCGGGCGGGACGGCGACGACGAGACGAGGGGCGACGTCGCGCAGCGAGCGGAGCATGGCGACGGGTTCTTCGAGGTGTTCGATGACGTGAGCGCAGACAGCGACGTCATAGGCGCCGCCGAATGGAGAAGCCGGCGGGCCGAGCATGACGTCGGCGCAGAGGAAGCGGAGGTTGTCGTGCTGCATGATGCGTCGGGCGACGGCGAGGACGTCGTCGCGACGGTCGACGGCGACGACGCGGCAGCCGGCTTCGGCCATCCAGAGGAGGTAGGCGCTGCAGCCGCAGCCGACGTCGAGCACATGGGCGTTCGCGCCGACGCGGTCGAGGATCCATTGCTTGTGGCGCTTCCACAACCAGTGCTTTGGATGCTTGCCGTCATAGATCGCGGCGGCGAGTTGGTTGAGGTGCACCTGGACGGAGAGGTCGAGGCCTTGGAGCCATTCGAGCTCGGAGATCATGGCGTCGCGGTCGCCGGCGCCGAGGAGTTGTTCGCGTCGGCGACCGAGCGAGCGGTCGACGAGTTCGGCGAGCTGCTCGGGCGAGAGGTCGCGAGCGAGCCGGCGGAGGTCGTGCGTGTCCTGACGTTGGGGATGCGGCGGCATGGTGCGGCCTTTCGTGCTTGCTCGGGCGGCGGTCGACGGGCGATCGCGGTGATTCAGGCGGCTTGCTCCGAAGCGGGGGCCGTCGGAGGTCGGATGGATTGGTTGTTGTGAGCGGCGGCGCTGACTGTTTGTTTCTCGAAGAGCGCGGTGAGCGCTTCGGGCCATTCCCAAAAGCGGTAGCGGTCGCGCGGTTCGTCGGGAGAGGTGCGGATGGGGGTGAGGCCGGCGTCGCTGGCCCAGCCGAGCACCTCGGGGAGCGTGTGGTGCGTGGCGATGGGAGCGGACCACCAGTCGACGTTGTGGTGGAGGGTCGGCCATGTGTGAAAGAGCCGATAGGCGCGGTCTTTGAGCGTGCCGTCGCTGAGGCGGCTGTCGGCGGTGTGAACGGCGCGGCCGAGGGAGGCCATGGCGCGGCTGAAGGCGAGCTGCGCGGGTTTGTTGAGGCGGGTGGTGGCGGCGCGGACGATGCGGTCGAGCGTTTCGTAGACGGCGTTGCCGGTGTGATACATGCGGACGGCGAAGAGGCCGCGTGTGTCGAGGCCGGCGGCGATCTGGTCGAAGGCGCGGCGGGCGTCTCCGGTGTGCATGAGTACGCCGATGGACCAGGCGGCGTCGTAGCCGCGGACTGGCAGTTCGAAGAGGTTGGCTTGAACGACGCCGACGCGTTCGTCGTCGGCGAAACGTTCGCGCGTGGCGTCGACGCCCCAGCCGAGGTCGGCGGCGAGGACGCGCCGGCAGCCTTCTTCGAGGGCGGCTTTGGTGAAGCGTCCGTTGCCGCAGCCGGCGTCGAGCCCGACGCGGCCGACGAGCTTGTCTTCGAGGAAGGTCTTGCCGCGGAAGGCGCCGAGTGTGTGGGTCCACAGGCCGCCGCGATAGCCGGCGTCGTCGCCGCGTGGCGCTTCGTCGAGATAGCCCCAGTCTCGGAAGCGCAGCCATTCGTCGCCGAAGCGGTCGATGGTGCGCCGGTGCAGGGCGAGGTGGGTGCGGCGCGGGAATGCGTGGTGGGCGCCGTCGGCGTCGGTATCGGGTCGATCGGGCAGACCGAGGCGGCGGATGTCGGCGGCGTAGCGATCTTCGAGATGCGGCGGTCGATACAGGTCGCACGAGAGCAGGCGCGGCACGCCGTCGGCGATCCACCACCAGCGTCCGCTGCGCGGGGAGACGAGCACGCCTTCGCGGATGCCGCGGCGGTCGTGGGCGAAGGCGTGGGCTTCGAGTCGCATGGCGTCGGGCTCGCCGGGCGGCGTCAGATGGTCGAGCATCCAGTCACGCACGGGCGGCTCCTTGTCGGCGTTCGGGCCTGTCGTCGGTGTGCGCGTGTGCGGTGCGATGGAGCGCGTCGAGCATGGCTCGGGCGCGGTTGGCGTAGCTGTACCGTTGCGCGAGGCGGAGCGCTTCGGCGCGGCGGCGCTCGGCGTGGTCCGGCTGTTCGCCGAGCGCCGCCGCGACGGCGGCGGCGAGCGACTCCGCGTCGGAGGCGCGGAAGAACCTGAGCGCGGATTCATCGGCCCATCGGCGGACGCCCGGGATATCGCTGGCGATGATGGGTTTACCGGTCGCGAGATACTCGCCGAGCTTGACGGGGCTGGTCCACGCGGAGGCGGGCTCTTCGGCTTCGTTGGGAAGCGCGAGGATATCGGCGGCGTGCAGCCAGCGCGGGACGTCGCGCAGCTCGACGCGTGGATGGAAGACGACGTTGCCGAGCGATCGTTCGCGGATGCGGTCGCGCCATGTGTCGCGGTGTGGGTCGTCGCCGCCGACGCAGTGGATATTGACGCCGATGTCGGCGAGTCGCGGCGCGGCGTCGAGAAGGGTCGCGACGCCTTTACCGGCGCCGAGCGATCCGGCGTAGAGCACGTGTGTCCCGGAACCGAGGTCGAGCGGTTCGGTCGGAGGTGCGGCGAAGAGCTCGATGTCGACGCCGTCGGGCGTGACGATGAAGCGATCGGGCGCGGCGCCGCGAGCGGCGTAGTCGCTGGCGAGGAGGTCGGCGATGGTGGTGACGACGCGGATCGGACCGGCGTCGCTTGCGGCGCGGAGCAGCGCGTCGAGCATCGGGTTGACGGCGCCGGGGTGGGCGTGCGTTTCGGCGACGACGGCGAACCCGTCTTCGGCGAGCGCGACGGGGGCGAGATAGCTGCGTGCGTAGACGGCGTCGGGGCGGAAGGAGCGCGCCGTTTCGACGGCCCACGCGGCGAAGCCGAGCGACCACGCTTCCGCGTCGCGCCAGTCGGTCGGGTAGACGGGGCCCGGGTAGCAGCAAACGTCGAGCCGGCCGCGTTCGCCGTAGGCGTCGAGCAGGTCGGCGAGCGAGTCGTCGTCATGGAGCGAATCGCGATCGTGCGACGCCTCGGGCGGGCGGAGCAGTAAGAGCGTTCGGGCGCCGAGCCTTGCGAAGCCGCCGGCGGTTTTGATGGTGTTGATGGCGTGGGCGTGGCCCGAGCCGAGCGGCGCTTCGCCGAGGCAGAGCACGCGGCCGGCGAAGGGGTAGGCGGGAGTGAGGTCGCGGCGGTCGTCGTTCATGCCCGCGCTTCCTCGGCGGTGGGCCGGTGCGCGGAGCGACGCTCGCGATCGGTCGCTTGGACGGGGATCGGTTGTCCGACGGCGTACAACTCACCCCATCGACGATCGAGCGAGGCGAGGGCGAGGCCGGCGGCGGCGAACTCGTCGCGGAGCGTGGCGTCGGTGTATTCGAGGCGGTGATCGTCGTCGAGGCGCCAGTCCAGGCCGATCTCGCGTTTGTAGGCGACGCGCCAATCGCGATCGATGGCGGGGACGCGGACGAGGATGAGTCGGGGCTCGAAGCGTCGGGCGAGGGCGGCGAGCAAAGCGGGGCGGTCGTCGATGTGTTCGAGCACGTTGGAGAGGACGACGACGTCGAAGCGACGGTCGGCGGCGGGGTGAGGCCGATCGGCGGGGGGCGTCGTCGGAGGGTCGGCGGCGACGTCGGGAGCGAGTTGACGCCAGGTGGCGGGGTCGGTGGCGTCGCCGAGCGCGAAGTCGGCGAGACCCGTGAGGCCGGCGTCGGCGGTGCGGCGGGCGGCGGTGCGGACGCGGTCGTGGAGTTTGTCGACGCCGAGGACGGCGGCGCCGCGGCGGCGGGCGAGGTCGAGCGCGACGTCGCCGAAACCGCAGCCGACGTCGAGCACGCGGTCGCCCGGCGCGACGCGGTCGCAGAAGAAGTCGTGGTAGCCGGTGAGGCGGTGCTTGGGATGCGGCGCGTCGGGGTCGCCGGTGCGCTCGGCTTCGGCACGGCGGGCGAACTCGCCCTGGGTCGGATAGAGCTCGGCGTCGAGGGCGAAGAGGAAGCGCGCCGCGTCGTGGGCGGTGAGTCGCTTGGCGAGGCCGTGCACGCTTGTGGCGAAGGCGTCGGCGAGTTGGTCGGGCGGCGCAGTCAGGGCGGCGGCGGGCCAGCGGACCGAGATCGGCGCGTCGGGCCGTGGTTCGGTCGCGCACCGCGATTGGGCGACGGCGGCGCGGTGCGCGACGAGTTCGCGTTCGAGCACGGCGTCGAGGCCGCAGCGGGCGCGGACGTCGCTGCGGGCGGCTTCGCCGAGGCGGTCGCACAGCGCGGCATCGTTGAGCAGTCGGTCGAGCGCGCGGGCGATGGCGGATTCGTCGTCGGCGGTCAGCACGCCCGTGCGTTCTGGTTCGATCGCTTCGGACAGGCCCGGCGCGTGGACGCCGAGCAGGGCGGCGCCTTGGGCCTGCGCCTCGAGAACTGTTTTTGGATGGCCTTCCCAGTTGGAGCACTGCGCGAAGACGCGGCAAGTACGCATGAGGCGGAGCACGTCGGCGTGCGGGAGGCGGCCGGCGAACGCGGCGTCGACGCGGAGTTCGGCGGCGAGGCGTTCGAGGTCTCCCCGCAGCGGACCATCGCCCACGATGAGGAGTTGCACGTTCGGCGTTTCGAGCCGCGCGAGTGCGCGGAGCAGCAGGTCGTAGCGCTTCTGCGGGTCGAGCCGACCGACGGCGAGGACGAGGTGCGGGTCGCGCGGCGATTGTTGATCGCTGGCGTTCGCGGTTGGTTGCGGCTTGACGGTTGGCGGGGCGGCGTGCTCGGCTTCGTCGCGCGTCGAGTTCTCGAGCACGTAGTTCGGCACGACATGGAACAGCGAGGGCTCGAGCGCGTGGCGCCACGCGAGCAGTTCGGCGATGCGGTCGGTGGTCACCGCGACGGCGTCGGCGGCGCGAAGCAGCTCGGCTTCTTCGTCGACGGCGTCGGCGGCTTCGAGTGAGGTGGGACCGAAGCGGAGGGCGAAGCCGCGGCTGAAGTCGTAGCCGCCGCGGGCGAGCAGCGCGGTCGGCGCGCCGCGTTCGCGGAGTTCGCGAGCGATGGCCGCGGCTGCGCGGCCGCCTTGGAACTGGTTTGTTTTCACGAGGACACGTTCGCCGCGCCGGATGAGCGAGGCGACGCGGCGTCCGAGCGAGGCCTCGTAACGGAGCGCGTCGAGCCCGTCGGTCTCGGCGACGACGTGTATCTCTGCGTCGGTCGAATGGGAGAGCGTCTCGGCGAGTTCGAGGTCGGCGCGGTCGCCGAAGCCGACGACGACGGCGCGGCGGTATGCGCGAGCCCGGAGAAGCCGGTGATAGATCGCCCATTCGCGGTCGAGCACGCCGTCGCGCCGCCAGGCATCAAGCGAACCGCCGCGTGTGAGGACGAGGATGAGCGCGTCGGCGATTGGTTCGGCGAACGAGTCATCGGCGAATGAATCGGCGGCGTTCGGCGTCGTGTTTCGGCGTTGGCCGGCGTCCTTCATGCGTCGCTCCCGTCGGCTCGGCGGGCGAGGACGAGCATGGATGCCGCGTTCGGCAGGCGTCGCAGGAGCGTGTATTCCGCCGCCATCGCGAGTTCGGCCAGCCGGCGGAATCGGCCCTCGACGATCGGGGTGCACAAATAGGAGAGCGCATGCGCGCGGTAGCGGAAGCGGACCTGGCCGAAGCCGGCGGCGTGGAGAGCGTGTCGGAGTTCGCGCGCGGTCATCCGCCGCAGATGCGTCGGGTCTTCCCACGTCCAGCGGCGCTCGCCCGTGCGCGATCGTTCGATGCGGCGTGTCGCGGCGGCGACGAGGTGCTCAAGCGAGCCGGCGTTCGCGCAGGGCGTCGTGAGCGCGAGCAAGCCGCCCGGTCGGAGCAGCCGGGCGATCTCGCGGAGCGTGGCGCCGGCGTCGCCGACGTGTTCGAGCACCTCGACGCTCACCACGGCGTCGAACGAAGCGTCCGGGAACGGAGCGACGTCGCCGATCATGACGCGGGCGTCGACGGCGTCGCCCCAAGAGCGGCACAGTTGCTGGACGGCCTCGGCGGAGACGTCGCATGCGCGAAGCGCCGCGTCGGGCAAGGCCGCGCGCACGACGTCGAGGAACAGACCGTTACCGGCGCCGAAGTCGAGCACGTCGCGCGGCGTCGTGGGCGCGACGTGCCGGCGGAGCAAGTGTTTGAGCGAAGCGGCCCGGGCGAACTCGTAGCCGTGCCGTTCCAGTCGGTAGCCGCGGCGGTAGCGGTCGTCGTAGATCGCGGCGTGATCGGACGCGGTGCGCTCCTCCGGCGTCGTTGCGAGCGAGAGCGCTTCGGGCGCGGCGACGTGGGCGGTCGGCGCATGGTCGAGCGGAGTGGGAGCGGGCGTCGTGCGGCTCATGGTTTGCGCCCCACGATCAGCAGCATGTGGGCGGCCGCGAGGCGGATCGCGCGCGGGGGGTGGTCGGCGCGCGGGCGGTCTTGTTCGCTGCCGCCGAAGACGAGGCGGAAGAGCGGACCTTTGCCGAGCGTATCTTTGACGCCTTTGCGCACGCCGTATGCGTCGACGAGGTCGATGTGAAGACCTGCGGCGGCGAGTTGGGAAGCGAGGTCGCGGCGTGTGAACGCGTACTGATAGAACGGCGGCTCGTCGGCGGTCGACGGGCGGCTGTCGTAGCCCCCGACGGCGGCGCGAGCTTTGCGAAGCGGCGAGAAGTACGGCGTGGTGACGACGGCGACGCCGCCGGGCCGGAGGCAGCGAACGGTTTCGCGGAGGATTCGGTCGCGGGTCGAGTCGTCGAAGTGTTCGACGACGCCCAGCGAGATAAGTCCGGCGACCGAGCCGTCGTCATACGGAAGTTCGCGCACGTCGCCGAGGCGATAGCGGCCTTCGGGATGCACTTCGCGGCAACGGCTGACGGTGTCGGTCGCGAAGTCGAGACCTTCGATGTCGTAGCCGCGGTCGGCGAGCGCCTGGACGACGACGCCGGCGCCGCAACCGGCTTCGACAATCAGCCCGTCGCGCGGCAGCACACGGTCGAACACGCCGGAATACCAGCGCGGCAGGGTGAGATTGCGCACGCGGCGAGGCGGTTGGGAGGCGGCCCAGTGCCGATCCCAGAAAGCGGGCTCGGCCGCGGAGCGTTTGCGCCACACGAGACGGTCGCCGTCGCGGCGGACGATCGTGCGCTCGGCGGCCTTCGGGTCGCTCTCGGCTTCGGTGCGATCGGGCGTTGTGGTCGTGGCGACGGTCGCGGTCATGGAGCGGCTCCGGCGTGTCGGCGCAGTCCGGTGGTGACGTGGTCGAGCATGCGAGCGACGGCGGCGTCGTAAGTCATGCCGACGAATGCGCGTCCGCGTTGTTCGCGGACGGTCTCGTCGCGCCAGGCGCGGTCGCGAGCGGCGCGGAGCAGCGCGCTCTCGAGTTCGGCTCGTTCCCAGAAGCCGGACTCGTCGGCGTCGTCGAACGACCAGTCGGGGAACTGCTCGAGGGGTAAGTCGGCGACGCCGAAGAAATCGTTCTCGATCCACTCGATCGGCGCGCGAAGGGTGACGGTGTCGGGGCCGTATTCGGCCGGCGGCTGCATGCGGAGACGGCGGAGTCGCGGGCCGCTGGGTACGCTCGGGTCGTCGCTTTCGGAAAGCGTGTACCAACGGTCGCCGTTGGGACTGATGTGGTCGGGCTCGGCGTCGCGGACGAGGCGGCGCAGCAGATTCAGATGGATAAGCCTCGCGTCGGGGCTCGGCATCGAACGGAGCATCAGCCCGCCCGAAAGGGCGCACTCGGCGACCCGCTGATGCGCGTTGGTGTTCTGCGAGACGTGGATGTGCGCCGCGGCGCACGCATACACGGCGCGAAGCTCTTCGCCGTGTTCGACGGGTCCGCACGCGAATCGGCCGAGCGTCGGGTGGTTCTCCCAACCCCGCCCGTAGATGTGCATCCGCAGGCCGTGGCGGTCGGCGACGTCGGCGGCCCACTCGAGCGTGCGATGTCGGAAGAGCAGTTCGGCGATCGGCGCGAAGTAGAGCGCTTGCAGTTTGTCGGCGTATTCGGGCGCGGGCGATCCGACGCCGGCTTCTTTGAGCGTTTCCATCGGCAGCGTCGCGTGGACGACGTAGCTGGGTCGTCCGACGCCGAAGCGTCGCCATCCGTGATGGATGCGCCGTTTCATCGCGTCGAACCCGCGATCGAGCGCTCGACGGGCCGCATCGTCGTGAGCCAGTTCGGCGCGCAACCGCTTGTGCTCGGCCTCCGGCGGCGTCGATTGATTGCCGACGTACGCGACGTCGCAGGCGAAGCGTCGTTCGAGTTCGGGATCGATCGGTCCGTCGTGGAACACGTCGGCGGAGGCGGGGACGGAGGTGAAGGCGGCGTTTTCGCGGGGCCAGCCGTGCAGGTCGAACATGGCGCCGTGCATGTGGCCGATGACGAAATCGGTCGGTCTCTGCCGCTCGCCGACCTGGCGGTCGAAAAGATGGACGAGGCGGTCCTGCACCCAGCAGACGGACGGCGTGCCGGTTTCGCCCGCGGCGGGGATGTTGGAGGCCGGGTGGTTGAAGAGCGCGACGAGGTCGGGGTCGAAACGGTCGAACGGCTCCAAGATGGCGAGGCTGGTCAGGCGGTCGTTGTCGGTCGGTTCGGCCACGAGGCGGGCGTCGCAGCCGCGGCGTCTCAGCGCGGACGCGAGGTCGCGCGCGGAGTGCTGCACGAACGTCGAGAAGCGGGACGTGACGACCAGCACGCGTAGCGGTTCGGCCCGGCCCGATAGCGCTGCGTCGAAGCGGTCGGCCCAGTAACGCACGCCGCGGGAACGAGCGCGAACGACGATGCGGTCGGCCGCGGCGTCGATCGCCTTGCGTTGTTCGGCGTGCGCCGCTTCGATGACCTCGCTCAGCGTCGGCGTCCCGGCCGTGCTGACCAGCGCCCCCGGCAGCTTGCTGACCAGCGAGGATTGCAACCGACGGCGGAAGCGATCGCGCGCGCCGGGGCCGACGAACCAGACCGCGCGATCGTCGGCCGCGTCGGCGTCGGCTTCGAGCATCGCCAGGCCGGCGAGCGCGGCGAGGCCGCGCTCCTCTACGACGAACACCGACGGCCGATGACCGTCGAGCGACGGGACCGCGGCGACGAGCGCCGACTCGAACAGGAACGGCGGCGCGAGCCCTTCGACGACCACGCCCGGCGGCGCGTCGCACCACACGCGGGACGGGGCATCGGGCGGCGAGACGCGTCGGGCGGCGGCTTCGCGCAACGGGCCGAGCGGCTGTGGATCGACGACGCGACCTTCGCGGGCGTCGACGACGACGTGAACACCGTGCGCTGAGGTCAGCACACGCCACGAGGCGATGCGGTCGGCGAGTTCGTCGAGAGTCGCCTCGAAACCGGAGTCGGGCGAGATCAGCGCGACCCGTCGCCGCACCACGTCGATCGCCGATTCGCCGGCGCCGGCGAGAGCGTCGTCTTGCGTGGGCGCGTCGCCGGTACGCGCGTGGTCGTCGTCGAGTCGTGCGAGCAAAGCCTCGGAGTGAGACGCCAACGGTCGAAGCCGCAGCTCGGTCGCGGCGTGCATCTTTACGCCGAGCAGATGACGGCGTTCGTCGCGCGTGAGTTGCGGGAGCCGGAGGCGGCGCTCGGCTTCGGCGAGGCGAGTCCAGGCGTCTATGCGCGGCGGGGCGTCGTCGGACGGAGGCCGAGTGGCGGCGCCCGGGTGGGCCGCGGGATGATCGCCGACGCTCGGTCGGTTGCTGATTGGAGCCGTGGCGTTATGCATCGGCGACCTCACTGTCCCGTAACGACGAGACGTGGGCGAAGTCGTCCGCCCGAAAGAATGGTTCGGAAGGAGATGCGTCGCGCCACCGGACGATGCGATCGCGCGTCACGCCGGCGTCGACGAGACGTTCGAACAGGTCGGCGTCGTCGCTCATGGTCAGCAGAATCACCGCGTCTTCGTCGATCGCGGCGTCATGGGGTGCGACTCGAACGAGATCGGAGTCGGGCCTTTCAAGGCGACCGCGGTCGAATCGCTCGTCGCGCAGCTCGATGCGCAGGCCGCACCGGACGGCTTCGGCGACCACCCGGCGGCCGTTCTTGCCATAGCCGACGACGATCGGGCGTGCGGCGTGGTCCGTTCCCGCGTCGGCTCGGCGTCCGCCGTGGTCGGCGTCGCGCTTGAGCCGATCATGTTGCGCTCGCGGGATCGCCGACGCGTGAACGAGTTTGGTCGCGGTGTCGATCATCGCGGCGGCCAGTCGCGCGGGAGGCTCCGCCGCGGCGTCGATCGTTTGTTGCGTCTCGTCGGCGAACGTCGCGGGCAGGCCCAGCCGATCGGCGAGCAGCCGCCAGAACGATTGGAGTTGGTCGCGGGCGGCGTCGTGGCGCGAGCTCGATCGGTTGGGGGCGATCGCGAGGCCGAACACCATCGCGTCGGCGCCGGCGCGAGCGGCGAGCGTGGGCGAGACTCGCGCGGCCGGGGGCCGTCCGGCGAGCCGTGATTCGATCATGCACATCGCCGCTGCGCGATCGCCGCGCGCCGCGAGTCGGCTAGCGAACGTGAGCGCGAGGCCGGCGTGCGCCGTTTCGTCGTCGCTCGCGGTCCAGTCGAGCAAACGCCCATGCCGGGCCGCGTGGACCGAACGCTCGACGAGCGCGGCGGTGGCGTCGAGCATGCGGCCGCAGTCGGCGCTCATCGACCCGGCGCCGACGCGGTACCGCCCGACGGCTTGGTCGATGCACCGCCAGCGCACGCCGGCGATGGCCATGCGGTGGTAAAGGTCGTAGTCTTCGACGAGGCGGACGCGTTCGTCGTAGCGAAAGCGCTTGAAGATCGCGGCCGGGAAAGCCTGGCAGTGCGTGAGCACGAGGCTCATCTGCAGCATGTCGCGTAGATCGAGCCGGTCGCTGTCGGGTGAGCGATGCGCGACGAAGCGGCCGACGGGATCGACGACCTCGGCGCTGGCGCATGGGATCTCATTGGCGTCGCACGTCGCGGCGAGGCCGAGCAAGGTCTCGACGGCGTCGGGCAGCAGTTCGTCATCGGCGTCGAGGAAGAGGACGTACGGCTCGCCGGAGCGGCGATCGAACCCGGCGTTTCGGGCGGCGCTGAGGCCGGCGTTCGGCTGATGTACGAGTTCGAACCGCGGATCGCCCTGCGCGGCGTCCCGCGCTGCGTCGGCGCCCGCGTCGGTCGAGCCGTCGTCGACGACGACGACGCGGACGCACCCGTTCGTCTGGTTCAGGGCGCAGCGGACGGCGGCGCCGACGGTCGCGACGCTGTCGTACATCGGGATCACGACCAGAGCGTCGGCGGCGGTCATGGCTGCGCTCCGATCGTTTCGCGCAGGCCGAGTTCTTCGCTCGGTGCGGGAGACGAGGGCGGCGCGATCGGCGCGACGACCGAGTCGCTTCGTGGCGATCGGGCTTGCTCAACGAAGCCGGCGGCCCAAGCCTCGGCCCCATCGGCGCTCGCGCCGCCCAAGGCGAGCGCGTGGCCGGCGTGCCAACAGACACGCCGCGCGTGCAGCGACGCTTCGTAGAGCGCGGTGATCGTGAAGCTGTCGGCGTTCGCACCGGGCGTTTCGGCGGCACGGTCGAGCAGGCGGACGCTGCGTAGGCCGGTGCGTCGCTGGACGCGTTCGAACCACAGCGATCGCTCGGCTTCGGCGGCGTCGAGCACGTCGCGGTCGAACGCGGCCGCTGCGCAGCCCGACGAGATCCGCGCGAGCGACACCGCCTGATGGCCGAGTAACGCGTCGCGCGTCAGCAGGCCGGCGACGGTGTAGCGGTGGTCGTGTTCGACCCGCGCCGTCTCGACGTACCGCACGCTCGCGCCGGCCCGGCAGCAGCGGAAGCCGAACTCGAGGTCTTCGTACATCGGCCGCTGCATGCCCTCGGCGAACCCGCCGACGGACTGCGCGAACTCGCGTGCGACCGAAAGGTTCAACGTCCAGGCGTGGCGAAAGCCCCAGTCGCGCTCGGTGCGGTCGTGGGCCGCGTCCATCGTGTCGTAGAAGAACACGGTCGAGGTTTCGTAGACGAGGCGGTCGAAGAGCGAATCGTCGTCGCGTCGTTTCCACGGCGCGGCGCCGACGGCGATCGTTCGACCGTCGTCGCCGAACGAGCGGCGCGCCATGTCGTGCTCGGCGAGCAGGCTCGCGTCGGGCGTCACGTCGTCATTGAGGAAGAGCACGAGTTCGCCGCGGGCGGCGGCGAGGGCGCGGTTGCGGGCCGCGGCGGGACCGATCGGCTCGCCCGTCAGCACGCGATGAGCGCGACCGCCGAGCACGCGGGCGGCCAGCGCCTGCTCGCCCGCATCCGGCCCGTCGACTGCGACGAGGATCTCGAAACCGGGCGGAGCGCCCGTGCGACGGTCACGCTGCGCGGCCAGCCCGCGCAGGCACGCTTCGAGCCGGTCGATCCGATCGCGCGTCGGCACGATCACCGTCCAGCGCGGATCGTCGCCCACGCGTTCCGGCGCTTCGCTCATGAAACGCTCGTTCGTCACGCGGCGTCCTCCGCGTGAACCTTCGCGGTCGTCCGTGTGTTCGTCCTGATCCCTTGTGCCGCGCCGGGGTCGACACCGGCGGTGGCGTAGAAGGGCCATCGGCCGCCGTCGCGGGTCGGCGCCCAGCCGCGGGCGCACGTTTCGCGCAGCAACGCGAGCGTCGCGTCGGACCGGGCGGCGTCGGTCGTGGGGCCGGTCACCGGCTGCATGGCATCGCCCTTCTTCGGGAGTCGCGGGGGGAGGCGCGGGGGGAGGCGGCAGGGTCATTCGCGGCGGTCGGCGTCCGGCGGGTAGAGCCGAACGACGCGGCAGCCGCGTCGGCGGAGCGGTTCGCTGGCGCGCCACAACTGGTCCTCGCGCCAGTCGCTGGACAGGACCACGACGGCTCCGTCGGGCGCCCCGCTCGGGGGGACAACGCGCAGACCCCGCGGGCCTTCTCGCGCGGCCGGCCGATCATCGAGGATGCCGCGGATGAGCACTGCCGCGCCGCTCGGCCGCGGTCCGCTCTCGGCGCAGTCGGCCGTTCCGAATTCGCCGAAGCGCACGCCGCCGGCTTCGAGGATCGCGTCGGGGCTGGACAGCAGGCGCTGGCTATGCCGACCGGTTCCGTACAGCCACGCCTCGCGGACGCCCTGAGCGGCGAGCGAGCGGAGCACCTCCCGCAAGCGCGCTCGCTGCGCGGTGGCGAGGACGTGTTCGGGCGGGCCGACGATGCCAGGTCCCGACCCGGTCGGCCCGGTTCGGAGAAAGAGGTACGCCGAGAGCAGTCGTTGCGTCGGGCCGCGGTCGTCGAGCGTGCATTCTGCGTCGTCGAGCGCGGCGGGTTCCCCCGCAAGGTGCGCAAGCAGCAAGCTTTCGACCGCGGCGTCGTCGTCGGGCGTGTCGGGTCGAAGCGACGCCCAGTGACGGATCATCGACTGCGCGGCGGCGCGGGCCTGTTCCGGTGAGCGGATGCCGCCGTGCGTGGGTGTGGTGTAGCTGTACAGCGTCTCGCCGAGGTTGCCGAGGGCGGCGCCGTCGCGTGCGGCCAGGCGAAGCCAGAGCTCGTAATCCTGCGCACGGTCCAGGCGTTCGTCGTAGCCGCCGGCGTCAAGAACTGCTTCGCGCCGGAGCATGACCGAGCCGTGCACGAGCGGGTTTTCGAGCAGCACGCGCCAACGGAGCCTGGCGGGCTCGAGCGGGGGCCGGAGTGTTTCGACGACGGCGCCGTCGGCGTCGAGGCGGTCGGCCCAGGTTCCGAGCGCAACGAGCTCGGGCGTATTCCTCATTCGCTCGGCTTGTCGCGCAAGTCTCGGGGGGTGCGATAGGTCGTCGGCGTCCATGCGGGCGACGAGGGGGGCTGCGGTGGCGTCGCGCATCGCGCGGTTGAGGCCTTCAGAGATGTTGCGGCGCGGCTGGTCGAGCACGTCGAGGCGAATGCCGCGGGCCGGGCCGTCGAGCGCATGAAACGCGTCGCGTGTGACGGCGGGCGCTTCCGACGACCGGCCGTCGAGGATGACGACGATCTGCCCCGGCGGCGCGGTCTGCTCGACGATGGATCGCAGCGCGCGGCGGAAGCCGCGCCCGTCGTCGGCAGCGACCACGTCGGCGCCGCGGACCGGCATGAGAATGGCGACGTCCTCCACTCGGGCGTTATCGGTCGGTCGGGCCGAGATTCTCCATCTGCGGCTTCACCGGCGCGAGCCGGAACGCCGATAACGACGGGCATGAAGGTCTTCCTCGGCGCCTCGCCCGGCTACCAGAACGAGTGGCATGTGTTCCCGTTCGCGAAGACGCTGGCGACCTATCTCGAGCGGACCGGGCACGCGTGGACGCTCGACCCGCGCGAGCCGGGGATCGACGTGGCGATGCTGGTTCAGTGGTCGACCGATCTGGAGGCGGTGCGGGAGTTGAAGTCGCGTGGCGTGCCGCTGGTGCACCGCCTCGACGGGCGGGCGCGGTCGCTGGTGAAGAACTACGACAAAGACGAGTTGAACCGCGAGATCAACGCGCTCGCCGACTGGACGGTGTTCCAAAGCGAATACGTTCGTCGGCACGTGACGAGGCCCGCCGAGACGTTCTTCGGCACGGAAGAGCCGGTGGCGCTCGACGCCGCTCGGTCGTCGCTGATCTACAACGGGGTCGACCGGTCGGTGTTCAACGAGCGTGTGACGCCGCGGGCCTTTGATGACGGTGCGGAGCTTCGGTTCCTGCATGTCGCGTTCACCTCGAACGTGCGCAAGGGCGTGGGCGACGTGGTGCGGTTGGCGGAGTTGCTGCGGAGCAATCCACGCGTGCGGTTCGTCTGCCTGGGGCGGCAGGCGGAGGATGCGGTGTGGGGCGTGCGGCTGCGGCGTCTGGAAAACGTGACGTTGCTCGGGGCGACGGGGGATCGGGAGACGATCGCGGCGACGATGCGCGGCTGCTCGGCGCTGCTGTTCCCGTCGCGGAACGATTACTGCCCGAACACGGTGCTGGAAGCGATGTCCTGCGGGTTGCCGGTGATTTACCACGACTCGGGGGGGACGCCGGAGTTGGTGCGCGACGAGATCGACGCGGCCGGCGTGGCGATGTCCGAGCCGAACCCGGTCTATCCGTTGCACGCGGTCGCCGAACATCTCGACGAGCTTTCGCGTCGCGCCGTGGAGATGGTCAAGCGGCGATTTACGATGGAGCGGATGGGCGGCGCCTACGTCGAACTGTTCGAGCGATTGCTCGGCCATGCGCAAAGGCCAAGCGGCGACGCGGTCGCGGGCGGCGGGATGGTCGCCACGGGCTCGGATGCGAGCGGGAGCGTGGGCGGGCGGCTTAGCGCATGATCCAGCGCTCGATCGAGCGCTCGAGCGGCCGCTCTTCGCGCGGCGTGAGCGTGCCCGGCACGACGTGACGCAGCATCTTCGACTTTCGCAGCACGATGGTTTCGCCGGTGTCGGGCCGCTGGACGATGGCGTTCTCGCCCGAGAAGCCCGCGGCGTACACGGTCACATCGTCCACGTCGGTATCGGTGACGGGCCAGACGACGAGCCCCTCTCGGGCGTTCTGCTCGCCCTGAAGCAGCGGGCCTTGGATCCGGATCTCGTCGAGGAGGAGTTCGTCGTCGATGATCGCCATGACCTCGTCGACCGCTTCGCGCGGCACGTCGCGGCCGGAGCGCAACATTTCGCCCGTGTCGGTGACGAGTTCGAATCGCGGGGCGAAATAGCGGTCGGCGCCGCTGTTGTTCTCGACGTAGTACGTCATGTAGTAGAACGGCTGGGGGCCCTCGCCCGGTACGTCGACCAAGGCCGTCCGGAGATCGCCGGGCTCGAAGCGGAACTCCCACGACCGCGGGACGGGGTCGGGCAGCGGCGCCGCCATCGCCAGCGCGGCCAGCGCCACCGTCGCTAGCACGATCACGAACGAACCAAACCGAGAACCAGCGACCGCGTTCGACACGACGAAGCTCCTTGACCCCCCTCGATCACCCCCCGCGTTCTTCCCCCCCGGTCACAGATCCGCACGCCCGATTCCGCGCCGGACCGGCGCGTGCCGGAGACAGCTCGAATCCCGCCCGGCCTCGACCGCTCGGCTGGCGTCCGCGTCGGCTCCGGATGGAAGCGACGCCGGCGCGGCGTCGGGCGGAGCAGTGTACGGCGCCCGGGTTGGGCGTGGCGCGCGGCGGCCCGGGTCCGTCCCGGGCGGCGTCGCGAGCGGTGGGGGGTCGATTCGCACGATTCGGTGGCCGGTTCGCGCGGAGTCCCGGCCAAGGGTGTCCACCAGAATCGAGGCTCGCCGGCGGCGGGGCGCGTCGCGAGCCTGGGCGATCGAAGCGGGCGGTTTCCATCGCGTCCGGCGGGCGGACCCGGCTACGCTACGGGGCGATGACCACGACACGCGGTGACGATCTCTCGCGGCTCGGGCCAGCGGGCGAGCCCGGCTTGGGCTGGCGCATCCATCGTGCCGCGGGTGAATTACTCGAGCCCGCGGCTCGGCGCTTGGTGCAGGCCAACGCCCCTGGCGACGGCGACGCAGGCCGCCGATTCCTGGCCGCCGCACGGGCTCAGCAGATCCCGCTCACGCACTTCTTCGCCTCGGTGGACGACGAGCACGGGCATGTCCGCCAGAGCGTGCTGATCGTTCCAGGGGCCGGGCGGACGGGCATGATCTTCACCTCGCAGCCGGAAACGCCTGTTGGTGAGGCGGAATTGGCGCGGCTGATCGAACACGGCTCGGGCGAGTTGTCGGGCGTCGCGCTCGCGCAGGCGCTGTTGTTGCCTTCGGAGGCGGGCGTCGCGCGGGCGCTCGATCGGGCGGGTTTCGAGAAACTGGCGGATCTGGCGTATCTCCGTCGGCGGGGCGAGTTGCGCAAGACGCCCGCACCGCCCGGCCCGCTGGCCAACGCGTTCGGCGAGCCGCGCGTGGAATGGCGACCGTCCGAGATCGGCGCTACGGGGCCCGACGCGGAGCGGCCCGTCCGTGTTGAGCGGGTGTCGGCGATTGACGCCGGTGACGAGGAGACCGACCGCCTGCTCGTGGCGGGCCTGCACGCCAGCTACGAGCGGACGCTGGACTGCCCGCGGCTGTGCGAGCTGCGCTCGACGGAAGACGTTCTCACGAGTCACAAGGCGGTCGGATCGTTCGATCCGTCGCTGTGGTGGTTGGTCTTCCGCGAGGGAGAGCCGCTGGGGGCGATGCTGTGGTCGCCCATGGGTCCGGACCTGTCGCGGGGCGGCGACGCGGCGGAGCTGGTGTACATCGGGCTCTCACCGGTGCTGCGGGGGCTGAAGCTCGGCCGGGCGTTGCTGGTCTACGGGCTGGGCGAGCTGAAACGCCGGAGGATCAACGAGGCGTCGTGCGCCGTGGACCTCGCGAACGCCCCGGCGTGCGCGATGTACAACGACTTTGGGTTCCGCCGATTCGCGGAGCGCGCGGCGTGGGTCAAACCGGTCGGTGTCTGCTAGCGCCCTCGAACGCAAGTGCTGGGAACAGCGGCGGTAAAGCGCTCTATCCACAGGCGATGCGCGACGATCCACAGCGCGGCTCGCTTAACGTCTTTTTCACGCGGGAAGTGTCGGTAATACAGGGAGATCGGCGCGATGTGGACGAGTTTCCGAAAGCGCCGCCGTTGCATGAGATCGACGGGTTGATACGCTCGGCTTCCCGGGATCATGGACGATCTCGATGACGGCTCGAGGCGGCGAGGAGAAGAGCTGCCGAGTGCAACGACCCATCGCAACGCCCGGCTCGATGCCGGCTGGCGCGGCCCGTGCAACGACGCGCGGGAGTGGGGTCGCGGTGCGTGATCGCCCGCGCCGGCCTGGACGCCGGAGCGTGTGCGTGACGGGGATGAGCGAGCCTGAGATCGTTCGACGGACCGCTGAACAACCAAAGACCGGCTGAACGCGACCGGAGAGATCGCGAAAGGCCTCAGCGTGTCGAAGGACCCATGACGTGGTAACGACGTGCAACACCGCTCCCGCCAATTCACCCAAGCCCGACGACGTCGGCAAGCAAGTCGCAGGGCATCTCGCCGAACGCCTCGGGAACGATAAATTCGAACGACTCATCGCGCCGATCGTCCGCTTCGACGTGGATGGCGGCGAACTCTCGGTCAAAGTCAGGACCGAGTTCCACCGCGGCTGGCTGCACCGCAAGCTGGGCCGCTCGGAGCTCGGCGAAGCGTTCGAGGCCGCCTGCGGCGTGCCGATGGAAAGCCTGCGCTGGATCGTCGCGCCCGGGGCGTTCGGCGAGCCCGAGGCGCCCGCGGCGACCGGCGCCGAGGCCGACGCGGGCTCGGGCGACGCCGCCGAGTCCGGCGCCGACCCCGCGGCTCATCACGGCCCCGAACAGCCCCGCCATGCGCCGGTGACCCACCAGACGCCGATGCTCTCGCGGCGTCGCGGCGCCTGGCGCACCGGCTCTTCGCGGTTCCGCCTCGACGAGTACATCGTCGGCGATTCCAACCGGCTGGCCTACAACGCCGCCTTGCAGATGGTGCGCTCCGAGCAGGCCGGCATGCTCTTCCTCCACGGCGCCTGCGGCGTGGGCAAGACGCACCTGCTCAACGGACTCGCCGCCTCGTTCCGCGACGTCAGGCCCGGCGCCGAGGTCCGTTGCGTCACCGGCGAGTCGTTCGCCAACGAGTTCATCGCCTCCGTGCAGGCGAACACGCTCGAGGCCTTCCGCCAGCGGTACCGCGGCGTCGACCTGCTCTGCATCGACGACGTGCACTTCATCGCCGGCAAGAAGAAGACCATGCACGAGCTGATCCACACGTTCGACATTCTCGATCTCGACGGCGCCAGGCTCGTCCTCGCTTCCGACGAACACCCGAAGCGGATCGAGAAGTTCAGCTCCAAGCTCACCAACCGCTGCGTCGCCGGCATGGTCGTGGAGATCAAACGACCCGACCGCAAGCTGCGTGAGGAGCTGGCCCAGAGGCTGGCGTCGCGCCGCGGCCTCACCCTCGACGCCGAGGCCGTGCACGCCGTCGCGTCCCGCTGCGCGGACTCCGTGCGCGAGATCGAAGGCGCCATCGTTCGCATCGAAGCGTTCGTCCGCCTGCTCGGCCCCAGCGGCGGCCGGCGCGAGGGCCACGTCACCGCGGGGATCGTCGCCCAGGTTCTCGGCGAGTCGCCCACCAGCAAGCCGCGCAAACCGGTCCGCATCAACCTGATCGCGCAAACGGTCTGCGATGAACTCGGCGTCGAGCTGTCGGAGTTGTACGGGCAGGGCCGGCACCGCCTGGTCGTGCTCGCCCGCTCGCTCACCGCCTGCCTCTGCCGAGACCTCACGACGCAGAGCTACCCCGAGATCGCTCGCGCGCTCAACCGCGGGAATCATTCGACGGTGGTCACCGCCTGCCAGCGGACCCGCCGCGCGATCGAGAAAGGCGACGTCCGCGACGCCGGCGCGGCGCTGGGCGTGATGCACCTCGGCGAACTGCGCGAGCGGCTCGAACACGAGGTCGTCCGGCGCGCCAACGACGCCGAGCGCGACGGGGCCGGCGACGAGCGGTAGGGGCGCCGACCGGGCGGGGGGCGTCGGACGCGGGCGCCGGTGCGGAGCGGCGCCCGCCGAAAGGGGGTGCGAGCCCGCGAGACACGGCGGAGAGACGTCGCGACGCGTCGCTCGCCGCCGCCGATGGCGGGCGACGGGTTTTTCGGCCGTTTGCTCGGATTCCGTTCGCCCGGCGTATCGATCCGGCCGAACATCATTCGCGGTCTTTCGGACGCCCGACGCCTTGCACCGGCGACCGCCTGACCTACACTGCAAACTCTCCCGGCCCGCCCACGTGGGGTGGCGCGGACCTCCGGTGAAGACGCCCCGATGGACGGTTTCGAGCAAGAGCCGCCGATCGCCGAACGCGGCGAAGCGAGTTCCCACCACCGTGCCGTCCGACTGGACGCCTTCCGATGACCACCGTCAGCCAGCCGTCGGCGCTCGCAGGAGCCGCCGGCGACGAGGGCGAGCCCCCGAGTAGTACGTACAACTCGGGTGAGCCGGGCGACGACCCGCCGCCGCGAAGTCGCAGACTCGGGTCGGCCCCCTCTCAACGACAATCAAGCGCCGAAGACGTCGATGCGGAGAAGTCCGAGGCGGTGCCGCCGCGCGATGACGATCGGGGCGCCGTCTGCGTCGACCTCGTGGACGCGACGGGCCGCCTGTCGCCCGCCGAAACGGAGCGGCTGTGCGGCTTGGCTGAAAGAGCCGCGGCGATCACGCTCGCCCGCGCCGCCCGCGCCGCCCGCGAAATCGGTCCGCGGCTCACTCCGCCGATGGGTGGGCCGGGCGAAGACGGCTCGCAACTGCGCGTGCGCGTCGTCGACGACGCGGAGATGGCCGCGGCACACGAGCGGCACATGAACGCGCCCGGCACGACCGACGTAATCACCTTCGACGCGGCGGACGGCGCCGCGGCGCGCGGCGAACCGCTCGATGCGGACGTGCTCGTCTGCCTCGACGAGGCCCGCCGTCAGGCCGAGCGGCGCCGCACCGAGTATGTGCATGAATTGCTGTTGTACGTCGTCCATGCTTTGCTGCATTGCCTGGGTCACGACGATCGCGACGACGCCGCGTTCGCTCGGATGCACGCCGAGGAGGACCGGATTCTGACCGAGCTGGGCGTCGGCGCCGTGTTCGACGCTTCGCGTGACGGGGGCGCCGCGTGACCATCCTGATCACGATCCTCGCGTTTCTGCTGCTGAGCAGTTTCTTCTTCGCGACGCTGTTCTTCGCTTTGCGCGATTTCTCGCTGCACAAGCTGGAAGAACTCGCGCGGAACAACGGCGGGATGGGCAAGCTCCAGCCGATCGTCGAAGACGACACGGGCCACGCCCGCGCGCTCGGCCTCTTTCGGCTGGTCAGCAACATGCTCGTGCTGCTGACCGTCGTGCTGCTGTTCACGCCGCTGATCGAGGGCGACACGTTCGGCTGGAGCGGGATCCGCTGGGAGAACGTCGCCGGCGCGTTCGGCATCGCCATCGTCCTGCTGTTCCTCGCCTCGCTGCTGCTGCCGGTCAGCGTCGCGCAGCACGCGGGCGAGCGCGTGATCCATTCGTTCTCCGGCGTCATCCGGCTGTGCTACGTGCTCAGCAAGCCCATCGCGGTGCTCGACTTCGTCGACGAAGCGGTCAAGCGCCTCGCGGGGCAGGGTGAAACCACCGAGCGAGACGAGATCGAGGACGAGATCATCGCGGCGGTCAGCGAGGGCGAGCGGGGCGGGCATCTGCACGCCGCCGAGCGGGAGATGATCCGCGCCGTGGTCGAGCTGGGCGAAACGACGGTCGACGAGATCATGACGCCGCGCACCGAGGTCGAAGGCTTCGAACTCACCGACGATCTAGAAGAAATCAAGACCTTCATCCGCGAGGCGGGCCACTCGCGCATCCCCGTCTACGAGGACGACCTCGACCACATCGTCGGCCTGCTCTACGCCAAGGACCTCATCCCCTGGGCCGGCGTCGGCTCCGAGACGTTCGTCCTCCGCGACATTCTCCGGCCCGTCACGCTCGTGCCCGAGCGCAAACGCGTCAGCGAACTACTCACGGAGATGCAACGCGACAAGGTCCATCTCGCCATCGTCGTCGACGAATACGGCGGCACGGCCGGGCTCGTCACGCTCGAAGACATCGTCGAAGAGATCGTCGGCGAGATTCAAGACGAGTACGAACCCGAACACGAGCACGACCCCGAAGTCGTGATCGACTTCGAATCCCGCCGGGCCGACGCCGACGCGCGCGTCAGCGTCTCCGACGCCAACGAAGAACTGCGCGACCTGCGCATCGAGATCGAAGAATCCGACGACTACGACACGCTCGGCGGCTGGGTGCTCTCCGTGCTCGGGCGCATCCCCGCGGTCAGCGAGACGTTCGATTCGCCGACCGCGCGGGTCGAGATCATCGAAGCCGAGCCGACGCGGATCCACCGCATCCGTTTCTTCGCGCTGCTCGAGCCGGTGCCCGAAGAGTCTCGTTCGGGCAGCAAAGACCTCGCCGCGTCCGACGTGCACAGCCGCACGACTGCCGAGGCGTCGGCCGGCGACGCAGGCGATACCGACGGCTCGGAACAGCAACGGGGCGGTGCTCACGGCGCCGGCGATTCCGCAGACGGCGGCGGCGGACGCGAAAGCGACAGCGAACGCATCCGGGAAGCGGGCTGAGGGCGGCGGCCCACACGCGGCGGTTCGGCCGCGCGCCGCCCGTCGAACGCGGCGCCGCTCGCTCGCGTCCCAGCCCGCCCTACCCGCTACTTTCCTTCGAACCAATCCTTCCCGATCCCGGTCTCCACCACCAGCGGCACGTCCAGCGACATCGCCGACTCCATCTCGCGTTTGATCCACGACGCACACGCTTCGGCGATCGAGTGATGACATTCGAAGACCAACTCGTCGTGGATCTGCAGCAACATCCGGATGTCGTCTCGCGCTTCGAGCAACTCGCTCGGCATCTCGACCGCCGCGCTCTCCGTCGCGTCGTCGGCTGCCGCGGAATCGCCCAGCCCCGGCGCGGCGCCGATCGTTTCGGGCCGCAGGCGCCGGTAGATCTTCACCATCGCGAGCTTGATCAGGTCCGCCGCCGAACCTTGCACCGCCGTGTTGATCGCGGTGCGCTCGGCCAGCGAACGCCGGTTCGGGTTCCGATCCTCGATGTCCGGGATCGGTCGGCGTCGTCCGAGAATCGTCGTCACATAACCAAGATGCTTCGCCTGCTGCACGCACTCGTCGAGGAAGCTGGTGATGCCCGGGAACCGCGCCTTGTACGAATCGATGATCTCCGTCGCCTCGCTCGATGAGATGCCGATGCGCCGCGCCAGCCCGAACGGCGTGATGCCGTAAATGATGCCGAAGTTCACCTGCTTCGCCGACGAACGCTGCTCGCCCGTCACCTCCTCCGGCGCCACGCCGTGCATCTGCGCCGCCACCGCCCGGTGAATGTCCGCGCCCTCATGAAACGCCCGGATCAGGTTCTCGTCGCGCGCCAGATGCGCGAGTATCCGCAGTTCGATCTGCGAGTAGTCGGCCGAGACCAGGCGATATCCGCGCGGCGCCACGAACGCCTTTCGGATGTTCCGCCCGATGTCCGTCCGGATCGGAATGTTCTGCAGGTTCGGGTCCGACGACGAAAGCCGGCCCGTCGCCGCCACCGTCTGGTTGAACGACGCATGGATTCGCTTCGTCTCCGGATTGATCTCGCCCTTCAACGACAGCAGATACGTGTTCACCAACTTCGTGAGTTGGCGATACTGCACGATCAGCCCCGGGATCGGCGACTCGATCGACGGGTCCGCTGCGAGCTTCTCCAGCGTCTCCGCGTCGGTCGTGTGCCCCGTCTTCGTCTTCCGCACGCCCTTGGTCGAGATGCCGAGCCCCGGCGTTTCGTCGTCCGGCTTGTTGAACAGCACCTCGCGTAGCTGCACCGGCGAATCCGGATTGAAATCCCGCGGCGCCGCGTCTTGAATCGCGTTGAACAACCGATCGATCTCGCCCGACAACGCCTCACGCTGCTCGTCCAGCACGTCCGGATCGACCGTGATCCCGTTGTACTCGAGCTCGGCGAGCACGTCGATCAGCGGCAATTCCAAGTTGTCGAACAGCGCGATCAACCCACGCTGCACCAGCCGCTTATGCAACACCTCGTGCAACCGCAGCGAGATATCCGCATCTTCCGCGGCGTACGGCGTCGCCTTCTCGAGCGGCACCTCGTTGAAACACTTCGCGTCTTTGCCGCTGCCGATCAGCTCGCGGATCGGGATGCACGTGTGGTTCAGCTCGGCGAGCGCCAGCGAATCCAGCCCGTGGGACGACCGCGCCGCGTCTGCGACGTACGACGCCACCATCGTGTCGTCCACGACGCCGCGCAGCGTCACCCCGTGGTTCCGCAGCACGATTCGGTCGTACTTCAGATTGTGCCCCGTCTTATGGATCGCTGGGTCTTCGAGGATCGGCTTGATCACTTTGAACACGCGCGTTTCGTCCAAGTGCCCGTCCGGCGTCGGCGAACGCAGCGGCACATAGAACCCGCTGCCCGCCTTCGTCGAGAACGACATGCCGCACAACCGCGCCCGCCGCGCGTTCAGATGATGCGTCTCCGTGTCGAACGCGAACGCCTCTTTGCACTCCACCAGCGCCTTCGCAAGCTCGTCGAGTTCCGTCTCCGTGACCACCGGGCGGTAGTCGCACTCCTCGCCCGTGTCTCGGCCCGCCTCGTTCTTCTCGGGCGACGTCTCGGCGCCGCTCGCCTCGCCCCCGCCGGCCGTGTCGAACAAAAACCCTTCCGGCGCCGTGCTCGAAGATTCCGCCGCCGTCGGCGCCGCCTCGAACGCGTCGGCGCCGATCAATGACCGCAACTCCTCCTGATACCGGTTGAACCCGAGTTCCTTCAACATCGGCAGCAACGCCGCCAGATCGAACGCGCCCACTCCCGCCGCCTCCAACTCGAACTGCAGCGGCACCTCGTCCACCAGCGTCACCAGCTTCTTCGAGAGGGGCAGCACCTCCGCGTGCGCCGCGATGTTCTCACGACGCTTCCCTTTGATCTTCCACTCCTTCTTCGGCTTCTCCGACGTCGCCTCCTCGACGACCGCCTCCAGCGTGCCGAACTCCTCGATGAGCTGCGCCGCGGTTTTCGGCCCCACACCCGGCACGCCCGGCACGTTGTCCGACGTGTCCCCCATCAACGCGAGCATGTCCACGACCTGCGCGGGCGTCACGCCCTTGTCCTCGTACAACCGCGCCACGTCGACTTGATCCTCCGTGTGCACGTCGTACATGTCCACCCCGCCCCGGCCCTCGGCGTCCGCCGCCAACAACTGCTGCAGGTCCTTGTCCTTCGAGACGATCCGCACCTTCACGCCCGGCGTTTCTTCGCCGATCCTTCGCGCGATCGTCGCGATCACGTCGTCCGCCTCGAAACCCTCCACGCCCAACGTCGGCACGCCCAGCGCCCGCAAAATGTTCAAACACCGCTCCGCCTGCGGCTTGAAATCGTCCGGCGGCGCGTCCCGGTTCGCCTTGTACTCCGGGTACAACTCGCTGCGGAACGTGCCCTTGTCGCCCGATGCGTCGTACGCCACGCACACATAGTCCGGCTCGCACGTGGCCAGCAGCTTCAGCAGCATCCCCACGAAACCGAACGTCGCGTTGGTCGGTTCCTTGGTCACGGGCGACGACATCGGCGTCCGGATTGCGTGATACGCCCTAAAAAACTGCGCGTAAGCGTCGATCACGTACAGCGTCTTCATCGCCAAAGCCTACCGCCGCACGCCCCACTCGGCCCGCGCCCGCACCTTCGCTTCTTTCCCGGGAGGCCGTTCAGCACCGCGCCGCCCGCCGCACCGCCAAAGAAGCGGGCCGTGCGCCATCACCATTCCGCCCCACCATCCACTAGGCTGAAATCGCCATGTGGATCGACCTCCTCATCGTCCTTGCCTTCGTCGCCTACTCCATCACCAGTGGTCTCCGCGCCCGCGCCAAAGCCTCGCGCAACCTCGAGGAATATTTCCTCGCCGGCCGCTCGCTCAAAGGCTGGAAAGCCGGCACATCCATGGCCGCGACGCAATTCGCCGCCGACACGCCGCTGCTCGTCATGGGCCTCATCGCCACCGCCGGCATCTTCGCACTCTGGCAGCTCTGGATCTACGGCCTCGCCTTCCTCCTCATGGCCTTCGTCTTCTCCGCACTCTGGAGACGAGCCGGCATCCTCACCGACGCCGAACTCACCGAACGACGCTACTCCGGCGACGCCGTCCTCACCCTCCGCTCGCTCAAAGCCGTCTACTACGGCACCGTCATCAACTGCGTCGTGCTCGCCATGGTCCTCAAGGCCACGCTCATCATCACCGAGGTCTTCCTCCCTTGGCACGCGTGGCTGCCCGCCTCGGTCTTCGATCCACTCGCCGAACTCGTCCGTTCCACGGGCCTCGTCGTCGCGTCGAATCAACACGCGGTCGAGCCCCACGTCGCCACCACATCCAACCTCATCTCCATCGTCGTCATCCTCGCCTTCGTCACCTTCTATTCCATGACCGGCGGCCTCCGCTCCGTCGTCGCCACCGACGTCCTCCAATTCGCCCTCGCGATCGTCGGCACCGTCGGCTTCGCATGGATCGCCGTCGATCACGCCGGCGGACTGGTCGGACTCGGCGAACGGGTCGCGGCCGCATACCCCGCGCAAACCTTCGGCGACGCCGCGGGCGACCGCATGCTCTCGTTCGTCCCGAGTCTCGGCGCCGCCCTCACGCCCTTCCTCGCCATCCTCTCCCTCCAGTGGTTCTTCCAGTTCAACTCCGACGGCACCGGCTACCTCGCCCAACGCTCCATGGCCTGTGAATCCGACGCCCAGGCCCGACTCGCCGGCGTCGTCTTCGCCTTCCTCCAAATCCTCCTCCGTACCATCCCCTGGCTCCTCATCGGCGTCTCCCTGCTCATCGTTTTCCCTTTCACCGCCGACGACGCGGCCGACCCCGGCTTCGCCGCGACCCGAGAAGCCCTCTTCGTCTCCGCCGCCAGCGATCTCCTCCCTGCGGGCATACTCGGCCTCATGCTCGTCGGCATGCTCGCCGCACTCGCCTCCACCCTCGACACCCATATGAACTGGGGCGCCTCGTACTGGTCCAACGACCTCTACAAACGACTCCTCTGCCAATCGGTCCTCAAACGCGAGCCCGGCGATCAAGAACTCGTCCTCGTCGCTCGCGTCTCCTCCCTCGCCCTCGTCGTCATCGGCTTCTCCATCGTTCCCTTCCTCGATTCCATCGCCGAGGCGTGGCAACTGTCCCTCCTCGTCGGCGCCGGCGTCGGCGGCGTCCTCGTCCTCCGATGGCTCTGGGAACGCATCAACGTCTGGTCTGAAATCGCATCCATCGCCGCGTCCATCGTCGTCGCGCCCGTACTTCTCTGGACCTTGCCCGACACGCCCGATGCCGACAACTACTGGAAGCGCCTCGCCATCATGGCCGCCGTCTCGACCGGCGCCGCCGTTCTCGCCGCGTTCGTCACGCCGCGCACCGAACGCGACGTCCTCGACGAGTTCTACCGCCGCGTCAGGCCGCCCGGCGCCTGGCGCGACGCCGCCGCCCGCATCGACCCCACCGATCGGCCTGTGGCACGGCTCGCCCGTCTCGTCGGCTACGTCGCGCTCACCGCCGTCTCGCTCTTCGCCTCGCTCTACGGCGTCTCGCGTCTGCTCGTTCCTCACCCGGAGGTGTATTGGGTCTGGCCCGCTGTCGCGCTCGTCGTCGCCGTGGCGGCCGTCCCGCTGTGGGCGCCGGCGCTGCGCAGCGGCGCGCGATCACCGCTCGACCGCTTCGGCCGACCCAAGCGAACCCCATGATTCATGAACGCGTTCGCCTCGCGTCCGCGTCGAACTCGCTCAGCGGCGGACGGGCCGATCCGCTCCGATCGGACGCTCGCTGACGCGCGACCGCTCGCCGATCGGCGCCGAGGGACGCAGTGAGCCCCGTTGGATCACGGGCGGGTTCAGCGGCTGCTGCGACGTTTGCGGTGTGTCGCCGAGCGGTACGCTCGCGATCTCCGCCACAACGTCGCCGCCCTCCACCACCTCGCCGAACGCGATGTAACCGCCGTCCAGGGCCCGCGTCCCTTCGCGCGACAGGCAGATGAAGAACTGCGAGCCGTTGCTGTTCGGGTCGTTGCCCTGCCGCGCCATCGAGACCACGCCGAAGTCGTGCGGCAAATCGGACGGCTCGAAATCGATGCTGAACGCCGGCCCGCCCGCGCCCGTGCCCGTTGGGTCGCCTCCCTGAATGACGAACGGCGCCCCGCGCCCGTTGTCCGGCACGATCCGGTGGAAAATCACGCCGTCGTACCAGCCGCCACCCGCCAATTCCGCGATCCGGTACGACGTCTCCGGCGCCTCGTCGGGCCGTAGGCGGAACACGACCGTTCCCAGCGACGTCTCGAGCACGACGTCCTGCCGCTGATACATCCGCACGCCGCTCACTGTGTCCTGCGGCTCGTCCACCGGCACCACTTCTCCGAGCAGCCGCTGCACCATCCGCGGCCCAAGATTCGTCACCTGCGCGATGAACTCGTTCAATTGCTCCGCGCCGACGTTCGGGTTCATCACCGCTTCGTACATCCGCCCCGAAACGCCGTCGAGGTACCGCCCAGGACGCACCTGCGGCTCGACCACCAGCGGCGCGCCCACGCGGCGCTCACCCACTCGCGCCTGCACATACAGGACCCCCGTCGCTTCCTCGCCCCGACGCGACCAGATCACCGGGAACAACTCCGCCAGATCGACGCGGGCGACGCCGCTCGCGTCGGCGTTCCCCGCTCCGACGCTCCGCGTCGTCAGCGTTTCGCCGGGCTGCGCCGCGCCTTGACCGTCAACTTCGGTGCCCGCCACCACCACCTCAAGACGCACTTCCGCGTCCGACGCTTCGTTGCCGCCGGCCTCCGCCGCCATCTCGCGCAGCCGGTCGATCGCGACATCGACCCGCAGCGACTGGTTCACCCCCGCGTACGTTCGCAGCGGACGCATCGAATGCCCCGGGTGGACGAACAGCGGCTCGTCGGCCCGCGCGGGCGTCTCGGTTTGCACCGCCTCGGTCGTCCCGGTCCGATCCGCCTCGGCATCGCCCGATGCACCGCCCTGCGCTTGTGCCGACCAGGCCGCCGCGGGTATCCCGAGACCCACTACAACCGCAAGCGCGCCCGCAGCAATGTTGCCGAGGCTGGTGTTCACTCGACCGGCGCCTTGATCGCTCGTCATTCGTGCGTTGTTCGCTTCATTCATCATGGCTGACAGCCTAGCCGCTCCCGGCGAGTCGGTCCGGTTCGCCGCCGCGTGGGTCCGCATGGGAACCGCCGACCCGGGTGTGCGCGACATGATCAACGCACAAGGCGATCCGATCCACTGTTGCAACCCGTGGGAGGCCCGTCAGCGGCCCGTCAATTGATCCCCGCCCGTTCCAACGACGGGATCGCGATCGATGCACCCACATCGATCCGGTGCCGTTCCACCGGTCGCCATCACGCATTGAGGTCATCGGGTTTGTCGGCCGACCCGCCCCGGGTGCAGTTGCCGCCGCCCTCAGTTACCGCTGCCCAGCGATGTTCAGCCGCCCGGTTGGTGGTGGTCGCCGTCGTCGTGGTGGTCCACGTGATCGCGCACGCCCGGGTCGAAGTTGTCCATCTTGTCCCAGCCGTCTTCCACGCCCGAGGCCGACCGGTCAGCGTCGTCGTCATTGATCGGCAACGAGGCGAACAGGGCCCCGTTGGGGTCGGGGAACCACTGCACCGAGAGGTCCGCCTTGAGCATGTTGTTGCCGATGCCGTGCGAATAGTCCGCCTGCGTGCGCATCGCGTTCGCGAGCAGCGTCTTGTCCGGCGGCAGCTTCGCGAGCTTTTTCCCGCTCGCCGACGCGCGGAACTGATAGTTCGTCACGATCTCGCCCGAATCCGAGCGGAACGCCTCCGCATATCGCTGGTACGGATGCTCGCCCGTATGAGCCGGGCAGTAGTACACCTCCGGCGCGTCGAGGTACTGCTCGGCGAAGAGGGCGCCCATGTTGTCCCAACGGACGATCGAGCGGCCGAAGCCGGGCTTGAAACCCGTGTGCCGCTCGAAGCGGACGATCAACGTGTCCTGCGGTCGCGGGCCGGTTCGGTTGTCGCCCGACGTCCCGATTATCGAAACCGGGAGTTCGTCGTTCGCTTCGAACGCCCGCGCGGCCATCGAGATCGCCTGCTGACGGATGTTGGATTGGCACGCCACGCGCTGCGCCGCCGCTTGCGCCGAGGTCACCGCCGGAACCAGCACCGACAGCAACACCGCGATAACCCCGATCGACACCAGCAGATCAAGAATGGTGAAGCCGGAGTGCAACGACCGCTGAACCGCCGGCCGGCTTTCCGAATCGCCCTGTCTGATCGTTCTTGGCATCGTGCGTGTCGTCCCGCCGCGGTTCGGGGAGGCCTCGTCTCACCGAATATAGTACGCCATGTTCACGGAATTCCGACAAAAAATGGATGAGATTGCAACCGAACCCGCCGTCATTTTTGCGGACGGAATCTGTATGGGTCCCGCCAGACGCGTCGGCTTCCACCGGAATAGATCGCCCGGCGGAGCGGCGAATCAACTGCCAAGCTCATTCCTGGTCCAATCGCGCACACGCCGGTGGCATACATGAATCACCCCCACTGGTACGGGTCGTCCCTTATTTTGAGACACGCCGGTTCTTGCCCCGGCTGATAATCGGCACCCTGAGCGGGGAGGCCCGCCAATCGGGTCGGTTTCGGCCTGTGGGCGGGACGGCGACGCCCGAAACCGGCTGAAGGATTCGGCATCCGTCGCCGAGAGTGTTCCGTATAGACTCGGCACGGCCGCGCGGCATCGCGCGGTCGTCTTTGCTGGACAGGTTGAGCACATGGCTTCCACAGCTGCCGACAACCCGACGAGCGCCGCAACCGGCGACGCCGCGCCCGCCGCGAAGGCTCAGGCTTCCTCCAAGCGCGGCGCTTCCGGCGTCAGCCGCCGACGCTCCGGCTCCGCTCAGGAAGACCTCCTGCTCATGTCCCGCGTCGCCGGCGGCGAAGAAGGCGCCATCGAAGACCTCTACGATCGCTTCGGCTCGCTGGTCTACCGCATGGCGTACCAGACCATGCCCTCTCGCGCCGATGCCGAAGACGTGGTCCAGGAAGTGTTCGTCCGCCTCTGGCAGACGGCCGGGCGGTACGACCCGAAGCGGGCCGCGCTCGTCACCTGGGTCATGCTCATCGCCAGGCGGCACATGGTGGACCGCCTCCGTCGCATGCAGGCGCGGGTCAAGCCCTCGACGCTCGACGAGTCGTGGTCGCCGCCCGACGCCACCCCGGCGCCGACCAGCTCGATGGAACAGGACGAGCGCTTCGGCGCCGTGCTCGAACGAATCAAACAACTGCCCGAACTGCAACAGACCGTCGTGAAGCGTGCGTATCTCGGGGGGCAAACGCTCAAACAGATCGGGCAGGAACTCGGAATCCCCCTTGGAACCGTTAAATCCGCGTTGAGTCGGGCGCTCGTCCGCCTCCGAGAGTCGGCCGTTACGGAAGAAACCACGTCATGATGACCACGCACGAACTGATCGAATACGCCGCTCTCGACGCGCTGGGCTTGCTCGAGCCCCACGAACGCGACGCCTTCGAGGCCGCTTTCGCCAAGGCGCCGCCGCATGTGCAGGCGCATGTCCGCCGGGAGCAAAAACGCTTCGCGGTCTCCAGCGAGGCCATGCTGCCCGACGTCGACGCGCCCGCTGGGCTGCGTTTCAAGGTGCTCGCCGCGGTCCGCGACGCGATGAAGAAAGCCTCGCCTCTGCACGTCAACCGCGAGCGGCAACGCCAAGGCCAGCCGCTGCTGCTGCAGTTCTGGTCTTCGGCCGCCATGTGGCGCGTCGCGGCCGTCGCGCTCGCCACCGCGTCAGTCACGCTCGGCGTCGTCACGTTCAACATGTACAACGCCCAGCAGTCGGCCAACGCTTCGGTCAACGGTCGCACCGGCGCCGACGTGCATCATGCGCTCGTGCTCAAACACGGCCGCGCCGTCGCCGCCGTCCTCGAAGCGCCCAAGGTCACCGTCCGCAACCTCGCCGCCGACCCCAACCGCGAGGCGCCGCTGCTCTGCGCCGCCAACGTCTACTTCGACCCCGACACCGGCCGCGCCGCCCTCCTCTGCCGCGACCTGCCCGTCGTCAACGCGTCCTACAAAGTGGTCGTCCTCGACGACGAGGGCAAGGTGCTCCGCGATCTCGGCGTTGCCTTTAACGCCACGCCTTCCAGCCAGTCGCTGATGCTGCCGGAGGGCCTCGCCGTCGCGGACCTCGGCGCCATCGCCATTGTCGGGCCCACCCAGAACGGCGGGCCCGACGAAATCATCGTCGCCTCCCGCTTCGCCTAAACCGTCCACCCCGCTCGATCCCAGCACGCCCGCATCACCGCCTCGAAGCACCGTGCGATTTGCCGCGCGCCCCGGCGACGGTCAGGCGGTGCGGTCTCCGTCGCGACTCTCCGGCCTCCACCCCCGGCGCCCGGTCCCGACGCTCAGACCTTCGCGTCCTTCCAGCCCCCGTGCGCGAAGCGGAGCAAGAACAGCACACACCGGATCACGTGTTCGCTGCACAGGGCCAGCCACAACGCCACCAGCGGGTGGATGTCCACGCCGAGCACCGTGCGCAGCGGATCGGGGTTGGGAATGGTTACGTCGCCGAACTCGAGGACGACGCCGGTCGCCAGCCACGCGAGCGGCAGCCGCACGAGGTACGTCGACACGAGCGTCAGAATCATGACGACCCGGGTGTCACCGGCTCCTCGCATCGCCCCGCGCACGCAGATCGCGATCGCGAACGGGATCTGCGTGATGCCGCAGATGAACAGCAGGTCGGGCGAGAGTTCCAGGTGCGTCGCCTGCTGGCTGAACACACCGACGATGCGTTCGGGGATGGTGATGAACGCGACGCCGAACATCGCCATGATCGCCGCGGCGATCACCGTGCAACGCTGAATCGCCAGCCGCGCCAGCCCGGGCGAGCCCGCACCGAGGTACTGGCCCGCCAGCGTCGCTGCCGCCATCGACATCGCGAAGCCGGGCAGGAAGCTGAACGCCTCGATCCGGATCGACACGATGTGCGAGCCGAGCAGGCCCGTCTGCTCCGCGCCCGCCCCGCCCGCATACGCCCCCGACGCGATCCGCCCCACCAAGAAGATGATCAGGAAGTTGCCGAACCACATGCCGAACGTCTCGAAAAAGTTCGGCGTGCCGACGCGCACCAGCCGCCGCATCGTCGAGGCGTGCGGCTTCAAACGCTTGGCCATCAGACGCAGCCCGTGCGTGCCGCGCACCAGCGTCAGCAGCATCAACGCCGCACCGACATACCACGCGATCACCGAGCCCCACGCGATCCCCGTCAACCCGTAGCCGAACGTCCCCACCGCCGGCACCACGACGTTCGTCACCGCTTCGCCCGCGTCGTTCACCGACGTAAACCCCACGTTCGCCCCCGACAGCGCGAAGCTCACCACGATGTTCACCGCGTTGACGACCACCATGATCTTCAGCGGCTTCAGCGCGTCGCCCGCTCCCCGGCACGCGGCGATCGAGGAGAGCAGTAAAGTCTGCGCCGGCACGCCGAACGCGAGGATCCGCAGATAGTCGATCGCCATCTCGCGCGATTCGCCCCGCATCGCGAGCAGGTCGGCGATCGCTGGGGCTAACGCGAAAATCATCACGGCCGTCGCGGCCCCCGCGTACACCGCCAGTTGCGCCGCCTGCCCCAGCGCCGCGTTCGCCGCCGCCACCCGCCCCTTGCCCATCGACCGGCTGATCATCGCCGTCACGCCGACCCCGATCGCCATCCCCACCAGCCCGATGAACCACAGAAAGTACGACGCCGCGCCCACCGCGTCGGTCGCCGCCTCCGACAGGCTCGCCGCAAGCGTCGTGTCCACCAAGCCCACCAGCGCGTTCAGGAAGCTCTCGATCAGCACGGGCCACGACAGCACCCAGATCGCCGTCCACATCGACAGCCCGGCGAGCCGACCCGAGCGGATGCGACCTTCCTCGATCGGCACCTCAGTCGGCCCCGAGTCCCCGCCCGCGGTCGGCCCCGGCATGAACCGCCGCAGCGCCCGCACCGCCGCCCGTTTCCCGCCGCCGCCCCCGCTGCCCCTCGGCGCCGGCGCTTGGGACGGTTCGACCGCACCCCCGCCGTCCGCCGGCTCGCCGCCCGACTCGAACCCCGGCTGCCCGCTCGTTCCACCGTTCCGACGCACCGAAACCTCGACCCTCAACCTCGCCCCCCGCCGAATCGTCATCCACTCGAACGTGTCGTGCTACGCCCGCCCCGAACCCGCCCGCGGCGGCCGGTCCCATCGGTCGCGCTGGCGAAACCGACCGGGGCCCGTCGCGGAGTCTGGATGCTAGGACGCCTCCGCAGCCCGCGACCGACCGGCCCCGGCGGCGGCTCTCGAACGCGACCTTCAGCCGCTGACGTACCGCGCGTACAACGCCCGGGCCCGGTCGGGTTCGTTCAGCCCGCGGAAAATCGCTCGCCCGTCGGCGAACACCGTCACCTCCACCGCTCTCGGCCCGCTGCCGTCCTTTCTATCGCCAGCCGAGCGCTCCTCCACTCGGCCGCGAACGAACACGGCGTTGCCCGCCACCCCGGCGAGCCCGGCAGCCCGGAACCGCCGAGCCACCTCCGAAAGGTCCACCGCACCACGGCCCCGCAACTGCACCGCTCCACCGCCCTCGGCCGAGCCGCAAAGCCGCGTCGCTTCCCGCGCGTGCCGACCTTCGAGATGTTCGAACCGCCGGTCGCCGCAGCACGCGCACGCCGAACTCTGCCGGCCCGGCCCGGCGTCGATCCGCGCGAATTCCGTCTCCCAAGGGTCGAACACCAGCAGGTGCCGCCGGAGCTTCTCGAATCGGCCCAGCAGGATCTTCAGCGTTTCGGTCGCCTGAAAGCTCGCCACCGCCGCGGTGACGCTTCCGAGCACGCCCGCCGTATCGCACGTCTCCACGCCCTCGAAGCCCGCCTCGTCGCCCAGCACGCATCGAAGGCACGGCCCCTCGTGCCCCGCGTACGGCCCGCGCTCGCCGTTGCCTGCGGGCAGCACCGTCATCACCATCCCGCGCGTCCCGATCGCCCCCCCGTGCACCAGCGGCACGCCGTGCTTCACCGCCACGTCGTTGAGCAGCATCCGCGTCTCGAAGTTGTCCGTGCCGTCCACGATGACGTCCACCCCGCCCGCCGATTCGATCGCCGGGATCGAGTCGTCGCCTCGCTCCGGCTCGCTCTCCGTCCCCTCGACGCCGTGCGAGCTTTCGCCGAGTTCCAACAGCCGCTCGATCGAGCCGTACTCCGCCTCGCTCGCGAACGCGCGCACCGCGATCGAGCTGTTGATCGCCCGCAGCGCCGCCGCCGCCGCGGTCGCCTTCGCGACTCCGGCCTCGGCGTCCGCTTCCGTGTACAGCACCTGCCGCTGCAGGTTCGTCCAATCGACCACGTCGCGGTCGATCAGCGTGATCGTCCCGACGCCCGCTCGCGCGAGCAATTGCGACGACATGCTGCCCAGCGCGCCGGCTCCCACGACCGCCGCGTGCGCCGAACCGAGTCGGTCCACACTCTCGGCGCCGAAGTCCGGCAGGATCGTCTGCCGCGCGTACCGCCGCGCTGGGCCGGTCGCGTCAGCCGATATCCTTGTTCGTCCGCGCTCGCCGCTCATCGCCGGATGCTAGCCGCCCCCGCGCGAGGCCAACGCCGAACGTGTCGTATTGAACCCCCGTCCCGCCGCCGCCGATGACCGCACCAGAGACCGACTTCACGCCGTGGGTCATGCCCGAACCGATCCCGTTGCCGATCGAGACCGAGCGGCTCGCCCTCGGTGTGCCGACGCCTGACGACGCCGACGCGTTCTTCGCGCTCATCGATCGGTTCCGCCAGCCGCTCTCGCGCTATCTCGCCTGGCCCCGCTTCGACCATCTCATGCCGGCGCAGTCTCGCAAGTCGCTCGGCGAGCGGGCCGCCGCGTTCAGCGATCCCCTCGCCCGAGAGCTGACCGTCCTGATCGCCGACCGCAGCACCGGCGAAACCCTCGGCGCCACCGGCATGCACGACATCGACCGCACGAACTCCGCCTGCGAAACCGGCTACTGGGTCCGGCCCGACCGGCAGAACCAAGGCGTCTGCTCCGAAGCCATGCGCGCGCACGTCTCGCACCTCCTCACGCCGCGTGAACGAGGCGGCTGGGGCTTCCGCCGCGTGTATCTGCGGTGCGACGCGAGCAACGCCGCCTCCGCCGCGATCCCGCGCAAGCTCAACATGCGACACGAGGGCACGTTCGTGCAGGACGTGCGCGCGAACGCCGCCGCCGGCTTCCGCGACACGCTCCAATTCGCCGCCCTGCGGCACGAGTGGGACTTCGAGGCGGGCCGCGTTCGCAATCGCTGACGCCCCCTTCGCCCGACGCCGCCCACGCCCAAGCCCGGCGGCCCTCTGCCCGCCCCCCGCCGCGTCCGAGCGCGTCACACCAGCGACGCTGCGATCGCCCGGCAGCCCACCAACACGCGATCGAGCTGCTCGGCGAGCAGTTCCGCTTCCACCCGCCCACCGCGGCACACCAGAAACATCCCGGCGCCGCTGCCCGTCACGTGCGGCGTCTGCCCGATTGTCCGCTCCACGTTCGCCCGCACCGCCGCCAGCCGGGGCTCGACCCGCTCGGCCGGGCCCGCGAGATCGTTGAAGAGCACGTCGTGCCGCACGCCCGCGTCCGCGGCTTCGCGAGCCCTCCGTTCGACCTCGGCCGTGCGCTCGGACCACGCCCGTTCCTCGCGAGCGAGCTCCGCCTCGCCGCTCTCCGGTTCCTCGGGCGGGTCGTCGAACCGCTCGTCGAACGCGTGGTAGACCTTGCCCGTGGGGCAGCCGAACTCGGGCAGGATCAAGACGAGGTGCGCTTCGCTCGCGGGCGTCGGGTCGAGCCGGTCGCCGAGATCGCGCACGATCGCGTGCCCCCCTCGGTCGGCAGCAGCGCGAAGAAAAAACGGCACGTCCGAGCCCAGTTCGCTTGCAAGGGCGACGAGCTTGTTCTCGCCGAAGCCCAGCGAGAAGAGTTCATTGACCGCGAGCAGCATGGCCGCCGCGTCGCTCGATCCGCCCCCAAGCCCCGCGCCCACCGGCACCCGCTTTTCCAATTTCATCTGCACCGGCAGCGTTCGCCCGACCGCACGTTCGACCAGCAAATGCGCCCGCACGGCGAGATCGTCCTTCACCGACCAGTCGATCGCCGCCGCGGGCTGCGGCGCGTCGTCGGCCCAGAGAATCGCGTAGCGGCTGAAGCGGTCCGGCTCGAGCGCCGTCACCTCGAGCTCGTCGGCGAGGTCGATCGGCGCCATCCAGCTCGCGATCGGGTGCATCCCCGCCCGTGGGCCGTCCTCGATCGCACGCCGGACCGCGAGCGCGAGGTTGACTTTGGCGTGCGCGCGACGCTTGACCCGCGCGCCCGCCGCCGGAGCGTCGGGTCGGTCGTTCGGCTGCTGTCGGTCGGACATGGCGGCATGGTAGACCGATCGGCTCGGCCCCTCGAAGCCGTCGCCTCCAACCGTGCTCAGCCGGCGCGGCGAAAGTCGTCGGCCTCGGTCGATGCCGTGCGACGTTCGCCGTCGCCCACGTCGTCGCTCGGCGACCACAAAGCGACGACCGGCGGAGCCGAGGCGTCGCCCGTAGCGCCGCGCGACAGCCGACCCAGCGCGTCCAGCACCGGCCCGGGCGAAAGCGTGCCCACCACGCGGACGTCGGCCCGAGCCGCGTCGTCGCGCTCGCCGACGATCTCGATATCCGCATGCCGCAGCGCCCGCTCGACGGCCCAGTCGTTCTTGCCGCGCTCGACGATCGCCGCGGCGCGCGCCCCCTCGGCCGCGAGCCGCTCGGCGCCGACGCGAGCCGCCGCCTCCCCCGTGAACCGCCGCCAGAGCGCCGCGGGCATCGGCGTCCGCGGCTCGGCTGCCAGCCGTTCGTTCAACTCGCGCAAGCCGACCTCATAGCCGGCCGTCGCCCCCTCCCGCTCGGCGATCGCGCGGTACCGATCGACCGTATGGGCGAGCATGCGATCCAGTTCGTCGTCCGGGGCGTACCGCTGCGCGACGACCGCGTTGTTTCGGACGAGTCGGCGCAGTATGCCGTTCATGTCGCGCCCGGCCGTGACCTTGCGGTGCTCGACGCGAAAGCCCGGTTGGTGGCGGACTCGGGCGCCGGCCAGCAGCAGCTTCGCGGCGAGGTCGTACTCCTCGGCGTAGAACCCGAACGAACGGTCGTAGCCGCCGCACTCGTGGAACGCTTGGGCGCGGACGGCCACGCCGCAGCCGACGAACACCTCGGGCAGTCCGCCCGCTTCGCGCGAGAGCGCGCCGGGCAGCGCGATGTCCGCGGCGAGCGCAGCGACCTCGGCCGGCGCGCTCAGCAAGTGTTCGACGAACGAAGCGTCCAGCGGCGACGAGTCGTCGTCGAGCATGAGCAGCCATTCGCCCCGCGCGTCCTCGGCCGCGAGATTCCGCGCCGCCGCCGCGAGGTTCCGCTCGCTGCGCAACACGCGCACCCGCATCCCCGGCAGCGGGCTCTGCGCGACCAACACCGGCGTCGCCGAGGCGTTGTCCACGACGATTAGTTCCGCGCCGCCGATAGGGTCGAAGGCGTGCGCCCCGAGCGCCGCCAGCCGCGCGAGCGTGTGTTTCAGCTCGGCGTGACGATCTTTGGTTGGGATGACGATCGAGAGCATGGGCTTCACCCGACCAGCAGGCGTGGTTCGTCGCGTTCGAGTCGGACGGCGAGGGCGGCGCGGTCGAGCCGCTCGAGAACGCGGATCAATTCATCGCGGCCGACGGCGTCGTTGCCGAACCACGACGCTTGGATCGCGGCCGCGGCCGAACCCAGATACGCCGCTTGCAGCCGACCGACGCCGGCGACCAGCGCGAGCGTCGACGCCGCGAGCAGCGCATCGCCGCAGCCCAACTCGTCTTTCACTTCGCCCGCAAGGCTCGGCACGTGCTCGCCCGACAGCTTGGGCGACCACTTCAGCGGGTCGCGCCCTTCGGCGTCCGGATCGGCTTCGGCCGACGGCAGGCGGTCGAACGCGATCACCCCTTCCGGCCCGAGCGTCGCGAAGACGTGCCGCGCGCCGGTCAGCGCCATCAGGCGCCAGGCCGCCGCGTTCAGCGATTCGTCGTGTTCGCGCACCGCCTCGCGAAGCTCGCGTTCCGACGGCGTCAGCAGGTCGAAGTCACGCATGGAAAGAAGCGACGCCCGCTTGCCCGACACGTCGCCCGCGATCACGCCGACGCGGGAACGCAACGCTTGCGAAAGCTCCGCCAGCGTGCGCGGCGTCAACAAGCCCAAACCAAAGTCGGCGATGATCGCCGCGTCCGCGCCGTAGGCCACGCCCTCCGCCAGACCGAGCAACTTCTCGCGCGTCGTCGCGTCGTACTGAATCGAGCGCACCAGGTCGAGCTTGAGCACTTTCTGGCCGCCGACGACCATGCGTTGCTTCTCCAGCAACTGCCCGCCGGGCCGGGCGTCGGCGAGGATCGAATGAACCTCCACGCCCGCGGCGCCGAGCCGCTCTTTGAGCGCTTCGGCCGCGGGCGACTGCGGCAGCGCCGTGACCAGCGCGGGTCGCGCGCCCAGCGCCGCGAGATGCCGCGCGATCACCGCCGCTCCCCCGTCGAAGCTCACCTGCTCCAGCGGACGCAGCGACATCACCGGGCTGTCCGATGCGACCTCCGGCCGGTCGCACGTCACGTACGTGTCGACGATGACCTCGCCGAACACCACGACGCGCCGGCCGCGGAAGCGGTCTACGGTCGAGCGCAGCGTCGGCATCGATAGATCGGCGAGCCCCGCGAGCTGACGCAGCCGAACCAACCGCGGGTCTTCGCGCTCCCCGTCGGTGCGGGTTCGGTGTTGCAGCGCGTCCACGAGCGCGGTCGAGGAGAAAACGACGTCGCCCGACGAGAACACCACCCGCCCGCCGTGGCGTTCGACCGCGGCGCGCTCCGCGGCGAAGCGCGGGTCGCGGTTGTTCTCGTACTCGCGACCTTTGATGAAGACGTCGGGCCGAACGCGATCGAGCAACTCGGACGCCGTCGGCGAGTCGTTGACCAGCACCAGATCGACGCAGTCGAGCGCCGCGAGGTTCTCCGCCCGCAGCCGCTCGTCGAACAGCGGGCGGCCGTCGCCCTTGGCGACATACGCGTCCGTGGTGATCGACACGAGCAGCAGATCGCCTTGCCGCCGCGCGTGCTGCAAGTGGCGGATATGGCCCGGGTGGACGATGTCGAAGCAGCCGTGGCAGTGGACCAGCGTGCGGCCCTCGCGGCGGACGCGCTCCCGCCGGCGCAGCAACTCGCTCAGCGAGACGATCTTTGAACTGGCGGGCGCCTGGTCGGGCATAGGTCGGCGTTCCTTGGGCCTGGGCGGACGCGGCGCGCGGCGGCGCTGGCCCGCCCGCGGCGCCCTGACAACGCCCGGATTCCGCGCGAGCTTTCACCGGCGCCTGAGACGCGGCCGATCGGCCGCGCCCACCGCCGCCATGGGCGGCCACCGCCCCCTGGGCGGCCGACGTCACAGCGACAGCCTTGCCGAGCCGCCGGTTGAGGGTATTTTGACCCCTCGCGTCGGATGCTCGAAGCGGCGTAGCAGTCCGCCGAGCGGCCCTCGCAAACCCGAAGAGAAGAGGATGAGCACGATGAATGGTTTCACCGGTCCGCGTCCGTTCGCGCTGTTTCTAATGGTCGCCGCGGCGCCGAGCGCCGCTCTCGCGGCCTTTCCCGCATTTGACAACGCCAGCCAACCCGAATATGCCCCGACCTTCGAGGACGGCGACAACGGCGGCACCAACTTTGAGCCGTGGTCGTTCGAGACCGGCGTCGCCGACGGCGCGGCCGGTTTCTTCCTCGCCGTCGGCAACCCCGACCTGAACTCGATCGGCACCGGCAGCGGGCCCGACGCCTGGGGACTCTTCGCCAACGAGGGCGGCACGGGCGGCGACGACGTGCAACTCGCCGCAGCGACACGCGAGTTCAAGGGACTGGGTCTGCGCATCGGCCAGACGTTCCGCATCTCTTTCGAGCACGGCGACATCCAAAGCGGTTCGTTCGTCGCGCCCGGACCGCGCACCGGCGGCTTTGTCGGCTTCGCTATGCGCGACACGTTCATCGGGCCCACCATCGACCCGTTCAACGCGTTCGGCGCCGTCAACGGTCAGTTCGGCTTCGGCTTCCGCGGCGGCGACGGCGAGTACACCGTCTACGACCTCGTCACGCCCTCGGGCCGCTCCACCGGCCTGCCCTTCACCGACGCCGGCGTCAACGTCGAACTCGAACGACTCGGCGCCGATTCCTACGAGCTCCGCGCCGAACACGCCGACGACCCGTCGATCAACGTCGTCGTCGCCGTCACGATCCCAGACACCACTGAACTCCGCGAGGTGACCATCTACAACCGCAACGCCGAGCTGGGCGACACGTTCTTTAACAGCCTGGAATTGACCCCGGCGGTCTGTGTGGGCGACGTCGGCCCGCGGGGTGACGGCGTCAACGCCAATGACCTGCTGACGGTGTTGGGCTCTTTCGGTGAGACGGGCTTGCTCCCCTACTCGGCGGGCGACGCGAACGGCGACGGCGCGATCAACGCGGACGACCTGCTCGCCGTGCTGGCCGACTTCGGCGACGCCTGCACGCCGTAATCCGATCGTCAGTCTGCCGATTTCTCGCCGATCTTCGCGAAAAGATTCAGCGGTCCGTAGCCGCCTCCGAGTTCGGGGGCGTCGCGGATCGCGCGGCTGACGAACCGCTTGGCGTAGACCGCGGCGTCGCCCGGCTCGTCGCCGTGCGCCAGGCGCGCCGTGATCGCCGCCGCGAACACGCAGCCGCTGCCGTGCAGATTGCGGGTCTCGACCCGCTCGGCATCGAGAATGCGTGGGGCCGCGTCGCGTGTAAGCAGCAGATCGCGCGCCCGCCGGCCGCCGCTTTCTTCAAGCGTGTCTCCTCCCGGCACGCCCTTGACGACCACGGCTCGGGCGCCGAACTCGAGCAACCGCTCGGCCGCACGGCGGGCGTCCGCTTCGTTCGCGATTTCGACTCCGCTCAGCGCCGCCGCTTCGAGACGATTCGGCGTCACGACATGCGCCATCGGCAGCAGCCGGTCTCGGAGCGCGCCGACCGCGTCCTCGGGCAGTAGCGGGTCTCCATGCTTCGAGATCATGACCGGATCGACCGCGATCGGCGCGTCGATTTCCGCTAGCTCCGCAGCGACCGCGCCGATCAACTCCGCTGAGCCCAGCGCCCCGGTTTTCACCGCCGCGGGCGGAACGTCGCCGACAAGATGCCGAATCTGCTCGACGACCAACTCCGCGTCGACAAGCTCGACCCGTTCGACCGAGCGCGTGTTCTGCACCGTCAGCAAGCTGACGACCGCCGTCCCGTAGCAGCGCAGCGCATGAAAGGTCTTGAGATCGACCTGGAGCCCGGCGCCGCCCGAGGGGTCGGACCCGGCGATCGTGAGCGCGACGGGAGCGGTCGATCGGCTCGTGTCGGTCGATGGCGTGGCGTCGTTGGTCATAATGGGCATTGTGACGCTGGCGGCGGCGTGGTCAACGGGCGCGGAAGCGGTTGGGTAGCATCGCGGGCATGAGTCTCGCACACGCCCTGTTCGTCGGTCGGTGGTCCATGTTGTTGCTGGTGCTGCCGTACACGTTGGTGCTGACGCGCGCGCCGGGCACTGGCGGATCGCTCGCCGCGATCGCGCTCGGCTTCGCGGTGCTGTACTACTTCGCCTGTGTCGATCGACGGGTCGCGGCCAACAGCGGCCAGCTCCGGCTGGCGATGCGACGCGATCGCGCCTTGGTCAACGAAGACGTTTTCTCGCTGGCGAAAGTGCTGTTCGGCGCGGCCGCCGCCGTGCTCGCGCTGCTGTTGCTCGCCTTCGTGCGTTGGCCCGTCGGCCTCACATTGCTTGCGGCGCTCGGCGTGATCGCCCTGCTCGACGCCATCAGCGACCGCTGGCCCATGCGGCTTGTGGAGCTGGCGCTCCCCGCGGCGATGCTCGGCTTGCCCTACGTGTTGCTGCGGTGGTTCGCCTCGCCTCTGCTGGACCACGGGGGCTACGCGGTGCTGACGCTGACGGGCGGCTTGCTCATGGCGGGCTATGTGCTGCTGTGCCTGATGCGGGACGTGCGGCTCGACGCGGGCGAGCGACGGGTGACGACCGCGACCACGCTCGGCCCCGACGGCGCGCTGGCGGTGTTCGTCCTCTACGCGGGCGGGGCGATGGCGCTGCTGATCGGTTACGGCGCAGGCTGGGGCCTCGGCGCCGCGGCCGTCCTGCCGCTGGCGGGGATGATCGTGGTGTGGCTCGCGTCGATCGGCTGGACGGGCTACGCCGTCGGGCTGTGGTATCTGGCGGCGGCGGTCGCCGCGATCGTGCTGAACCTGGCGACGATAAGGTGAGGCGAGTTGGGGCGGGACGAGTCGGGGCGGGGCGAGTCGGTGTGGGGCGGGTCGGGGCGTGACGCGAAGTGTGCGAGCTTTCATGGACCGCATCATGCAGCGGCGAAGGCGCGGCGTGAAGCGCGGCGAGCGTAGCGACGCAAAGTGGCGCACGCGGCGGGTCGATGCGACGAAATCGGGCGCGGTTTCGCGTCGCGGCAGCGCGATCAGACCCCCACAGCCTCTTCCAGCCGCGTGCGCAGGTTGTCCAGCACGTTCATGAAGTTGATGTAGCTGTCGTAGGGCGAGTCGTACGGGTTGAAATATTTGTGCACGTCGCCGTCCGCGAAGTACTTCGTACACATGTAATAAAAGTGGTCGCTCGTCGTCAGCCGGCGCCAGTCCGCGAGCGCCGCGCTCAGCGAACGGGCTGCCTCCGCCTCCCCGGCTTCCTCCGCGTCTCGCAGTTTTTTCTTTACCGCCAGCTCGAGCTTGAACAGCTCCGCCAGCGCGTTGTTCTGCATCGCGTTGCCGAGCCAGGCCGACAGGTCCCGCTCCGAGTCCGCCCAGGAGATCATGTGCGGAACGTCGTAGTCCCCGACCGGCGCGAACTGCTCGAACGCCTGCGACGGCGTGATGAAGTGGTTCGCTCCGGGGTTCGTGTCGAATACCGCACGCGGCAGGTCCGCCAGGAAGTCGAAGATGCCGGTGTCGGCCCACTGGTGCTCGCCGAAGGTTTCGTAGTCCATGAAGAGGTTGCAGAGATAGCCGTCGCCGTTGATCTGGTTGACCCAGTGCGCGAACTTCTCGGTGGAGAGGGGCCACTCGTCCCAGCCGCGGTTGCCGAAGCGGAACGCCAGGTCGTCCGAAAGCCGATAGTTTTTCAGCAGCAGGCCGAACGGCTTCCCGTCCCGCCCCTCGCCGGCGGTGGGGGGGCGGTAGACATAGTTCGGCGAGCGGTAGCCGAGAATCCGATCCACGCCTTCGCACAACATGCCTGCGAACCGCCGCGAGCCGTCCGCCTCGCGCATCTCGTTCACGAAATGCGCCACGTCGTTGTTGTACGTCAGCTCCGTGTTGCGAAACACTCGGGGCCGAGCGCCGAAGAGGTCCTCCATCCGCTGTGCGTGGATGTCCACCTGTTCGCGGAATTCTTCGCGTGAGTAGAGGAAGCTCAGCGAGTGATGGTCGGTCTCCGACAGGAACTCGCAGCAGCCGGTGTCGGCGAGGCGCTTGAAGATGTCGAGCACGTCAGGGGCCCACTGGGCGAGCTGGTCGATGACGGTGCCGGTGAGGGAGTAGGCGACGCGGAAGTTGCCGTCGTTGGACTCGACGAGGTCGAGGATGAGGCGGGTGGCGGGCCGGTAGCACTTCTCGGCGACTTTGAGGAGGATCTGCTTGTTGGCGTTGTCGTCGAAGTACAGCGGGTCGGAGTCGAAGACGGAGTATCGGCGGAGGCGCCAGGGCTGATGGACCTGGAAGTAGAAGACGATCGACGCCATGGGGCGCTCCGGAACGGGGGTGAGGCGGGGCCGACGGAAAGGGTTGTGTCGAGCCGCGGGGGGCCGGGCGGCGAGGCAGGATTGTAATTGGGGGTGCTTCCCGGAGTCGGAATGTGCGGATCGCGGCCCGGCGACGCGGTGCTGGGCGCGCGGGGGCGTCGGCCCGAGACGGCGCGTGGGGGAGAACGGCGGAGCGCTGTTACATTACCCGAAGTGAGGTCGAGGGCTTCGGAGGAGTGTCGTGATGGCTGGGTTTGAGCGGTTGTTGCGTGATGGTGGTGGTGGCGGCGGTAGTGTCGGCGGCGATGGCGATTATTCGGAGGCGAGCGGGTCGGAGGCGGTGGTGGACGGTCTGGTGTTGATGGTCGAGCGTGCGCTGCGGCGTGAACGGCGGGCGGCGTCGCGGTCGAAGGATGACAGCGTCGGTGCGTCCGGCGGCGTCGACGCTGCGACAGCGAGCGGCACGCAAGACGACGCTGCGGAGGACGACGAGGATCGGGCGCGGGTGGGAGAGTCGGACCTGTTGCGAGTGTTGCGCGAAGTGGGTTAGGGCGGCCGTTGGTTCGGGCTTGGAGGCGGCGGGGGTTCATGGGTGGTTTGGTGGCCGCGCGGCGGCGGGTGATTTCGACGCCAGCGGCGCCGTCAATACGGACGACTTGCTCGCTATGCTCGCTGCGTTCGGGATCTCCTGCCCCTGGCCCCAGCCCTGCCCCTGACCCCGGCCCGGCCCCCGGCTCCGGCCGGCCCCTGACCCCGGCCCGGCCCCCGGCTCCGGCCGGCCCCTGACCCCGGCCCGGCCGTTGGCCTCCGCTCGGTTTCTTGCCTCCACTCAATTTCTTATGCGGCGCTCGCCCTGCTCCCCGCAGTCGCCCCGCGTCTCCGCCCATCATGCTTTAGACTCCGCCGCCTTGTCCCGAGGTTCGAATCAGCGGAGAAACGATGCGGTACGCGATGATCATGGCGGGCGGGGCCGGCACCCGGCTTTGGCCCATGAGCCGGAAGCACCTGCCGAAGCAGCTCGTGCGGTTCCTCCGCGACGACGCCACGGGCGACTGGAAGTCGCTGCTGCGCGTCGCGGTCGATCGACTCGAGGGACTGCTACCCGCCGACCGGGTCTACATCTGCACGAACGAGGCGTACCGCGCCGAGATCAACGCCACCATTCCCCAGATCCCCAACGGCAACATCTTGGGCGAGCCGGTCGGCCGCGACACGTTGAACGCGGTGGGGTTCGCGGCGGCGGTGCTGCTGAAGCGAGACCCGGACGCGATCTTCGCGACTTTGACGGCGGATCAACTGATCACGCCGGAGGACGAGTTCCGTTCGATCGTCGAGATCGGGTTCAAGCTGGTCGAGGACGACGCGAAGCGGCTCGTGACGTTCAATATCACGCCGACGTACCCGGCGACGGGGTTCGGCTATGTCGAACGGGGCGGGGCGATCGGCGGGTACGAGCATCGCGCGTGGCTGGTGGAGAACTTCGCTGAGAAGCCTTCGCGGGAGCGGGCGCAGGCGTATGTCGAGTCGGGGGCGTACGGGTGGAACAGCGGCATGTTCGTGTGGTCGGCGCGCACCTTCATGCAGTTGCTCGCGAAGTACAAGCCCGAGTCGCACGCCGGCCTCACGAAAATCGGCGAAGCCTGGGGCGGCGAATCCGAGCGACAAACCATCGACGCCGTCTACCCCGAGTTGCCCAAGATCAGCGTCGACTACGCCGTGATGGAGCCCGCGTCGCGCGAACAGCAGCGTGCGGCCGACCGGGGCGAGGCGCGCAGCGCCGTCAAGGTCTGCACCGTCGAGATGCCCCTCCGCTGGCTCGACGTCGGCTCGTGGCCTGCCTACGCCGAAACGCTCGAAGCCGACGACACCGGCAACAAACTCTCGGGCGACGCCCAGCTCCACCGCTCGCGCGACACCGTCGTCGTCAACAGCGAGTCGGGCCACCTCGTCGCCTGCGTCGGCTGCGAAGACCTCATCGTCGTCCATACTTCCGACGCGACGCTCATCATGCCCGCCGAGAAGGCTCAGGAACTCAAGGCTCTCCACGGCGAACTCCCCGACGAATTGAAATGACCCCTCACGCTCCGCGGAAGGGCCGCAGCGGCCCGCACGCGCTCAGTTTCCGCGTTCGCCCTCAAAGGTGACGCTGCCAGAACCCGACGTCCCGCCACGCGTCGAACTTCCAGCCAACTTCCCGAAACACGCCGACATGCCGAAAGCCCATCGCCTCGTGAAAGGCGGCGGAAGCTTCGTTCGGCAGCGTGATCCCCGCCGCCACCGTGTGACAACCGAGCTTCCGCAGCTCGTCGAAGAGCCCGAGATACAGCGACCTCGCGACGCCGCGTCGCCGCGCAGCATGCTCGACATACACCGCGACCTCGGCGGTATACCGATACGCCTCTCGCGCCCGCCAAGAACCCGCTTTCGCGAAGCCCAGAAAGCCCGACGACGCCCCGCTGCAAATGTCCGCACCGTCCTCAGCCGCCAGCCACGGCCGCTCGTCCTTCTTCCTCAACTCATCGAACCACTCCGCTTCGCTTTGTTCTCGCTCGGCAAAGTGCACCGTCGTCTCGCGGATAAACCGGTTCACGAGCGCCGCCGCCGAGGCACAGTGACGGGCGTCGAACGGCACGATGCGGACGTCCCGGCTCGTCTCGCCACGAGAACTTCCCGGTTGTCGATGCGGCGCCTTCACGACCCAAGCCTACGTCGGCCGTGCGCAAGCGTTCCGTTCCGCCACGCCCGCTACCTCTCGCCACGTCTCGCCACTTCGCGGAATCGCCGCAACTTCTGAAAGCCGCGGCGGTCGCCTCCGTACAATGAAGCGATGACCGACGCCGACCAGACCCGCACACATTCCGATCATGCAGACGGCCGCACCGGCGATCCTTCCGCGGGCCCCGACGGTAGCGGCAACGGCTTCGGCTTCGGCGCCGGTGCGCCGTTCCGCGCCGACCAGGCCGAACGCGCCCGCGCCGCGTATGTCCGCTGGAACCGTCGCGTCGCCGCCGTCCGCGCTCAGCCCACCTGGGTGCAGAAACTCGCCGGCTATCTCGCCCTCGCCGCTGTCGCGGGTCTCGTCGTCGTCCTCGGCCTCATCGCCCTCATCGTCGGCCTCATCCTGACCCTCCCCATCATCCTCCTCATGCTCGTCAATCGGCTGATCGTCGCCGTCAAAGGCGGCGGCGCCGCAAGCCCGCGCGGACGCGACCAGGGCCGCGCCAACGTCCGAGTCATCACTCGCCGCGGCTGACCGACGGCGCCGAGGCCATACGACCCACACCGATTCGTCCGCAACCTTCATCCGCTTCGCACGCTCGGCGCCTGTCGTCACAGCGATTTCCAACGAGAATTCTCGCGGATTTTTTCCGGACCGCTCGAATAGCCGCCTCTTCGCGCTCGTTCACTCGACGCCCTCGGAGCGCGTCGCTCCACTCAAACGCACAGGGCTGAGTTCACACACACGCTGACTCTGCTTGAGGAGATCGAGATGAAGATCACAGCTATCGCATGCGCCGCCGCGGCTGGCTTGGCTTCGGCCGGCGCGGTGTCCGCCTCCACGCTCACCATCACCGTCGAGAACCTGGCCCCCGCCGGCGGATTCTCGCTTACCCCCGTATGGATGGGCTTCCAGAACGGCTCGTTCGAGACGTTCACCCCGGGCATGGCCACGACCGCGCCCGGCATCACCGAGATCGCCGAACTCGGCGACACCGGCCCCATCACCAACCGTTTCGCCATGCAACAGCCCAACGGCACCGACTTCACCTTCGCCGACCCCAACGGCGCCCCCGTCTTCAGTCCGGGCGAGTCCGCCTCCACCTCCGTCAACGTCGCCAGCCCCGACACCTACCGCTTCCTCAGCTTCGCCTCCATGGTTGTGCCCACCAACGACCTCTTCGTGGGCAACTCCACGCCGCTCGAAGTGTTCGACGCCATGGGCGGCTTTAACGGGCCAATCGTCATCGAGCTCTTCGGCGCCGACGTCTACGACAACGGATCCGAGGTCAACGACGTCTCCAACGGTCCCGCCTTCGTCATGGGTCAGGACGCCATGGCGGGCGCCGACGAGAACGGTGTCGCCCGCCTCTTCTTCAACGGCGATCCCGGCAACGACATGACCTCCGCCGCCTACCTCCAGTCCATCGTCGGCGTCACCACCCCCGTCGGCGTCGTCTCCGAGACCTTCGACGCTCAAACCCCACTCGCCCGCATCACCATCGTCCCCTCGCCCGGTCCCGCCGGCGCGCTCGCTCTCGCCGGCCTCGCCGCCGTCCGCCGCCGCCGCTGATCCGACCGAACGCCCTCTCTCTCCCAGCGATCACGCACAGGGATCGCTCAAGAGACGCACGCTCAGCCCCGGCGAGGGCGGGCGTGCTTTGTCGCGCGCCGATCCGGCGCCTTGGGTGAATTCCCACCTTCATGCGACCATTCGCCCTGTACCCCGCTCGATACACCGCTCCGCTCGCGCCACAGTCGGAAGCAGGGGCGATGGGAGCATGCACCCATAGGGGCGGCCGCGCCGTGTTCCTACCATCGCTTTCGCGGCGTATCGCTCTGCGCGGTCCCGCACCCTTTCCCTCTCTCGACCTCTGCAACTCGCCTGCTACGCGGAGCACCACATGGCCCACGCCGGTAAAACCGCCTTCCGTTGGATCGTCGCGATCGTCCTCACGCTTGTGCTGATCGCCGTTCTTGCGTTCGTTGCCTTCTCGCGCGGACTCCTCGGCGTCGACGACTGGGTCGTCCGACAGATCGTCGGCGTCGTCGAAACCTACATCCACCCCACCATCGAGTTCGACGAGTTCTCCTACGAGGCCCCATACACCGTCACCCTCACCGGCGTCACGCTCCGCTCTGACGACGACGTCCGCATCGTCGAGATGCCTCAAGTGGTCATCCAACTCGCCAGCCGACCCAAACGAGGACAGCCGCTCCAGATCGAGGGCGTCACGCTCGAAGAACCCAACGTCCGCCTCGTCGCGTACGAGCAGGACGACGGCTCCACCGGCTTCCGCGGGCTCGTCCCTTTCGTCAAGCAAGACGCTCTCGAAAACCAGGCGGACCAGCCCGACGACCGCAAGCTCAACGAGGTCTTCGAGCTCCGCTCGCTCGCGCTCATGGGCGGCAAGGTCACCTACATCGACGTCAACGGTGAAACCCTCACGTTCCGCGGCATCGAGTTTCAGACCGACATCACCGAAACCACCGGGCCCGAAGGGCAGACCCTCCACGAGTTCGACGTCAGTTTCGGCAACGCGCCTCTGCTTCAAGTCATCGCCGACGGCAAGCTCGACCTCAACGAACTCGAGGTCTATCTCGACGCCTTCCGCATGAACGCGGACCTCACCTCCCCCGCAGCCCGCGAAGCGCTCCCGCAGCGCGTCCGCCAACTGCTGGGCGAAGCCGAGGCGACCGGCACCCTCGAAGCGACCGCGCTCGGCCGCGTCAACCTGCAGAACCCCGCCGAGTCCGACGCCACCGCCACGCTCCTCATCAACGACGCCAAGTTCGCCACTGGCGACATCCAAGCTCCCGTCGAGCTCGTCGACCTCGAAGCCGAGATCAGCGGGGGCTACGTCAGACTCGACCACGCCGACATCGACACGCTCGACGGCCGCATCAACCTGACCGACGGTCGACTCGACCTCCGCGCCGATCACCTCCCCCTCACCCTCGTCTGGAACATCCAGGGCGTGAACCTCAACCGCCTCGTCCGTGAGGTCGCCGCTTCCGACGACAAGCCTGATCTCTACGGGCTCGTCGATTCCACCGGCGCCATCCGCACCGAACTCGACACCTTCCAAGAGACTCTCGACGGCGTCGGTACGCTCGTCGTCTCCGAAGCGCAGCTCACGGCCATTCCCATTCTCTCCGACCTCTTCAACGCCGCCGACATCCTCGGCGCCCTCCAAGGCCAAAGCTCACGCGACGACCGCCTCGAAGCCGAGTTCCGCATCAGACCCGAGTCCGTCGTCGTCGACGAACTCATGATCTCGGTCCCCGCCGCCAAATTCAGCGGCACCGGCGTCGCCGAATTCTCAGGCGGGCTCGACTTCCAACTCCGCGGCGGCGCCGTCGAAAAGGTTCCGCTCATCGGTGAAGCGCTCGGCAACCTCACCGGAAAGCTCGTCCGCTACGACGTCACAGGCACCGTCTCCGATCCGAAAGTGGCGGTCCAGCCCCTCGGACTCGGCGGCGGCGGCGAACGCGACGTCGACGAAGGCGCCGACCCTACGCAAACCTCGGGTGATACCGACGCACGTGAAGAAGCCCGGGAAACCGAAGAAGTCGACTCCGTCCAAGACCTCGACCCCAAAGACGCCGTCAGCGGCTGAACGCGGCGCCGATCCGACGCAAGGCCGCGCGCCTCACTGCACCAGCCCCTGCGTCAGGCGCATGAACGCCGTTTCCAGGTTCACGTTCTCTTCGCTGAAGCTCGTCATCCGGAACCCCGCGTTCACCAGACGGTTCGGGATGTCGGGAATCAGGTGCGCCGCGTTGTCGTCAAGCGTCACATTGATCACCGTCCGCACCGCCCCCTTGTTCGCGATGCTCCCGCGCGAGTCCTCCTCCGTCAGCGTGATCTTCTTCACGCCGGGCAAGTTCCGCAGCAGCTCCGCCGCCTCCGTCGGGCGATCCGTCACGGTGATGTGCACGATGTGATCCAGACGCGCCCGACGCATCACCTCCGACACGCTCCCCGAGAACAGCAGCTCGCCCCGCTCGATGATCCCGACCACGTTGCACAGCTCGGCGAGCTCGTGAAGGATGTGGCTCGAGATGATGATCGTCTTGCCCATCCGCTTGAGCTCTTTCAGCAGCTCGCGGATCTCGATCCGCGCCCGCGGGTCAAGACCCGAGGCCGGCTCGTCCATCAGAAGCACCTTCGGATCGTGCAACAGCACCCGCGCTACCGACAGCCGCTGCTGCATGCCCCGGCTCAGCGAGTTGACCTCCGCGTTGTGCTTGTACGACAGGTCCGTCAGCTCCAGCACGTCTGCCACCACCCGCTTCCGCTCGCCGCCGTGGATGTCGTACGCCGCCGCGAAAAACTCCAGATACTCGCTGACCACCATGTCCTCGTACGCCCCCATGAAGTCCGGCACATAGCCGATCATCGGCCGGATCTTCCGGTTCTCGAACCCCACCGTCATACCGTTGATCATCGCCTGACCACGCGTCGGCTTCAGGAGCGTCGCGAGAATCTTGATCGTCGTGGTCTTGCCGGCGCCGTTCGGCCCGATGAACCCGAAGCAATCCCCCTCCTCGATCGTCAGATTCAGATTGTTCAGCGCCGTTAGGTCGCCGTATTCCTTGCACAGGTTGATGGTCTCGATCATGGCCATGGCGGGAAACTCCGGCGATTGCCGCCGCTCGGCGACGGACTCAGACACGAACGGCCGAACGAACGACCAAACAAACGAACCACGACGATCCCCCGAAACCTCTGCTCGCACTCCTCAAACGCCGGACCGACTTACCGGCCCAGAAACACCACCGGCCTCGGCTCCAGCGGCGCGATCCAACGCAGCACCGTCACACCAGACGCCACCGGCAACGGCCGCACCGCTCCGCCCGGCCCGGGCGTCCCGAACAACGAGCGCTGCGACGCCGATTCCGCCATCGCCTCTCCGTCCAGCAGACCGATCACGATCACTGCCGGCTGCGTCGTCCACCGAGACAGATCCAGATCCTGCGTCAGCCGCGCCGTAAACCGATCCCGAGCCCCCGCGCCGAACGCCGACGAACGCTGTGCGTAGTTCGGCTGCTCCAACGCGCCGATGAAACTCGCGTTGAACAGCCGCCGATCGCCCCCCAACGGCTCGGACTCGTTCAACACCGCACGCGGGCTCAGATTCGTCATCCGCACGTTCAAATTCGCCAGGTCGATCGTCGTCCCGGGCGCCCAATCACCAAGCCCGATCTGCGCGATCACCGCCCGCGGCGGGCTCAGGTCCGCTCGCTGCGTCTGATCCGTCAGCATGTCCCGGACCGTCACCTCGCCAAGCTGCGGCCCCACCACATACAACTCCGCGTCGCGGATCGCCGCGGGCAGTTCGTGCCGAAGCAACCCCAACAATTCCCTACGGCTATTCAATCGCGGCGCCGCGTCCAGCGTCGGCGGCGCCGGCATCCCCGTCCGCGCCGGTCCGCGCCAGTCCGCCGCGAACTGCTTCACCGTTCCCCGCGCCGGCACCGTTAACCGTGCCGCGCTCTCGATGTCCGCCACATACTCACGCGCGTCCGGGAACGACAGCACGCTCTCCTCCGTCGGCGACGCGAACGGCTGCAGCAGGTTCTCCGCCTCCGACGGACGATCCGCATACCCCGCCGCGATCGTCCGATCCCCATAGTCCGGCAGCAACACCGCCCCCCACGACCGCACATGCTCGTCCGGCTGACCGAACACCTGGTCGATCACCGTCACATGCGCCACCGACGCCGACCCGGGCGAGATCGCCCGCGCCCCAAGCCACGCGATCGCCGCGAACACCGCCGTCGCTCCCACGAACGCCACCCACGCGTGCCGCTCCATCCCACGCTGCCGCAGAACGAAGAAACCCACCGGCCCCGCAAGCAGCCAATACACGATGAACACCACCAGCGCCAGCAACAAACCCGCTGCCGCCGTCTCCGATCGACCGATCTCCCGCGCGATCACGTCATCCACATACCGCTGTTCTTCCAGCGTCGAGTTCGCCTGCCGAAGCTGGCTCTGCAACGACGTGTTCTGGCTCAACATCCGAGGCGAAGGAATGTCGAATCGATACCCCAGCACCCGGTGCCAGAACGCGTCGGCGCGAAAGATCCCCGACGCGTGCAGGTCGCGATCCGCCACCGGCAGACCCACCACCGTCACCATCCCCGCTCCCGCGATCCGCCGAATCGCCACGCATCCCTCCGGCCCCGCCAGCACGCACGCCGCCTCCGACGTCCGCGCCGCGTCCCGCGCCTCGAACGAGAACACCACCTTCCCGTCCGGCATCGGCGCCCGCGCGTACTCCGGCCTCGTCAGCAGGTTCCGGTACGCCTCGAGACTCACCGAATCGTGCCGCGTCACCGACGCGTCCGGCAGAAGGCGATGCACCGGGTTCGCGTCCGGCTCCAGCCAGATGTCCGCCAGCGTCGGCAGCACCACCACCAAGTGCCCCCCACGCCGCACCCATTCCACCAACGCGTCGGCTCGAGCCGCCGATAGCCCCGACGGCTCGCCGCCGGTCCACACCAGCGTCGTAAACGCGTCAAGCCCGAACCACCGGTCCGGCAGCGTCTGCGGCGACAACCCGCGTACCACTTCGATGTGAACGTTCGACGCCGCGATCCGCTCCTGCTGACCGCTCCGCCCCGGATACGGCAACTCGTACTGTTCCAGCCCCGCCGGCGCGTCGCCCACCACCCCAAGGAACGTCGCGTCCGACGGCGCTGCTTCCGGCAGCAACAGCCGCGCGTCCCCGATCAACGCCCCCGCCGTCCCCGCCTCCGTCGCCTCGTGAAACGTCAGCAGCACAACGTCCCCCGCCGTCACTCCCCACGGCGCCGGGAAATACAGGAACACGTCACGCTCCACGCCCGCCGTCAGCGTCACCTGCCGCTCCCACAACGCCGTGTCCCCGTCCACGTCGTCGAGATGCACGCGCGCCACCACGTTCCGCGCACCCTCCGCGTCGTTGAGCCGAAGGCGCAGCCGCGCCGAAACGAACGCCCCCCGACGAACCAATCCCCCCGGTCCCAGTTCCGACGACTCCAGCGTCACGATGCTCGGCCCAGCCACTCCCACCCCGGCCGCCCCAGCCCCGGCCGCCTCCGACCCGGGCGCGACCTCCGACGGCGCCGTCCCCCCGGGCACGCCCGACCCCGCCTGACCCAACGCGCTCGGCGCCGCCGACACCACGGCCAGCAGCACCGCCGCGGCCCACGCCAGCCCACGAACGCGCTCCGCCATCGCCATCCCCCGCCGCGCCCACGGCCTCGAGCCCAGCCCTCTGCCCCCCGCAGCCGCAAATATCGTTCGTGCGGATGATTCGTCCATAGCCGCCGAGTATATGGCCCGAATCGCCGACTTCCGGCAAAGGCCGCCCCCTCCCCCGCCGATTCGTCCGCCATGCACGGTCTCATCGCGTTCTACGCCGTCCTCGGCCTCGTCGCCGCTGTCGGCGTTTTCGCGGGTCTCTACACCCTCGCCGCCCGGCTCTCGTGGGAACTCGAACTCCACGACCTCAAGGTCGAGACCCGCGCCCTTCGCGCCGCCTACGACCGCCGCATGGCCGCCATGCGCGCCGGCGAACACGCCGAGGTCAACGTCGACATCGTCGAAGTCGATGAAGCCGACGAACCACAAGCCGCTCCGGCCCAAGCCGCCTGATCGGGGGCCCCATCGGCGCCCTCCCCTCCCGATACCGTCCGCCCCATTCCCTCGCCACGAGCGCCGACCCTGCCGATTCGGCGCCCCCCGCGCCCAAACATGCCGTCGCGTCGCGACCCCGAGCGCCCCGCGCACGCGATTTGCTCTCTGGTCTCGCGCGATCGTTGAATGCTCCGCGCCCTCGCCCGCCTTGTCGAATCGGCCCCGGTCGCACCGGCGGCGGAATACGGCGCCCGCGAGCCGAGTTGGTCACCGCCTCTTGGCACGCGGTTCGCACCACACCGAGAGGAGGCGGTCCGCCCGCCTATAATTTCGGCCCGGCATATCCACGCAACGGCGACCACGCCCGCGCCATACGCCGCCGGAAGACCAGTGCTTGATGTGGGCCGTTTCGGCGGGACGCATCGCCGGCAACCTGCCGGAACCATGGAGACGAACGCTATGTTCGAGCGATTCACCGACCGAGCACGCAAAGTCATGGCCCTGGCAAACCAGGAAGCCCAACGATTCAACCACGAGTACATCGGCACCGAGCACATCCTCCTCGGACTCGTCAAAGAAGGCTCGGGCGTCGGCGCCAACGTCCTCAAGAACCTCTCGGTCGACCTCCGAAAGGTCCGCCTAGAGGTCGAAAAGCTCGTCCACTCCGGACCCGACATGGTCACCATGGGCAAGCTCCCGCAGACCCCGCGCGCCAAAAAAGTCATCGAGTACGCCATCGAAGAGGCCCGCAACCTCAACCACAACTACGTCGGCACCGAACACCTTCTCCTCGGCCTCCTCCGCGAACACGACGGCGTCGCCGCACAGGTCCTCATGAACCTCGGGCTCAAGCTCGAGGAAGTCCGCGAAGAGGTCCTCAACCTCCTCGGCGCCGGCATGGACAAGGAAGAAGGCGAAGTCTCCGGCGGACCCGCGCAGGGCGCTGGGCCTTCCGCCGGACCCGGCGGACAGCGCAAGGGCCAGTCCAAGACTCCCGCCCTCGACTCCTTCGGCCGCGACCTCACCACCCTCGCCAAAGAAGGCTCGCTCGACCCCGTCATCGGACGCGAACGAGAAATCGAACGTGTCATCCAGGTCCTCTGCCGCCGCACCAAGAACAACCCCGTCCTCCTCGGCGAGGCCGGCGTCGGCAAGACCGCCATCGTCGAAGGCCTCGCACAGGCCATCATCAACCAGGAAGTTCCCGACCTGCTCCACGACCGCCGCCTCGTCGTGCTCGACCTCGCCATGATGGTCGCCGGCACGAAGTACCGCGGCCAGTTCGAAGAGCGCATCAAGGCCGTCATGAACGAGGTCCGCCGCGCTCAGAACCTCATCCTTTTCATCGACGAGCTCCACACCCTCGTCGGCGCGGGCGGCGCCGAAGGCGCCATCGACGCCTCCAACGTCCTCAAGCCCGCTCTCGCCCGCGGCGAGATCCAGTGCATCGGCGCCACGACCTTCGACGAGTACCGCAAGTACATCGAAAAGGACGCCGCGCTCGCACGCCGCTTCCAGGCCATCAACGTCGATCCGCCGACCAACGAGCAGACCGTCGAAATCATCAAGGGTCTGCGCGACCGCTACGAAGAGCACCACCGCGTCAAGATCACCGACGGCGCCATCGAAGCCGCCGTCGAACTCTCCGGACGCTACATCCCAGGCCGCGTCCAGCCCGACAAGTCCATCGACGTCATCGACGAAGCCGGCGCACGCGTCCGACTCAAGACCATGACCAAGCCGCCGGACCTCGCCGATCTCGAAGGCGAAATCGAACGTCTCAGCGTCGAGAAAGACGAAGCCGTCAAGGCGGCCGACTACGAGAAGGCCGCCGAGTTGCGAGACCGCGCGGAGAAACTCCGCAAGGAGAAAGAAGAAACCCAGCGACAGTGGCGCGAGAAGGCCAAAGAGACCGGCGGCGTCGTCGACGACGACGTCATCGCCGAGGTCGTCTCGAAGATGACCGGAGTCCCGCTTACCCGCCTCGAAAAGGAAGAGGCCGAACGCCTCCTCCGCCTCGAAGAAGAGCTCCACAAGAAGGTCGTCTCACAGGACGAGGCCATCAAGAGCATCTCCAAAGCCATCCGCCGCGCCCGCGCCGGTCTCAAAGACCCGCGCCGGCCCATGGGCTCTTTCGTCTTCGTCGGACCCTCCGGCGTCGGTAAAACGCTGCTCTCCAAGGCCCTCGCCGACTTCATGTTCGGCGACGAAGACGCCATGATCCATCTCGACATGTCCGACTACATGGAGAAGCACAACGTCTCGCGCCTCGTCGGCGCGCCTCCCGGCTACGTCGGTTACGAAGAAGGCGGTCAACTCACCGAGCGTGTCCGCCGCCGACCCTACTCCGTCGTCCTCTTCGACGAGATCGAGAAGGCCCACCCCGACGTCTTCAACATGCTCCTCCAGATCATGGAGGAAGGACGTCTGGTCGACTCCTTCGGGCGCAACGTCGATTTCCGCAACACCGTCCTCATCATGACCTCCAACATCGGCGCCGACCTCATCAAGGGCGGCGCGGGCTTCGGCTTCGCCAAACGCGAATCCGAGCAGGATTACGACAACATCAAGTCCGTCCTCGACAAGGAAATCGAACGTTACTTCCGACCCGAGTTCATCAACCGGCTCGACGACGTTATCGTCTTCCGCCCCCTGACCAAGACCGACCTCGAAACCATCGTCCTCTACGAAACCGCCAAGCTCACCGCACGCCTCGCCGAGCAGGGCTGGCGCCTCGAACTCGACGACCCCGCCAAGGACTTCCTCATCGAGAAGGGCTACAACCCCGACTACGGCGCCAGACCGCTCCGTCGCGCCATCTCCCAGTACATGGAAGACCCGCTCTCCGAGGCCATGCTCTCCGGCGAATTCGAAGGCAAAAACAAAATCGTCGTCACCAAGAAGGAAGATGAAGAAACCCTCGATTTCGACCTGACCCACGACCCCGAAGTCGAGGAAATGCTCAAACGCCGCCGGCAGAAGAAACTTGAGCACCAGAAGCAAACCACCGCCACCGAACCCGCCGCAGCGGGCGCGAGCGGCGACGCCGCCTCGCCGGGCGCCGGACCCGACACCGCCGGCGGCGGCGCGGGCGCGGGCGGCGCGACCAGCCCCACCTGATCTAACACGCGGGCGAACGCGCTCCGACGCGTCGCCCGCAACATGAACACCACCACCCGGCCGGCGGGACGCCTCGCGCTCCCGCCGGCCTTTCTTCTGCGCTCACCCGCCTCCGCCTCCATCTCCCTTCACCATCTCTTCCGCCCACGCCACGCCCGGTTTCGCTGAATACCAACACGCCGCCCGCCACGCCCACTCCGCCGTTCCCTAGACTCCCCGCGATGACTTCCCGCGACGCCACGACCGCGCCGAACCACCGCCGCCACGACCCACGCGAGGACGTCCCCTCGCCGCGCCCGGACGCCCCGTACCTCTCCACCCACCTCACCACCGCCCCCTACCTCACCCACCCCGTCCAGCCCATCGGCGGCTGCATCAAGGCGCGCAACGAAGACTTCCTCGTCGAAGAACTCCCTCTCTACGACCCCGTCGGCGAGGGCGAGCACATCTACCTCTTCGTCGAAAAACGAGGACTCTCCACCACCCAACTCGTCCACATCCTCGCCGAACACTTCAGCGTCAAACCCGACGCCGTCGGCTACGCCGGCATGAAAGACAAACGCGCCCTCACCCGACAGACCGTCTCCATCCACGCACCCGGCAAGCGTCCCGAAAACTTCCCCATGCTCCGACACGAGCAGCTCGCCGTCCTCTGGACCGACCTCCACACCAACAAGCTCCGCCGCGGCCATCTCCGCGGCAACCGCTTCTCCATCCGCATCCGCGCCTGCGACCCCCTCCGCGTCACCGACGCACACCGAATGCTCCGCTTCCTCGAAGCACGCGGCATGCCCAACTTCTTCGGCGACCAACGCTTCGGCGTCCGCCTCAACAACCACGTCGCCGGTCGCTACCTCGTCACACGTCAACACCAGCAGCTCCTCGACCTCCTCCTCGCCCCCGACCCCGACTTCCCCTCCTTCACCCCGCTCGCCCGCGAGCGCTATGCTCAAGCCAAGTTCAACGACGCCCTCTCCCTCACGCCCAAGGGCCTCCGCACTGAGCGCCAAGCCCTCACCGCTCTGGTCAAAGGCCGCGCCCCCGCCGACGCGGTCCAGGCCGTCGACGCCCTCCAGCGACGCTTCTGGATCAGCGCCTGGCAAAGCGCCATGTTCAACCGCGTCCTCGCGGAACGACTCGAATCCGACACACTCGACGTCCTCCTCCCGGGCGACGTCGCCATCATCCACGCCAACGGCGCCATGTTCCGCGTCGACCGCGCCACTGCCGACGATCCCGAAACACAGGAACGCGCCAAGCGCTTCGAAATCTCACCCACCGGCCCGCTCTGGGGCGCCGACATGATGACCGCCGACGGCAAGCCCGGCGACATCGAACGCGCCGCCCTCGCCGAACAAGGTGTCGACGAAACCGACCTCTCCCGCGTCGTCCGAACCTTCGGCGACTCACTCGCCGGCACACGACGACCCCTCCGCGTCCCCGTCGTCGAGCCCGCCTGCGAGGGCGGCGCCGACGAGCACGGCCACTTCATCCGCTGCGCCTTCGAACTCCCCCCCGGCAGCTTCGCCACCTGCGTCCTCCGCGAACTCATGAAAACCTTCCCGCTCGAATGCACCCACATCGCACGCCGAGGCGACCACCCCGTCTTCGGCCGCGATCCCGCCCTCGAACCGCTCGGCTCCTGGGCCCCCGCCCCACTCCGCCGCATCGACACCAACTCCACCCTCGACGACGACCTCACCAACCGCTACCCCGAGTACCGCCGCGACGCCGCCGACCCACCCCCGCAACCGCAACCGCAACCGCAACCCGACGACGCCGACGACCACGAGCAGGACCACGACGAATGAACGCGGCAACAACACCGAACGATCCGGTCTCCACTTCCCACAACAGCGCGCTCAACCCCGCGCCTGACGCCAACCCCGCGCCCCACGCCAGCCCCGCGCCCCACGCCAGCCCCGCACCCCACGCCAGCCCCGCACCCCACGCCAGCCCCGCACCCCACGCCAGCCCCGCACCCCACGCCAATCCCGCTCCCGACACTGACCGCTGGGTGGTCTGCTTCGACCTCGGCGGCGTCGTCGTCCGCATCGCCCGCGACTGGAACGAAGGCTGCGCCCTCGCCGGCGTCGACGTCCGCCAGCCCGACCGCTTCCACGAACCCGGCATCAAAGCCAAACGACGCGAACTCGCAGACCTCTACCAACGCGGCGCCATCGACTGCGACGCCTTCTTCGCCGGCGTCGCCGAACACACCGACGGCCTCTACTCCGCCGACGAAATCCGCACCGTCCATCGCGCCTGGATCGTCGACGAATACCCCGGCGTCGCCCCGCTCATCGACGAACTCAATGCCAACCCCGCCGTCGTCACCGCCTGCCTCTCCAACACCAACCACTCCCACTGGGTCGAAGCCCTCGCCGGCCAGGGCGACCACGTTCCCTCTCAAGCCATCGCCGGCCTCGCACACCGACTCGCCTCGCACGACCTCGGCCTCATCAAGCCCGACCCCGCCATCTACCGCGCCGCCCAGCAACGCTTCGACGCCCCGCCCAACCGCATCGTCTTCTTCGACGACCTCGAGCCAAACGTCGCCGCCGCCCGCGCCGCCGGCTGGAACGCCCACCAGATCGACCACACCGCCGACACCGCTCAGCAGATGCGCCGCATCCTCGAACGCCTCGGCGTCCTCCCCGCCCCCGTCGCCGACTGATTTTCGCGCCGCCGCGGCCCCACGTCGCGCAATCAAAAACCCGGGCCGACGCTCGCGCGAAGCGGGTCAGCCCGGGGGGTGGTGGTGGTCAGAGTGGTGGTGGTCAGAGCTGAGTCGTAATGGTCGGAAGCAGGCTGGTCGGAAGCAGTGGGGCGGGCCTGACGTGACGAGCCGCGGTCGGCTTCTTCGCCCCGTCCCACCCCCTCCCGACCTCATACCCATCACAGCAACTCGTTGATCGCTTCCCGCAGGTCCTCTTCGGGACGCAGCCCGGTGAACCGCTTCGCGACCTCGCCGTTCTTGAAGATCAGCACCGTCGGGATCGCCGACACCTGATACTCGATCGCCGTGTCCCGGTTCGAGTCGATGTCCAGCTTGCCCACCCGCGCCTTCCCCTCGAACTCCCCAGCAAGCTTGTCGATGATCGGCCCGAGCGCCCGACACGGCATGCACCATTCCGCCCAGAAATCGACCAGCACCGGCTGATCCGCGTTCTTCACCTCGTCGGCAAAGTTCTGGTCCGTAATCTCGACAACGTTCGCGGTGGCCATCGGGCGCTCCTTTCGCTCTGTTTCCTCAGACCATCAGTCTAGCCGCCCCCCCGCCTCCGGGTCGAGCCCAGCGACCCCCCGCAGCCCCACACCACCAACCCCACCCAACGCCTCCTTATTCCGACGTTTGAACGTCCCGCTTCCCGCCTCCACCCCCCGCGCCTGCCGCCGAGCGCCCGCCAGCCCTATCGGCGGCGATCGCCACACCGCGGCGACGGAGATCCGCAGAGCCTTCGGCCTCGAGGCGGCGCAGCTCACGCTCGGCCACTCGTCGGCCCAGATGACCGACGCGGTGGACGCCGAGCGGGACGGGTCGAAGGTCGCGGAGATCATGCGGCGAGTGGGGTGATCCACGGCACCCTCGGCCATGCGATCCTTCCGCCCACTGCGAGTACGATGTGGAGAAGAGCAAGCCATGGCTGAGACGTTCAACATCTACTGCGACGAGAGTTGTCACCTACTCAATGACCAATCCCGGGTCATGGTCTTGGGGTGCATTTGGAGTCTCGCTGACCGTGTCCATGAGATTTCCGAACGACTTCGTGATATCAAGCGGGACGCTGGCCTTCTCAAGCGGAAGCGTGACGGCGGCGACGTCTCACCCTTTGAACTCAAATGGAGCAAGGTCTCTCCGGCAAAGATCGACTACTACCTCCGCGTAGTCGATTACTTCTTTGACGATGATGATCTGCACTTCCGAGGTGTCGTGATCCCTGACAAGTCGGTGCTCCGGCACAACGACTTTGGACAAGACCACGACACTTGGTACTACAAGATGTGCTTCCGCATGCTTGAGACCGTCATCGATCCGCAGCATCGCTACCGCGTGTATCTCGACATCAAGGACACTCGGAGCGAGATCAAGCGCAAGAAGCTCGAGGAAGTGCTTCGGAACGCGCGATATGACCCGAGCGGCGAAATAGTCCAGCGTGTGCAGCAGATCCGCTCACACGAATCCGAGCTGATGCAGCTCGCCGACTTTTTGATGGGTGCCATCGGATACCGAAACCGAGGCATCGACACAAGCGACGCCAAGGCACGCGTCATCGAGCGAATCCGCCAGCGATCCCGGAAGTCGCTCACTCACACGACTTGGCTGCAGGAGTCGAAGCTCAATTTGCTGGTATGGCAAGCGTCGGGTGGACAAAATGGATGATCCGCCCGATTGGCTCCCCGAGATCTTCGAGTTTGATGGCGATTGGAACGCCTTCGTCGATGCCGTGTACGCGAAGTTCTGCGACGACGTCGTCAGAAGCATCGTCCTGTTCCAAGGAAGCCGCGTAAGCGTGCGTCGAGTACCAGAAACAGATGGGAAGGGCTTTGGCTTCTGGCACTGCGTGTCTGAAGGCCATGACGAGACATCGCGAACTCCGGATCTATCGCGATGTGAGCGCATCTGTTGGATACGCGCGGTCATCGAGAATCATCCTGATCCTCGAATCGATCATTGGACCAATCAGCGCGGCAGAGACACGCACCATTTGCTGTGGCTAGACGAGGAGTACCTTGTCGTGCTGGCGCAGCGCAACGGCTACTTCTTGCTCAAGACCGCGTATCTCACCCAGCGTGGGCACACGGTTCGGAGGCTCCGGAAGGAGCGTGACAGCTCCAAAAATGGCTGACGCCGCCCTTGCGGACGGCGTCGAGTACTCCTTCCACACATGGTGGATGAGCTACAGGGAGTATCGGCGATCAAGTCGCCTCGGTCAAGACAATCGGCCTGCGTGGCGCTAAAATATACCAAACATGACCCCCTGCACCCGAAGAATCCAGGTCTGCTCAGTCGTTTCCGGACGTCTTTGCCGCCAGCTAGACTCGCTCCGCCTGAGTACAACTTCTGGTACGTTTGGCGAAGCTCGACGTTCGGCTTGAGGTGTCCCCGATGCCAAACCAGTCACAATCGGATCGAGATCCCCAGCAGAGCGATGCCGACTTGGGTGACATGATGATTGCCCTCGCGGAGATCATGGATGCAGATGACATCGCTGGCTGGATGGAGGAGCCGACTGAAGCGTTCCGCGGCTCCACGCCTCTCCAGGTTGTGGAGCGCGGCGAGATCGATCGGCTCTGGCAGATGATCTACGCGGTCCGATCAGGGCAGCCCATCTAGCGCCCAGTTACCACCGCGGTTCCGTCGCAGAAAGTCTTCGCCCTATCGACGGCCCTCCCAGCACGGGAGGGCCGTTGTCGTTGGTAGGCCGGGTGGTAACTGCAGTTACCGAGTTACCGCCTCGAAACAGCGTCGATTCTTCACCCGTCGCAAGCAGCCGGAGGCCAGTGAGGCCCGGCTCAGACGAGCGAGGTGTTCGACGTGCAGCAGCAAGATTCAACACGAACGGCAAACGGGGACGGGCCTGTCTCCCGTAATGGGGCCCCCGCCGCGGAGGTGCATATCACGCTCTCCCCAGCGACCAAGCTGGCCCCCGGGCGGCCGTCTTCGAACAGCGTTTGGCGGTGGTGCCGCGAGGGCGTGAAGGCGGCGTCGGGGACGCGGGTGCGGCTCAAGCATGTGCGCTTCGATTACCCGCCGGGTTACCGTCGTAACTTCGTAACCCCTCGAAATCCGGCTGCATCGTTCCCCCATTGCACACGGCCCAACGCCGAACCCCCGACCCCAATCCCCCGACCCCACACCTCCGACCCCAAACCAACGGCCAAAGGAGGAACGGGTGAACGAGCAATCGGGATCACTGGGAGCGCAGCCGGCGGCGCGTGCCGCGCGGCCCGGGCGCCGCAGCCGGTCCGGGCTCCAGCGACAAGGGCAACAACCGTGTAAGGAACGATCGGGATAGCTCGGTTCATGATGCTCCCATTCGTTCGCGAACTCGCTCATGAGTGCTCCGACCACGTGCCCGTACTTGGACAGCAGCAGCAGCGCAAATCGGGCGCACACGCGCGATGAACCACGAACCTCTATCGTCCGCCCACCGTTTCGGATGACGACACCTTCGGCTTGCGGGCTCGGCGCCGGGTCCGCCAGCGCTGCGGTTAGTGCTCATATGGGTAGGCGGGCGACCCTGCTTGCGTTACTCTGCCAGTGAGGCTGTGGCGGGGCGATCGCCGCGTCGATGAGCTTTGGGTACACACATCATCGCAATGAGGGCATGCCCCGTGAAGACGCGGATTTGGCAGACGGTCGTTGAGCGGCTTCGGCGGCGGGTGGCGGACGCGGCGGGGGCTCGCTTGGTCGGGTTCGCGGCGCTCGCGGGGCTTTCGTGTTTGGCGCTCGCGGGCTGCGGGGAGGCGGAGTTCGCGCCGCCGCCGCCGCCGGAAGTCGGGGTGGCGGCGCCGGTGGTGCGCGACGTGACGCGGCTGACGGACCTGTCGGGGCGGACGGAAGCGGTGCAGGTGGTCGAGGTGCGCGCGCGTGTGGAGGGGATTCTGTTGGAGTCGCTGGCGTCACCTGGTTCGCGGGTGGAGGAAGGGGAGGTGTTGTTTCGGATCGACCCGGAGCGTTTCGTCGCCGAGCGGGACGGGGCGGCGGCGCGGCTGGAACGCGCCGAGGCGGAGCTTGGGATCGCGGAGGTGCGGCTCGATCGTGTGACGCGTGCTGCCGAGATGGAAGCGGTGAACCGGATCGAGGTGCTCGAGGCGCAGGCGACGGTCGACGCGGCGAAGGCGGACGTGGAGATCGCGAAGCGGGAGCTGGAGACGAAGCAGTTGTCGGTGGACTACACGGAGGTGCGGGCGCCGCTGACCGGGGAGATGGAGGCCGGCGCGCCGGACATCGGGAGTCTGGTGGGGGGACTCGGGTCGGGGCCGCTGACGCGGATCTACGACACGTCGAGCGTGTATGTGTGGCTGAACGTGCCGGATCGTCTGTTCCTGCGGACGCCGGCGGGCGCGCGTGGAGCCGGCGAGCCGATCGCGTATCCGATCTCGGTGGCGAGCGAAGCCGACGAGGGCTATCCGCACTCGGGAACGATCGACTATGTGGACCCGTCGGTCGACACGCGGACGGGGACGGTGCGGCTGCGGGCGACGGTGCCGAATCCGGACGGCGCGCTCAAGCCGGGTCTGTTCGTGCGGTGCCGATTGGTGGCGGGGCGGATCGAAGACGCGGTGCTCGTGCCGGAGACTGCGATCAACAGCGGGCAGATCGGCCGATACGTGTTGGTGGTCGGCGAGGACGGTTTGGTGGAGGCGAGGTCGGTGACGCTGGGGCCGCGGGACGGTTCGTTGCGGGTGGTGGAGTCGGGTCTGGCTCGGGACGATCGGGTGATCGTGCGCGGGTTGCTGCGTGCGAGGCCGGGGCGGCCCGTGCGTGCGGTGGAGGAGAGCATCGATGATGCGGGGGCGGACGGTCGTGTGAACACGAGCGCCGCCACGGGCGAGAGTGCGGCCGCCACCGAGACGGAGACGCGTTGATGTCACGTTTCTTCATCGAACGGCCGATCTTCGCGGCGGTTGTGTCGATCGTGATCGTCGTCGCGGGGCTGGTGTCGCTGCTCACGCTGCCGGTGGCGGAGTATCCGAATTTGGCGCCGCCGACGATCGAGGTGAGCGCGACGTACCCCGGCGCGGATGCGGAGACGATCGCGGACACGGTGGCGGTGCCGATCGAGCGTCAGGTGAACGGGGTTGAGGGCATGCTGTACATGAGCAGCACGTGCTCGGGCGACGGGACGTACAAACTCACGGTGACTTTCGAGACGGGGACGGACCTGGACCTTGCGTCCGTGCAAGTGCAGAACCGTGTGGCAGCGGCGGAGCCGGGTCTGCCCGAGGACGTGCGCCGGCAGGGCATCAAGACGCAGAAGAAGATGCCGGACTTCGCGCAGATGGTGAGCGTGACGTCGCCGGACGGTCGGCGTGACGACGTGTTTCTGAGCAACTACGCGACGCTGCAGATCAGCGAGCAATTGAAGCGGATCCCGGGTGTGGGCGGCGTGAGCGTGTTCGGAGCGGCGGACTACGCGATGCGGGTCTGGTTGGATCCGCAGGAGCTCGCCGAGCGTGGGTTGACGACGGGGGAGATCATCGCGGCGATCCGAGAGCAGAACGTGCAGGTGGCGGCCGGGAAGGTCGGCGCGATGCCGGACGCGGGCGAGGCGCCGTTCGAGTACGCGGTGTCGGCGCGCGGCCGACTGGCGACGCCCGAAGAGTTCGGTGAACTGGTGGTCCGGACGGGCGAGGAGGGGCGGGTGCTGCGACTTGGCGACGTGGCGCGGATCGAGTTGGACGCGCAGAACTACGCGATGGAGTCGCGTGTGGACGGCAAGCCGGCGGCGGTGCTGGCGATGTTTCAGCAGCCCGGAGCGAACCTCATCGAGATCTCGGATTCGCTGCGAGCCTTGATCGAATCGGCGCGTGCGAGCTTGCCGGAGGGCGTGGAACTGGCGGTGACATACGACGCGGCGGACGCGGTGCGGGCCTCGGTGCGTGAGATCGTGGTGACGCTGTTCATCGCGGCGGGGTTGGTGATCCTGACGGTGCTGTTCTTCCTGCAGGACTTTCGGGCGACGATCGTCCCGGCGGTGACGATCCCGGTGTCGCTGATCGGGACGTTCGCGGTGATGGCGGCGCTGGGGTTCACGCTCAACACGCTGACGCTGTTCGGTCTGGTGCTGGCGATCGGGATCGTGGTGGACGACGCGATCGTGGTGGTGGAGAACGTGGCGCGGAATCTCGAAGAGCCCGGGGTAACGCCGCGCGAGGCGACGATCCGGGCGATGCGCGAGGTGAGCGGTCCGATCGTCGCGACGACGCTGGTGCTGCTCGCGGTGTTCGTGCCGGCGTCGTTCCTCGGCGGCATCACGGGCGTGATGTATCGTCAGTTCGGTCTGACGATCTCGGCGGCGACGGTGATCAGCTCGATCAACGCCCTCACGCTTAGCCCGGCGTTGTGCGGTGTGCTGATGCGACCGAGCGGTGGGAAGAAAAACGCGTTGTTCCGCGGGATCGACGGGCTCATCAACGCGGCGACGCGGCGGTACACGTCGCTCGTGGGGCTGGTGGTTCGGCGCGCGGCGATCTCCTTCGCGTTGTTCCTCCTGATCGCGGCGGCGGGCGTTCTGGGGTTCGTGCGGCTTCCCACGGGGTTCACACCGCCGGAGGACAAGGGGCTGCTCATGGCGGCGGTGCAACTGCCCGACGCCGCGTCGCGTTCGCGGACGCGGGCGGTGACGAGCGAGATCGACGCCATCGTTGCGGATGCGCCGGGGGTGAGCTCGTTCATCCAGATCGGCGGCTTCTCGCTGATCGACAGCGTGGCGAACCCCAACGTCGCGTCGTACATCATCACGCTGGACCCGTGGGACGACCGCGGCGAAGCGGAGCTTCATCAATCAGCGATCGGTGCGTCGCTGCAACGGGAACTCGCCGGCATCCGCGACGGCGTCGCGTTCGTCTTCGAGACGCCGCCGATCCCGGGCGTGGGGCTGACCGGCGGTTTCGACATGCGGGTGCAAGACCGCGGCGGCATGGGGACGTCGGCGTTGCAGACGATCGCGGACGACGTGGCGGCCGCGGCGAGCGAGCAGGCCGCGCTCTCGCGGGTGAGTTCGAGCTTCCGAGCGTCGACGCCGCGGCTGTTCGTCGACGTGGACCGCGAAAAGGTGAAACAGATCGGCCTGCCTGTGGACGAGGTGTTCCGGACGCTGCAGACGAACCTCGGCGGTTCGTACGCGAACGACTTCAACGCGTTCGGCGGGACGTTCCAGGTCCTCGTGCAGTCGGAAGGTCGCTTCCGGTCGCGGCCCGAGGACATTTTGGCGCTGCGCGTCCCGGCGGGCGACGGCGAATCCGTGCCGCTGGGTTCGATCGCCACGGTCGAGGAGCGGGTGGGGCCTTCGATGATCTCGCGATACAACATGTTCCCCGCCGCGTCCGTGAAGGGCGAGCCGGCTCCCGGGGCGTCGTCGGGCGAAGCGCTCGCGCTGATGGAGCGGCTAGCGAGCGCGACGCTGCCCGGGGCGGCGGGCTTCGAGTGGACGGGGCTGGCGTATCAACAGCGGTCGGGGGCGACTTCGACGGCCGCGATTTTCGGGCTGGCGCTGCTGCTGGTGTTCCTCGTACTCGCGGCGCAGTACGAGTCGTGGCTGTTGCCGGTGACGGTGCTGCTCGCGGTGCCGCTCGGCCTGCTCGGTGTGGCTGTCGGTGTGGTGATGCGCGGGCTCGATAACAACGTCTACACCCAGATCGGCGTGATCCTGCTGATCGCTTTGGTGAGCAAGAACGCGATTCTGATCGTCGAATTCGCGCGGGCGAAGCGCTTCGAGGGGCTTTCGCCGACGGACGCGGCACTCAACGCGGCGGAGCTGCGGTTCAGGCCCATCCTGATGACGGCGTTCAGCTTCGTGCTGGGCACGCTGCCGCTGCTGATCGCGACGGGCGCCGGCGCGGGCGCGCGGATCGCGCTGGGCACGGCGGTGTTCTTCGGGCTGGTGCTCGCGACGCTGATCGGTGTGTTCGTGACCCCGATGCTGTTCAGGGTGATCGAGTCGCTCGGACAAAGGCGGGCTCGCCGAGGCGGAGCGGAGCCGGCGACGCCAGCGGCCGGCTCGGCGGCGTTATGAAACAGCCGCAGGCGGGCGCGAAGGCCTCGTTTCGAGGGCGACTGGTTTCCGAGACCACCGCTCGGCACCTGCGACTATTGGCGGCGTTGCTCGCGTTTCATCTCGTGGGGCCGGCGGTCGAGACGACCGCGCCACGCGTCGCGACGCTCGTGCTGCTGCCCATGTATGTCGCCGTGCTCGGGGCGGCGTCGCTGGCGATGACGGGCGGACGGCGGAGGGTCTTGGGCGTCCTGGCGCTGCCGCTCGCCGCCGCGATCGCATACGTCGCCCTCGCGGACGAGGCGCGGACCCTCGCGCTCCCGGTGGCTGCGCTGCCGTTCCTCGGCTACACGTGCGTGGTGGTGTTTCGCGAAGTGCTGGCGCCCGGCGTCGTCGACGAGGCGAAGCTGCTCGGCTCGGCTTCGGTCTTCATTCTTCTGGCGCAGCTGTGGGCGGGCGTGTACGCCGGACTCGAATGGTTCGCGTCGGGCTCGTTCGTTTCGGTCGGCGGCGCGACGACGCCGGGCGATCTGGTTTACTTCAGCTTCGTGACGCAGACGACGCTCGGGTACGGTGACGTGACGCCCGTGTCGGCTTTCGCGCGAGCGTGCGCGACGCTGCAGGCGACGGCGGGGCTGTTCTATATGGGCGTGGTCGTCGCTCGCTTCGCCGGGCGCCTCGAATTGCGCGGCAACTGAAGCTCACGGCCGCCCGATCATTCCAACCGAACGGGGCGCGTCTCGTGATATTGCGCGGTGTCGGGCGGCCGGCCGCTTCCATAGCGACATTCCATCACGAGCGGACCGGCCTCTGAGAGCATCCTCACTCATCCCGTAGCGTGTAGCCCGCAGCGTCGCGTTGGAAGCAGTTGACGGCGTCGCTGGCGGTCACCTCGTCGAGCACCGACTGCATCGACGACCACAGCTTCTCGACCGTACGGCACGCCATGCTCCGCAGCCGCTGCTTGATCTTGCTGAAGACCATCTCGATCGGATTCGGGTCCGGGCTGTACGGCGGCAGGAAGCGCAGCTCCGCGCCGGCGGCTTGGATCAGCTCGCGCCCACGCCGTCGCCGGGCGACGTCCGGCCGATTCTTCAACCGACCATGCGCCGAGCGACGCTGGGAAATCAGTTGGGATGCTCTAGGCGGCGGGTGGGATGTCGTCGAAGGGTGGCGTGCAGTCAGCGGCTTCATAGGCGTCGCGGATGATGGCGAGGTTGCGTGAGGCGCCCGCGTGGTTGTGCGGGAAGGCCTCTGGCGTGTACACGGTGAGGGCGCCGGTGCTTGCGCTGATCGCCCGTCGGAGCAGGCCGCAGCGGTCCTGCCCGGGTTGATCGGCGAGGGCGGCGAGGGCGATGGCTTGGTTGTATTGCGTTCCCGCCCAGTCGGCGGGGTGGGTGTCGCGGGTGTAGACGGTGAGCGCTGCCTTGAAGGCCTTGATGGTGTTGGCGAGATTGGCGGCGCGATCGCCGGTGGGCAGTTCCGCGTACGCGGCCCCAAGGTTGTTCTGGGTCGTCGCCCAGTCGGCAGGGTAAGCGTCGCGGGTGCGGACGGAGAGCGCCGCTTCGTAGGCCTCGATGGCGTTGGAGAGGTTGGCGGTGCGATCGCCGGTGGGCAGTTCCGCGTATGCGATCCCGAGGTTGTTCTGGGTCGTCGCCCATTCGGCGGGGTGGGCGTCGCGGGTGCAGACGGTGAGCGCCGCGTTGTAGGCCTCGATGGCGTTGGCGAGGTTGGCGGCGCGATCACCCTTGGGCAGCTTCCGGTACGCGATCCCGAGGTTGTTCTGGGTCATCGCCCATTCGGTTGAGCCGTGGGGCACGCGCTCCAAGGTGTCACGTAGATCTCAATCGCTCGCTGTTGGTGCTCTGCGATGTTGCCGAGTCGGGCTTGGTTATGGGCAATCGCGGCGTTGTTTCGGGCGTTGAAATCGTCGGGTCGGAGTTCGAGCGCTTTCTCGTAGGGCTCGATGGCGGCGTCGAACTCGCCGGCGAAGTAGTGGCGGTCGCCCTTGAGGGTGAGCGCGTCGAAGAGTTCGCTCGCGGCGCGTTGGGTGACGTGTTCGATGAGCGGGTCTGCGGCGTCGAAGTCGCGCTGCATGATCGCGGCTTGGGCCCTGGCCTTTGCGTCGCCGTGGGCTCGGGCCTCGGCGAGGATGCGGCGGTCGTGGTCGGAGAGTTCGGGGGGTTGGCCGCCGCCGGCTTTGAGCTTGCGGTCGAGTTCCTGTAAGAGGCGGTGGGTCTCTTGATCGTTCGCGAGTTGCTGGTCCTGCTTGCGGTCGATGGCGCGGGTGGTGTGGCGGACTTCGAGGAGCCAATCGCTGATGTTGCTGAGGTAGATGCGGATGTGGTCGAAGGACTGTTCGATGTCGAGTTGTTGGAAGACGTCGCGTATCGCGTCGGCTGCGGCGCGGCTGGCCTGCTGGTCTGTGGTGACCTCGACGTCGGCGAAGCGGCGGCGCAGGCTGTCGTCGGAGTCGAACAGTTCGTCGAGTTGGTGTTCGATTGCTTTGGCGTCGCGGTCGTCGTGGTGATGGGTGTTGATGGCGTCGAGCGTGCGTTGCAGTTGACGAAGGCGGGCGTCGGCGTGTTTCTTGGCGGTGCTGTTGAGCTTGCATTGGAGGAGGGACGTGCCGGCGTAGACGGCGATGAAAGCTGCGGGGCCTGCGGCGGCGCCGGCGAGTATGGACGCGGCGGCGGGGGCGTTGGGCGCCTCGAGCATGTCGGAAATCGTGCCTTTGCACGTTTCGATGAAGCCGTCAGCGGCGCACTCTTTTGTGAATTGGGCTGGGATGAGCGAGGCGAGGCGCGGCATTTGGTCATGTTAGCCGCTGTTTGATCGGCTGATGTTTGTGAGCGGGAGCGGGGTTGAGTTGGGGCTGGGGGGAGGGGCGGGGCTTGGGCGGAGTTTGCCTGTGTCTGTAGGTAGGGGGTGGGGGAGGGGGAGGGGGAGGGGGGGTGAATAAAAGCACCCCCAGCCGTGGCGGCTGGGAGTGCGGTTGGTGCGGTGCGGTTTGTCGGGGGTGCTCGAAGAGCGCGATGCCGTCGCGGCCCGCGACCTGAAACGGCGAACCGACGCAGGCCAAACCCTCGCGTGAGACTCCATCTCGATGCTGTATCCGACGACGGCCTTGGCCCGTTTCGGCTCGGCCATCCATCGCTGCCCGAGCTGCGCCCGCCCGGAAGCGGATCGACGAACTCGAATACGAGGGCAGTTCTAGGGCAACGGGGTCGCCGAGCGCGTTCGGCCTCTCGTAAGTGATTCTCGAACAGGCACTTGCGACAGCTGCGCGCGAAGAAGCGGACAGGGCGGGATTCGAACCCGCGGTACGAGTTTCCCCGTACGCCGCTTTAGCAAAGCGGTGCCTTCAGCCGCTCGGCCACCTGTCCGTCGTTTGGATGTCCACGCCGGGGGACCGGCGCGAAGGTCGATTGTCGCGGCGCCGGGGTGGGGCGTCAAGGCTGACGGGACGAAGGCGGACGGGATGGATGACGGAAGGACGGACGACGGGGCTTCGAAGTCCAGGGCGGCGGGGCGGCCGGGCGGACAGGGCTGGGGAGTGGGGGGCGGAGAAGGGATCGCCCCGCTCTCGCGCGAGCGACGCCTGAGGTGTGGGGCCTTGTCCAACGGTCGGCCCGGCGAGGGTGTGTCCCGCATGGAGACGCGGCTTACGGGCAGGTCTGGCCGAACTTGCCGAGGACCTCGAGCGAGTCGTTGGCGTCGACGGCGCCGGCGCCGGTGATGAGCGTGCTCCTCGACGCGCGGATCGTTGTCTCAACATTGGCCCGGTCGTTGCGTGACGAACAGAGTTCGCCTGCGACCGCGAGGCTGGTCTTTAGAAGTCGTCAGCGGTGTCGCCGGAGCGACGCGGGGCGCGAGGTCCGCGGCGCCGGTCGTCGCCTTTCGCAGCGGGGTCGCGGGAGTGCTGCTGCTGCCAAGGCCACTTGCCGGTGATCTCGAGTTCGAGCGTGAAGGAGAGGAAGGTGCGGATGGCGACGATGACCGCGAGGACACCGACGGTGTTCCACGACAGCTCGACGGCGACGGTGTGGATGATGTCGGCGGCGACCAGGAACTCAAGGCCGAGCAGGATGCCGCGGCCGAGGCGGTGGCGCACGTCCTGAAAGGTGTGCTCGGCGTCTTCGCGTTTGATGAAGCGAATGGCGGCGAGGACGAGCGCGTACACGCCGAAGGCGAGGATGATAAGGATGCCGACGATCTCGATGGCGCCGGCGGCGGCTTCGGCGATAGTCGTCGCGGCGCCGGTGACGGCGTGTGCGGTCTCGGCGAGCGGGCCGTCAGCGTCAGCGGGGAGATCGGCGCCGGCGGCGAGGTTCTCGCGGGTGGACTGTCCTGCTCGTGTGGGCGTCATGGGTGTCGCCCTCGTGTTGAAGTGAGCCAAGCAACATCGTGACGCGTGCGCGCGGCGAGTGTTGTGGCGCGGCTTGGTGCGGAGGACGAGAGCCGGCGGAAACTCGGCGGGTCAGCCGGCGTTGCGGGCGACGCCTTCGTTGACGGCCATGATGGCGAGGAACATCTCACGCGCGGCGGCGACGAGGCGATCCTTTTCCTCGGGAGTGAAGGGCTGCTGATCGAGAGTCTGCTTGAAGGCGGCCCAGCGGGCGGGTTGTTCGTCGCCGTAGGGATCGAGATACCGGGTGGCTTGCGACCCTTCGAGGTTCATGACTTGCCGGAGCTTCATGGCGATGAAGCGGTTGCCGTTGTTGGCGCCTTCGCGGACGTAGTGAAGCCCGAGGAGGGCGAGAGGGTCGTTGGCGGCGGCGTCGGCCACGAGGCGTATGGCGTTCGCCGTTTCGGGGAGCGGATCGACGGAGCCGGGCTCGACGCCGAGGGCTTTGAGGTCGGCTTCGAGGTACGGCGCCTGGAGTTGGGCGTCGTCGACGAGGGCGGCGAGGGCCGGCACGTCGGAGCGGGCCTGGATGACGCGCTCGTCGAGGGTGCGGGCGAGAAGGAGCATCTGGCCGAGATACTGTGCGTATTCGTCGCGGCTGAGCTGGCCCTTGAGCAGACGCTTGGGCAGGTCGGCGGCTTCGGCGGACTGGTGCAGGTCCCAGCAACCTTCCTTGAAACGGACGGTCATCGGCGCCTCGGCAGCGGGCGTCGGAGCGGGCGCGGCGGCCGGGCCGGTGGTCGCGGTGGCGGAATGGTCGGCGTGCTGGGTCATGGTGTGAACTCGCAGGTTGTTGGTGAAGCTCTCGTCGCGGACGACGAAGCGGGCGGGCCGGTCGCCGCGACGGGCGGACCAAAGATAGCCCGGGAGGCGGGCCCGGGCGGGCACGCGACAGCGGGGCATATGGAAAGTGATCCGTGTTCCCCGTATTGGCGGGGGTTCGACGCCGGGGACCGGGTCCCGTGACGCGAAGCGCGATGGCGCGAATCATTGTGCGGGAGGGCGGCTTTGTCTTCAGACGCCCGACGATCACGATTGTAGCACAGCAAATCGTTTTGCTGAGACTGCGTCTCACTTGCATTCTCGGAAGTCCCGGAATACGCTTCCACAGGAAAAAATCCGGCTGGGCGAGCATCACACAGCCCGCCTGCAAGAATAGAGAACGTCGGAGGGGGACATCCCCAGACTTCCGCCGGTACAGGGCGGCTGTGGAGCGGCGTTTCGCTCCGCTGGCCGGCGAGCGGCGAGCCGACGCCAAGAACGGCTAGCGAAACGGGTTCAAGTCAAGACGGAGGCGTGATGTCGTCAAAGCGAGTGACACGGACAGCGGTGAGCGCCTTGGCGATGGTCCTTGGCGGGACGGGCGGCGTAGCGGTCGGCCAGACGATCGAGCCGTTCGACCCGATCACGCCGGACGTGTACGGGTGGTCACGCGGCGACGCGAATTCCACCTCGTATGAGTGGGATCGGTTCGCCACGCGGCTGTATTCCGATCTCAACGAGCCAGACTTCGCGCAGGACCCTTTCCCGCTTCCCAGCGGCTGGCCCGGCTTCGCTGCGGGCGAACTCACGGGGCTGACGACGCTGACGGGGAATCAGGACATCTACACGATCGGCGGGCCGGGCTATTTCCGCTTCGACTTCCCGACGTGGCCTGAGCCGGAAGTAGTGGGGGCAGTGGAGCGTGAGCCCTCGGCATTGACAGCCGCGGAGGCGCCCGCGGGAAGCCTGTACACGACGGTGATCGTGCAGGTGCGGACGGTCGGTTTCGAGATCGCTCGTGGCACGAACGTGGTGACGTCGACGATTGACCAGCAGTTGCCGATCGACCAGAACAACCCGATCGGTGAGAACTGGCCCGTGCCGGGCTTTTTGCCGTACGAGGACGTGGAGATGTACCGGTTCGACCGGCCCGACGAGCCCTTCCTGGGCGACTTCGTGGACACGCGGTTCGTCTACGAAGTGCCCGGCGCCACCCCACAGTTGTTCCACGTCTTTGAGACGGCGCAGCACGTTTCGGTGCGCAACTTGCTGATCGACACCCATGTCTGGCGCGTCCCCGCGGCGGACTGCCCGAACGACACCGACGGCGACGGCCTCGTGAACGCGGACGATTTGTTGCAGGTGTTGTCGACGTTCGGGCAAACGGTCTCGGGCGGCGCCGCCGATGGAGACGTGACCGGCGACGGTCTGGTGAACGCCGACGATCTGCTCGGCGTATTGAGCGTGTTCGGGGTAACCTGTAGCTGAGGACGGGAAGTTGGAGGCGTTGACGGTGTCAGGACGGGTGCGCGGATTCACGTTGGTGGAGTTGCTGGTCACGGTGGCGGTGATCGCCGTGCTGGTGTCGGTGTTGCTGCCGGCGTTGCAGGGCGCGCGGAGCGCCGCCGTGAAGACGCGCGAGCTGGCGTCAGCGCGCACGCTGATGACCGCTTACATCCTGAAAGCCGAAGACGACGACCGGAAGGTCATGTTGGGCTCGTTCGACCCGACGGGACGCGAATCGTTCACGGACGAGTTCGGACGGCCCGTGGTCGGGGAGACGCTGTCGCGGTATCCGTTCAGATTGGCGCCGTACTTCGATTTCGAGTGGACCGGCGCGACGCACATCAACGAGCAGGCGACGGCGCTGGACGAGCTTCGGTCGAAGTATCGCGGTTCGCCGCCCGAGTTGAACGAGTGGCACTACGAGGTGTCGCTGTACCCGTCGTTCGGTCTGAATCAGACCTATGTGGGCGGGAACGCGAAGGACCCACGCTTTTTCGACCGCCGGTTCCATGTCGATCGCTTGACGGACGCGACGCGGCCGAATTGGCTGATCACGTTCGCGTCGTCGTACTTCGCGGGGCCGACGCCGCTCAGCGGCGGATCGGCGTTGACCGAGGGCTTCTTCCGGATCAGCCCGCCGCGGACGAGCGAGTGGAAGGGCCGCGACCCGATGGACCCAAACTACTTCGGCAACGTTCACCCGCGGTATTCGGGCCAGGCGGTGGCGACGTTCTTCGACGGGTCGGTGGGCTCGCTGACGACCGAAGAACTCGTCGACATGCGCCGCTGGGCTGACCCGGCGGCGAAGGCGAACGACCCGAACTGGACGCCGTCGCGCCGGCGGTGAGGGACGCGGGGGGCGCCCAAAGAAAGCGAAAGAGGCGGCCCGGCCTCGAGCTTTCCTGTCGCGATCGATCAGCGCGGTCGGCATAGAGCGGCTGCAAGCAGCTTCAACAATCCACTGCCCGCGATCCCGCGACGGTGGCGGTGCGTGCGTCGGCTTTCCCACTCCGCCCCGAGGGGTCGGTCGCTCGAAAGCCGTCGCAACTAGAGTCGGCGGTGACCGACCAAGCTGCGAAGCCGAGCGGGGAGCGGCGTGGAGACGCCGACGAATCGCGCGAACGCGGCGACGAGGCGTCGGCGGCGCGCGACGACGAACGCGGCGATCGGGATTCCGCGAAACACAAGCGGTCGCTGTGGGACCGCGTCATCAGCCACATGGAGCCGTGGGTGTTCTTCCCCTCAGCGGCGCTGGTGGTCGGTTTCGTCGCGTTCGGCACGCTGCGGTCCGACCTGGCGGCCCGCGGCTTCGAGACGGCCCAAAGCTGGATCACGGACACCTTCGGCTGGTTCTATCTGCTGACGGCGACGGTGCTGCTGGTCGGCGTGCTCGTGCTGGTCGTGTCGCCGCTTGGTCGGGTGAAACTCGGCGACGAGGACACGGAGCCGGAGTTCCCGCTGGTGACCTGGTTCACGATGATGCTGTCAGCCGGCATGGGGATCGGCATCGTGTTCTTCGGCGTGGCGGAGCCCCTGCAACATTTCGCGTCTCCGCCGGCGGGCGTGGCGGAAGGCGGGACACGCGAAGCGGCGGTCGAGGCGATGCGGTTCTCGTATTTCCATTGGGGGTTCCATCCGTGGGCGATCTACGCATCGATCGCGTTGCCGCTGGCGTATTTCCACTTCCGGATGAAGCTGCCGCTGGCGCCGCGGAGCATGCTGTATCCGTTGATCGGCGAGCGAATCTACGGTTGGCCGGGGCATGTGGTGGATTCGGTGTGCACGGTGGGGACATTGTTCGGCGTGGCGACGTCGCTGGGGCTCGGGGCCGCGCAGATCAACGCCGGCCTCGACGAGATCGTCGACGTAGCGCAGAACCAGACGGCGCAGTTGGCGATCGTCGGCGCGATCACGCTGATGGCGACGGTCTCGGTGGTGTCGGGGTTGAGCGTGGGGATCCGGCGATTGAGCGAGTTCAACCTCGGTGTGTTCGCGGCGATCCTGTTGTTCGCGGCGGCCGTGGGGCCGACGGTGTTCCAGCTCGATCTGTTCACGGCCGGGCTTGGGCGGTATTTGCAGACGTTGCCCGGCACGAGCCTCCGGATCGAGCCGGGGGTGGACAGCGGGTGGCAGTCGAAGTGGACGCTGTTCTACTGGGCGTGGTGGATCTCGTGGTCGCCGTTCGTCGGCGTGTTCACGGCGCGGATCTCGAAGGGCCGCACGGTGCGGAGTTTCGTGCTCACGGCGATGTTGGTGCCGTCGCTGGTTGGGTTTCTGTGGTTCGCGGTGATCGGCGGTGCGGGAATCGACGCCGAGTTGACCGGCGCGGCTCCGGAGATCGCGGAGCGCGCGGCGGAGAACGAAGCGCTCTCGCTGTACCTGCTTCTGAATCAGTTGCCGTGGTCGGGCATCACGGCGGTGGCGGCGACGGTGCTCATCGTGGTGTTCTTCGTCACGTCGTCGGACTCGGGTTCGTTCGTCGACGACATGGTGACCTCCGGCGGCGACCCGAACCCGCCCCGGGCCCAGCGCGTGTTCTGGGCGCTGGCGGAGGGCGCGGTGGCCGCGACGCTGCTGGTCGCGGGCGGATTGCAAGCGCTGCGGAGCGCGGCGTTGACGACGGGACTCCCAATCGCGGCGTTCCTCCTTGTCGGGATGTGGGGGTTATTCAGGGCCCTGCGGATGGACGTTCGCCGATCAAAGCGGCCCCGTCTCGCGGAACTCTCTTCGGGTGAACGGCCGCAGAACGACGAAGGCGAAGACGCGTCGAAAGCCGACGGATGAGCGCCGAGTGAGGCGCAGACAAAGAAGACGGTTTCCCGGCCCCTCGTCGCGCCAAGTGGGGGCGTCGGAGCGGGGCGGTATGATGCCCGACGCGGCGGTGGTCGGCGGTCGGCGGTCGGCGTGCGGAGCGAGGCGGCTGGCGGGAACGCGACAGGGCGTGAGGAGCGTGCGGCGATGGCGGTTGCGGACTGGGCTGGCAAGCGGGTGATCGTGACGGGCGGAGCGGGGTTTCTGGGCTCGTTCGTGTGCGAGAAGCTGCGGGCGCGAGGCGTGGCGGAGGGCGATCTGTTCGTGCCGCGGCGGGCGGAGTATGACCTGACGCGTGAGGACGCCTGCCGGCGGCTGTATGAGGAAGCGTTCGGCGGCGAGCCGGTCGACGTGGTGCTGCACCTGGCGGCGGAAGTAGGGGGCATCGGCGCCAACCGCGACAACCCGGGCCGATACTTCTACGCGAACATGGCGATGGCGCTGCACCTCATCGAGCTGTTCCGTGCGATGGGCTTCGCCGAACGCGGCGGGACGTTCGTACAGACGGGAACGATCTGCGCGTATCCGAAGTTCGCGTCGATCCCGTTCAAGGAAGAAGAGATCTGGGACGGCTATCCGGAGGAGACGAACGCGCCGTACGGGGTGGCCAAGAAGGCGGCGTGGCAGATGCTGGACGCGTACAAGCTGCAGTACGGGATGAAAAGCGCATATGTATTGCCGGTAAATCTGTACGGGCCGCGCGACAACTTCAACCTGCATTCGTCGCACGTCATCCCGGCGTTGATCCGTAAGTGCGTGGAGGCGCAGGACCGGGGTGACGATCACATCGTGTGCTGGGGGACGGGGAAGGCCAGCCGCGAGTTCCTGTACGTGGAGGACGCGGCTGAGGGGATCATCCGAGCGGCCGAGGCGATGGACGAGCCGACGCCGATCAACCTCGGTGCGGGCTTCGAGATCACGATCAAGGACTTGGTGGAGTTGATCGTGAAGCTGACGGGGTTCGAGGGCGAGGTTCGTTGGGACACGGCGAAGCCGGACGGTCAGCCGCGGCGAAGCCTGGCGACCGGACGAGCAAAGGAACTGCTCGACTGGGAAGCTCAGGTGGGCTTCGAGGAGGGGCTGGAGCGAACGATCGCGTGGTTCCGAGCGCACCGTGAAGACGCGGACGCGCGGCTGTAGGGGCGATCGAATCGGTAGCGGACTCGCGTCCCGAATCGAGACGGCGGGAGGGTTATCGGTTCAGGGGTTTCGTGACGCGTCGGGGGCGCCCCGCGGCGAAGCGGCGCCTCGATTGGTCCGGGACGGGTTCGTGGGGCGACGGCCGGTGATTGTGGCGGCGTGGAGCGCGAACCACCCTTCGCCGTCGGCGTACTCCCCGGTACCATCGTGCGTGGAGCGTGCGCGCCGGAAGCTGCGCCGACGAATTGGAAAGAGGAGGCGACTGTGCGGATTCTGGTGACAGGCGGTTCCGGGTTCATAGGTTCCTGGTTCTATGACGAGTTGTTGGACGCCGATCACGAGCTCGTGTTCCTGGACCTCGAAGAGCCGGACTACGACGCCGGCCGGGCGAGGTTCGTGCGGGGCGACATCCGCGACGCCGCTGCGGTGCGCGCAGCGATTCCGGGGTGTGACGCCGTGCTGCATCTCGCGGCGGCGCACCACGACTTCGGGATCGAACCCGATACGTACTTCGACGTCAACGAACGCGGCACGCAGGTGATCTGCGACGTCATGGACGAGTTTCAGGTGCGTTCGATCTGCTTCTACTCGACGGTCGCTGTGTACGGCGACGCTCCCGAGCCGCATCACGAGTCCTCGCCGACGGCGCCCAACTCGCCGTACGGCGCGTCCAAACTCGCGGGCGAGCGCGTGCTCGAGGCATGGTCGGAGCGCGGCGAGGGCCGAAACGTCATCGTGATCCGCCCGACCGTAACGTACGGCCCGCGGAACTTCGCGAACATGTATTCGCTGATCCGGCAGATCGATTCCGGGAAGTTCTTCCAGGTCGGCGCGGGCAGCAATATCAAAAGCCTCTCGTATGTCGAGAACATCGTGGAGGCGACGACCTTCCTCTGGGCGAAAGACGATCGCGCCCCATTCGAAGTGTTCAACTACATCGACAAGCCGGACCTGACGTCGTCGCAGATCGCGGCGGCGGTGTATGAGTCCTTGGGTAAGCGTCCGCCGAAGGTGCGTGTGCCGATGTGGGCGGCGCTGCTCGCGGCGGCGCCTTTCGACGCGGTGATCAAGACGACGGGCAAGAACCTGCCGGTATCGAGCGCGCGCGTGAAGAAGCTCTTTTCGACGCAGACGAAGTTCGAGGCCGACCGGGTGCGGCAGGCGGGCTTTGTGGCCAAGGCGAGCGTACGCGAGGGCATCGACCGGATGGTGAAGTGGTACCTCGCTGGGGGCAAGAACGAATCGGCGGTCTGGCGGACGCCGCCGGCGGAACCGCGGCGCTTCGGAAACGAGCCGGTGGAGTCGTCCGCCTCGTCGGTCGGCGCGGAACCCGCCGCGACGCCCTGACCGCGGGTCATGATTCGGGCGTCGTGTCGTCGAGCGTCGCGGAACGAGCGCGCGTCCCGTCGCGGGCGTCGACGCCGCAGGCGTCGAGTAGGTCGACCATGGGCTTCCAGTCGAAGGCGTCGAGCAACGCCGCGAAGCGCGCTTCGCACCGGTCGAGGTTGTTGTAGTGGCGGAAGCGTTGCGTTCGACTAAGCCCCGATTCGACGCGCGGTTGATCGGCGTCGATCTCCCATGGATGAATGTAGAAGACGTACGGCGTTTCCGAGGCGAGGATGCGCGAAACGCCGCGCTTGAACAGCGGCCAGGGGAAGAGCCGGAAGTAGCCGCCGCCACCCCACGGCACGCCGCGCTTGCCCAGCCGGAGTACGGAAACGCAGACCTCGTGAAACCCGGGTCGGATCTCGGCGATCGGTTGCCCGGCGTCCATTCCAGAGAGCTTGCCGTAGCGGTCGTGTGCGACGGTCGGGAACGCCGAGGAGTCGTAGGTGACGCCGGTCTCTTGCAGAATGTCGATGGCCCAGTCCGTGATGGAGAAGGACGGCGCTCGATAACCGAGGACCGGTTGACCCGAGAGGTCTTCGATGAGGCCCTTGGCGCGGAGGATGTCCTGCCGGAACTCGTCGTGAGAGAGGGAGTAGATGAGGTCGTGTCCGTAGCCGTGGGAGGCGACCTCGTGCCCGGCGTCGGCGATGCGCCGGACGAGCGCCGGGCAGCGTTCGGCGACCCAACCGAGCACGAAGCAGGTGCAGCGGACGCCGCGCTCGTCCATGAGTTCGAGCATGCGGTCGGTGTTGCGCTCGACGCGGAGTTCGCGCTCGTCCCAGGTGTCGCGTTCGACGACGCCCTTGAGGTTTTCTACTTGGAACCAGTCTTCGACGTCGATGGACATCGCCGCCGGCGGGGGTGAAGGGATGAAGACGCCAGCGGTTCCAGACTCGGACGGACCGGCGGTATGATCGAGTTCCGCCGACTTGGTGGTCGGCCGACCCGTGTTTTCGTCGGTCTGCTTCATCAGAGCATCCGGTGACCGCGCGCGCGGAAGCGCTTGACGTCGGCCGGCTTGGGGAACGAGTAGTAGCCCTTGTCGGACCAGTCGAGTTCGCGTGGTGAAGCCGACCCGTCACGGAGCGAGCGGAGCGCGTCGATCATGAGCGATGCGCCGGCCCGCTTGGTCTCGCGGATCACGCGGTCGAGGCTGTCGCGTGGTTCGAGGGGGAACTCGAGCGTGCGGATGATCCGACCGGCGTCGAGCTTCTCGACCATCTCGTGGACGGTGAGCGTGGCGTGACTTTCGCCTTCGAGCAGTTGCCAGAAGTTGGGCATCATCCCGCGGTAGCGCGGGAGGCGGCCGGAGTGGATGTTGACGCACCCGAGGCGCGGGACGCCGAGAATGCCCTTGCGGAAGATCTCGGGGGCGGCGACGGAGACGATGACGTCCGGGTCGAGTTTGCGAGCGGCCTCGATATAGCTCTCGTCGTTGACCGACTGCGTGGGGAGCAAGGGCAGGCCGTAGCGTTCGGCGAGGCTCGCGATGGAGACGCGGGAGGCCTTGACGCGCCCGTAGCGCGTGCAGAGGCGGGTGAAGTCGCGCGGACCGTAGAACGAGAGCATCCGCCCTGCGGTCTTACGGAGGGGTTCGTGGAAGGCGTCTTGCACGGTGACGCCGACGATCTCGAACTCGTCGCGCGGGTAGGTCTCGAAGAAGACGCGGAAGAACTCGATGACGTAAAGCGGGTCGTCTTCGGTGATGAAGAGCACACGCATGAGTCTCGGCGTGCCGCCTGACGGTCCCGGCTCGCTCGGCCGCGGCGCAGCAACGGGTTCAGCCACGATGCACCCCCTCGTCTGCTTCTCGGAGGACTCGCCCGTATCGCTCGGCGGCCCGGTCGAGCGTGTATTCGCGCTCGAAGAGGGCTCGAGCGCGGGCGCCGGCTTCGGCGGCGAGGGAGCGGTCGTCGATGTAGGCGCGAAGCTGCTCGGCGAGGCGGTCGACGTCGCCCAGTTCGGCCCAGATGCCGATCCCCTCGTTCTCGACCAGGTCTCGCAACTCGCTCTGCGGCTCGCTGAGGGCGACGATCGCCTTCCCAACGGCGAGGGACGAGTAGAGCTTCGACGGGAAGCTGATGCCCTCGATGCCCTCGGCGATGGTGACGAGACTCGCGTCGCAGGAATTGAGCGATTCGTTGAGCTTTTCGAAGGGCTGATACGGGAGAATGAGCACGTTGTCGAGGCCGTGTTGTCGCTTCTGCTCGACGATCCAGTTCTTGCGTCCTCCCGATCCGACGAAGACGAGACGGAAGAACTCGTCTTTGAGCTTCGCCGCGGCGTCGAGGAGCGTTTCGAATTCGTAGTAAAGCCCGAGGTTGCCCGAGTAGAGCAGCGTGAACGGTTCGACGAAGCCGTGCTCCCGGGCGAAGGCGGAGTCCTGCTTGGGTATCGGGAACAACTCCTTGCCGTCGGCCCAGTTGGGGATGACGCTGACGCGGGCGGGGTCGACGCCGTAGCTGTCGCAGACGAGGCGCTTCGCGGCCTTGCAGAGGACGATGGTGTGCTCGGCACGTCGGTAGATGCGACGGTTCATGGCGTGCCACACGCGTTCGATGAGCCCGCCTTTCTTGAACGTGCCGACCCAGACCGCGAGCTGGGGGTAAGCGTCGTGGAGGAGCATGACGTAGCGATGCCGTCGGAAGAGCTTGACGACGACGCCGATGATTCCGAGAAAGGGGGGGTTCGTCGTGTAGAGATAGATCGTGTTGGGGTCGGAGCGGAAGAGTTGCCGCACGGCGAGCGGGAGGATGAACGACATGTAGTTGACGGCGCGTCCGACAAGCCAGTCTTTGCTGAAACGTGTCGCCTGAAGCCGACGGATGTAAACACCGTCGCGGCGTTCCTGCTTGGGCGCGGGCTGCCAGGACTCGGGCGGGCCGTAGCACGGCCGGCAGGTGATGACCGAGACATCGAACTCGCCCGACGAGGCGAGACGGTCGACCAACTCTGCGAGGAGGTGCCCGGTCGAAGCGACGTCGGGGACGAAATAGTGGTTGAGTACGACGAGGCGAACGGTGGAGCTCGCGCCGTTCGCAGCTCCACTCGCGGTGGCGGGTCGCTGGTGCGCGGACGAGTCGTCTTTCGTGGTTTCCGGAGCGTGCGTGGTCACCATGATTCGTCCCGTTCGTAGCCGAACTCGATGAGGAAGCGGCCGATGCGGCGCTTGTACGACTCGCGCAGCTCCGGCGTGAAGTGGTTGACCCAATCCCCCGCTACGCCTTTCCGGAAGAAACTGCCGTCGGCGGGCTCTTGCCCGCGTTCGCGGCCGCTGCTGAGGCGTTTGAAAGAGTTGGCTTCGACGATGCGCTCGATCCGCTCATCGTCGGCCCCGAGTTCGAAGTGGTCGGCAACCGAGCGGAGCACGCCCGTCGGGTCCTCGAGCATCTGCTCGTACCGCAGCACGAGCGAGGCGTTCGGGTCGCGGTTGGCGGCCCAAGAGCGGACCCAGTCCGCGTAGTCTTCGAGCGTTCGCCGGGCGAAGACCTCGAGCGCGTCCCGCATCTCGAGTCCCCGATAGTGCCGGTGCTCGGGGTGCCAGGGCGTGTTCTGTACGTAGTGGACGTTGGAGACCGCGACGTCGCGGAGGTCGCGAAAGAGGACGACGTAGCGGACGCCGGCCTTTCGGAGGACTTCGACATTGTGGGGGCTTCCGTGGACGTGCATCTTCGTGAGCACGAGCATGCGATGGAAGCGGTCGAAGATGTCGGGCGGGAGGTCGTAGCGATCGGAGCCGCCGTGGGCGAGCTCGAAGGCGGCGACGTCCGGGATGAGCACGTCCGAGAATCCCGGGAAGGACGCGAGCATGCGCTCGAGCCAGGTGGTGCCGCTCTTGGGCAGGCCCGCCACGAACAGAATGTGCTGACGATATCGCTCGCCGTGTCGCTCGAACCCGGCGCGACACTCGGCGGCTTGCGCGCGGTAGCGCGTGCCGACGGTGCAGCGCTTCGCGAAGCGGGCCGCCGCGGGCGGGAGCCAGCGTCGGGCGAGTTTCTCGAGTCGTTTCGTCTCGAGGAGTTCGGTCATCTGGCGGCTCCGCGACGGCGGGTTGGGCGTAGAAGCGGCCGGGTAGCATAATGGATACGCTGCCGGGGTACGACCGATGGCGGAGGCGGTCCGCCGATCGGTGCGGAGACCTTGGGCGAGGCGCGCCCTGCCGCGCATTCTCGGACGAACGGGCGACGGGTCGGTATGGCGAAGATCGATCAAACTTCCCCGGGCGAACGCCTCGAACGCGGACCGGATGAAGGGGCGCACAGCAGGCGCGCCACTTCCTCGACTGCGTCCGCCGCGCCCGGCTTCCGACGCTCCGCCTGGACGACGCGCGAAAAAATCGTGCGCGTTCTCTGGGGGTCGGTGGGACGACTGGCGTGGGCGACTCTGCCCGCGGCGCGGCCCGCGCTGCTCCGCGCGTTCGGCGGGAGGGTCGGTCGCGGCTGTCGCTTCGCTCGTGGGGTCGAGATCGCGATCCCTTGGAACCTCGACGTAGGCGACCGGGTCAGGGTCGGCCCGCGCGTGCTGCTCTACTCGCTGGGGCGGATCACGCTCGGCGACGGCGTCACCCTCGACCGGCGCGCGCACCTGTGCGCGGGGACGCACGACTTCACCGACCCGAACTTCCCGTTGCTTCGTCCGCCGATTTCGGTCGGGGCTGGGTCACTCATTGGTATTGACGCCTACATCGGTCCGGATGTCTCGCTCGGCGAGCGGTGCGTGGTGCACCCCCGCGCCTCGGTGTATCGCTCCTTCGGCGCGGGGGCGGTGCTGCGGGGCAACCCGGCGAAGGACGAGCGAGAGGTCGAGCCGTGATGATTCGCGACTCCGGCGGCGGCGCCAGCGGAGGCGGCGGGCGAGCGTTGGTGTGGCGCGTGCTGGGCGCCCCGCTGATGCGGATATCGCCGCACCCGGCGTACGCGTTTCGTAACGCCGTGCTGAGAGCGTTCGGAGCGGACGTCGCGCGGAGCGCACGGGTCAGGCGGTCGGCGGCGATCGAGCGGCCGTGGTTCGTTTCCGTAGGCGAGAAGTCGATCATCGGGGACGGCGCGGAGCTGAGCGGGCGCGGTCGTGTGACGATCGGGCGCCGATGCACGGTCTCGCAACTCGTGCATCTCGCGACCGAGCGGCTTACTTGCTCCGGGAAGACCGAGGTCCCCGAGCCGGTCGTCGCCGACATCGTGGTCGAGGACGATGCGTGGATTGCTGCGGACTCGCTCGTGCTGCCGGGATCGGTGGTGCGTCGGGAGTCGTTGGTCGGGGCCCGGAGTGTCGTGGACGGCGAGGCCCCAGCGGGCATGATCTGCGCCGGTGAACCCGCTCGCCCACGGCGCGAGCGTGGGCTTCGTCGAACCGCGGGAGCGTCCGGAGCGTGATGTCGAGCATGAGCAAGAGTCAGAGCGGCGACGGGGCGGCGCGTCGGGCCGGTGCTGCGGTCGATATCGGCCGCAAGCCCTCGCCGCACTCCACCCGCAACAAACTCGCACGCAGCGTGTGGGGCGTCGTGCAGTCGACGGTGTTTCGGTTGTCGCCGCGGCCGCTGCACGGTTGGCGGCGGTGGCTGTTGCGGTCGTTCGGGGCGGAGATGGGGCGCGGGTCGAAGGTGTTGCCGCGGGCGCGGGTGTGGGGGCCGTGGAACCTGGTGATGGGTGAGAACGCGACGGTCGGTGACGACGTCGACGTGTACTGCGTGGAGCGGATCGAGATCGGCGCGAACACGACGGTGAGCCAGTACAGCTACCTGTGCGGGGCGACGCACGACCACGAGCACCCGCGCTTTCCGCTGGTGCCGAAGCCGATCGTGATCGGTTCGTCGTGCTGGGTCGCGGCGGACTGCTTCGTGGGGCCGGGCGTCACGATCGGCGAGGGCACCGTGGTGGGCGCGCGCTCGACGGTGGTGCGCGATCTCCCGGCGTGGTCGGTGTGCGCGGGGTCGCCCGCGAAAGTGGTGAAGGAGCGCGTCATCGGTGAGGCGACGGCGCACGCGAACCTGCCGCGCGGCGAGCGGCCCGGCGACGCAGACGATTCGGGCGAGCCTGGGACGAGCGCGGGCCGAGCGGGGGGTGCCGGATGATCCGCAAGTCGTGTCCGATCCGCGCGCTGAGCCCGGCGGGAGACGGGTGGCAGTATTGGGTGGGGTACTACGACCTTCAGCCGTGGTCGGCGGACGGCGCGAAGTTGCTGTGCCATCGGGCGCGGTTCGCGGATCGGTTCCCCGGTGTGGGCGAAACGTGCGAAGTGGGCTACCTCGACCTGACGCGCGAGGTGGCGGCGGGCGGGGGGCATCCGTTCGTGCGCGTCGCCGAGACGCGGGCGTGGAACTGGCAGCAGGGAGCGATGTTGCGGTGGTGGGACGAATCGGGCGAGGAGACGCTGCTGTTCAACGACCGGGAGGCGGGGCGAGACGCCGAGTTGGTGGCGCGGGTGGTGGGGCTCGACGGCGTCGAGCGGCGGAGAGTGGCCGGGCCGGTATTGGCGGTGGCGGCGGACGGTCGGTGGGGGTTGTCGCTGAGCATGGGCCGCGTGAACAGCGTGCGCTTCGAGTATGGATATGCGGGGGAAGCAGACGCGTTCGCAGCCGAGCCGGCGCCGAGCGGGGACGGGGTCTTCCGCGTGGACATGCACACGGGCGAGCGGCGGTTGATCGTGCCGCTGTCGTCGCTTCGCGTGACGCCTGCCGAGCGAGGGAACGCGGACGAGCCGTTCGGATATGTGAACCATCTGATGTTCAACCGGTCGGGCGGGCGGTTCTGTTTCGTGCACCGGTACGAGCGCACGGACGGGATCGTGCAGACGCGGTTGTTCACGTCGGACATGGACGGCGAAGACGTGCGCCTCTTGATGAGCGGGATGGTCTCGCACTACGACTGGCGGGACGACGAGACGATTCTCGCGTGGGCGGGGTTCCGCAAGCTGCTCGGCGACGGCGGTTCGGCGGGCGGCGGCGGGGGCGCGGGGCTCGGCGCGCGGGCGATGGTCGCGGCGCGACGGACGCTGAAGCCGATCTATTATGCGCTCGGCAAGCCGCGGTTTTTGATGAGCCGAATCGTGAAAGACAGCTACATGCTGATCCCGGACGTGGCGGGCGCAGCCGAGCGTGGCCTGGTGCGCGAGTGGGCGGCGGGCGAACTGACGTGCGACGGCCATTGCACGTTCAACCGGGGCGGCGCGGCGCCGGGACGGTTCGTGGTGACGGACGGATATCCGGATCGGGGCAAGCAGCCGCTGTTCGTGTGTGACGTGCAGGCGGGCGCGGGGTACGAAGTGGGGCGGTACGAGTCGCCCGCGCGGTTCGACCGGGAGGTGCGGGTCGACCTGCATCCGCGGTTCAGCCGAGACGGCCGGCGGGTGTGCATCGATTCGGCGCAGGAGAACGTGCGCCGCGTGTACGAGGTGGACGTGTCGTCGATCACCGCATGCGTTGCGGACGGCGGCGGGGAGGAGGGCGGGGGCGAAGGCGGCGCGACGGAGTCCGGCGCCGTGGAAACGTCGCAGGGCGATGAGCCGGCGGCGCGGAGGGCGGCGTCGTGAACGATCGAGAAACAGCGCAGGTGGTGACGTCGGACTCGCCGGGCGAGGCGGCGGCCGGGCTTCGGCCCGACCTGCTGGGCACGGTGCGGGTGTCGTTGTTCATCCAGACGCTGAACGAGCAAGACAACCTGCCCGGGCTCCTCGAGAGTTTGGCGTGGTGTGACGACATCGTCGTGCTGGATTCGCTGTCCAGCGACGGGACGAAGGCGATCGCGGAGGCGGCGGGGGCGCGGTGGTTCGAGCGGAAGTACGACGGCCGGGGCCCGCATCAGAACTGGGCGATGGAGAACATCGACTTTAAGCACGAGTGGGTGTTCTATCTGGACGCCGACGAGCGGATGACGGAGGAGTTGCTGGAGGAGATCGCGGCGATCGCACGCGACCCGGACGAGCGGCGGGTGGCGTTCTACGTCGGTCGGCGGAACTACTTTTCGGGTCGCTGGATCAAGCACGCGATGCCGCCGGGCGACATCATGCGGTTCTTCAAGCCGCCGCACATCCGGTTCGAGCGGCTGGCGAACCCGGTGCCGCGGATCGAAGGCGAAGTGGGCCGGCTGCGCGGACAGTTCATCCACTACAACTTCTCGAAGGGGATCGGGGAATGGTTCGAGCGGCACAACCGATATTCGACGTACGAGGCGATCGAGTCGATGCGGGCGCTACGCGATGACCCATTGTGCTGGCGGGACATGGTCTCGCGAGACCGCTACCGGCGGCGGATGCAACTGAAGAACCTCTCGTTCCGCCTGCCCGCTCGTCCGGTGCTGAAGTTCACGTACATGTACCTGGTCAAAGGGGGCATGCTGGACGGCCGCGCGGGGCTGACGTACTGCATCCTTCAAGCGATCTTCGAGTACCAAATCGTGCTGAAGATCCGCGAGATGCGTCGGGTGGAAGCCGGGCTGCCGCGAGGATGAAGAGCCGTAACTGAGCGCACCGTTCGGTTGCCGTGCGGATCGTTCGCCTCCATCGAAGCGCCGTCATGCGAGCGACGGTAAGGGCGGGCTGGGTCGTAGCGATCGGGGCGGGTTTGCACGACGCAACGGATGGGTGAGAAGACCGGCTCAGAGAATCTGGGCGGTTTCCTTGTCCGATCAGCGATGATTGCGAGAATGATGGTTGGCGACCGTTCACGCGCTCCACGTCGAGCGTTGAAGCGGTCGTCGTGTCTCGACCGTGATGGGAGCGTCGCATGCAGTCTCAAGCAGGATCGGGGCGTCGATCGGCGTCGAGGGGATGTTCGCCGGCGAATCGACGGTTGACAGGGTTGTTGCTCGCGATATGTGCCGTGTTCTTCGGTCCGACGATCATCGCTCCGAGCACGGGATCATCCGCGTTTGCCGACCCGGCGGCGGAGTGGTTCGAGGCGACCGCTCCGCCGGTGCGGGCGATTCTGGCTCGGCTCGGCTCCGACTATCCCGTCTTTGATGTGTGTTGGTCTTCGCACATGGACGAGGCTCGGGCGCGACTCGCCGGCGAGATACTCGAGCAGGCGAGGAACGACGGGACTCTGCACATCGTGGCGTTCCCTGGGGTGTCTTCCGAGCGCACGGAACTTGGTTTGACGCCGATCAGAGACATGCGTGACCGCGTGATCGATCGGGCGGTGCTCCGCCGCCACCGCGGGGCGTACGAGCGCGATCTTGACGCGGCTCTCGCGGACGTGCTGGACCGTGTGTTGGAAGAGCGCCCGGACATCAAGCTGACCGTGTTCGCGTTTCAGCCGCGCGTCGACGGCGAAGGCCGATTGTCGTTGGCTTATCCGAAAGTGGCGGAGCGGTTGGATTTCGTTCTGCAAACGCCCCGGACGGTGTCTCGGGACGCGGCGAACGCAGTTCGGGCGGGCGAGACCGATGTAGCGTTCGCGTCGGTACTCGTCGATTGGGCGAAGGCGAATGACAAAGGTCTGTTGCGGCTCTCGCCGGATCAAGGCTGGCTTCTGAAGACGCATTCATCGAGCGATCTGCTCAGCGGTCACGATGGCGGCGACGGCGACACGGACCAAGCCGACAACGGCTCCGCGGACGGCTCGCCAAACGATACGACGCGAAGCGACCCAAGCGGCACCCCAGACAACGGCGACGACCACAGCGACCCAGGCGATTCCACAAACCCGAGCAAACCGAGCGACCATGACAGCGACGGGCGTGATGGCGAAGGCTCATCGGTTGCGAATGAGGGCACCGGCGCTCCGCCTGTTGACGAGCCCCAAGGCGACGGCGGCCGGAAAGACTCGGACGATCGCCGATGGAACGAACTGCTCACGCCGCAGCGCGACTTGCGCGGGGCGTTCGACCCGCCGAAACGTGATCCGGACGACGAAGACAAGCCGCTCACGAATGACGACGACCCGGGCGAGTTCTCGGCCGCGTTCTGGGCCCAGCAAGCCATCGAGGAGCAACAGTACGAGCGGAAGGTGATGGTCGCGATCCGCGGGTTCAACGGAGACAGGGCCGATCCGGCCGGACTCGGACGGACGCCGGGCTGGCGAGTGCCGAACGACCGCGAGGCGATCGGCTGGTTCAAGCGGAGAGTCCGCCTTTTCGCCGACGTCGGGGCTCGCCGGTTCGTGTTCAAGAACCCCGCAGGCGCCAGGCATCGTTACCCGCCGAACGCGTTGCGATGGATTCATCGAGAGCGGAAGGAGATGCTCCGCGACGCGATCACGCAACTCAAGGCCGAGTATCCCGGCCTTGAGATCGGGCTCTATGTCGGCTCGGGGATCGATCCGACGCCGGACGACCTCGATTACTCGAACGACCACGTCATCGCGCCGGACTTCGAGGACGCCGATGACCGGCGGATCATGCTGGAGTCTTACGCCGAAGTCCCACGCTGGGGGTTCGATTTCCTGTTCATGGACAACATCAGCGGCAAGGGGGGCAACTATCAGCCCCGCCGCTGGATGGCGTGGATCGAGAACGAAATCGGCATCCCGACATACGGCGAAGCGGTGCCCACGACGAGGGATTCGAGCAAGTACCCGCCCGGCCCGTGGGGCGTGCACATGGGTCCGGACCGAGAGGAGATGGACGCCTGGCGGTACATGGCTCTCCGAGAGTTCGTCGAGACGCGGAGCATCACGACCGACGGCATGCACGAGCATTACGTCGGCTTCACGGGACGCGACGAAGACTGGCGGAGCGAAGACAACGACCTCCGCCGCCCGATCGTGGACGACTTCATCGAACGCGGATTCGTTCCGTTCATCTACGAACGCGGCGAGCGCGACGCGGAGGTCCAGATCGTAGAATACGCCGTCCAGAAGCTCGCCGAGTACGAGGCGAATCGCCGGAGCGGCGATCCGGCGAGCGACGGCGAGAAATGAACCGGCGCCGCGGCGCGGGGAGAGGCCATGCGGCTGCTGCACGTCATCCACGCGATCGACCTCGCCCAAGGCGGGGTCGTTCGCTCGGTGCTGGACCTGACGAGCGGACTCGCAGCACGCGGACATGAAGTCCGCGTGCTGACGCAACGCAACGTCGACGGACCGGGGACGGGCGACGCTCCCGAACTGCCCGGCGTCGAGATCGTCGAGGCGCCGGGCCCGCCCCGGAGCTTCCGCCGGCTGTCTCCCGCCGGGCTTGAACTTGCCGCACGCGAGTCGGAATGGGCCGACGTCGTCCACTTCCACGCACTCTGGCACCCGATGCATCTGGACGTCGCACGTCTCGCGCGGGAAGCGAATCGCGGTTGCGTGCTCTCGACGCACGGGATGCTCGACGACTACACGATGAAGATGAAGCCGCTCAAGAAGCGTGTTTACCTTCGGCTGGCCGGCACGCGGGTGCTTGAATCGATGCACTTCATGCACTGCACTTCGCCCATCGAATTGTCGGAGAGCCGTCGTTGGTTCGGGGCCGCCCGCGATCGGGGCCGAGTGATCCCGCTCGCGCTCGACGTCGACGCGCTCACGGCGACGGGCGCACGAGCGCCGAGCGGAGCGACTGGGGGGGCGGAGGTTCGTGAGAAGCTGGGCCTGCCGCCCGGCAAGATCGTCCTCTTTCTCGGACGCGTGCATCCCATCAAGGGGTTGCCGCTGCTCGTCGAGGCGTTCGCGCGGATGCGCGAGCGGGACGACGCAGCGGTTCTCGTGATCGCGGGAGACGAGGAGTCGAAGGCCGAGGCGAACCTCATTCGGAGCCTCGTTCGAGAACGAGGCTTGGACGAGCGAGTTCGTCTGGTCGGCGTCGTCAATGGAGCCGTCAAGACGGCGCTGCTTTCGGAGGCGGAGGTTCTCGTGTTGCCTTCGCATCACGAGAACTTCGGGATGGTCATCCCAGAGGCCTTGATGTGCGGGACGCCCGTCGTCGTCACCAAAGGTGTCGGCATCTGGCCCGACGTGGTGGATCGCGGCGCCGGGCTGGCCGTCGAGCGCGACCCTGACGGGCTGTCGAAGGCGATCCGAAGCGTGCTCGACGACCCCGCGGCGGCGGCCGCGATGGCTCAGGCGGGCGCCGATTGGGTGAGACAGTGTCTATCCGGAGACGCGGTGATGTCGCAGTACGAGTCGATGTACGAGGACGCCGTGCAGCGGGCGAAAACGAAGTGAGGCCCACCGCGGCGGGGTGGACCGATCCCTTCAACCCGACGCGTTCCGCGCCCGGGCGGACGCTTGTTCCTTCGCGTAATTCGCCGCTTCGATCATCCCGTCAACCATCCGCGGCAGGCTGAACCGGTCGCGGACGGTCTCTTCCGCGCCGGTGACGAGCCGCGCATGAAGCTCGTCGTCGTCGAGCAGCCGAGCCAGCGCCGCCTCGAGAGCTTCCTGCGAGCCGTCCGCGTAAAGCAGCCCGTTCTCCTCGTGGCGGAGCGCCTCGATCTCCGGATTCTGCGCCTCCAGCCGATCGCTCGTCACTGCCGGCAGGCCGTACCCGAACGCGTGCAAGAGCGAGAGCCCGACATTGGCGGGATAGCAGAACGCGCGGGCGGAGCAAAACCAAGGTGCGAGGCTCGCTTCCCCGTAGACGGCGCCGAGAAAGAGGACCGATTCGGCGACGCCGAGATTCGAGGCCAGAGCGCGGAGTTCGTCGAGTTGATCGCCCGCGCCGACGACGACCGCCTTCAGCGAGGGACGCGTTTCGCGGAGACGTGCGATCGCCCGGACGAGCATGTCTACGCGATTGTTGGGATCGAGTCGGGAGACATAGAGCAGAGTTGCCCGCGGATCGAGCCCGTGCTCTCGTTGGAAGTGCTCGAGCGCGCGAGGGTCGGCGAGCGTCGCGCGGCGAGCTTCGCGTATCGGGCCCTGGTCAAGGCTGTTGAGCGCGACGAAGCAGCGGCCGGGATCGTCGCGGCTCTCTTGCAGGTGGCGGTTGCGAGCGGTGTGGTTGTAGAAAAGGAGGGCGTCGGCGGCGGCGCCGATCCGGGTGCGGACAGCCTTCCGCCAGCCCCGTTCACGCTTGGAGTATCCATGCCCCCACGCGACGACGCCGACGCGACGCCGCTTCGCCGCCGCGAGGGCGGGCAGGAGGCTCAGCGCGCGGGGCGCCCAACTCACGACGGCGACGTCGAAACGCGTCGGGTCGGCCACGCGTGCGTGAGCTCGGCTCCAGCGGAAACCCAGCGGGAGTCGGTGCTGGTCCACGTGCTCCGCCTTGAAGCCGACGGGTTCGACGTTGGGGATGCCCGCTTCGGTCGAGTAGAACAGCGTGAGATCGATATTCGGACGCGAGGCGAGTTCCCGATAGACCGGGACCCGGTATTTCGCGAGCGAGGGCTGCTGAATCGCGACGCGGAGCGGTCGCGAGGCGGGGGCCACGTCGTGGACGCTGGGGTCGTCGCGGTCGGCGTCAATCATGGGTCGTGCTGCTCGCAGGGCGGCGACAATCGGTCTCGGCGGTGCCGGGAGAAATCCGCGACCTAGTGGTCCGCGTCAGGACGCGAGCCGATACTCTAGCAATCGGGCGACCCACATCCAGCGTCGGCCGTAGGACGAGCATGGCGAACTCTCTCGGAATTCTGTGCTTTGCGCTCGCAGGCGCGACGGCGCTGCTGATTCTCTTTGAAGAGATCAGCGGCCGCGTCAGGCTGTTCTCGCTGCGAAACATGTTCCTCTTCGGCTTCATCATCTTCCAGTTGCTCAGCGGCGGGTTCGCGTTATCGGTCGCGCAGATGGACCGATTCGTGCTTTCCGATACATCGCAGCTCGGAATCACCTACGTCGTCGCGGTCTCGGCCTTTCTGGGCGTGTTCCTGCTGTGCTACCGATGGAAGTCGCCCGTCGTTCGGTTGACGTCGCTTATCCCGGCCGCGCGCGAGAACCCCGGTTTCGGCAAGGCGTACGCGACGGCGATCGTCTGCACCGTCTTGGCGATCGGGTTGAACGTGGTGCCGATCCCGTATGTCGGGATTCTGACGGGGTACATGGCGGTTGGGCTCGCTGCCGTGGCCGCGGGCATCGCCGGCTGGCTCTGGGCCCCGCGGTTGTTCAACCCGGTCGTCGCGCTCATGGTCATACCCATCGTCGGGCTGAATTGGGTGCTGATGAGCGAGGGGTATGGGCGACGCGACGAGTTGACGGTCCTCGCCGCGACCGGTTGGGGAATGTTCTATTCCCATTTCCGCTATGTGAGCATGAAGCGCTACCTTCTCCCCGTCGTCGCCTTTGCGGTCGCGGCGGGGGCGCTCATGGGAATGGTGACGTCCGTGCGAGGTGAGACTCGCGATAAGCCGGCGGTCGCGAAAGCCGTCATCGTGCTCACGCAAGGAGACCCGTTCGGCATCGTGAACGACGTCATCTCGGGTCAGGGCGCAGCCCAGATCAGCATGTGGATCATCCAGGGCTATCCGGAAACGTTCGAGTACCGCCCGTTCCGGACGCTCAAATACTTCGTCGAATTTCCGATCCCGCGCGAGATCTATCCCGACAAGCCGCTCTCGCTCGGACAGGACGTGGTGACGCAGGCGAGCGTCCGCAACGTGAAGCGGGTGGGCGCCGACGGGAAGTCGGGCCTGAATGTCGGCCCCGGAATCGTCGGCCAATCATGGGCCGACGGCGGTTTCCTGTTCGTCGTCTTCTACGCCGTGCTCTTCGGTTTGCTCATACGGGCGTTCGACGAATTGGTCCATCGAGAGCAAGACAAACTGCTCGCGACGCTCCCCGCCGCAGCGGCGCTGGGCCAGGTGATCGGCATCCCCCGTGGCGGCGTCGCGACGATGACGTTCGTCTTCATCTTCACCACCATCACCACCTATCTCGTCGTGCTCGCGATCGGCTGGATTCTCCGCTTCCCCCACTCCAGCGGACCGGACCCGGTCTCGGAAGAACGGCACGACGGTGAATCGGACGCGGAGTTGTGGGAGCCCGAGGATCGCAACTGGGCTGCGCTGACCGAGTGATGTTTCGTCGACTGGGACGGGATCACGGCGAGAGATCGAGCGCCAAGTCGACCAAGACCGGTCGGTGATCGGAACCACCAGCGGTGTCGAGTGTGGTCCATTCGATGACGCGGAACGGACCCCGCGTCCAGACGTCGTCGATGGCGACGCGCAGCGGACCCGCGACGCCCGCCGGCCACGTGCCATCGAATCGGACGAGCGGCTTCGAGGGTCGCAGCGACGTCGACTCGTAAAGTGATCGGGCGCGCGCCGAGGTCGGTGAGGCGTTGAGGTCCGCGCCGAGGACGACCGGAGTGGTCGGTCCGAACCGTTCATCGAGGAGCGTGGCGGAAGCGCGCACGGACCGTCGGCCGGTGGCGGCGTTCTCGGGCGTCCGTGGCGAGAGCGGATGAATCGCCATCAGCCCGACGCTCACGCCATGCATCTCAGCGATCGCATACGCCGGGCCTTCCGCTCTGTCCGGGGGGGACCAGTCATCCGCACCCCGCAGCGGATGCTTCGAGAGAATCACCCGCATGCCTTTGCCGACGTTGCGAGGCGTCAGCCGGTACGGGTAGCGCGAGCCGATGCGAGGGTCTTCGCGCAACGCAACGTGCATGCTGCCGAACGTCTCCAGCAAGATCACGACATCCGGCTCGTGTCGGACGAGCAGTTCCACCAACGGTTCCGGGTCGCGATTGCTGTGTCTGACGTTCCAATGGAGAACACGGACCGGGATTTGGCCGACGGTCGGCGCCCCGGTGGAATGTTGTCGAGGAACGCTCAGCACAGCCCATCCACACACGACAAGCGACGCCGTCGCGACGACAAGGCACGCCCAGAAGCGAAGCGCCAGCGTCAACAGCGCGAGCGACGCAGCGACCACGAAAAGCGGCGCGACAAAGCTGGAGGCGACGTTCGCGTAATGGGCGAGTGTCGTCTCGCTGTCGGGCGGGAAGCGCGCAAAGAGCGAGACGACGAGACACGCGATCGCGAGCGGCCAGGCGACGAGCCGGAGCGCGACGCCGAGGCGGCGGCGGCGTTTGGGTCGTCGGCCCGGCGCGCCGCCGCGGCGGCGTCGCGAGCGACGGAAGCGGAGCTTGCCGGCGCCGATCTCCCTGGAAGTGCGCATGGTGGGCGACATCGTCGGGACCGCTCTCTGGTGTCAGGCGCGGGCGAGTTCGCGATACGCGCGGAGCCATTCGTACTGCCGTCGCACGCCGGTTTCGAAAGACGTCTGCGGTGCGTAGCCGAGTTCGTCGGCCGCGCGGGCGATGTCGGCGTAGGTGCGCTCGACGTCGCCGGGCTGCATGGGCTGCGGCTCGACCCTGGCGGGCTCGCCGACGACTGCCGCGATCGTGTCGATCATGTCGCGAAGGGTCGTGGGTCTGCTGCCGCCGAGGTTCCAGATGCGATAACCGTGGTTGGCGATGCGGTCGTACGCGGCGAGGACGCCCCGGACGATGTCGTCGATGAACGTGTAGTCGCGGCTGGTGGAGCCGTCGCCGAACATCGGGATCGTCTGTCCGCGTTCGATGAGGTCGATGAACTTCGCGATCGCGAGGTCCGGTCTCTGTCGCGGGCCGAAGACCGTGAAGAAGCGAAGCATGGCGATCGGAAGGCCGTGCAGGTGATGATGTGTGTGGCCGATGAGTTCGCAGGCGCGCTTGGTGGCGGCGTAGGGGCTGATCGGGTGTTCGACAGGATCGGTTTCGGCGAAGGGAACCTTCTCGTTGTTGCCGTAGACGGAAGAGGAAGAAGCGCAGACGAAGCGGGTGGGCGAGCCGGCTTCGCGGGAGGCTTCGAGCAGGTTGGCGGTGCCGGCGACGTTGACCTCCGCGTAGAGCGCCGGCTCGGCGATGGAGGGCCGAACGCCGGCGCGCGCGGCGAGGTGGACGACGCCGGCGGGTTTGACGGTGTTGAAGAGCTGAACCAGCTCGGCACGCTGTCGGATGTCGAGTTCGACGAAGTCGAAACGGGCGCCGCGGTCGCGGGCCGCGACGCGAACGTCCTCGATCGTCTGGCGTTTGCGATGTGGCGAGTAGAAGCCGTCGAGATTGTCAAGGCCGACGACGGCGGCGCCGCGCTCGAGAAACGCTTCGCAGACATGCGAGCCGATAAAGCCCGCCGCGCCCGTGACGAGGACGACGTCGTCGCCGGCCGCGGCGGCTGAACGGTCGTTGTCACGATGGGTGTCGGTCGGCTTCACGCGGAACGGCCTTTCGCAACGCGGCGTCGGGAGCGGCTCGGTTGTACCCCATGTTGGAAACGCGCGTCGACGCATCGGCGCTCGGGGCGACCTCGCCCGCCGCGGTCGACGGGCCCGGCGACGCCGGCGATCGCGCTCTGCGTCGCGCACAAGAAAGCGGGGCGCCATCCGTCAGACGGCGCCCCGCTGGAGGAGAGAGAGAGAGATTTCACCAAAATGATATCGGTCCTACGGGTATTCCTTGGTCAACGTTCCGAGGAATTTCACGCATTTTTGGGAGTTGGCAGGTTGCGACATCCCCCGTCTCGGGCTAGCGATCGGGTGTTTGCTGACAGCGACGCGTGGAAACAGCCGCCGAAAGAGGGGTTTCGCGTGACGTGTTTCGCAGGCCGGCACCCGGTCTCGCAGGTAGGGCGAGAGGCCCAAAGGTCCGGCGCGCCGCCTTTTCACCGCTGCCGAGAGGCGATTTCCGCATCGGCCGTCGGCGGAATCAGCCGCCGGGATGGAACGGGTAGACCAGCGGGGCGATCAGCGTCGCGACCACGGCGACGATCAGCGTGAGCGGCACGCCCATACGGATGAAGTCGGAGAAGCGGTAGCCGCCCGGGCCGTAGACCATGAGGTTGGTCTGGTAGCCGATGGGTGTGGCGAACGAGCACGCGGCGGCGCTCATCAGAATGATGACGAAGGGTTCGGGGCTGACGCCGAGGCGCTCGGCGGTGGCGATGACGATCGGGAACATGAGCGCGGCGGCGGCGACGTTGGTGACGAATTGGGTGATGAGGTTGACGAGCAGGAACGTGATGAAGAGGACGACCCACGGTCCGAGCGGTTGAACGAGGGCGAGGACGGAGTCGGCGAGGAAGGGAGCGGCGCCCGAGTCTTGCATCGCCCTGCCCAGCCCGAGCGCCGCCCCGACGGCCAGCAGCACCTCCCAGTTGATGTTGCGGCGCGCGTTGGTGGAGTTGGTGCAGCGGACGAGGATCATGAGGCAGGCGCAAAGGAGCGCGGCGGTCATGGGCGTGAGCGACTCGGTGGGAACGGCAAGCTCGGGCAGGGCGTCGTCGAGCGCGACGAGCAGGCGCCGGATGGGGCCGGCGAAGCTGAGCAACGCGATGAAGAGGGCGACGATGGCGAGGGCCAGCGGGGCGCGCGAGAAGTCCGGCGGTTCGCCGCCGTCGACGGAGGAGACGAGGAAGAAATCGGCGCCGTTGCGATGAAGCTCGACGAACTCGCGGTGCGTTTCGAGCAGGAGCGTGTCGCCCGGTTCGAGGACGATGTCGCCGATCTTGCCCGGAACACGCTCGCCGCCACGATGGACCGCGATGATGGCGGCGTTGTACTTCGTACGGAAACGCGAGTCGCGCACCGACTTCCAGGCGAACGGGGCGCGGCGGCTGACGACCGCTTCGACCAGCAGGCGTTGCCGACGGGCCGCGTTGACTTTCGTGATCTGGTCGGCGGCCGGGACGAGACCCTTGATTTTGCGGAGGTCGACGACCGACTCGACGACGCCGACGAACACGAGCACGTCGCCGGCCGCTATGACGGTCTTCGGCCCCGGTGCGGGGATCTGTCGCTCGTCGCGTTCGACTTCGGCGAGGTAGAGGCCCGGCAGTTGGCGCAGCCCGGCTTGTTCGATCGACTTGCCGACGACGGGGGAGTCGCGCTCGACGAACATCTCGACGGTGTACTTCCGGGCCTCGTCCCGCGAAGCCGCGGCGGGCTTGCGCTCTCGGAGGAGAACGGGCGTGGCGAGCAGCACGAAAGCGACGCCGACGAAGGCCACCGGCAGCCCGACCGCGCCCATCCACCACATCTGCTTCGTGGCCGAGGGCGCTTCGAGGCCCAGCGCAGCGACGTATTCGCTCTCCGCCGCGTAACGGACGTATTCCTCGGTGACGACGATGTTCGGCGCGGTGCCGATCAGCGTGCACGACCCGCCGAGAATCGCCGCGAATGAGAGCGGCATCAGCAGCTTGGACGGGCTGATGTCGAGACGCTTGGCCCAATCGCTGATCACCGGCAGATACATCGCGACGATCGGCGTGTTGTTCATGACGGCCGACATCGCGGTGACCGGCGCCATCATGCGGAACTGGGCGGAGGCGAGCGTCGTCGGCCGGCCCAGAAGGCGATCGACCAGCAGCCGCATGGCGCCGGTCTCGACCAGCCCCCCCGCGACGACGTAGAGCGCCGCGATCATCACCACGGTCTGACTCGCGAAACCCGCGACCGCCTCGAGCGGCTCGACCACGCCGGCCAGGGTGAGCAAGGTCAGCGCGCCGATCATCGCGTAGTCGACGCTGATGCGGTTGCTGACCAGCGCGCCCATGAGGGCGAGCAGCGTCGCGATGGTCAACCAGCCGTCGAAGCCCACGCTGAGCCTTTCGAGAATCAGAAGAGAACGGGACCGACCAAACGCCGGGTCACGGTCACCCCGGAGATGGGATTGTCGTCGAAGCGGGTGTGGGTACGCCAGCGAACGCGCGGAGTTCGCGTGAGGCTTCGCCCCTGCCACGCCACCGGCGGGTGATGCGGGGGCAAAGCGAGAGGTGATGCGGGGGCCAAAGCGAGAGGCGAAGCGGGGGTGAAGAGAGAGGCGGAGCGGTGGTCGGACCGGGGCCGACTCGCGGGAACGATCAGGGTTCGATCGGCGGCAGCGCCGCCTCGATCCGCTCGCGGTCCGGCTCAAGAGAGGCCGGAAGCTTGAGCGATGTGCCGAGCCCGGCTTCGTCTTCGTCCGCGGTGAAGCCCGGGCCGACGGTGGCGAACTCGAAGAGCACGCCGCCGGGGATGCGGACGTAGATCGATGAGAAGTAGGTGCGGTCGAGGACCGGCGAAACGCTGAGGCCGGCCTCGACCAGCCGGCGGCGGAGCTCGTCTTGGGCCACGCGGTCGGGCACGGTCCAGGCGACATGATGGACATCGCCGGCCCCGGGGCGGTGTCGTCCCGGGGCGGCCGCGCGGACGCAGAGGCGCTTGCCGGGTCCAGCGCCGACGTCGCTCGTGTCCGAGGAGTCGCCCCCTGGAAGGTCGAAGCGGCGCAGATCGTCGGCATGGGCTCGGCCATCGATGAAGCCGAGCACGTCCCGAAGAAAGGCCGCGGTGTCGTTCGGCGCATCGGAATCGATCAGCGGGCCGTCGAGGCCGCGGAGGCGGTGCTCGGGCGGGATGGTCGAGTCGGCGAGGCGTGAAGCGCCGTCGTCGGCTTCGTCCGAGTCGCGGGCGGTGTCGTCAGCGAGCGTGTCTTCCTCGATCGAGAGATGGACGCCGGGGCAAGACGAGTCGAGCGAGCCGTCGAAGTGGAGTTGCGATCCGACCTGATCGAAGCTGACGCCCGCGTCGCGCAGGCGGCCGCGCCAGAAGTCGAGCGAGCCGGGCGCCACGACGAAACCCACCCGCGCGAACCGCGGGCCGACATGATTGGTTTCGTGCGCCCCGGCGATCGGGAAGACGGTGAAGACCGAGCCGGGCGAGCCCCACCGGTCCCCGAAGTAGAGGTGGGGCATGGAGGGGTCGTCGAAGTTGACGGTGCGTTTGACGAGGCGAAGCCCGAGCAGATCGCGGTAGACGGCGACCGCGCCCGCAGCGGAACCCACGATGGCGGTGACGTGATGGAGACCCGAGGTGGCTGCTGTAGGCATGTCGTCGGGCACTCCTTCGGCGTCCGCAGGATAGGCGAAGCTTCGAGCGAAGCGGGAAGGGTCGAGCGGAGGCGGGGCGCGCGAAACGACGCCCCCGCGGTTCGGCGGGGGCGTCGTGAGAGAAACGGTCGTCCGCGCTCGGCGTCGCCCGAGCCGTGGCGGCGGCGGCTCAGCCGGCGTCGGCGAGCGAGTCCCCGTCGATGCGTTCGAGGACCTCGACGAGGTCGCGAGCGTCGACCACTCCGTCGCCGTTTACGTCGGCGTCGCCGTCGGATCCGAAGCCGGAGAGGACGCGGGTGAGGTCGTCGGCGTCGGTGACGCCGTCACGGTCGAGGTCGCTGCGAAGCTCGTGCAGCAGACGCTGAGCGTCGCTGGCGCGTCGGATGAGGTCGTCCCGGTCGCGGTCACCGTCGCCGTCGGCGTCGAGGATGCGGTCGGTGGCGTTGATGGGCGACTCCCCGGGCATCATGTCGAAGTTCGACCAGATGGTTTGGCGCGACTCAAGGTTCCCGTCGATCGATCTCGAGTTGCTCGGATCGCTCGGATCGCTGGGGTCCGCGATGATGCAGTTGATGGGGCAGAAGAAGAAGTTGTCGTAGAAGATGGGGCCGCCGATGAAGGCCGAGGTGAAGCCGTCGTCGGTCGAGTCGGCGCGGACGGTGCCGATGAGCTTGATCTCGATGTTGTCGCCGGCGATCGGGATCTGACGGAGTTCCTTGCACTTGCACTCGTTGAAGAGGTCGAAGGGACGGTTGGGCGAGGTCTGGCCAAGGAAAATGACGCCTTCTTCGGTGGTTTGGATCACGGGGTCGGTGGGCTGAGTGGTGACCGTTTCGATGCCGGAATCCAGCACGCACTTGGCGACGTCGCCCGTGTCGATGTTGGTGACGACCAGCGTGACGTTCCACTCGACTTGACTCTCGATGCCGATGAGCACGTACGAGAGCTGGCCGCCCCAAACGAACTGAAGGTTGCCCGAGGGCGCGCCGAGCAACTGGCGGCGGAAGAACGTGGTGGAGTTGGCGGCCGACCCGAGAGGGAACTCGTGGTCGCCTTGGGCGAGGCCCTCGGTGAAGAAGGTGGCGGTGTTGCCGAAGGGGCCGAACGGTGTGATCAGCGAGAGCGAGTCGAACTCGGTGAAGACGCCGGCGCCGGTGACGCCGATCTCCCCGGTTTCGATGTCGATGGGCCAGAACGCGGACCCGACCGAGAAGTCGTTGTTGAAGAAGTCGTTGCAATTGGTTGGGAAGGGAACGGGTCCACTCACGAGTTGGGCGTTGGCCGCGCCGGCGAGGCCGAGAGCGAGTGAGACGGCGGCGGCGTTCCGGAGGCGTCGTGCGAGCGTCATGGGGGCTCCTGTCTGACGGGCGGATTGACAGCGTCGTCCGCCGCGCGGCGGATCGTCGCGCACCGACCGCAACGCCCGTACTGATCGCGGCCGGGAAGTCACACGGGGATGTGCGGAAACGGATCGCGGAACCACATGTTTATGTGGTGTTCGCCATGTGACACTTTATTCGGTCCTATGGACAAAACATGTACGTCGCACCACGGGGCAGTGCAACAAAAATGGTTGTAGCGACGCAACTTTTTTGAGATTCAAGACGAGAAAGCTCATATGGTCCCGCAGCAGACTTCGGGCCGACCCGAGGCCGAGCGACGGCCCGCCCGCATCGAGAATCGGGGCGATCCGAGCACCAGTAAAGGGGGCGTCACGGCTGGCCGGCCGAGTTCTTATCGGCGATCGGGCCAGCCTCGTCGTTGCCACGGGTTCGGTCGCCGCGGGCGAAGGCGAACACGACGCTCTCGGTGATGTCCGGTGGATTTCTACCAACTCCGCTATAGGAGTTCAGCTACGCCAGCGGCTAAAGAACTCGAAAAATCCGTGGAAGGCGAGGCTGCCGACCGCGTATGCCCTCGATAGCGAGCGGCCATTGAAGCGCCGGCTCTTGAATCCGCTATTCACACGCCGGTCACGAAAGGTCCGAACGGCTCGGAAGCGTCGACCGGCTGACACGCGACGACCGAGCCTGCCGCCAACCGCCGTCGCGACGATCGGCGTCACGCCGGGCCTTTGCCCTTCCGCCGCGGCGAGCTTCGGGGCTGGCGTTTGCCCTTCTTGCCGGCGCGGGTGCCGGCCGCGCCGGGCTTCTTAGTGCGCGGGCTCGATTTGACGCGGAGTTCACTCAGGCGGATGGGTTCTTCGCCGCTCATCAGCGCCGGGTCGTCCTTGATCGAGTTGATCTGGTCGCGGAGGCCCGCGGCCTTCTCGAACTCAAGCGACTGCGCGGCGGTCATCATTTCCTCTTCAAGAATCGACAGCAGTTCCTGCACGTCGTACTCGGGCTCGTCGGACTGCATCTTCTGGCGGGCCTGCTTGCCCGCGCGCAGCTCGGCTTCTATGCCGCGGCGGATCTCCTTGAACACGGTGGCCGGGGTGATGCCGTGTGCTTCGTTGTAAGCGAGCTGCTTCTCGCGGCGGCGATTCGTTTCGTCGATGGCCGCCTGCATGGGCTCGGTGACTTCGTCGGCGTACATGATGCACGTGCCGAAGGCGTTGCGAGCCGCGCGGCCGATCGTCTGGATGAGCGAGGTTTCCCCCCGAAGGAACCCCGTCTTGTCGGCGTCGAGGATGCACACGAGCGAGACCTCGGGCAGGTCGAGCCCCTCGCGGAGAAGATTGACGCCGACGAGGACGTCGAACTCGCCGAGCCGGAGGTCGCGAAGGATCTCGATGCGGTCGAGCGTGTCGATCTCGGAGTGGAGGTAGCGGACCTTGAGGCCCGCTTTGTCGAGGTAGTTGGTGAGGTCTTCGCAGAGCCGTTTGGTCAGGGCGGTGATCAGGACGCGGCCCCCGCCTTCTTCGATCGGCAGCTCGATGCGGCGGCGGCACTCTTCGAGCAGGTCGGGAACCTGTCCCTCCGCCGGGCGGACCTCGACGACGGGGTCGAGAAGGCCCGTGGGGCGGATGATCTGTTCGACGATCTCGCCGCCCGTCTGTTCGAATTCGTAGGGGCCGGGGGTCGCGGAGACGAAGAGCACCTGCGCGACGGTGTCCTCGAATTCGTCGAACGTGAGCGGTCGGTTGTCCATCGCGGCGGGGAGGCGGAATCCGTGGTCGACCAAGACACGCTTGCGAGCCATGTCGCCGTTGTACATGGCGCGGATCTGGGGGACGGTGACGTGGCTCTCGTCGATCATCATCAGCCAGTCCGAAGCGGGCCCGTGGCGGAAGTAGTCGAGGAGCGTGTACGGCGGGTCGCCCGGCTTGCGGCCGTCGAAGTAGCGCGAATAGTTCTCGATGCCGTTGCAGAAGCCGACCTCTTCGATCATCTCCATGTCGTACTTGGTGCGGGCGAGCAGCCGCTGGGCTTCGAGCAGCTTGCCCTCGCTGCGGAGCTCGGTGACGCGGGCGTCGAGATCGTCTTTGATCTGTTGAAGGGCGAGCGAGCGAGTGTCCTCCGGCATGACGTAGTGGACGGCCGGGAAGATGTGGAACAGCGATTCGTCGGCGAGTACCTCGGCGGAGGTGGGGTTGATGAGGCTGATGGATTCGATCTCGTCTCCGAAGAGCTCGATGCGGACGGCGAACTGTTCGTAGGCGGGGTAGAGGTCGATCACATCGCCGCGGACGCGGTAGGTGCCGCGTTTGAAGTCGACTTCCGCCCGCTGGTATTGCATGTCGGCGAGCGCGAGCAGAAACTCGCGGCGGTCGATCTCCTGACCGGTCTGCACGGTGACGACCTTCTCGGAATACGCGGTCGGCGAGCCGAGGCCGAAGATGCAGGAGACGGAGGCGACGATGACGACATCGCGCCGGGAGAGCAGATTGGACGTCGCGGCGAGGCGGAGGCGGTCGAGGTCGTCGTTGCGCGACGCGTCTTTCTCGATGTAGATGTCCCGCTGCGGGATGTAGGCCTCGGGCTGGTAGTAGTCGTAGTACGAGACGAAGTAACCGACCTTGTTCTCGGGAAACAGGTCTTTGAACTCTTCGTAGAGCTGGGCGGCGAGGGTTTTGTTGTGCGAAAGGACGAGTGTGGGCTTGCCGACATTGGCGATGCAATTCGCCATGGTGAAGGTCTTGCCGGTGCCCGTGGCGCCGAGGAGGCAGACGCGGCGCTGGTTGTCGAGGAGCCGGCGGGAGATGTCGGCGATGGCTTGGGGCTGATCGCCGGTCGGTTTCATGCTGGAGACGAGCGCAAAGGGCGAATCGGCGGCGCGTGGCGTGGTGACGGCAGTCATGCGCGAATGGTAGGGACCGCCCTCGGTCCGGCGGGTCCGCTGGAGTTCACACCGATCATGAAACACTGTTCCGTCACCGCTCGGCGAGAAGCGGGTCTCGAGCGCCGCCGTGCGACCGCTGCGAAGCCCAAAGAGCAACCGTGGGACTGGTGCACGAAAGGGCGATCAGTCGCCCGGCGGCGGCGCTACACCCTCCACGCCGAGGCAATAGCCCGTTCGCCAGACCGGGAAGGTCGCGTCGAAGCGGTGGCCCGCGAAGTGCTCGGGTGCATAGCCGGTGCGATGGATGAGCCAGCCGCGCATCTCGAGCGCGAGGCGCGGCCAGTCGGCGTCGCCCGGGTGGGCGTGCCCGTCCTGTTGAACCTCGGGAGAGGCGTCGCGGGCGAGGGCGGCCGCACTCGCGAGGTCGCCCGGCGAGATGGGACGCACTTCCAGGCCGGTGTTGACCCGCGTCTGCCATGCCGCGGCTCGGTCGCTGGTGACGCCCGAGTGGTCCCAGAGATGGACTTCGGCGATGACGCTCGCTCCTGCGGCGAGTTCATGATGCACCAGCAGCTCCATCGTGAGCGACCGGGCGGGATAATCGCAAAGCATCCAGGTCGCTTCGATGCCCGACGGGCGCCGACCCGGGTGGCGGATGTGCTCGGGGACCAGCCGGGCGAGGTCGAGCGGCTGATCGGGCGAGAGCCCCGCCGCGTGCCTGACGAGCAGCTTGCCGCGCTCGCGAGAGTGCACCAACGGGAGTGGCGTGGTCGAGAAGCGAGGGATGGGTTCGCTCACGGGGACCTTGGGCGCCGGTGGCGCCGGGGCTTTCTCCGATTTGGTCGCCGGGCCAGAGGGTTCGCCCGCGCGCTCTTCGGACGTGAGACGGAAGTCGCCCGTCACCAGGGGGAGTGCGTCGGCCCGCGCGGTCGAGCCCCGCGAGCCGACGAGGCGGAACAGGCGTGCGCAGCCGGGATCGTCAGGATCCGGAACCAGTGCGGCGAATGAGTAGAGCACGTCAACGGCGCGACCGGTGATGGCGCGACCGCACTCGAACAACCGCTCGCGGACGGAGGCGTCGGCGGCGGTGAGTTCGGCGCCGCTGCCCGCGTCGGTGAGGCGGGCCTGCTGCTCGAGAAGCTCGACGAGCTTGGCACGGCTGCCCCCATAGCGACGGTAGAGCGAGTCGAGCCCGTCGACCGCGGCCGCCGCTTCTTTCAGCGTCGATTCCACCTCGCCTTCATCGAGGCTTTCTCGATGATCGCCCAGCGCCTCGATCAGGTCGCGCAACGCCCTGATGCCAGGCAACCGAGCGACCACCTCCGGACCTTCGTATGGGCGGGTCGCAACGTAGGCCACTCGTTGACACGTCGTCCGTTCGACGCCGAGCAATTCCGACGCGCCCGTCGCCGAGCGATGTGCTTGCGGAAGGCGATCCCACACGCTGCGGAGTGCCGCGTGGAGTCGGGCGCAGGTTTGATCGGAATCGGCACGAACTCCGACACTCGGAGTGACGGCCGCTCGATGCGATACAGCGCTGCTCATGGACGGAACATTCTCCTCCAACGAGGACGGGTCGGCAGGATCGCTCAAAGTATCGCTACCCAACTATTGGTAGCAGAGAGACGGCACGCCGTGACGACGCCATCGTGGGATTTCTCGAACGTCGGCAGAGGCGACCGCGCCGAACGTATCGCTCCAGCGCAGACGTCGGACAAAAGATCACAAACTTCTGGAACAGTTCTGGCACTCACCATCATTCGCACTAGACTATCCTGGAGGCGTCCGGACGACGTACTCGCCAGAGAGACTCGTAGATAATCGACACGCGGCATTCGCGTGAGAGAAAAGAGGGAGCAGATCCATGCTTGTATCGAGATTGATGAAGTCGGTGGCGGTCGTCGCGTTGGCCGGCGCTGGTCAGGCGTTCGCGTCGCCAGCGATTTCGTTTGAGAACAACAACGAACCACTCGTAGCCACGACTGGCGCCATCGACCGCACCGTCGGTTGGACCTTCACCTCCGCCCAACCGCTCCGCGTCACCGGCTTGGGCTATTTCGACGCGGGCAATACGAGTCTCTCGGATTCGTTCGGCGACGGCCTGTTCGTCGATCATCCCATCGCGATCTTCGACGCTGCCGGCAACACGCTCTTCCAAACCGTTGTCGCTGCGGGTCAGTCCGGCACGCTCGTCGACAACTACCGCTACGCCCCGGCCGACCTGCTCCTCGACGCCGGCGTGGAATACACCATCGCTTCCTTCGCTCCCGAAGGAACCTACGGCACCAGCGATCCTTACGACCCGTTGCCGGACCTCACCTCCGACTGGCTGTTCCCCGATGGTCAAGGCGGCGTCGACGCTCGGCTGCCGGAAGTCGATCTCGATCCCGTACTGACCTTCGTGGGCAGCCGCTTCCAGCTCTTCGAGAGCGACCTCGTCTTCCCCGAATTGACCAGCACCTCGATCTTCGGTCTCGAAGGCGCGAACTTCTCGTTTGAAATCATCCCCACGCCCTCCGGAGCGGCTCTGCTCGCCGGCGTCGGCCTTCTGACGCTCCGTCGCCGCCGCGCTTAATCGCTCGCGACCGACCGGACCGCGCCGTCGAGCGCGTCCGCCGAAACCTCAGACACACGACACGCGGCCCGCGGACGAATTCCCGCGGGCCGCTTTGCGTTCATCGACGCCGAAGGCGTGCGACGTGCGATACGCGTGAGTGCAACTGCCGCCGCTACGGTTTGCGGAAGAGCCGCGTCAGTGGGTGAAGCCCCCTTCGCGAACGCACCGACGCCAAGCCCGCATCGCCCGAGGCGACCAACCTCCAAACGAACAACAACCAAAAAAATCTGGGATGACCCTTGCCGTGCGGTGGTTGATCGGGTAAGTTTGAGTTGTCGCGTGTTTGTTCGGGTGTGTCCGCCATGGTGGCGACGCACCCGGTCGAGATCGCGGGCCGGTCGGCTCGCCGCTCGACACGCTTCGACCTGTTCGCAATGTCGCCGCCCATGCCCGCTGAGGACGCCTGGATGCTCACTCAACGACCCACCCCCGAAACCGAGACCAACGCGACACGCCGCGAAGGCCGGGTCGCGAGAGGGCCGCGGCAGAGTCCGGGCACGAGAGCCCCGCAAACCTCCCCAGCATCCGCAATGCGCCGTCGCGAAACGCGGCCGCTCGAAGAACGAACCATGGCCGCGTGGGCGGTCGGGCGCACCTCTCCGCCGGGAGCGATGACCACCGGGACCCCATGCACCGGCCCGTCGTCGGGAAGCGATCCGCACGCGAAGTGGCGCTCCGCGCAGCATCTGGCGTTGCCGTTATCGCACGGAGCGCGGGAAGCGCGATACGCACAGGCCGATCAAAGATTCGTCGAGCGGGCGGCCGGCTGGGCGTTGCATGCCGCTGCGGCCGGCTGTTACGCAGCCGTTCGGGCGGCGCTCGCGACGGCGTTCGCGACAGGGCTCACGGTCTGGGGGCTGAAGAGCGCCCTAGGCGACCTCAGACGTTCGGACGAGCGATCCCGGCAAAGCCAAACAGGCGAGCCGACGGCCCTCGGCAGCGCATCGGCGGGAAGCCCGCTCGTCCGACTGGGCCCGGGCGGAACGTACACCCGCGACATCCTGCGGGCGCCGTCGCCGCCGACCGGCCACGCGGACTGTGGGGCGGGCTCGCGAGACAACAGAATCGGTATCCTCGGGAAGCTGGGACCAAACGGGGGAAGGTTCGATAACACCGACCCTGGCGGCAGGCGGGGGATACCGGCGCAAGGTGCTCGATCCGGTCGGCGTTCGTCCGCAGCCGTGCGTCTGGTATGGCGCGACGATGCCGATACGCCGTCGCCGCTGACGGTAACCAACCGTCCGACCGCCGTCAGCCCCGCGGAGTCGCTCATCGAAAGACGACCGAACGACGCCCGCGAGGGTGTGGCGGGGTGGACGGCGGAGTGGACAGGGGGGCGAAACCGACCGGGGCTCGGTGGCGGGTCGGGCGACGCGAGCCGGCTACGGAACGCAGCCGAACGAACCGCAGCCCGCAGCATGAACGACTTGAACGATCAGACAGCGACATCGACCCGGAGCGGCGAGCCGCCGAGGGCCGAGCGTCGGGAGGCGCAGCACAATGAACCTGACCCCAAAACAACTGACGATCCTGAAGCTGATCCGCGATTCGCGGGTCCGTTCGGGCTATTCGCCGACGATGCAGGAGCTCGCCGACCAGCTCGACGTCAGCAAGGTCACCGTCTTCGAGCACGTCGAGGCGCTCATCAAGAAGGGCGCGCTCGTTCGGCAGCCGAACAAGGCGCGCTCTTTATCGATCGCTGACGGCGTCTCGCTTCCCGACGAGGAGCAGCCGCTGCGGTTCCCGCTGATCGGCAAGATCGCAGCCGGCTATCCCATCGAGAAATACGAAGAGACCGACGAACTCGACCTCTCCTCCCTGCTCGGGCCGCGCGTCGGGCAGGTGAACGCCACCTTCGCGCTCCGGGTGGACGGCGACTCCATGCGCGACGAGGGCATCCTCGACGGCGACTACATCATCGTCGAACGACGCGACACCGCGCGGAACGGCGAGCGCGTCGTCGCCTTGCTGCCGAACGGCGAGACGACCCTCAAAACGTTCTTCCAAGAGGCCGACCACATCCGACTACAGCCGGCGAATCCCGAGTTCGAGCCGATCCGGGTGAAGGAGTGCAAGATCCAGGGCGCGGTGGTCGGCGTCCTGCGTCGATATGGGTAAACCCCGATAAGGCCAAGCGGTCGGGAACCGCGCTTGTGCGTGCAAATTCTCCAACCCCCGAACATCTATGGGTGCCCCCCACTGACGGGGCCTGTCTCAGCGGGTGGGCGTTGACGCCGAGGACTGACGGGCCGTTCACTCGCGATCTTGCCCTTCCGCATCGGCCAGACGCAGTTCGAGCCGCTTGATCTCGCGCAATAGGCTGTTACGCATCATCTGCAGCCAGAACCAGATCTTCACGGACATGACGATCAGCATGCCGAAGAGAAAGGCCGTGGCCCAAAGCACCCTATCAGCCGCGTCGGGCGTCCCGAAGAATCTCAACGCCGCGACGACGGCGAGCGCGAAGAACCCGAACACCACCCCGGCCGCGTAAAGGTTCCACCATCGGCGGCGGCCCGCGAACACGCCCATGCTTTCGGCGAACAGCGACGGCTCGGCCGCGAGTTCCGCTCTGAGAGCGCGTTCGAGATCGGCGTCGGCGACGACCCCAGCGGAGTCTGTTCGGGTTCTTCGATCGGTTGGCTGATGGTTCATTTCAAGAGGTCCTTTCCATGGCTGCTTTCAGTTTGCGACGGACGCGGTGCAGGCGGGATTTGACGGTCCCTTCACGCACCCCGGCGGCCGCGGCGATCGCGGCGACGCTCATCTCACGGCCGTAGTAGGCGGTGAGCAGCGCCCGCTCACCCGCGCCGAGTTGCGCGAGCGCGAGACCGAGTCGGGCGCGTGACTCGGCGTCTTCCGCGCACCCGGCGGGAGATCGCCATTCATTTCCAGATTCGGACGCTTCGTTCGCTTCGGCCGGCTCAGCAGCCGCGGATGTTCCGCGCTTCAGATGCGGCGGTCTCGGCCCGCCGGCGGTCCCCTTCCGGTCGGCTCCCCCCTCGGAGGTGTCCCGTTCTCGTCGGCGGCGCGTCGCCCCTCGGACACGATCGGCCAGTCGACGCGCCACGATCCGCATGGCCCACCCGCCGAATGCCCGCGGATCGTCGAGGCTGCCGAGACCTCGGGCGATCGACACCCAAGCGTCCTGCACCGCCTCGGCGGGCCAGTCGGCCCCGGCGCCGTCGGCGAAACCGCGGGACAGCCGACGCGCATGCGCGAGCAGCAACGGCTGCCAAATCCGCGCAAGCGCTTCGTACGCGTTCACGTCGCCGGCTTGGGCGCGGAGGACCAGCAGTTCGGTGAGTGGATAGAGCCGTTCCACACCGGCAAGGTCGCATGGCAAACCGATCGGTTGCGAACCAGCGCCACAAGTTTTTGTCGGAAAATCGGTGCGGGCAGCGCCCGTGCCGCGAGCTCGGAAGCTCGCTATGACGCCCAGCCACCGCCACCGTTCCGCGACCGCTCCGCCAACGCCACTGCCCCGCCAACGCCGCCGCAGCGCACAACCTAGGTCCGCGTTGATGACGTCGCCCGCTCCCTCGATGCGCGATCATTCGCAAGCCCGATGGCGGTCGCCGTGTGTGGTCGACGATTTGCTGAGGTTATGAGACGACGGCTTCGTGAAACGGAGGGGACGGATCGGTAGCCTGCGTCGATGACGAACCGTCGAGCGTTGCGTGTCGCGCTGGCCAGTTGTGCGGATCACCCCGGCTTCGTTGCGGGCGGGAACGAGGCTCTCGTCGCGAGATTGCGCGAGCTCGACATCCACGCGGAGTTAGCCGTCTGGACCGACCCCGCGGTCGACTGGTCGGCCTACGACGCGACGCTGATCCGAACGACCTGGGATTACACCTCTCGGCTCGCCGAGTTCCGGTCCTGGATGCGGCACGTGGAAGCCGTAGGGCAGTTGTTCAATCCGTCACGCCTGTGCGAGCCGAACTTGGAAAAGGAATACCTTCGGCGTCTGGGCGACGCTGCGGTGCCGACCGTGTGGCTGAGGGCGGCGGCGGACGACGCCGCGGTCGAGTCGGCGCTCGACGAAGCGGCGCGCCGCGGCTGGGAAACGCTGGCCGTCAAGCCGACGGTCGCAGCCGCGGCCGAAGGCTTGCTGGTCGCGCCGGTGTCCGAGCGGGCGAAGCTGCGAATGCACATCCGCAAGATAGGGCGGGATCGTGGCGTGATGGTGCAGCCGCTGATCGAGACGATCCGGACGCGCGGGGAGCTGTCGGTCGTCTTGATCGAGGGTGAGCCGAGCCACGCGGTTCGGAAGACGCCCACCGACGGCGAACTGCGGTGCCAGATCGAGTACGGCGGCGCTTACGAAGTCGAGTCGCCCGGTGCGGCCGCGCTCGGCGCGGTCGAGCGAGCGTCGGTGTTGTGGCGCGACGAGCCCTCGCCGCCGCTGTACGCGCGGGTCGACCTGCTGGAGCCGGAAGCCGACCTCTACAAGATCATCGAGGTGGAACTGGTCGAGCCGGAGTTGTTCTTCCGGTGGTCGCCAGCGGGCGCGCGTCGCTTCGGCGAAGCGCTGCGGCGGCGGCTTGCCGGAACGCGGTGACTGACAACGCAAGTGCCGCGGGCCGGCGCACGTTGTTGCTCGATACCCGCAAACGCGAACGGCCCCCGATCGCCGGGGGCCGCGTCACACCGCTTTGACGATGGCTCGGACGTGACCGGTCGCCCGGCGGCCTCCGGTCGTTCGCCGCGATGGACGCTCGGCGTCCTCGGTCAGTCCTCTTCCTGCGGTTGATACGCGGCGATGATGTCCGCCTGCACGTTGCCGGGCGTCGGCTCGTCATGGGAATAGTCCATGACGAACGAGCCCTGGCCCGCGGTGACCGACTTCAACTCCGACGAGTACCGGCCCATCTCGCTCAGCGGCACCTTCGCATGAATGATGACCATCTCGCCCGGGAGATAGTCGGTCTCGCCGACCTGCCCGCGTTTGGTGGAGAGGTTCGCGGTGATGTCGCCCATCGCGTTCGACGGCGCCGAGACCTCGACGTCGCAGAACGGCTCGAGAAGCACCGGGTTCGCTTTCCTGACGCCGTCCATGAACGCCCGTTTGCCGGCCGTGATGAACGCGACTTCTTTCGAGTCGACCGGGTGGTGTTTACCGTCGTACACGCGGACGCGAACGCCTTCCATCGGATAGCCGGCGATCACGCCGTGGTCCATCGCCTGGCGGATGCCCTTTTCGATGGCGGGCATGAATTGGCGTGGGATGCTGCCGCCGACGGTTTCGTCGACGAAGTCGAGCTTGTCGCCTTTCTCGGCCATCTCTTCCTGAGTCATCGGCTCCACCTTCAGGAAGACCTCGCCGAACTGGCCGGCGCCGCCGGTTTGCTTCTTGTGGCGGTGGTGCCCCTCGGCCTGGCCCGTGATCGTTTCTTTGTAGGCGACGCGCGGCGGGGCCGTCTCGAGATCGAGCTTGAAGCGGTTGTGGAGCTTCTCCATCACGACGCGCATGTGCAATTCGCCCATCGCTCGCGCGACGGTCTGCTTCGTCGCTGCGATACGCTCGACTTGGAACGTCGGGTCTTCCTCGACGAGCTTGTGAAGAGCGGTGCTGATCTTGGTCTCGTCGCCGTGGCTCTTGGCCTCGAGCGCGAGACCGTACATGGGCCGCGGCATCGGCAGACTCTTGAAACGCAGCGTTTCCAGGTGGTCGTTCTGCGACTCGTGAATGACGCTGTTGTAAATGAGTTCGTCGACCTTCGAGACCGCGATGATGTCGCCCGGCACGGCGACCTCGACCTCCTCCATGTTCTTGCCGTTGACTTTGTGGATGTGCGCGATGCGCAGCGGCTTGCGGTTGTCGCCCAGTTGCACCGACGTGCCGGCCTTGAACGTGCCCTGATGAATCCGGATCATCGCGACCTTGCCCACGAACTGATCGGTCGTCACCTTGAAAACGTGCCCCACGAGCGTGCTGTCGGCCTTCGAGTCGGGCAGCCACTCTTTCGTCTCGCCCGCTTCGACGAGTTCGAACGGACGCGGGTTGCCTTCGAGCGGGCTGGGGCTCAGCGAGGCCATGAGGTGCAAAAAGTCCTGCACACCGGTGCCGGTCTTGGCGTCGGTGAAGAAAATCGGCACGAGGTGTCCCTCGCGCAGGGCTTTCTCGAACGCGTCGTGAAGCTGATCCTTGGTCAGTTGGCCCTGCTCGAGATACGTGGCCATGAGGTTTTCGTCCATCTCGACGCATTGATCGACGATGGCGGTGTGCCCCTCGGCGACGGAGGAGAAGAGCACCTCGCCCCCGGCTTCCTTTTCCCACAGGTCGACGACGTCGGAGCAGTCGGGCGTCGGCAGGTTGAGCGGCAAACACTCGGCGCCGAACGTCTCGCGGATGCTCTCGACCAGCTCCTCGAGCTTGTCGGTGTGCTCGCACACCTTGTTGACGACAATCATCCGCGGCAGCTTTCGCTGCTCGGCGATGTTCATGACGCGGCGCGTGACCGTCTGGATGCCGCGGTCGGCGGCGATGACCACCGCGACCGTCTCCACCGCCGGCATCGCCCCGATGGCCTGACCGATGAAGTCCGGCATCCCCGGCGTATCGATCAGGTTGAAGTGCTGGCCCTCGTAATCGAAGTTCACGAAGGCGGCGTTCAGCGAATGCTGATGCTCGTGCTCTTCCGACTCATGGTCACAGGCCGTGTCTCTGGTCTCGATCGAGCCCATCTTGCCGATGACCCCCGCCTGGTGGAGCAGGGCTTCGATGAGAGTGGTCTTGCCGGCCGCGTTATGGCCGAGGAAGGCGATGTTGCGGATGTTTTGCGTGTTGTGGCGGGGCATGCCGAGGGCCTCCAGAGTCGGGAGATGGCGTGGCGCGCGAGGTCGCCCGGCACGACCGCGTGCGGCTGCCCGCCGATGCGGGTTGACGTCGTCCGGCCGGCGAAGCGGTCGCGGGCCCAAGGGTTCGCCCGAGCCGTTCCCGTGGGAAACCGCGATGCGACAAGCCGAACACCCCGGCCAACCGGGGGGCAGCATCGAGCAGTGTAACGACCCCCCGAAGGGCCGCGAATCATGAAAGAAGCCGAGTCCGCCTCAGCGCGACACAGCGGCTGGCCGGACCCCGCCCCCCGGGCTCACCGCGGGGGCTCACCGCGGGGCCCGACGACGCGGGGCCAGCGCGGACCGACGACACCGGCTGGGCGGCCGCTCGGCGGCCAAGCCAACGAAACGACGACCAGAAGCCCGGTTCATCGAGGCCACGATCGACGCCGCCGACCTGTCAGCGGCTCGAAAAGCGACACCGCCCGCGGGTGCGGGCGGCGTCGAAGGCGTGGTCTTTCCGGCGCCCCGCGTCGGGATTCACGCGGCGGCCGATCCAACGCTCGCGTCAGATGGGGCAGCCCGTGCCGAAGGCGCCGAGCACGGCCAGCAGGTCGTCGGCGTTGACCGAACCCGAACGGTCCATGTCGCCGTCGAACGGGCCGTCGAGCGACGAGCCGGAGACGCCGAAGTTGCCGAGCACGGCGAGCAAGTCGTCGGCGTTGACCACTCGATCGCCGTTGGCGTCGCCGGGACAGCCCTCAATGCGGTCGAAGTAGACGGCTTGGTCCGCCTCGAACAGCACGCCGAAGCGGTACTGATCGAACGGGTCGCTCAGCGGCAGGGCCTGAATCGCGACTTCGCTGCCGGATTGCAGGTCCTGGTTGTTGATGACGAGCGGGGCGTTCCAGGTGCAGCAGCGGTAATACTGCCGGACCGAGACGGCCAGCGGATCGAACGCGCCGAGTTCTTGGTTGGCGGCGATGGCCGTGCCGTAGCCGAGCCGACCCGAGACGTCGGGATTGAAGAAGCCGCTCGGGGAGGAGTCGGCGATGCCGAACGCCCAGTTGGCGCCGCCGTCGTACGAAACGAGATACCGCTTGAAGAACTGATCGCCCGCTGCGTTCTGATCTTCGTAGGCGACCATGATCGTGTCCCGATGGGCCGTGATCGTCGGGTTCGGGGACGGGTCTTGAGTCGCCCCAGTAAAGCGGTCGTTCCAGACGAAGCTGCCGCGGCTCCACACACGGATGTTGTCGCTCGTGTCGACGTAGCTGAAGAAGAGGAAGTCCCCGCCGTTTTGGTTCCAGTGCGTATCGAGATTGCGTGCCGCCCCGGTGAGCGGGGGCCGAGCATTGAAAGTCGTGTTGTCCGGCTGGTCCGCGTTGAACGCGACAGCGAAGCGAAACACCACTCTCCCGGCGTCATCGAGCGTCGTGTAATAGAGACGGTTGTCGAGCGCGTCGGCGTTCGTCTCGAGATCGACTTCGAGATACTCGGCGCCGCTCGGAGCGGTGTCGATCACCTTGAAGCTGTACCCCGCGTCGACCTGTCCGGTTGCGGCGGAGACGCGCCGGAGCCGAGCCGAACTGGACGGCGTCTCGGGCACATACGCGACGTACACCCAGCCGTCGACGACGGCCATGTCCACGTCACGAAGCCCGCCGCTGCCCGCGTTCCAGAAGTACGTCTGACTCCAGAACGCGCCGTTCGCCGTGCGGTGGATCGACCAGCCGTCGGGCCACTGAATCAGCGCGAACACGTTGCCGCTGTCGGCGTCGAAGTCGAGGACGAAATCGACCGGATCGGCGCGGTCGCTGATCAAGCGATCCGGGTTGAACGACACGGGCTGGGCGGGCCCGGCGACGCCCTGCGCCACGGCCGCGGCGACGTCGTTGAACGAATCGAGGCCGTCGTACTCAAGCGCCGCGGGCTCCGCGGTTCGGGCCCGCTCGCTGGCCTCGGCCGCCGCGGGACGGATCGCGGCGTCCGGGGCGACCGGCAAAATGTCCGAGCCGTCTTCCGCCACCAGCAGCGGCGCGGCTTCCGCGACGCGATCCACACCAGCGGCGGCGGCGTTCGACGCTAGATCGGCGTCGTCAGAAGACGGCCGCAGGACGCTCTGGCTCGCGCCGGCTGCGCCGGCCGCGCCGGCCAACGCCGCCAGAGAAATCGCGGCGGTCATCGTCGAAAGCATGAGTCGATTCTTCATCTCCGATTTTCCTTCCTGTTTGGGGGGCTGTACGCCTGCCTCGGCGGGTCACATTGCGGCGGAGGGCCATCGATGAGCCGAGCCGCCGCGGGTCGTCGTCGGTCGGAGTCGTCGGGGCGGTGAGGGGCGAAGCCGGCCGCAGCCGTCGAGTCCACCGGTGATTAGCGGGCGTGCCGCCGATCGTGACGCCCTTCTCTGCCCGAGTTCGCGTGCCCTCGGGCAGTTCCAATATGCTGAACCGACGGTCGACCGTCCGCCGAAGCACGTTGACACAACCTTGTCCCGGAACAGTGATGTGGACCAACACGCGCCGAGCACTATCCAGGGCGAGGTCGGAGGTCCAACCCGGCGAGCGCCGACCGCCCTGGCGGTCGCCGCCCTCGTGGTGTCGATCCTCGGCTGGTGCCTGCCGCTTCTTGGGCCGATGATCGCGTTGGTGCTGGGCGTGGTCGCCCTCGTCAAGACGCGTGAAGCGGTCGCGGCGGGCCTCGCCAAAGGTCTTTCCATCGCGGCGATCGCCCTGAGTTCCGTGGCGCTGCTGATGATCCCGATCCAGATCGGCATCCTGCTGCCCGCGTTGAACTCGGCGCGGCTCTCGGCCCAGCGGGTCGAGACGATGAGCAACGCCCGATCGCTCGGCGCCGAGTTGCTCGCCTACGAAGTCGCGAACGACGCCTTCCCCAACGAATCGACCTGGCGACGCGACCTCCTCGCTGCCGGCGCGGCCCCGGAATGGTTCGACGCTTCATACGCCGTGCCGAACGTGCCGTCGTTCTACTTCGTGCCCGAAAGCACGACCGACGCCGACACGGGACAGCCCACCGACATCCTGCTGTACGAACACCCGTCGCTCTTCGACAGGGGCGGCACCGTGGTCTACCGCGACGGCAGCGTCGAATGGCTCGAACAGCCCGATCTGCGGGACACGCTGTCGCGTCTGCGCACACCGTTCGGCGGGCCGTTCGCACCGCACGAGCGGTACGTGTTGCCGCGGTAACGGGCGACGCCGCCTCGTGGCCGGCCGACGGTGAAGGATCGGCGTCGACCACCATTCGCCGTTCCACTGCCGCGTTGGAACGCGGCGCGCCGTCGTGTACGCTCGCCCCATGCTGCCTCGACTCGGCCGAACCCTCAGCCGCTTCTTCCGGGCCACCGCGCCCGATCCGTTCGTGCTCGCGATCGTTCTCACCGCCGTCGTGTTCGGCTGGGCGTGGCTCGCAACGCCCGCCGGTTTCGGCGACGTCGTCGACGCCTGGCAGGGCGGCTTCTGGAACCTGCTCGCGTTCGCGATGCAGATGAGCCTGATCCTCGTGACCGGGCACGCGCTCGCCTCGAGCCCACCCGTGTCGAAAGCGATCGGCGGGCTTGCCTCCGCGCCGCGGACGCCGCGACAGGCCGTCGCGCTCACCGCCGGCGTCGCGATGACCGCCGGGCTCGTGAACTGGGGCTTCGGCCTCATCGTCGGCGCGATCCTCGCCCGCGAAGCGGCCGATGGCCTCCGACGACGCGGCGCCGCCGCGCCGCGCGGCTTGCTCGCCGCCGCCGGCTACACCGGCATGCTCGTCTGGCACGGCGGGCTCTCCGGCTCCGCCCCGCTCGACGCCGCCTCGCCCGGCGCGCTCGAAAGCAAACTCGGCGGCGATCTCGCCCTCGACGTCGCGCAACTCGCCGCAGAACACGCGAACGCCGCGGGCCCGATCCAGCCGATGACCGCCGCGAACGCCGCCGACGCCGTCCTACCGCTCACGCAGACCGTCGCGACCTCGCACAACCTCCTCGTCACCGGCGGCGTCATGGCGATCGCGCTCGTCATTCTCGTCGGCATGTGCCCGAAGACCGGCCGCGACGACCAACGCTCGCGACCGGCGTCGACCGGCGACCCGCACGCCCCACCCGCCGCGACCGAGCGAAACCGCCTCAGCGAACCGACCGCCGCACACACCGAAGCCGAGCCGCCGCGACAGAACGCCGACGATCGCCAGTCCCCCGCCGTGCGCTTCCTCGAGCGCAACGGCGCCGTCGTCTGGCTCATCGTCGGCCCCGCGCTCGGCTGGCTCGCGCTCCGCTTCGTCGAACAAGGCTTCGACGCGCTCAACCTCAACACCGTCAACCTGCTGTTCCTCACGGTCGGCCTCGCCCTGCACGGCTCGGCGCGCTCCTACGGCGCCGCCGTCGAAGACGCCGTCAAAGGCTGCGCCGGCATCATCATCCAGTTCCCGCTCTACGCCGGCATCATGGGCGTCATGACCGCCACCGGTCTCGCCGCGATGGTCTCGGGCTGGTTCGTCTCGCTGGCGGGCGAAAGCGAATCGCTGCTCCGCGTGCTCACGTTCCTCAGCGCAGGCCTCGTCAACCTGTTCGTCCCCTCGGGCGGCGGGCAGTGGGCGGTGCAAGGGCCGATCGCGATGGACGCCGTGACCCAACTCGGCGGCGACCCGGCTCGAACGCTCATGGCGATCGCCTACGGCGACCAACTCACCAACATGCTCCAGCCGTTCTGGGCGCTGCCGCTATTGGCGATCACCCGCGCGAAAGCCGGCGAAGTGGTGGGCTACACCGCCGTGGTGATGATCGCCGCGGGGTTGTGGATCGCCCTGATGCTCGCGCTTGGTTGAAGCCCGGCCGCATCGCCACCGCTCAGGCGCGTCCCAGCACCAGCGCCGCGTTCTGCCCGCCGAGCGAGTCGGTCGCCACGAGCACGCGCCGCAACTCAGCCCGTCTCGCCGGCGCCGCTTCCGCGAGGATGTCGTCCGGCGTTTCGCCCCGGTTGATCCGCGCCGGCAAGCGCTGCTCTTCGAGCGCCCGCGACGCGACCGCAGCCATGACGCCCCCCTGACCCGCGACGCTCGTACCGATCGCCGGCGGCAGCACGATCAGCTCGACCTCCCCGCTGCGCTCGCCGAACACGCGACGCAACGCGTGCGCCTCGGCCTCATCGCGACGCCGCATCCCGGTCGAGCCCAGCACCGCCGCGTCGATCTCGTCCGCACCCACGCCCGCGTCCCGCAGCGCCGCCTCGATCGCGATGACCAGCCCGTCGCTCCGGTCGTCCAGCGACTCGCCCGCGGGCGTGTGCCCGGCGCCGAACCCCAGCAGTTTCGAGCGAACGCCCGCGCCGCGCCGAGCCGCCGCCTCCGCGCACTCGAGCATCAGAATCCCCGCCGACTCGCCGACCAACGAACCGCGCGACGACTCGGCGTACGGCTGCACCGCGTCCAGCGCGTCCTCGCCCGCCCCGATCTCCGCCGCCACGCCCGCCATCTCCATCCGCACCAGCGCGAGATGATTCAGCTTCGACTCGGCGCCGCCCGAAAACGCCGCGTCAGCGTCGCCCCGGTCGATCACCCGCATCGACTCGCCGATCGACAACAGCCCCGACGCTTCGGCGCACGTGATCGTGTTCGACGGTCCACGCGCGTCGTGCACGATCGTCACGTGGCACGCCAGCATGTTCGGCAGATACTTCAACATCCACAGCGGCGTCAGGTTGTGCAGCCCCTTCTCGCCCCACTCGGCGTAACTGAACACGCCCTCCGAAGCGGCCGTAACCAGTGCCGAGTTCAGCTCGTCGAGCTCCGCCGCGATCAGACCGGCCCCCACCTGACAACCGACCCGCTGCGGCGCGTACGTCGGCTCGCGACGCTCCGCCTCCGCCGCCCCCTCGAGCAGCGGCTTCGTGACCAACCCAGCCCGCTCCACAGCCTCCGCCGCCGCCACCACCGCGAGCTCGATGTCCCGCGCCATCACCTTCACCGCCTTGCGGTACGACTTGGGCACATAGTCGCGGGCCTTGATCGCCGGCGCCGCGGCCGCCTGCTGCGAGCGAAACCCCGACGCGTCGAACGCCTCGATCGGCCCGAGACGCGTCTCCCCGGCGCACAGACCCGACCAGAGCGCGTCGATGCCGACGCCGAACGGCGACACGACGCCGGAGCCCGTGATGACGACCTCGCGTGGCATAGGACGCGATTGTAGTGGGTGCGGCGGGCCCCGCACGCGGCCGCGAACCCGCCGACAACGCCGGCCGCCGCTCACGACAACCCGCCCCGAACCGAGCCGCGCCGGCTCACGCCCCCGAACGGGTACGATCGGGCCATGCCGATCACGCCGCGCTCGCTCGACGACGTCCGCTCCGTCACGCCGATCATCGGCCTCGAAGTACACGTCGAACTCGCGACACGCACCAAGCTCTTCACTCGCGTCGGCTCGCCCGCTCATCCAGACTTCGAGAACGCCGGGCCCAACGAACTCGTCGATCCGCTCGTCCTCGCTCTGCCCGGCTCGCTGCCCGTCATCAATAAACAGGCCGTGCGCCTCGCCGCCCTCGTCGGACGCGCCCTCGGATGCTCCATCGCCGACGTCACGAAATGGGACCGCAAGTCGTACTTCTACCCCGACCTGCCGAAGGCCTATCAAATTTCGCAATACGACATGCCCCTGTGCTTCGACGGCGAATGCCGCTGGCCCATCGGCGACGAACAACCCGACGGCGCCCGCGCCACCGTGCCCATCCGCATCGAGCGGGCGCACCTCGAAGAAGACGCCGGAAAGCTGCTCCACGAGGCCCCGGCCGACATGCCCGAACTCCGCAGCGAACTCCGCGGCGCCGCCGGCGCCGCAAGCATCGTCGACCTCAACCGCGCCGGCACGCCCCTCCTCGAGATCGTCACCGCTCCCGACTTCGCCGACGTCGAGCACCTCGTCGCCTTCTGCCAGCACCTGCAACGCGTCGTCCGCTGGCTCGGCGCCTCGGAAGCCGACATGCAAAAGGGCCACATGCGCTTCGAGCCCAACGTCAACTGCGTGCTCGACCTCGACGCCGGCCGACGCGTCACCACGCCCATCTCCGAAATCAAGAACCTCAACTCCTTCCGCGCCGTGCGCGACGCCGTCAACGCCGAACTCGCGGCACAGCCCAAACGCTGGGTCCAAGAAGGCGCCGAGTTCGGCCCCGGTTCCAAATCCACCTGGGGCTGGGACGACGCCGCGGGCCGACCGTTCCTGATGCGCGCCAAAGAAGACGCCCACGATTACCGCTACTTCCCAGACCCCGACCTGCCGCCGATCCGCCTGCCGGGGTCGATGGTCGACGCGGTCGACGCGACGCTCCGCGAGCGAAGCCTGCCGCACGAACGAGCCGACACCTACAGAAACGCCTTCGGCCTCGACGCCTCCGCCGCCGCGACGCTCAGCGAAAGCTTCGCCGAGTCACGACTGTTCGACGCCGCTCTCGACGCGATGGTCGCCGAGGCCGCCGAACCGGGACGGGGCGGCCTCGCACGCGAGCGAGCCGCCAAGCCGCTCGCCAACCTGCTGCTCCAACAGGGACGGGCGCTCGCCAAAGAACGCGGCGAACGCGACGCCAGCGTCGCCGAACTGCCGATCGCGCCCAACCAATGGGCGGGCGTGGCCCGCTTGCGCGACGAAGACGCGATCGACTCTTCCGCCGCCGCGACTCTGCTCGCCCATCTCGCCGATCCCGCCGATCCCGCCGATCCCGCCGAATCCGCCGATGCCGCCGATGCCGCCGCCGATCGTCTGCAACTCCGCAAAGTCAAAGACGACGCGGCGCTCGAGCGCTGGGTCGACGAAACGCTCAGCGACCCCGCCAACGAGAAATCGGTCGCCGACGTCCGCGCGGGCAAAAACGCCGCGATCGGCCGACTCATCGGCGGCGTCATGCAACGCTCGAAAGGACAGGCCGACGCCAAGCGCGTGCGCGAAATCATCACGCGACGCCTCGGCTCGTAGAGACTCGCCCCGCCCCCGGGCCCGCCCGCATCGCGCCCCCCGCCTCACGCCCCCCACCTTACGCCCCCCCACCTCACGCCCCCC